>Ga0123353_10007766_pt1 | contig 14553 bp, 14 predicted proteins | sample TergutLab28metaG_3_FD_92763 | JGI IMG/M metagenome (GOLD analysis project Ga0123353, IMG submission 92763) | Labiotermes labralis P3 segment gut microbial communities from Petit-Saut dam, French Guiana - Lab288 P3 | ecosystem: Host-associated > Arthropoda: Insects > Digestive system > Gut ... | reverse complement strand
GGCCCGGGGCGTGATGCTGGGCGAGACCTACTACCCCGAGGCGAAGACGGTGCCCGTGCCGCAAGGCGAGGCCCCCCTCACGCGCAGGGAGCTGGAGGTGCTGCGCCTGATGTGCAGGCACCTGAGCAGCAAGGAAATCGCCGACGAGCTGTTCGTCAGTGAAAATACAATAAAATATCACAAGGCCAATATGCTGGCGAAGACGGGCTTCACCAGGGCGGTTGACCTGGCCTTCTATATGATCTCTAACGGGTGGATCAACCCGCTGTATTAGCCGAAGTATGCTGCGAAAAAGATGCGGATGCGGGAATGAAGCAACGCGCCCACGGATGTGAGCGCGCGGCTTGTGGGCGGGCACTGCCCGCTGGCACGCCTGGCGCGATTCGAACGCGCGGCCTTCCGCTTAGGAGGCGGACGCTCTATCCTGCTGAGCTACAGGCGCTTCTCAAATTCATATCGATAGATTTCATACCCAAGTTTCTTGTGCATGGCGATGGATGCCGCGTTTTCCCGCCCCGTACCGGAGCGCACCAGGTTCGCGCCGACGGCCCGGGCTTTCTCCTCGGCGTAGGCGAACAGCCGCGAGGCCATGCCCTGTTTTCTGAAAGCCTCCTCTACATAGATATCCTGCACTTCCATGCAGGCGATCCCGGCCTCCTTGTCTTCCCAAAAGGAAACCCAGAGGTATCCTACAGTTTCTCCCTCGTCATTCTCAATGATCTCCGTGATGGCACGCGGCTCGTTCGTGCTGTCCCGCAGCGCTCCCAGGAAGCCATCCTCCATCTGCGCCGGCATGGCGAACCAGTTGCGCCTGTACTCCTCGTAGGGGATGGCTCGCGCCCATGGGCTGTCGCAGGCGTAGTTGATGCGGCAGTGACACTCGAGCAGGTAATTCCTGTCTCTGTCGAAGTCGATGGGCCGGTGGAATAAATTCACGGGTTGGCTGCCTCCCACTTGGCTTTCACTAGCTCCTCTGCCGTGGTGAACACCGTCGCACCCAGCTTGCACAGGTCGGGGTTGTCCTCCTGGCCGCACATGCGGGCGAAGGCCTCGCCCACGGGCTGGGGCATGGGGGCCGCCAGCAGGTACTGCGTAAAGGCGCTGCCGTCGGAGATGGTGTCCCAGAAGGCCTTTGAATGGTTGATCAGGTAGTTGTTCATCGCGGTCAGGGCTGCTTCGGACAGCAGCTGCGGCAACTGCGCCCGCAGGGCGTGCTGGCCGGAAAACACCATCAGCACGTGCAGCTGCTGCTCGCGCGCAGGCGTGAGCGTGAAGCCGAAGCTGCGTGAAAGGGCCACCAGCTCCGGACTCTGCGCCGAAAAGGCGGCCAGCTCCCGCCCCAGGCGCTTGGCTGCGTCCAGGTTCCCGCTTACGCGCAGCGCCTCGGTCTGTGCGGCAAGATTGTCCAGCTCTCCCGCGTGCGGCGGCCCGGCGGCCGCCTCGGGGGCGAAGATTTTGATGTCGTCGTTTTCCATTGGATATCCTCCAATCTCCGTCAGACTGCGGCTGCCTGCTGCCGCTTCGCGCGGTTCATGCGCGATTTGTAGCTGAGCAGCGAGCTCACCTGGGCGTCGTTCACCTGCTCGTGGCCCACGGTCACGCAGCCCACGCCGTACATCCCCCGGAAATCGCTGCCGCCGGTGACCAGCATGTTCTCCGCCTTGGCCAGGGCGAGCAGCTGCTTCTGCTCCTCACGCGAATTGGAGCTGTGGAACACCTCCACGCCGTCCAGCCCCGCGCGCACCAGGTCCTCCAGCAGGTCCGCCGCGCCGTTTTCGCCCGGATGGGCCAGCACGGCGATGCCCCCGGACTGGTGGATGGCCTCGAGCACCTCGATGGGGGAGGGGAAACGCGCCTGGCGCAGGATGTTCCTCGGGCTCTCCGGCGTGAAGAGCTCGTGGTAGATGTCGCTGTGGATCTGCTCGGTCAGGCCGCTCTCCATCAGCGCGCGCATCATGTGCTGCGGATAGACGCACGTTGATCCCCGCGCGCATTCGTGCACCAGCGCGGGCTCCACGGGGAAGCGCTGCACGAACTTCAGCAGCATGTATTGGGCGGCTTTCTTGCGCGCCGTCAGGTTGGCGTGGCATAGGCCCTCCAGGCGGTCGGGGCTGTCGCTGAGATAACACAGCATGTGCACCTCCCGGCCGGAACCGAGGTCGGTGCAGGAAATTTCGACGCCGGGAATGACCGACACGCCGTGCCTTTCCCCGATCACCCGCCCGCGGATGGTGCCCGCCTGGCAATCCTGGTCCGTGATCGCGATGGTGGCGATGTTGCGCTTTTTCGCCAGCATAATCAGGTCGTCAATCCCCATGGACCCCAGCGAAAGCCTGGTGTGGCAATGCAAATCCCCCGCCAAGCAAATGCCCCCCTTTTAGCGAACTAAATCTCCTCTACAATACCCTAACAAATATTATAGAGCATCCTGCCGAAAAAAGCAAGGGGTTTTGCTATAACAATTTTATAATTATTTCCAAATCAACAGAATCTCTCTTCATAGACTACCGAGGCCCTGCCAAAATCCGCCGTGCGCAGCCACGCGTCGATGTAGGCCGCGATGTTGATCTGGTACTTGAGGAAGTAGGCGTGTTCCCACACGTCTATGTTCATCAGAGGGATGCAGCCGCGGGGCAGGGGGGTATCCTGGTTCGCCGTGGTGAGGATGCACACCCTCCCTGTCCGGGTGGCCACGAGCCACGCGTAGCCAGAGCCGAACACCGACATCGCCTGGGCCTTCCACTGCGCCTTGAACAGCTCAAGGCTGCCGTAGGTGCACTCGAGCACCCGCGCGAGCGTGCCGCAGGGCGGGCTGCCCCCGGGGGTGAGCCCCTCGAAGTAGACCGCGTGGCTGTAGGCCCCGCCCGCGTTGCGCCGGATGGGCGTGCGTAGCGCGGCGGGCAGGCGCTCGCAGCAGCGCAGCAGCTCCTCCAGGGTGCAGCACTGCAGGCGCGGCGCTTCGGCCAGTATGGCGTTCAGGTCGTCCACGAAGCCCCTGAAAAGATGCGCGTAGTGCAGTTCCATGGTCGCAGCGTCGATGTACGGCTCCAGTGCGCTGTAGGCGAAGGGCAAGGGCGCCTGCTGGAACGGATAGCACGGGCTGAGAAGGTTGGTCATGGTATTCCCCCTTGCATTTTATTTCTTTCTATGCTATGATATGCCCATGGGAAAATTATATGTCGTGGGCTCCCCGATCGGCAACCTGGGCGATCTGTCGCCCCGGGCGGCGGAGACCCTGCAATCGGCCGGCTTCATCGCTGCGGAGGACACCCGCGTCACGCGCAAGCTGCTGCACCACTTCGGTATCGCTACGCCCATGGTCAGCTACCACGAGCACAACCGGCGCGAGAGCGGCGCGGCGATTCTCCGGCGTCTGCAGGCGGGGGAGACCTGCGCACTGATCACCGACGCCGGCATGCCCGCCATCTCCGACCCCGGCGAGGACCTGGTCCGTGCCTGCCACGAGGCGGGCGTCCCGGTGGAAAGCGTGCCGGGGCCCGTCGCCTTCGCCACGGCGCTGGCCATGTCGGGCTTCCCGGGCGGGCGCTTCACCTTCGAGGGCTTCCTGAGCGTCAACAAGCGCAGCCGCCGCGAGCACCTGGATTCCCTTGCGAACGAGACGCGCACCATGCTCTTCTACGAGGCCCCGCACAAGCTGCCCGCCACCCTGCGGGATTTTGCGCAGCGCTTCGGGGCCCGCCCCTTGGCCATTGTGCGCGAGCTGACCAAGCTGCACGAACAGGTGATCCGCACCACCTGCGAGGAAGCCGCGCGGCTCTACGCCGACGGCGGCCTCAAGGGCGAGATCGTCCTCGTGCTGGCCGGGGCGGCCCCCGCGCAGGCCGAACAGATGCCGCTGGAGGACGCGCTTGCCATGGCAAAAGAAAACCTTGCGCAGGGCATGGGCGCCAGCGAGGCCGCAAAGCAGGCCGCCCATGCCAGCGGCCGCAGGAAGAGCGAAATCTACGCGGAACTGATGAAGTTGTAAAAACAATGATAAAGCATCGAGGTGCAGCTATGCCAAAAGACCTGATCGCGAAATATATAAAATTGGCCCCGCTTACGGACTTGTCTTTCCCTGCGGATTATGGCGGCTGGAAAGGCAAAATCAATGTGTTCCGCAATAATCGCGCGGTGACGCGAATGTATAAAATCGCCAAGAGCATTGAATCGGACCACCCCGAGCTGAAGGACGAATTCGCGCGATTGATGGACAGGCATGAATTCGGGATATCTGTATCGGTTGCCAGCGATATACTAGACAGTACGCATTACGGCGCGGAAGCGCAAAGGCGTGCCCTGACAATCATCGAAGCCGTTGCCTGCGACGAGGCGTCCGTGTCTTCTGTTGGAACGACAATGCGGCTGATCGACTGGTACGAAAAGCATCCTGAAATCACCCCAAACGAAACTGTATTGCGAAAAAACGCAATCAACACAAAAGCGGGAGAACTCATGATGGAAAAAAGAGCGGCTAACTATATGGCCTCAGCCTCATATGAAGGCTTTTTGGACTTATACGAAGAATGCGAAAAAGAAGCTGAAGCGATTATCGACGGCCTGTAGAAAGGGAACCATCATGCTTGAAGCCATCCGGCAATCCGCCCAAGAATACCCGATGCTATATATTGCCATCGTGGTTGTTGCTATCCTGTGCCTGTTCCTGTGGGTCATCGCCATGCGCGCCTCCCGGCGGCGGCGCGGGGAGAGGGACGCCCTCATCGCCGCGCTGGAGCGTGAGAAGGAGCTGCGCGCGCAGTTCAAAACCGTCACGCAGCAGCTGCTGATCGACACCCCGCCCGAGCGGCTCGTCGAGGGCCTGTGCTGCGGCATACAGGCGCGGCTGGAAAAGGAGCCTGAGATGCAGGCGGCCTATGACGCGCTGACGCAGCCCCGACGGCTCGTCTACGCCCTTGGCTACGTAATACAGGATGGCCGCGAGGCCCTGAGCGAGTTCTTCCGCAGGAACGGCCAGCCGCTCACCCGGGCAGCCCTGGAGGCCGCGTGGTGCATGGTAGGCGGGGAGTACGCGGAGATTTTCCAGCGGGACTACGATGCCTTCGATGAGAGCAACGAGCAGGTCTCCCTGGTGAAGGAGGGCATTGCGCGGGACGACGCGCGGTTTGCCGCGCTGGCGCGGGAACAGAGCGAAGGCCTCTACGCGCAGGCCAAGGAATTTATCTTGGCGAACTCGGGCGAGTTTACGAGCGAAATATGAATGCCTACTCAAGGGCCGCATCAATAGCGACTCAATTGAACAGATATAGTAAAGGGGTGAACCACATTTTAGATTATCTTTTTGAGTACCTTATGTACCTTTTTGGGTTCATAATGAAAAGACTGGGTATATGGTAAGCTATGCATCGTTGTCGTGCATCAGATACTCGGGCTGATCGCTGATATGGCGTTTCGCACTTGCTGGGGCACCCAAAATTTTACGATTCAGCGCGCACGATATTTCATTTTTTCCTTGACAGATATATATATATGCGGTAAAATAAGGTTGCGAAGTTGAGGGGCGCAGCGTAGATTTGCCTTTATTTTACTATTCATGAAAGGATGATTGACTATGGCAAAGAAAGTCCGGGCCGACGAAATGGCGGAGGAGGAACAGCTGCGCCAGCAGGCACAGGCCGAGCACCAGCGCAAGGAGGAGGCCGACAAGGCCCGCAAACGCGAGGAGCTGCGCGCCCTTGCCAAGCAGCAGGAGAACAACGAAAAGAGCATCATGGACGTCCTGGTGGAGCACGACACGCAGCCGCGCGCCCTGGAGGGCATCGCCGCGGGGGGCCTGGAGGTCGGCGTGTGGTACCTGCGCTACATGGTTGTGGAGCGCCTGGGCCGGCAGATCCTGCTCGGCGGCGAGTACAGTCAGGCGGAGCTGCAGGAGTGGCTGGTCCCGTATGCGCTGGGCGACGAAAAGAGCTACGTGCGCCGCGCCGCCATCAAGCACCTGACGGACATCGACGCGCTGGGGAAGGCCTCCTCTATGGACGGCGAGCCCATCGTGCGCAAGAAGGCCGTGGAGCAGCTGATCAAGTTCCTGGACCAGCAGGATGCCCTGGAGGCCCTGGCGGCAGTGGCTTTGCACGACCCGGAGCCGGAGCTGCGCCACATGTCCGTGCTGAAAATCGTGGACCAGAAGGCCATCGCCCAGGTAGCCAAGAACGATGTGGAGCCCGTCATCCGCCAGGCGGCCGCGCGCAAGCTCACCGGCCAGGCCGACCTCGCCTGGATCGCCATCAACGATCCGAACCTCATGGTGCGCTCCACCGCGGCAGAGCTCATGACCGACGTGGCGGCCCTGGTGAAGGCGGCCGGCGAGTTGGCGGCGATCAGGCCCGCGCCCGTAGAAGAAGCGACGGAGGAGGAAGCGACGGAATAAGCCGTTCCGTGTTCATAATTATTCGAAGCCCCCGTTCCTTGGCGGAACGGGGGTTCGTCATTTTGCGCAATCAGAACCACATCCAGAGGAAGCCAAAGCCGATGAAGAATAGCAGATAGTGCCACCAAGCGCCGTTCCACTTGGCATTGGTGCCGAAAATGCCCCTAGGCGGTGTGAGCTTGGCGGTGAAATCGCGCTTTTCGGTCGCTGTGCAGCGGCTGCATTTGTAGATTGCATATCCCTGCTCGTCATATGTGGGGGCAACGGTGTTTTGCTTGACTGAATAATTATGCCCCGTCGCGGGCACGAGCACAGCAGAACAGACCGTACAGGTCTGCGCCATGGTGCAGGTCGCCGCCGCGCCGGGGGTGTGGCCTTTCGCCAATACCAGCACAGCAGAACAGACCGTACAGGTCTGCGCCATGGTACAGGTTGCCGCAGGGCCCGGGGTGTGGGGTATTGCCGGTATAAGCACAGCAGAGCAAACCGTGCAGGTCTGTGCCGTTGTACAGGTGGCCGCCGCGCCTGCCGTGTGGCCTGTTGCCGGTGCAAGCAAAGTAGAACAAACCGTGCAGGTCTGCGCTGTGGTGCAGGTGGCCGCCGCGCCGGGGTTGTGGGTGTGGGACGCCGGGGCGACAATCTTCGCATACTTATGCGTGTAGTTGATGACCGTAGTGGTACCGTTGCCCGTAAGCTCCACTGCGCTCGGGGCTGTCATCATGTTCACATAATACTTGTACCCATCCGGCACGGTGTATGGTTCATAACCGATGGCCGCGTAACCGCCCACGGAGGTAACTGTGCCTTCATTGACCGTGAAGGTGTCACTTACATAAATGCCATATTCGTCAGAGCACGTTGCGTTGACCGAGCCGCCGCTGATTATGAAATTTTCAGAGCTAATGCCAATGCTATAGTACGATTCCGAACTGCCGCCCGTTGCGTTGACCGTGCCGCCGTTGATTATGAGATTCTTAGAGCTAATGCCAATGCTATAGCCTGCTGCCATACCGCCCGTGACGTTAACCGTACCGCCGTTGATTGTGATATCCCCGCCACAACGAATGCCATAGCTTCCGCTCGTCAACGAGCTGCCGCCCGTTGCGTTGACCGTGCCGCCGTTGATTGTGAGATTTCCTCTTACCCAAATGCCAAGGCTGGACTGCTCCGCACCGCCCGACGTGATATCCAGGCTTCCGCTGCCGGTGATGGTAAGATCGTCCCAGTCAGCAATTACCCCCGTAGAAGATCTGCCGCTGCAAGTGCAAGTGCTGGCGATCGTGTTCGCGCCGAGGAGCTCGATCGTCGAACCCTCGGGCAGCTCCAGCACGAAGTCGGCGCTGGTGGTGAAAATGATGTTGTTGAGGGTGAGGGTTTTGGTGGCTTGCACCCAGGACCACGACCCGCCGTTATAGGTGCCGCTGCTGTCGGCTGTGTCAGCGGTGAAGCTCCACCAGTCAGTAGACGGCTCGGCAGCCTTCAGGTTGAACCCCGTGCCTCCGGTCTGCACAGGACTGCTGCGGTCTGTGGCCGTGCCGTCGCCCAACTGGCCTTCGTTGTTCCTCCCCCAAGCCCAGACCGTGCCGTCGCTTTTCAACGCCAGGGAAGTATCCCTTCCTGCCGCGATGGCGTCTGCGCCGGCCAGGCCGGGCAGCTGCACGGGGCTGCTGCGGTCTGTAGTAGTACCGTCGCCCAACTGGCCGTAGGCGTTTCTTCCCCAGCTCCAGAGCGTGCCGTCGCTTTTCAGCGCAAGGGAATGATGGCTCGCTGCCGCGATGGCGGCTACGCCGGTCAGGCCGGGCACCTGCACGGGGTTGATGCGCCATGTGGTTGTGCCGTCGCCCAACTGGCCGTAGTCATTCAAACCCCAGGCCCAGACCGTGCCGTCGCTTTTCAGCGCGAAGGAATGGTTATTTCCTACCGCGACAGCGGCTACGCCGGTCAGGCCGGACACCTGCACGGGGCTGCTCCTGTCTGTGGGGGTACCGTCGCCTAGCTCACCCCAAGAGTTTGACCCCCAGGCCCAAACCGTGCCGTCGCTTTTCACCGCCAGGCAATGAGCGTAGCCTGTCGCGACGGCGGCCACGCCGGTCAGGCCGGACACCTGCACGGGGCTGCTGCGGTCTGTAGTAGTACCGTCACCCAACTGGCCATAGGCGTTGTACCCCCAAGTCCAGACCGTGCCGTCGCTTTTCAACGCAAGAGAATGATAGTCCCCTGCCGCGATGGCGGATACGCCCGTCAGACCGGGCACCTGCACGGGGCTGCTTTTGAGCATATCGCTGGTGCCATCTCCCAGCTGGCCGTAGAAGTTTCCCCCCCAGGCCCAGACCGTGCCGTCGCTTTTCAGCGCAAGGAAATGCCCGAACCCTGCCGCGACGGCGGCCACGCCGGTCAGGCCGGATACCTGCACCGGGCTGCTGCGGCTTATGTATGTGCCGTCGCCCAACTGGCCGACCGCGTTATTCCCCCAGGCCCAGACCGTGCCGTCGCTTTTCAGCGCCAGGGAATGTTCGAGTCCCGCCGCGACCATGGGCGTGGCGCCCGCCGCGCTGGCTGTGATGGGCGCGGCGGCAAGCACACCGGCCATTATGAGCAGCGCCAGTAGAACCGAAAGCAGTTTCTTCATCAGAATTATCCCTTCAATTATTTTGAGCAAGCCCATTATATACCCGGCAAGGCCGGATGTCAATAAGCTTGCGGAGCTAAAACACTATCTCCTCGAAGTCATACAGCCTTCGCGGGCTGCCGTCATAGGTGTGTATGGTGATCAGCGCCGCGCCGGGACGCCGTACGGCCTGATAGCCCGACGCGCGCGTGATGTGGTAGTACGTGCCGTCCAGGAAGGCGCACTGGTTCACGCGCGGATGCAGGTGGCCGATGCTCACAAGGCCCACGTTGCCCGCCGCGGCCATGGCCTTGTCCACGATGTCGTTGCCGCGGATGGACCAGGAATCGGGGAAATCGATCATGCCATATTCTTCAGAATAGGCTTCCCCTTCATTCTTCACCGCGGTGAAGGCGGGGGTGTTCATGTGGAAGAACACGCTGGCGCGGGCCAGGGGGGCGTCGTCCCGCAACGCGTACAGCCGATCGCGCAGCCAGTCGGCCTGGTCCTTCTTCATGCAGCCGTAGGTGAGGTAGTTCGTCTCGGGGTCGCGGGCCAGGGAATCCATGAACACCAGCGCGTGCACGATTTCGCCCTCGGCGTCCGTCACGGGGACGACAAACTGCGCGGCCCCAGTGAGGCCCTCCTCGTTGGAGAGCAGGCAGTGCGGGTAGTTCCGGCCGAGATGGGCCGCCACGTCCGCGCTGGAGCCCAGGTATTCGCAATCGTTATTGCCGGGCACGTAAGCCCAATACTGCCCGTGCCGCTCGAATATCTCGGCAACGGCATCCAGCGCGCCGCGCTTGTCCACGGTCATCTTGCTGTTGAAGCCGTCGAGCATGTCCCCCGTCACGACCACCAGATCGGGCTTCAGGCCCACGATCTGCTCCTCCATGGCCGCGAGGGTCTTGGCGTCCTTGCCCTTTGCGGCGACCAAGTGCGTATCGGTGAACTGCAGGACGGCGAAGTTGCCGCTGTCCCCCACGGGCAGGGACGGGATCTCCCGGCCTGTGATGCTGAACTGTTCGGCAGAGCCAGTCAAATCGCCCGTATGGAAGCGCTTTTGCGCTTTCAGGTAGGCGAAAACCCCGACGGTCAAAACGGCGATAACCAGTATTATGCCGCCGATGACAATAAGCAGCTTCTTCAGTGATCTATGCATCATGTCAGCCATTCCTTTCCGTGGGCCGCGTCAATTTCCGTATTGGCCGGATATATAGGGCAGGATCGCCCAGGTGACATCCTCGGCAGAGATGCTGCGCGGCTCGATGCCGCAATTGTAGCCCACCCCGGGGCTGCATTCGACGGTGTATTTGGGGCAGTCCTGGCATTTTTCCAGGCCCTTTTTGGCGGCGCAATTCAGCTGCCAGCACGAGTCCCCGCCCATGCAGGGGTGTGGCTTCCCGGGGGCCTGCTCGCCGCAGCCTGGGCAGATGTCCGGCCATTCGCCTGTCTTTCCACCACAGTATACATGATTGCAGTGCCGCACCAGCTTTTCGCGCGGCGCGCCGCCAGCACCCGTGTAATGGGGGCACAGGTCGCAGCGGTGGCCGCACCTTGCGTATACGGCGTTATCCTTCGGCAATGGCCTGCGGTTCGGCTTCTTCTGCGCCTGGATGAGCTTTTTAGCCTCCTCCAGGCTTGCCAGGTCAGTCACCCGGACGGTTTGCTGCCCCAGCTGGAAATCGTAATAGCTTTTGTGGATGTAAAGCGTCAGGATTGTGTCGTCGCCGTCGCGGAACGCGACTTCATCTTTGCCGTTGCCCACTTCATCCAGGGCGTACTTGCCCCGCATAAACCGCATGGTCTCCTCGCCGATGGCTTTCCGTACTGTTTTGCGCATGCTGCTATACCCCCGCAATCATGAGCGAAAATTCCAGTCCGTCCATCAGGTCGATCCTATATTGGTCAAGCGCATCCGGTCCGCAGGAGCTCGTGCCGCTGCCGCGCACAAAGCCGTCGATGGATAGGAATACCGCGCCCTCGTCGCGCAGGTCCTCTTGGTGCTTGGCGGCGTCGAGGCTCTCTTGGGAATAGTGATGGGCGCTGAAGCTGAACCTGCCCGGCGCGTTGAAGATACGCAGGCCGTGGCCATCTTTCCCGGTGATCTCAAGCCAGCGGGTCTCGCCGTGATTCCCGTTGTCCTGCGGGAAGATGTAGGGTTCGTGCATAGCCTCAACCGTTGTCTCGAACACACCCAGCTTTGATTGCGACTTGATATCCGGCAGGTTTTCTTTTTCTCCCAGACCGTAGTATTTGACTTGATCCCAGTCATGGAGCAGCTCGAGGGTCACGCCGAAGCGGGGGATTTGCAAGGTCTCGAAAAAATCTTTCGCTGGAATGAGCTTGGCCGTGACCTTGATTGCGCCGCCAGGCTGTTCTTCCGTGAGCAACTCAATTGAAAATTGCTTATCTTCTCCGGCATATATGCCGTCTTCTTTGACAAGTAGATTTTCCGGCTTGTATTCCTCCTGCACCCAGTTGCGCCAGTTGTCGTTGTCGATCCATGCGCGCAGGAAGTTGGGCTTGAGGGTCTGCAAGGTTTCGGGCGGCAAAATTGCCGCCCCTACGGCAGGGTTTTCTTCCTCGATATATTGCTCTTGGAGAATTATTTGCTCGAATGCGGCATCGCCGTATTGCAGCGTGAGGGCGTAGTCGCCATCTTCGAAAGCAGGCAGTTCGAGGGGCAGCTCGAAGCGCTCCAGTGCGGGGATGTCCAGCGCGGCCTCGCCGTTCAGGATGGCAGTGCCGTTGTGTAATAGCTCCCAATAGAGGGTGCAGGCGGCGTTGGCGAAGCGGTTTGTGTTGGTGAAGGCCAGCTTGCCGTTCTCCCAGGCCGCGCGCACAGGCCGATAGACGTTCTTCATCGCCCAGGCGCCCACGGAGGGCGTGCGGTCGGGATAGACCAGGCCGTCCACGCAGAAGTTGCCGTCGTGGATGCGCTCGCCGTGGTCGCCGCCGTAGGTGTAGCGGACGGGGGCGTCCGGGCCGTGATCGACAGCGTGGTCCGCCCACTCCCAGATGCAGCCGCCCATGAGATTGTCATACGCATAGAACAGGTCCCAATATTCCTCCAGGCCGCCGGGGCCGTTGCCCATGGCGTGGGCGTATTCGCACAGGAAGAAGGGCCGCACGCGCTTCTCCTCCTGCTCGGCCTCGCATTTACCGTAGAACTCCACGTGGTTTGGGTGGGTGTACATCTCGCTGTAGACGTCGTAGCCGAACACGGGCGTGCGGCACGCGCCCTCGTAGTGTACGGGGATCTCCGGGTGGACGGCGTGGAGGAAGGCGTAGCAGGCGTCCTGACAGTGCCAGCCGCCGGCCTCGTTGCCCAGGGACCACATGGTGACGCAGGGATGGGTGCGGTCGCGGAAGAGCATGCGCTTGACCCTGTCGAGGTAGCGGGGGATCCAGCGCTTTTCGTTGGAGATCAGGTTGATGTCGCCGTGGGTGCACTGCGCGCCGTGGGTCTCGATGTCGGCCTCGTCCACGACGTAGAAGCCCAACTCGTCGGCCAGCATGAGCAGGTGCGGGTCGGGCGGGTAGTGCGAGGTGCGTATGGCGTTGACGTTGAGGGCTTTCATGAGGCGCAAATCTTTTTCATAGTCCTCGTAGGTCATGCAGTAGCCGGTGACGGGGTTGGTGTCGTGGTGGTTGACGCCCTTGAACTTGATAGCCCTGCCGTTGAAGGTGAATATATTCTCCTTGATCTCAATTGACTTGAAGCCAAAGGGGATTTTGACGATCTGAGGAAGCTCGCCGTGGCGGGAGAGCTTCAGCCAGGCCGTGTAGAGCACGGGCTGCTCGGCGTTCCACTCCTGTGGGGTCAGTTTATCGAACGCGAAGCTCATGCGCTCCTTGGCCGGGCCGCTGTATCTCACGTCCAGGCCGTCGATGGTCAACTCCACGCTCCAGCCTTGCAGTTCACCCTGCACTTCGACTGTGCATTGCAGGCGATATTCCCCCTCGGCGTTCTTCAGCGGGCGCAGCCAGTAGTCGTTGAGGTAGGCACGGGGCAGGGTATAGAGCAGCACGTCGCGGAAGATGCCGTTCTCGCGGAACATGTCCTGACACTCCAGGAAGGTGGCAGTGCTCCACTTGTACACCACGGCCACGATCTCGTTTTCCCCGGCGCGTACCACGCCGCTGAGGTCGAACTCGGCGGTGTTGTGCGCGCCCTCGCTGTAGCCCACATGGTACCCGTTGCAGTACAGGTCCACGCAGGGGATCACCCCGAGGAAGGATATGATGAAGTTTTTGTTGTCTATTTGTTCCAGGTTGAAGCGCTTGCGGTACACGCCCACGGATAGCTTCTCCGGCAGGGCGGGGGGGAAGTCCTCGAACTCGTAGCGCACGTTGAGGTACACCGGCGGCTCGTAGCCCGTGCGCTGCCATGTGGACGGCACCTGAATCTCGTCGAAGTCCAGAACCTGCGTGTCGAGCTCCCGGGGCAGGTCGGCGGCGTCCGCGTAGTAGCGGAAATCCCACGCGCCCGAGAGCACCGTCACCAGGCCGGATTCGTAGCGCTGCCGGCTGGCGGGGGTCTCCCGCAGCTTTTCGGCGTCGGAGTAGGGGACGAAGTACGCCCGCGGCGCGCGCTTGTTCTGCTCGTACATCTCGAAGTCACGGTAATTTGAGTGCTGAATACGGTACTGCATAAAAAGGTCCTCCGATGGTAGTTTTATATTTTATTTGTTATAAAGAGCAAGCTTTTCCTTCATGCTTTCAACAAACCAGACAAATTCATCCTCACTCTCGTAGGGGGAAGGTTCCGTCGCCTTGACGTCGATGCCCATGCCCGGGAAATCGTCGTCGAGATACCGGGGGAACAGGTGGCAGTGCAAATGCGCGGCGGAATTCCCATGGATCTCATAATTTATTTTTACGGCTCCCGTCACTTCGTGCAACGCTTTGGCCGCTTTCTGGATATCTCCCATATACCCGGCGAGCTCCTCCGGCGGCAGCTCGTACAGGTGTATGTAGTGGCGGTTCGCGGAGATGTGGCACTTTCCCCAGAGCTTTCCCTGGGCCTTTCTTTCCGCCCTTACAAATCCATATTCCATTTTCGCTATGGTGAGCCATTCGTCGTCAAAGGGTTTTCCGTCCGAGCAGGGGCAGGTCTCCTCCTGACAATTCAGAGCATATTCCGGATAGCGGCAATGAAATGACGCGCCGCGCGGATTGATTTGGCGCTGCGCGCACAGCAGCAGCTTTTCGGCTGCTTTGGGATTGCCCGATGGGAGAAAAATGTTTTGTATGTTTTTCTTCCCGCGCGAAAAATATACCGCCCCGAGCATGCTGCCGCTCATGCGGTCGATTGCGGCAAGCACGTCAAATTCACCGCATGCCGGGTCGGTATAGCCCAGCGTTTTGCGTTCGGCCGGTGTTGCCCATCTGATTAACATCACATTCTCCTTATCCAGGCTGCGCTTTTTCCAGCTTTGCGAAGTTTGCCATGAGCTTTTTCGTGCCCACGTTGTCGAAGGCGATCTCCAGCAGGGTATCGTTGCCCATGGCTTTTGCGCTCAGGACAAGGCCTTCCCCGAAGGTGGGGTGAAGG
>Ga0123353_10007763_pt1 | contig 14557 bp, 11 predicted proteins | sample TergutLab28metaG_3_FD_92763 | JGI IMG/M metagenome (GOLD analysis project Ga0123353, IMG submission 92763) | Labiotermes labralis P3 segment gut microbial communities from Petit-Saut dam, French Guiana - Lab288 P3 | ecosystem: Host-associated > Arthropoda: Insects > Digestive system > Gut ... | reverse complement strand
GTCGATGACGTTCTGGATCTCGCCCATGAAGCGGGTCAGGATGCGGTTGCCGACGAATGCCGGGGCGTCCTTCACCCGTACCGCGGTCTTCTTCAGCTTCTTGGCGACCGCGAACGCGGTGGCCAGCGACGCGTCGTCGGTGCCCTCGCCCCGCACGATCTCCAGCAGCGGCAGCACCGCCACCGGGTTGAAGAAGTGGAAGCCGACGACCCGCTCGGGGTGCTCCAGCTTCGCGGCCATCTCCGTCACCGACAGCGAGGAGGTGTTGGTGGCCAGCACGGCGTCCGGCCGGACCACGGCCTCCAGTTCGGCGAAGACCTGCTGCTTGACGCCCATCTCCTCGAAGACGGCCTCGATCACGAAGTCCGCGTCGCCGAACGCGGTCGCCTTGTCCAGGTGACCGGTCACCAGCGCCTTGAGGCGGTTGGCCTTGTCCTGGCCGACCCGGCCCTTGGCGAGCAGCTTGTCGATCTCGCCGTGCACGTAGCCGACGCCCTTGTCGATCCGCTGCTGGTCGATGTCGGTCAGCACGACCGGCACCTCCAGGCGGCGGGCGAACAGCAGCGCCAGCTGCGAGGCCATCAGGCCCGCGCCGACCACGCCGACCTTGGTCACCGGGCGGGCCAGCGCCTTGTCCGGGGCGCCCGCCGGACGCTTGCCGCGCTTCTGCACCAGGTTGAAGGCGTAGATGCCGCTGCGCAGCTCGCCGCCCATGATCAGGTCGGCCAGCGCGTGGTCCTCGGCGTCGAAGCCCTGGCGCAGGTCGCCGTTCCTCGCCGCGTCGATGATGTCCAGCGCCCGGTAGGCGGCCGGGGCCGCACCGTGCACCTTGCCGTCGGCGATGAACCGGCCGCGGGCCACCGCCTGGTCCCACGCCTCGCCGCGGTCGACCTCGGCGCGGACCACCTCGGTCTCGCCGCGGAGCACCGAAGCGGTCCAGGCCAGCGACTGCTCCAGGAAGTCCGCGGCCTCGAACAGCGCGTCGGCGATGCCCAGTTCGCGTACCTGGGCGCCCTTGAGCTGGCGGTTCTGGTTGAGCGAGTTCTCGATGATCACGGTGACCGCGCGGTCCGCGCCGATCAGGTTCGGCAGCAGCGTGCAGCCGCCCCAGCCGGGGACCAGGCCGAGGAAGACCTCGGGCAGCGAGAACGCCGGCACCGAGGAGGACACCGTGCGGTAGGTGCAGTGCAGGCCGACCTCGACGCCGCCGCCCATGGCCGCGCCGTTGTAGTACGCGAAGGTCGGCACCGCCAGCGACGCCAGCCGCCGGAAGACCGCGTGGCCGCCCTGGCCGATGGCCAGCGCGTCCTCGTGCCGCTTGAGCAGCTCGACGCCCTTGAGGTCGGCGCCGACGGCGAAGATGAACGGCTTGCCGGTCACGCCGGCACCGACGATCTCGCCGGCCGCCGCCTCCTTCTCGACCTGGTCGATCGCGGCGTCGAGGTTCGCCAGCGACTGCGGCCCGAAGGTGGTCGGCTTGGTGTGGTCCAAGCCGTTGTCCAGGGTGATCAGGGCGAAGCGCCCCGCACCGCCGGGCAGGTCCAGGTGGCGGACCTCGGCCGCGGTGACGACCTCACCGGGGAACAGCTCGGCCGCACCCTTCAGCAGTTCTGCGGTCGTGCTCATTTCTCCCCCTCGAAGTGCGGGTTCTCCCAGATGACCGTGCCGCCCATGCCGAAGCCGACGCACATGGTGGTGATGCCGTAGCGGACGTGCGGCTGCTCCTCGAACTGCCGCGCCAGCTGCGTCATCAGGCGCACTCCCGAGGACGCCAGCGGGTGGCCGAACGCGATCGCGCCGCCGTACTGGTTGACCCGCGGGTCGTCGTCGGCGATGCCGTAGTGGTCGAGCAGCGACAGGACCTGGACGGCGAACGCCTCGTTGATCTCGAAGAGGCCGATGTCGTCGATCGTCAGGCCGGCCTTCGCCAGCGCCTTCTCGGTCGCCGGCACCGGGCCGATGCCCATCACCTCGGGCTCGACGCCGGCGAAGGCGTACGCCACCAGGCGCATCTTCACCGGCAGGCCCAGCTCCTGGGCGACGTCCTCGGCGGCCAGCAGCGAGGCGGTGGCGCCGTCGTTGAGGCCGGCGGCGTTGCCCGCGGTGATCCGGCCGTGCGGGCGGAACGGGGTCTTCAGGCCGGCCAGCTGCTCCAGCGTGGTGCCCGGGCGCATCGGCTCGTCGGCGGTGGCCAGGCCCCAACCGGTCTCGCCCGCCTCGGCGTTGGTGCGGCGGACCGCGATCGGCACCAGGTCCTGCTGGATGCTGCCGTTCGCGTACGCCTTCGCGGCCTTCTCCTGGCTGCGCACCGAGTAGGCGTCGGCGCGCTCCTTGGTCAGGTGCGGGAAGCGGTCGTGCAGGTTCTCCGCGGTCATGCCCATGAACAGCGCGGACTCGTCGACGAGCTTCTCCGAGACGAACCGCGGGTTGGGGTCGACGCCCTCGCCCATCGGGTGCCGGCCCATGTGCTCGACGCCGCCGGCGACCACCACGTCGTACGCGCCGAAGGCGATGCCGCCCGCGGTGGTGGTGACCGCGGTCATCGCGCCCGCGCACATCCGGTCGATGGAGAAGCCGGGGACGGTCGTCGGCAGACCGGCCAGGATGCCGGCGGTCCGGCCGAGGGTCAGGCCCTGGTCGCCGATCTGCGTGGTCGCGGCGACCGCGACCTCGTCGATGCGGGCCGGGTCCAGGCCGGGGTTGCGGCGCAGCAGCTCCCGGATGCACTTGATCACCAGATCGTCGGCGCGGGTCTCGTGGTAGATGCCCTTCGGGCCCGCCTTGCCGAACGGCGTGCGGACGCCGTCGACGAAGACGACGTCCCTTCCGGTACGAGGCACGATGGCTCCTTCGTTGTGTTCGCTTGCCCCCGGGCGCTCGTGCCCGGTGCCGACAGTCGACCGTGCTCACGCTCGCACCTCGCGCACCGCGCGCGGTTCTCCCGCCCCGCACCGGCGCGCCGTGCGGCCGGCCACCGGCGTGCCCGGGGGAGGGCACAGCGAGGCGGCGACCGCCGCCCGGCGAAGAGCGAGCGCTTGCTCACAGGTCATGCTACTCATGGGTAACCCATGTGCACAGTCTTACCCGCGGAAGCGGTACACGTCACACGTCAACCGGAGTTACCGACGGTCACCCCTCGGTCGGGCGGGCTCCCAGGGCCTTGGTGAGCAGCGGTGTCGTCAGCTGGACCTGCCAGGGACGCGCGCCCAGGGTGGCGAGCGTGTCGGCCACCAGCTCGGGGGTCGGCTCGGACGGCGGCGACCAGCACAGCCGCCGGACCGTGTCCGGCGAGATCAGGTTCTCCTGGGGCAGGTTCAGCTCCTCCGCGAGCGCGGAGACCGCGGCGCGGGCCGCCGACAGCCGGGCGGCCGCCACCGGGTCCTTGTCCGCCCAGGCGCGCGGCGGCGGGGGGCCGGTGTACGCGGCGGTCTGCTGCGGCAGCTCCCGCTCCGGCAGCGCCCGCGCACGGTCGATCGCGGCCTGCCACTGCTCCAGCTGCCGCCGTCCCATCCGGTGCCCGAAGCCCTGCAGCGCGGCGAGCGCGTGGACGTTGGCCGGCGGTTCCAGCGCCGCGGCGACGATCGCGGCGTCGGTCAGCACCCGGCCGGGGGAGACGTCCCGCTCCCGGGCGGCATGGTCCCGCGCCAGCCACAGCTCCCGCACCACGGCGATCTGGCGCCGCCGCCGGACCTTGTGCATCCCGGAGGTGCGGCGCCACGGGTCGACGCGCGGCGCCGGCGGCGGGGCGGCCGCGATGGCCGCGAACTCCTGCAGCGCCCAGTCCAGCTTCCCCTGCGCGCGCAGGTCCTCCTCCAGCGCGTCGCGCAGGTCGACCAGCAGCTCGACGTCCAGCGCGGCGTACCGCAGCCACGGGTCCGGCAGCGGCCGGGTGGACCAGTCGACCGCCGAGTGGCCCTTCTCCAGGGCGAACCCGAGGACGTTCTCCACCATGGCGCCGAGGCCGACCCGGGCGAACCCGGCCAGCCGCCCGGCGAGTTCGGTGTCGAACAGCGAGGTGGGCCGCATGCCCAGCTCGTCCAGGCACGGCAGGTCCTGGGTGGCGGCGTGCAGCACCCACTCCGTGCCGGCGAGCACCTCGCCCAGCGCGGTCAGGTCGGGGCATGCGACGGGGTCGATCAGCGCGGTCCCTGCTCCGGCCCGGCGCAGCTGGACCAGATAGGCCCGCTGGCCGTAGCGGTAGCCGGAGGCGCGCTCGGCATCGACGGCGACCGGGCCGGAGCCCGCGGCGAAGGCCGCAACGACGTCGTCCAGGGCCTCCGGGCCGGCGGTGACCGGCGGGATCCCCTCGCGCGGGTCCAGCAGCGGGACCGGCGCCGAAGTTGCTGGGGATGCGGGTTCTCTGGCGTCGGTCACCTGTCAAGGCTACCCGTGCCGGGCCGGTCGCGCGGAGATCCACAGGACTGTCCGCCCGGCCGCGACGCGCGCGACCGCCGGCGGAACGTTCCGCCGGCGGTCGCGCGTCGTGCCCCTGGGGTCAGTGGATGATGCCGGTGCGCAGCGCCACCGCGACCATCCCCGCCCGGTCGCCGGTGCCGAGCTTGCGGGCGATGCGCGCCAGGTGGCTCTTGACGGTCAGCGCCGACAGGCCCATGGACACGCCGATCGCCTTGTTCGACTGGCCCTCCGCGACCAGTCGTAGCACCTCGACCTCGCGCCCGGACAACTCCCGGTAGCCGTTGCCGGGGTGGCCCTGGGCGCCGGGCGGGCGGCGTTGCATCCGGGCCGCGGTGGCGCCGAGCGGGGCGAGCCCCGGCCGGCCGGCCAGCGCGCCCGCGGTGTTGCGGGTGCCGGTGACGACATAGCCCTTGACGCCGCCGGCGAGGGCGTTGCGCACCGCGCCGATGTCGTCGGCGGCGGAGAGCGCCAGGCCGTTGGGCCAGCCTGCCGCGCGCGTCTCGGCGAGCAGGGTCAGGCCCGAGCCGTCGGGCAGATGGACGTCGGCGACGCAGATGTCGCGGGGGTTACCGACCCGGGGACGGGCCTCGGCGATCGACGAGGCCTCGATCACATCGCGAACCCCGAGAGCCCACAGGTGTCGGGTGACAGTGGAGCGGACGCGGGGGTCGGCCACGACGACCATGGCCGTCGGCTTGCTGGGACGGTAGGCGACCAGGCTCGTGGGCTGCTCGAGAAGAACGGACACCGGGCCTCCTGTGGCAAAGGGGACTGAAACGGTCACAGTCTCCTTCGGCAGCAATTGCTCCGGCCTTTAGGGAAAGATCACGATTTATTGAGTGGCATTTCCGGCAAATCGGACGCCCGATCGAACGGGTGGTCTCCCCGGGCACACCCGTGCGGCACGCCCCGCCGCACCGGCCGGACGGACCGGGGGAATCGGAGGGCGCCGGAGCCGGCGGAACCGCCGTCAGCTGCGGCGCTTCGGGAGCGGCAGGACGCCGCCGACCCCGCGCACCGACGACTCGGGGCCGTCCCACGGCGGCAGGCCCGCGCACGCGCACAGCAGATCGCACCAGGCGGCGAGATGGGCCGCCGCGTCCGCGGCGGACGCCGGCGTCCAGGACGCCCGGACCTCGATCTGCGTGTCGTCGGAACGGTCGGCGAGCCCGCCGAAGTAGTGCGAGGACGCGCGCGAGACCGTGCCGCTCGGGTCGTGGTAGGCGGCGCCGCGGGCGGCCAGCGCGCCGGTCAGCCAGGACCAGCTCACCTCGGGCAGCAGCGGATCGCCGGCCATCTCCGGCTCCAGCTCCGCCCTGGCCAGGGTGACCAGCCGGAACTCGCCGTGCCAGGCGTCGTGCCCGCCGGGCTCGTGCAGCAGCACCAGGCGGCCGTCGGCCAGCTCCTCGCCGTCCGACAGGACGGTGGCCTCCAGCGCGTAGGCGAAGGGCGCGAGCCGGCGCGGCGCCGCGGTCTCCTCGATGCGGACCCCGGGCCGTACCCGAGCCGCACGCAGCGCCTCGACCGCCTGACGGAAGGAGAAGGGTGCCTCGTCGTCCAGGTGCCCGGTAACCGCTGCCATGCCCGGAAGGGTAAGCGTCTTCGGCGCGCTCCGCCCGCACCAACACCGCTTTCTTGACGGCGTCTCAGGCCATGGACGTGCCCTTTCGGCCAGGCCCGGCCGTACTGCCGCCCCGGGGCCCCTGCGGCGGCCCCCGGGGGCGGCGCGGGGCGTGGGTGGCGCCGTGGGAGGATCGGGGGGTGAGTGCGCACCAGCAGACCGCTGCTTCCCCCTTCATCCGCGCCTGCCGGGGCGAGTCCGTGCCCCACACCCCGGTGTGGTTCATGCGGCAGGCCGGGCGTTCGCTGCCCGAGTACCTGAAGGTCCGCGAGGGCGTCCCGATGCTCGAGTCCTGCATGCGGCCGGAACTCGTCACCGAGATCACCCTGCAGCCGGTGCGCCGCCACGGCGTGGACGCCGCCGTCTACTTCAGCGACATCGTCGTGCCGCTGAAGGCGATCGGCATCGACCTGGACATCAAGCCCGGCGTCGGCCCGGTCGTGGCCGACCCGGTCCGCACGCGCGCCGACCTGGCGCGGCTGCGCCCCCTCGAACCCGATGACGTCTCCTACGTCACCGAGGCCGTCGGGATGCTCACCGCCGAGCTGGGCGCCACCCCGCTCATCGGCTTCACCGGCGCGCCCTTCACGCTGGCCAGCTACCTCATCGAGGGCGGCCCGTCGCGGACCTACGAGCACACCAAGGCGATGATGTACGGCGAGCCCGAGCTGTGGGCCGACCTCGTCGACCGCCTCGCGGACATCGCCGCCGCGTTCCTGACCGTGCAGATCGAGGCCGGCGCCAGCGCCGTCCAGGTCTTCGACTCCTGGGCCGGCGCCCTCGCGCCCGCCGACTACCGGCGTTACGCGATGCCCGCCTCGGCGAAGGTGTTCGACGCGGCCGCCGGCTACGGCGTCCCCCGCATCCACTTCGGCGTCGGCACCGGCGAGCTGCTCGGCCTGATGGGCGAGGCCGGCGCGGACGTCGTCGGCGTCGACTGGCGGGTGCCGCTGGACGAGGCGGCCCGCCGGGTCGGCCCCGGAAAGGCCCTGCAGGGCAACCTCGACCCGGCGGTGCTGTTCGCCCCGACCGCGGCCGTCGAGACCAAGGCCCAGGAGGTGCTGGACGCCGCCGCGGCCGCCGGAACCGGCCATGTCTTCAACCTCGGCCACGGCGTGATGCCCAACACCCCTCCGGACGCCCTGACCCGCCTCGTCGACTTCGTGCACCGGGCGACCGCGGTCTGAACCGCGGCCGCCCGCACACCGGTCCGCCCGCCTGCTATCCGGCAGGCGGCGGCCCGTCCGGCTCCTCGGGCGCCGCTTCCCCGGCCGCCCGCTTCCCGCCCGCGGCCCCCGGGTACGCCGGGAGCGTCGGGCTCGGCACCCGCGGCGCGTCTCCTTCCGGCCCGCTCCCTTCCGGCGCGCGGCGGGCCGGCACCCGCAGCGACGAGTGCGCGACCCGGCGGGCCGCCGGGTCGCCCGGCAGCCAGCGGCGCACCAGCCGGTAACCGGACCAGAGCAGCAGCGCCAGCAGCGCGAACGGCAGCACCACGGCGGCCACCACCAGCACCCCCCGCAGCGTCACGTAGAAGCCGTGCCAGCCGTGCTGCAGTCCGTGCCCGACGGCCGTCCAGAACCCGTCGTGCTTCTTGGGGGCCGGGTGGGCCGGCGCGGCCTTCACCGGCGGCTCGACCAGGTGCAGGCTGATCGTCGCCAGGTTCGTCCGGGACTTCAGCTCGTCCTGCTGCGCCTCCAGGGACTCCAGCGCCGACTCGCGGGTGCTCAGCTCGCTCTCCAGCGACACCACGTCGTTGAGGCTCGACGCGCGGTCCATCAGCGCCCGCACCCGCGCCACGCTCGCCTGCTGCGACGAGATCCGGCTCTGCACGTCCACCACCTGGCCGGTGACGTCCTCGACGTTCACGGTGCGTGCGAGGAGGGTGCCGAGACCGGCCAGCCGCACCAGCACGGCGTCGTAGGCCGAGGCCGGGACCCGCAGCTGGATCGTGGACTCCGCGTGCCCGCGGGCGTCGACCGTGGTGTCCTCGTCGCCCGCGTAGCCGCCGGCGTCCGCGGCCATGGTGCGCGCGGCGTCCAGCTGCCGCTCCACTTGCGGGGTGCGCACGGTCAGGTGGGCGGTGCGCGCGAGATACGTAGGAGCCGCGGGAGCCGCCGAGGGCGCCTTCGGCGGGGCCGCCGTCCTGCCGCTGTCAGAGCTGGTGCCGCTGCCGGAGCCGCTGCCCGTCGTGCCGGGTGTGGCGGCGTCATTGCCGCTGTTGCCGGGCGCGGCCTTGGCGGCCGAGCCGCCGTCGGCCCGCTGCGCGGAAGCCGCGTCGCTCTTGCCCGAGTTGCTGCCGGAGCTGCTGCTGCAGCCGGCGACGGCCAGCGCCGCGGCCAGCAGCAGCCCGCCGGCCGCGGCGGCGGTACGCCGCCGTCTCCCGTGCCGCCGGGCGGCGCCCGGCCCTGCCTTCGTTACGAGTGTCGACATCAAATCCCCCCGGGATATGGGCCGTTGGAACGGTGATGCCGGTTGGACGTGCGCGCCGTGACGCGGGTTGCCGGTACCCGGTCCCGAAGGGGTCACGTTCGGAACTCGATCCGGCGTCTGAGACAGTGGGGACATGAGCCAGACGCACCGCCCGAACGTCCCCGGGCAGGCACCGGGAGGCGCCCCCGACGCGGGGCACGTGGTGGTCGTCGGCGGCGGGATCTCCGGGCTCGCCGCCGCGTACGACCTGGCCGGGGCGGGGGTCGCGGTGACGCTGCTGGAGGCGTCCGAGCGGCTCGGCGGCAAGCTGCACGCCGACGAGATCGCCGGCGTCCCGGTGGACCTGGGCGCCGAGTCGCTGCTGGCCCGGCGGCCGGAGGCCGTCGAGCTGGCCCGCGAGGTGGGCCTGGCCGACGACCTGGAACCGCCCGCCGTGCTCGGCGCCAAGCTGTGGACCCGCGGCCGGCTGCGGCCGATGCCGCCCGGAAGCGTCATGGGCGTGCCCGCCGACCTCGGCCCGCTCGCCGCCTCCGGGGTGCTGTCCGCCCCCGGACTGGCCCGCATCCCGCTCGACCATGTGCTGCCCCGCACCGAGGTCGGCGAGGACGTGGCCGTCGGCGCGTACGTGGCCGCCCGGCTCGGCCGCGAGGTCGTCGACCGGCTCGTCGACCCGCTGCTCGGCGGCGTCTACGCCGGCGACGCCTACGAGATCTCGCTGCGCGCGGCGATCCCGCAGCTGTTCTCCGCCGCCCGCGACGGCCGGTCGCTGATCGAGGCGGCCCGCGGCCTCCAGCGCAAGGCCGCCGCCGCGCGCCAGACCGGGCCGGTCTTCAACGGCATCCGCGGCGGCGTCGGCCGCCTCCCCGTCGCCGTCGCCGACGCCTGCCGGGCCGCCGGCGTGACCGTCGAGACCGGCGCCGCGGTGCGCGAGCTGCGCCGCAGCGGACCGCACGGCTGGCAGGTCGTGCTCGCCGACCGGACCCTGACCGCCGACGCCGTGGTGGTCGCCGCGCCCGCGCCCGCCGCCGCCCGGCTGCTCGCCGCCGAGGCACCCGCCGCCGCGGCCGAGCTGAGCGCCGTCGAGTACGCCGGCATGGCCCTGGTGACGATGGCCTTCCGCCGCCGGGACGTGCACCAGCTCCCGGTCGGCAGCGGCTTCCTGGTGCCGCCGGTCGACGGCCGCACCATCAAGGCGTCGACCTTCTCCAGCCACAAGTGGGGCTGGCTCGACAAGGCCGGCGGCGACACGTTCGTGCTGCGCACCTCGGTCGGCCGCTTCGGCAACGAAGCCGATCTGGCCTGGGACGACACCGACCTGGTGCGGTTGTCCCGGGAGGACCTCGGGGAGGCGGTCGGGCTGCGCGCCGCACCCGTCGCCGCCCGGGTCACCCGCTGGGACGCCGGCCTGCCCCAGTACGCCGTCGGGCACGTGGGCCGCGTCGCGCGGATCCGCGAGCAGGTCGGCAAGCTGCCCGGCCTGGCCGTCTGCGGCGCCGTGTACGACGGCGTGGGCATTCCGGCGTGCGTCGGCAGCGGCCGGCGGGCGGCACGCGAGGTGCTGGGGACCCTGGTGCCGGGCACCGGGGACGGCGCGGGAGAATAGCCGCATGACCGACTCGACTTCCGCCCCCGAAGCCGCTGCCAAGGCGCCCAACGCGGGCAAGAAGGCCAAGGACCTCAACGAGGTCATCCGCTACACGCTCTGGTCGGTGTTCCGGCTGCGATCCGTGCTGCCGGAGGACCGTAGCGGGTGGGCGGACGAGGTGGACGAGCTGTTCGCGCAGCTCGCCGCGAAGGACGTCACCATCCGCGGCACGTACGACCTGTCCGGCCTGCGCGCCGACGCCGACGTGATGATCTGGTGGCACGCGGAGACCGCGGACGCCCTTCAGGAGGCCTACAACCTCTTCCGCCGCACCCGGCTGGGCCGCCAGCTGGAGCCGGTGTGGTCCAACATGGCGCTGCACCGCCCGGCCGAGTTCAACAAGTCGCACATCCCGGCGTTCCTCGCCGACGAGACGCCGCGCAACTACGTGAGCGTGTACCCGTTCGTGCGGTCGTACGACTGGTACCTGCTGCCCGACGAGGACCGGCGGCGGATGCTCGCCGACCACGGCAAGATGGCGCGCGGCTACCCCGACGTGCGGGCCAACACCGTGGCCTCGTTCTCGCTCGGCGACTACGAGTGGATCCTCGCCTTCGAGGCCGACGAGCTGCACCGCATCGTCGACCTGATGCGGCACCTGCGCGGCTCCGAGGCCCGCCGCCACGTCCGCGAGGAGATCCCCTTCTACACCGGCCGCCGCCGCTCCGTCGCGGAGATCGTCGCCGGCCTCGCCTGACCCGGACCTGACCCGGACCTGATCCGGCCCTGATCCGACGGCCCTCGCCTCTGCGGCGGCAGAGCCACCGCAGAGGCACTGCCGACGTCAGGGGCGCAGGGCGGGGTGGTCGGCGACCACGGTGCACGAACCCGGGGCGATCTCGGTGAACCCGGCGTCCCGGACGACGGGCAGCCCCGACTCCGTCAGCCGCGTCCAGTCGGCGGGCGCCGCGGTCCGCACGGCGAGCCGGAAACCGTCCTCGGCCCAGGCATTCCGCTGCGCCTGCGACAGCTCCCACCACGCCAGCTGGGCGCCGTGGCCCGCCTGCGCCATCGCCTTGCCCGCGGACATGGCCACCCCCGGGTTCATCCACAGCACCGGGATCCCCGGCTCGGGCACCGCCGGCGGCGCCGGGTCGTCCAGCTCCGTGCCGGACACCTGGAGCTTCGCCAGGTCCTTCGGCCACCCGTCGAGCGGCACCGGCGGGAACACCCGCACCTCGGCCGCGTCACCCGTGACGGTGATTCCCGGCAGCGCCTCGGCCCGCCGCCACTCCGCGCCCCGCGCGCGCCGCACCACCTTGCGGATCCGGGCGTCCTGCCAGTCCCGCACGGCCTGCGCCCACTCCCCGTCCTGCGCGGTCGCCCGCTCGTCGGCCAGCAGCGTCAGCACCGCGCGCGCCGCCGTCTCCAGCGCGTCCGTCCGGCCGGGCGGGGCGTCCCGCTCGATGCGGACGACGAGCGGCAGCACGAACTGCGGGGCCGCGTCGCGGTCCGCCGCCTCGTGCTGGAAGGGGCTGCTGGTACTGGGTTCGACAGGCGTACTCACGTGCCAAGTCTGCCATCCGCGGCTTCCGCGCCCCGGGCGGCGTGGGTGAGGATGGGCCCGTGCGACAGGACGGGGACGGGCCCGCGGACGGGCCCTACGGCGAGCGGGCCGGGGACGGCGGGCTGCGGCTCGACGAGGTGGGGCGGCGCTACGGGCTCCGCGGGCCGTGGGTGCTGCGCGACGTGGCGCTGGCCGCGCCGCCCGGCGCCGTGGTCCGGGTCGAGGGCCCGAACGGCAGCGGCAAGTCGACGCTGCTGCGGATCGTCGCGGGCGTCGACCGTCCCACCACCGGTCGCGTCACCGGCCGGCCCGCCGGTGGCACCGCGTACGTGCCGGAGCGCTTCCCGCCCGCGCTGCCCTTCCCGGTGCTGCGCTACCTCACGCACATGGGCGCGGTGCGCGGCCTGAGCGCGCAGGAGGCCCGCACGCGTGCCCGCGGGTGGCTCGAACGCTTCGGCATCACCGGGTACGCCGGCACCCCGCTCGACGAACTGTCCAAGGGCACCTGCCAGAAGGTCGCGGTCGCCCAGGCCCTGCTCGCCGACCCCCTGCTGCTGGTCCTGGACGAGGCATGGACCGGCCTGGACACCGGCGCCCGCGCCGTGCTCGACGACGCCGTACGGGAACGGGCCGCCGCCGGAGCGACCGTCTTCTTCGTCGACCACGACCCCCAGCGCCTCGCGCACGACGCCACCGCCGTCCTCCGCGTCGACCCCGGCCAGGCACCCGTGCTCGCCGCCCGCCGTGCAACGGCCCTGCGCGAGAACGCCGTTGTGGACGGCGGGACCGGGGCGCCGCTCCCTTCGGACCCGGCGCCCGACCTTCCGGACGAGGGCGCGCAGGGTGCGTCGGGGCAGAGCGCGTCCGGCACTGCGGTCCTCACCGGGGCGAACGCGGACGCCGGGCAGCCGCTTGCCGGCTCCGCCGGCACGGTCGTGATCGAGGCGGTGGGCGGGGGAGAAGTCCCCGCCGCGGCAGCGGAGTTGCGGGTCGTCCGGGAGGGCGGGGTCGTGCGCGGCACGGTGCCGGCCGGGCGGTCCGACGCGGTGCTGCGCGCGCTGCTGGAGGCCCGGCCGCCCTGGCACATCACCTCTGTCAGGACCGCCGCGCCCCGCATGCCGTCGCCGCCGGCCGCGCCCGCTGCCGCCCGGCGTCCCGCAACCACCGTGCCCGGACCGGCCGTTCGCGCCGGCCGTACCGGCGCGGTGCTGCGTTACCAGCTCGACCTGCTGCTGCGTTCCCACCGGTGGCTGCCGCCGCTGATCTTCTACGGCGCCGTGATGGCGATCGGCATCGCGGGCGGCGAGCCGCTGCTCGGCTCCCTCGGCTACGCGGCGGCCCTGCTGCTGCCGGTGGCCGCGTGGACGGTGCGGGTCTGCGTGACCGGCGAGCCGGCGGCGGCGCGTGCCTGCGTCGCCGCCGCGGTCGGACCCGCGCGGGTGCAGCGGGCGGCGCTGGCGGCCGCGGCCGCGGCCTCCGGGGTGCTCGGCCTGGCCGGGACGGCCGTCGTCGCCGCGGTCAGCGGACCGCACGCCGACGACCTGCACACCGCCGTGCCGGTCGGGCCGGCGGCGGTGGCCGGGGCGATGGCCGCCGCGGTCTCCGTCCTGCTGGGGACGGCGGTCGGCGCGCTGACCAACCCGCCGCTGGTGCGCGGTGGCGGCTGGCCGATCCTGGTCACCGCGATCGCCGCCGGGGCCGTCCTGATCGTCTCCGGATCTCCCGCGCAGGCCGCCGTCACCGGCCTGGTCACCGGCTCCCGCACCGGCACCGTCCACTACCCGCTGCCGGCCCTCCTGGCCGCGGCGGCCGCCGCCTTCGCCGCCACCCGCCTCTCCGCCTGGGCCGCCAGCCGCCTCACCCCGTGACCGCGACCGGGCCCCTGGGCACGACCGGGGCGGCCGGCCTCAGCGGCTCCGGAAGTAGTCGCCGGCCTGCTGCCGTAGCTCGGCGGAACCCACGGCCATGACGAAGGGCCTGTTGCTTCCCGGGGCCGGGCTCAGTACGAGCGAGGGCCCGGCCTCCGTCCTGGAGTGCTGTGCCGCGGGGGAGTCGTAGGTGGCGACCCACGACCGGTCGCTGCAGAACAGCTCGGCGAACCGTTCGCCGGGGCCGCTGGCGCGCGAGCTCGCGGAACCGTACGGCCCGCCGGGCGGGGAGCCCGCGGCGGCGGAAGGTGAGGTGTCGGGGGGCGACGGCCGGCTCGCCGTCAGCTGCAACCGGACCCGGTCCTGGCCCCCGGCGGCCACGACGAGCAGACCGCATCCGGAGGCCGTCGTGTAGGCGACGAGATGCTCCGAGCCCACTTCCGCCTCGCCGATCACCCGGCCCCGGTCCTCGGTGACGGCCGTGTCGGCGACGTCGGACACCGTCCCGGCCGGTTGCACCCGGGGAAGGTCGGCGAGCAGGTGCTGGGCGGTCCTGGGGGCCTCCGCGACGCGCGGGCCGACCGGATCCCCCCAGCAGGCGGTGCACGCCGCCAGAACGGCGATGCCGAGAACCGCGGACTTGATGTGACGGAAGGTGGTGCGCACCGCGATTCCCCCTCGACGGTCCGGCCGGTCGGGCCGGGCACCGCAGCCTATCGAGGGGCGGCACCGCATGGGTCTGAATTAACTCGTCCGGTTCGTCCGGTCTTTCGCTTCCGCGGGGGACTCCGGCGCGGACCCGGCGGGCGTCTCCTCGGGCTGGAGGCCGGGGCGGAGGCCGATCCTGGCGACGAGGGCGGCCGCCGCCATGATGCCGGCCATGACGTAGAAGACGGTGCGCGTCGAGTACGCGAAGTCCACGCGCACGTAGTGCGGGACGGACGCGGTGCCGGACGGCGCGGAGTGGGACTGCGCGAGGGCGTGGGCCTGGGACGACGCCTGGGAGGCGGGGACGCCGTGCGCGATCAGCGACGTCCGCAGGCGCGACTCGAAGACGGCCACCGAGATCG
>Ga0123353_10007761_pt1 | contig 14560 bp, 7 predicted proteins | sample TergutLab28metaG_3_FD_92763 | JGI IMG/M metagenome (GOLD analysis project Ga0123353, IMG submission 92763) | Labiotermes labralis P3 segment gut microbial communities from Petit-Saut dam, French Guiana - Lab288 P3 | ecosystem: Host-associated > Arthropoda: Insects > Digestive system > Gut ... | reverse complement strand
GAACTTTGGCAAAAACTCGGCGAACTCTGCGACGTTTTCTCGCCACAAGAGTGCCTGAATTACTGCAAACACGCTGGATACCGAAAAAATTTGTTACTCCGGAAAAACTCCTGATACGCTCTAGCTGTAGCCTAACAAAAAAAGACGTGAGATGTCTCACGTCTTTCTTGATTCCGCCAAGTCACGAAAACGGAATCAAATTTTTTGCAAAAATTTCCTGTTTTTGTGCGAAAACCTGTTATTTTTTGCTTCGCACCGGTTCCGGCTTCGTCGCGGCAGGTGTTGTTTCTTCGTTTTGGTCGTCCCCATAGCCATATCCGTAGCCGTAACCATATCCGTAACCGTATCCATAGCCGTAACCATAGCCGTAACCTTCCGACTCTTTGGCGGAATTGTAAAATCTGTGATGACGGAAGCCGTTGACCACGATTCCAAGAATATTCGCTCCCACATCACGAAGGAGATGGCAGGCGTGCATGACCTGAGGCTTGCCGTTTTTGATCACCCGGATCACGAGCAGGACATTGTCAACCTGCGAGGAAATGATGCTCGTGTCGGAAACGGCCATGATCGGCGGGGTATCCAAGATCACCAAATCATAGATTTTACGGGCCTCGTCCAGGAGTTTTGCAAATGCCGCCGAAGTCAACAACTCCGAAGGATTGACCCGGTTGGTTCCCGCGGTGAGCAGCGTCAGATTTTCCACCGGTGTCGCCAGCGTCGTTTCCTGGAAAGGCTTTTCATTGTTCAGGCAATTCGATAACCCTATCCCGTTGGCCACACCGAAGATCGAGTGCAGATTCGGCGAACGAAGGTCACAGTCGATCAGCAGAACTTTTCGTTTGGAATTGGCCACGGAGACTGCCAAATTGGTGGCCACCGTTGTTTTGCCGTCATTGGCGTTGGTGCTGGTCACCTGAAGGACAGTATGTCCTTTGACTTTCGACCCGGAAAGCAATGCCGTCCGCAAACCACGGAACGTTTCCGCTTCGGGTGATTTCGGCTTGTAATGGGTGATGACTTCTTCGGCAATGGTTCCGGAGTGCATTGTGGAACGGAGCCATTTTCTTTTCCGATTGAGGAAGTGCAGATGGGAAACCTGAGCCAACACCGGGGCATTCACAGTCCGTCCGATTTCCGAAGGGGAACGGAAGGTTCTGTCACAAATATCGACAAGATAGGCAATCATCGCACCGAAACAGACTCCTCCCACCACGCTCAATCCCAAGACGATAAGAATACTTGGCCAAACGGGTTTTTCAGGCATACTCGGAGAACGAAGCGTGACAATCTTCATTCCATACACTTGTCCCACGTCCCGAAGGTCGGCCAGTTTCTTGTCGATTCCGTCGATGAGTTCCCGTTTGGTTTCTTTGTCGTGTTTATACGATTCCAAGTCCGTATACCAAACATTGAACTTGCGGATAATGTCTTCTTCCGAGGCAATCAGTGTTGCCAGTTCGTCCTGACGTTTTTGCAATTCATTCTGCTTGAGATTCAGGAAGGCGATGTAATTTTTCACCAAATCCTTGGTTGTCACGATTTTTCCATTGCCATGCAAAGTTTCCGTATCGACTCCGTTCTCTTTCAGGTACTTATTAATGGTATTAATGGCTTCCTTGATCTTGCGAACTTCATTGTGATCTTCGCCAAGAGTGACTTTTAATTTGTCCAGTTCCATCTGAGAATCAAGAAGCTTGGAATACTGTGTATTAATGCGTTCGCGCCACACGGCCATTATCTGCTCGTAGTAGACGGAGTCTTTGGCCAACCCCCCTTGAGAAAGCTGACAGAATACCTTAAACCGGTCGTCTTCCTTGGGGTCGCCAATGAGCAAAATGGAAATACATTCTTCCTCGGTAAGCTCATCAAGATCACGTTCCTGAAGCATGTTGCCAACCAGACCCTTCCGGATTTTCACGATGGAGTCATCGATTTTCACTTTCGCCTGATCGGCCTGATAAAAGGCGAGATTCTGCTGGTGAACGTTCATGCCGTTGAGGTCTTGAACAAATTGGGAGCTTTTTTCAAGAGACGAGATTTTGACATTCAGATCGAGAATCTCCTTCCAGTATTGCTCACGTTGTTCTTCGAGTTTTTTGACGTTTTCACGTGTCGGGTCGCTGTACTGGGTGTCGACTTGTTTCTTGTAGGCGTCCAGGATGTTCATCAGGACCAGATGGGATTCCTTGGGCGTAGGACTCGTAAATGTGACGGAAAGCGTCATCGCATTTTTCTGCTTTCCTTCACCGCCTTTCACAATGTTGAGATTGTTTTTGATGTACTTGACCTGATCCTTTTGTTGGCGGAAATTGTCATATTCCGCTTCTTTTTCCTTTTGCATGGTGTCAATCGTGGCCCCCAGAACCTCGTCGCTTGTCAGAAACGACACGTGTGTGGAAAGCATGCTGTCCTGCATGGCGGTGTACATTCCACTGGAGCCGCCGGATGCCATAGTGATGGACGCAACCGCCGGATTCTTTTCTAAAATGAAGATTTGCGATTCCGAACGGAAAAGTGGTTTGGTTTTGATATAGTACCCAAATCCCAAACCGACGAAAAAAAGGATTCCAAACAGGACCAATCCCCATTGACGTCGTAATGTTGCCAAAAGATCAAAAAAACTCAATTCATGTTGCTGGTGCTTCTCGCCTGACGGAGGGGTTCTCATCGTTCTTTCATGAGAAGAATTCGAAATTGTGCTCATTTGTGACTTTCTTGGTGACTTAAAGAAAAGTTTTTCCGTAATGTTGAAAATATTTGTTTGAAAAGAATAACCGAAACAACAGATATACGACAAAATATATCTGGCTCATCCAAATGACCGGACAACCAAAATCATAAACTAGCAACTTAAGTGCCAGTTCATCGAAAATAGATAATTATTTCCGATCTCTTTGAAAAATCAATAGTTGTGGATCAAGGGCGACGATGATTCGAGATTCATTCTTCCAGCAACATGCCCAAAAAACAACACCGGAGAACAAGTCTCCATTAAAATTCACCTAATTTATTGACAATCACGAACCGACAATCATTCGTCAAATCGGACTAAACTTTCGTGACGCCGGGGATTCCTTGGGGGTAATCGCCGTTTTCATCCGGAACGATCGGGGACGGACCGTCAAATGAAAGCCCGGCGATGTCGGGAATGTACTGAAACGTCGAATTCCAGGCGTCTTCCGCCGTCACGAACTGGCCGGTTTCCATCGCCATCCGACCAAGAATCGGAGTAAACGTTGCTCCGATTCCGCGGTCCAATTCATTCCACGGTTGATTTTCACGAATCGCCTTGAAGAATAAATCATGTTCCGTCTGGTACGAATTGTTGGCAGGAGCTTCCGCGGTCCAAAAAGAGTTTTTCGCAGTCGTGGAGGCATTGTAATCACTGAAAAACCTGGGTTCACCGACCCCTTCCCCAACGAGGGCGCTTCCTTTGGTCCCGTGAATGATGGACTGGAAACAGTCCCACGTGTTGTCAAAGGTTTTGGCGAACATCATCATTCGCCGACCATCCTTGAAGAGATATTCCACGGCGGCATGGTCGATCATCTGGTCTTTTGCGGTCCGAATCAGGCGTCCTCCTTGTCCTTGTGCTGCGACGGGCAATTCGCCTATCGCCCAGCAGCAGACGTCCAGATTATGAATCAGAGCGTCCACGATGAACCCGCCGGTGGTCCAGTTGAAATTGAAAATATGCTTCAATTGAAATTCCAACGGAGTCATGTTTCGGATCGGCCCGAGTCTGTGCGTTGGGTGCATCCGGTAGACCCAAAGCGAGGTGACGTCACCAAGTTTGCCGTCCTGAATCGCCTGAATCGTCTCCTCGGTTCTGAAGTAGTGTCGGTTGTTGAGCCCGACGGCGACTTTCAGTCCTTTTTCCATCGCTTTTTTATTGGATTCCTGGAGTGATTTCAGTCCTGGAATATCCACCGCGAGCGGTTTTTCCGCAAAAACATTGAGTCCTTTTTCCACGGCATACGCAAAGTGAAGCGGCCGGAACGCCGGCGGGGTTGTCAGGAGGACAACATCACCGGGACTTAACGTGTCCATCGCCTTTTTGTAGGCGTCGAAGCCGACGAACGTCCGTTCCGGGGTCACGTCGATCTTTTCTCCTTGCCCGTCTCCCTCTATATCCTCCTTGATCAATTGCACGGATTTTTGGGCTTTTTCTTCAAAAACATCGGCCACGGCCCAAAGCACGAGATTCGGATCAGCGGCAAGAGCTTGTCGTGTTGCGCCGGACCCACGACTGCCACAGCCGACTGTCACGACTTTGATCCTGTTGGACTCCGCCGCGTGAACCCGGGGAATCGCCTGGGTTGCAAGTGTTTGAGTCGCAAGTGTAAGACCGGCGGCAACCGCCCCGGACCGTTTCATGAAATCACGGCGTGTCGTCTTCATGGAAATCTCCTTGGGATAAGAAAATAGTGATTGATGCGATGCAGCAAACGCCAATATTTTACAGTAAATGTTAATAATTTTGACAATATTTGACGTAAAAATTAACATTATAATCTATTTTCTGAGAAAATCAAGTTTCTGAGCGATGTCTTGCACAAAAAAACGTGTCCGGGGTTGCTGGAAACTTCTCCCGGCGCTGTTATAATCATGAGCTGGAACGTATATATTGTTCCGGAAGTTTCCGGAAGAAAATGCGTTGTTTGGTAACATAGATATGCTCAAGCCGGTTAGTATTTTTGTAACCATTTACGTTCTTTTCACCACGAAGGGCACGAAGAACCACGAAGAAATGATAAAAGACAGATAAAAAACAAGCGATTTTTCGCAGAGAACACGGAGTACGCAGAGATTTTTTAAATATTTCTCTGCGGCTTTACGCTCTCTGCGAGAAACCAAGAAAACTTCGTGGTTCTTCGTGCCCTTCGTGGTGAGTAACAACCCCGTGAACGGTTACATATTTTTTAATATTTTTTTCCGCGTGCCAAAACGCCGTGTAGGGTTTGAATGAAACAGGAGTATACTGTCTTATGAGTAAAGCCATGATCGAATCCGTGGGGTTGACCAAATACTACGGTGATTTTACTGCGGTCGATGATGTCACGTTTCGTATCAATCAAGGGGAAGTCGTCGCTTTTTTGGGGCCGAACGGTGCCGGCAAGAGCACGACGATGAAACTGTTGACCGGTTATCTCGCCCCCAGTAAAGGAACCGCCCGAATCGGTGGACACGACATGTCGAGCGATCGTTTGGCCGGGGCCGCAAAACTCGGCTATCTCCCCGAGAACGGGCCGCTTTACCCCGATATGACGCCGAGATCATTGCTGAAATTTTTTGCGCAAGCCCGAGGTCTGACAGCAGCCAAAGCCGGCGAACGAATCAGGAAAGTGATCGAACTTTGCGCCTTGGAAACGGTTGTCGAAAAACCGATCGGCAAACTTTCCCGGGGATTTCGCCAGCGTGTCGGAATGGCGCATGTTCTTCTGCACGAACCGGATGTCCTGATCATGGACGAACCGACCGCCGGACTCGACCCGAATCAAATTCATGAGGTCCGTGAGATGATCAAGCGGATCGGCAAACAAAAAACGATCCTGCTTTCGACGCATATTTTGCAGGAAGTCGAAGCCGTCGCCGCCCGGGTGCTGTTCATCAATGAGGGACGCCTCGTTTTCGATGGAACCATTGATGAATTCCGGAAAGGCGGTCATGATCTCGACAAACGATTCCACGAACTCACCAACATGGTGTATGCGTAGAACAAAAAAAGTTCGAGGCCCCAAAGAGGCCGGTTATGTTTCCATGTTCCTTCCCGCTTCCTTCTCTCTGTAAGCTGTACCTCACTAACCACTAAAAACATCAACATCAAGCGAATCATGAACACAAAAGTATTGCGTGCCGTATTCAGACGAAATTTTGTCGGTTACTTCGCGAATCCCACCGGTTATGTTTTCATCTGTGTCTTCGTGTTGCTCAGTTCGATTGCCGCGTTTCTCCCGGACGAGTTTTTCAATATCAACCTTGCGAATCTCGATCAACTCAATCTTTGGTTTCCCTTGATTATGCTGGTTTTTGTCCCGGCGGTCACGATGGGAATCTGGGCCGATGAACGCCGACAAGGAACCGACGAGCTTCTGCTCACCATTCCTGCAACCGACTACGATGTCGTCATGGGGAAATTCCTCGCCGCGATCGGAATCCTGACCGTTTCCCTTCTTTTTTCGTTTGTGAGCAATCTCACCATTCTCTCGCAACTCGGCCAACCCGACACCGGACTGTTCCTCAGCACCTACATTGGATTCTGGTTGATCGGGCTTATGATGGTTGCCATCGGAATGGCCGCTTCATTCCTCACGGGAAATCTGACCGTCGCCTACATTCTCGGGGCGCTGTTCAACGCCCCGCTTGTTGCGGTCCAATGGGCATATACGCTGCCGGTCGGAAAAAATCATGTCACCCTCTTGCAGTCACTGAGCATCCAGGAACGGTTTTCTCCGTTTGGTCGCGGAATTGTGAGTCTCTCCGGAATCGTGTATTTCCTTTCCATCACGGGGGTCATGCTTTATGTCAGCATGGTGCTCATCAGCAAGCGGCATTGGTCGGCGAATCAGGCGTTTCATGGTTGGGCTCATTATCTGACACGCGGAGTCACCCTGCTTGTCATTGCGGTCAGTTTTAGCATGATTGTCCAGCGATTCGATATCCGATATGATCTCACGGAAGACAAACTCAGTTCGCTTTCCAAAGAAACGGTGAAACTGTTGCAAGAGATCAACCCGAAGTATCCGGTCATCATTGAAGCGTTCATCAGCGACGAGGTTCCTCAGGAATATGTCGAAACACGATTGAGTATGCTTTCCATGCTCAAAGAAATTGAAAGTCGGGGCGGTGATCGCGTATTTGTCCGAATCCATTCGATGAAACCGAACACCAAGGAAGCCGTTCTCGCGGAACAACGCTTTGGCATTCAGCCGAAACAGGTGATTTCCGTATCCCGGGGTGTTGGAAAACGTGAACCGATCTTCCTCGGAGTGGTGATGCGTTCCGGCCTCAACACCGTGAAGCTCCCGTTCATCGAAAAGGGACTTTCTCCCGAATATGAACTGATCCGTGCCGTTTGCAGCGTGACGGCTCAAACGAAAAAGAAGATCGGCGTCTTGAAAACCGATGCCAAAGTGATGGGCGACTTCAATTTCATGACGATGATGCCGCCGCAACCCTGGTCGGTGATTGAAGACCTCCGGCAGCAGTACACCGTTTCCGAAGTCGACCCCCAGGCTCCGATTGCCGAAACATTTGACGTGCTCCTTGCCGTGCAACCGTCGTCGCTCGGCCCCCAGGAAATGATGCACTTCATCGACGCCGTATATGCCGGTCAGCCGACAGTGATTTTCGAGGACCCCATTCCGGTGTCCGACCCGAACGTCCCGGGAACCGCGGACCCGAAATCGCCGCCGGGAGGAGGAATGGCATTCTATCAGCAGCCGCTTCCCAAAGGAAACATCCAGCCGCTTTGGGACCTGCTTGGAGTTTCTTTCGACACGAAAAGGATTCCGCGGTCGAGTTTCAATCCGTTCCCGCGATTGGCTACGCTTCCGAAAGAGGTGCTGTTCATTTCCTATGATCGCAAAAAAGACAAAGCTTCCGACATGATCCCCTTCCAAATGCGGGATTCGATCACGAACAAACTCCAACATGTCGTCATGCTTTTCACGGGTTCCATGGACGCGATTCCCGGCTCGAAACTGACTCATACAAACCTGATCTGGACGACAAAAGCCGATGGTTATGTCCTGAGGACGGAACTGTTTCCCGGAGGTCGCCAGATGATGCCCGACCCGAATCCCCCGATTTATGAAGACGTCAACCAATACAATCTGGCAATGAAAATCGAAGGGGAAGTTGCTCCGGCGATACCGCTGACAGACCCGGAAGGCAAGCCGATTGAGCAAAAACCGACACAAATCAAGGTGGTGCTCGTTGCCGACATGGACATGATTGCCGAAAACTTCTACCGTTTGCGTCAACAGGGAGCCTCGGCCAATGTCGGAGCGTTTTTCGACTTCGACAACATCACGTTTCTGCTCAACGCGATTGATTCGCTTGCCGGTGAGGAACGGTTCATCCCGATCCGAGGTCGCCGGGCAGCCCACAAGACGCTCACCAAGTTCGACGAAATGACCAAAAAGTCACGGGAACAGGCGGACGAACAACGGATTGATGCCCAAAAACAATTCGAGCTGGTTCGCGAGAAAGTTCGCACGGAATTGATGTCCGACATCGAAAAACTTTCCCAACAGATTGAAAAAGACGAACGTCTGACCACCCAGGAAGCCATCGCCAAAATTCAGGCGATCAGTGCGACAAAGAAGAGACAGATCGAAACCAAAACCGCCGAGTTCAAACGCAACATGGACGAAAAAATCATGAACATCGACATGAACGTGAATGAGAAAATTCGGACTCTCCAGGGAAGGATCAAGACGTTGGCGATCCTGATTCCGCCGCTGCCGCTTTTAGTCATCGCGATAACCGTCTTTTTCGTCCGCCGGTTGCGGGAAGACGAAGGGGGCGTAAAATCCAGACGACGTAAGAAAAATGTAAAATAATAAAAACACAAAAAGTAAATATGTTCAAGCCGGCTTAAATTTTCCTTTTTCCTCCATTATATTCCAGCATATCCATGAACGAAATTACGAAAACATCCATATTCATCGCTGTTGCGATTGTCCTTTTTTTCATCGCCGTGCTGATTCAGCCGCGTGCCCCGAAAATGGTCCCGGAAAAAATGGTCGGCAGAACCTTGCTTGAAAGTTTCACCGATCCGTTGGATATTAAAAGCCTCCAGATTGTCAAATATGACAAACAGGCCGGTGAAGCGGTCGATTTCCGGATTGCCGAAATTGACGGAAAATGGTCTATTCCTTCGAACCAGAATTATCCCGCCGACGCGGCAGACCAAATGTCAAATGTCGTCGCGGATTTCTACGATAAAAAAGTCCTTTCCGTCGCCTATTCCGACCAAAGCAGCAACGCCGAAATGCGGGAAGTCCACGCCATGTACGGTGTCGTTGATCCTCAATCTCCCAATATTTTCAACCCTGAAGACGTCGGAACCAAAGTGACGGTGACCGGTGATTCCCAGAGGATTCTGGCCAATCTGATCGTCGGGAAAGAGGTCACCGATGCGCCGGGACAATGTTACGTCCGGATTCCCGACCAGAACAGCGTTTACACGATTGAAACCTCGACGGCGAACCTCTCGACACGATTCGACGACTGGATTCAGAAAAATCTTCTCGAAATCAGCAGTTTCGATCTCAAATCGCTCGAAATCGACGACTATGATATTGACACTCATCCGCTCACGGGCGAAATGTTTTCGCGCGTTCATGGCAAAATGACGTTTGACTATGACCCCATGTCTTCCGGTGAAAAATGGAAGCTGACCTATTACACTAAGGCGGATGAAAAAACCAATAAAGTCGATGACAAAACACTTGGTCCCGATGAGGCGATTGATGAGGAAAAACTCGACAAAATGCGTTCCGCGATCGACGATCTGAAGATCGTGGACGTTCTGAGGAAACCTGAGAGTCTCGCAAAAGCCCTCCGTGAAAATGCGCCGGTTCAGAAACTGCTCAACGAACCGGTCCTCATTCGGGCCGGTTTCCACCCCGCAGAGGTTATAAAAAGAGACGGGACAACCGTTATGAAGCTGGTTTCCAGTCAAGGCGCTCTTTCCGTCAAAATGAAGGACGGTGTTGTCTATCAGCTCAATTTCGGTGATCTTGCCGGAACACAATCCCGGTCGGAATCGGCGGAATCAACGGAAGCGGCGGAAAATGAAGCCCTTAAAGTTGACCGTTATCTTCTCGTCATTGCCGAATTCGATGAATCGCTCCTGGAGCAACCGGCAATCAAGCCGCTTCCCGAGATTCCCACCGAAGAAGCCCCGGCAGAGATCGAAAAAATCCAAAAGGAACGCGAAACCATCGAAAAAGAGAACAAGCGGCTCGAAGACGCCTTTCAACAGAAAGTCGCCGACGCCCAAAAGAAGGTGAAAGACCTGAATGCCAAGTTTTCCGACTGGTTTTATGTCATTTCGGAAGACGTCTTCAAGGAACTGCACCAGACAGACGCCGATTTGATCAAAAATGTCATATCCGAGACTCAAAAAGACTCGACGCTTCCCAAGGGACAGTTCGTCGAAACCATGATGCCGGCGATGGAATACAGGCAGGAAACTCCAACAGAGACTCCGGCGGCAGAAACTCCGGTGACAGAAATCCCAACAACAGAGACTCCGATGACTGAGATTTTGGCAACAGAGGCCCTGTCTCAACCGGAAACACCGGTTCCCGCCGAGCCGGAAGCACCGATTCTCAACGAAGACCATGAAGACGAACCACCTCAGACTGAAGAAACAACTCAGACCGGAGAAACAGCAGAATGAGCACCGTCAAGCAATTGATTCGTGTCGGACACAGTCCGGATTCCGATGATGCATTCATGTTTCACGCACTTGCCAACGAGAAACTTGATACCGGACCTTATGAATTCACCCATGAACTGGTCGACATTGAAACACTCAACCGGCGGGCATTTCATGGAGAGCTTGAGCTGACGGCGGTCAGTCTCCATGCTTATGCCTATCTGAACGACGTCTATGCCCTCTGTTCGTGCGGCGCCAGCATGGGGGACAAATATGGTCCGATGATCATTTCCCGCAACCGTGACACGCTTGATTCCCTCCAAGGAAAAACGGTTGCCATTCCCGGGACGCTCACGACGGCGTTTCTCGTGTTTCAGCTTTGCCTGGGGAAAAACACGCCTTATGAAATCGTGCCGTTCGACCGAATTCTTGATGCCGTCAAGTCCGGAGAATATCACGGGAAAAAAATCGACGCCGGACTGATCATCCATGAAGGGCAGATTACCTACCGGAAAGAAGGATTGCACCTGGTCGTCGATACCGGTGCCTGGTGGATGGAGCAGACCGGTCTGCCGCTTCCTCTTGGGGCCAATGCCATTCGACGGGACCTTTCCGGGCAAACGATTTCCGATGTCGTGAAACTTCTCCGGGCCAGCATCAAGTACGGACTCGACCACCGCAATGAGGCGTTGGATTACGCATTGAAGTTCGGTCGTGGTCTGGAACGGGAAGACGCCGACACGTTTGTCGGGATGTATGTCAACGACTGGACGCTTGATTTCGGACAGGTGGGACGCAAAGCCGTCGAGGAACTGCTCAAACGGGCCTACGAAGCGGAAATCGTCCCCAAACGTGTCGTCCCTGAGTTCGTTTGAAACCTTCTGAAAATAAAAGAAAGTGTTTTTTTCCGCGGAATACACGGAAAAATATCTTTACGTTTTGCACTTATCCGTGTTTTCTGTGGCAAAAATAATTCGCTTCACTACGGTCGGGCACTGCCGCCAAACTCTTAGGCGACGACCAATAAACAGAATATAACGGAGAAAATACCGCCCGGTTGACGCCTTCTCGTCCTGTGGTAAATTACTAGGTTCGGTTTATCTATTTTCTTGTCGAAAATTGTTCGCCTATGTCTGTCGGGTTTGCCGGTATGAAACGTGAATGATTTTCGAGAGTTTTTCACTTCAACCTTATTCTGTAAAGGCAAACAAGTTATGGCAAAATACGTCTACAGTTTCGGGCCGAACGGCACCGATGGTGATGCGTCGATGAAAAATCTCTTGGGTGGTAAAGGAGCAAATTTGGCGGAAATGGCGAAGATCGGACTTCCCGTTCCTGCCGGTTTCACGATCAGCACCGAAGTCTGCACCTATTATTATGCAAATGGAAACACTTATCCGCCGGAACTCATTGCCCAAGTTGAAGCCGCTCTCGCTCAGATCGAAAAAGCGATGGGAAAAACCTTCGGCGACAAGAAAGACCTCCCGCTTTTGGTTTCGTGTCGTTCCGGCGCCCGGGAGTCGATGCCCGGCATGATGGACACCGTGCTCAATATCGGGCTGAACGATGAAACCGTCAAAGTTCTCGCCAACAAGAGTGGTGACGAACGGTTCGCGTGGGACTGCTACCGCCGTTTCGTGCAAATGTATGGGGACGTTGTGCTCGAAATGAAGCCGACCAGCAAAACCGACATCGACCCATTTGAGGAAATTCTCGAACACAAGAAGGAAAAAGTCGGCGTCAAGAACGACCAGGACCTGAAGCCCGAACATCTCAAGGAACTCGTCGCCGAGTTCAAAGCCGCCGTCAAAAACCGTACCGGCAGAGATTTCCCGGAAGACCCGCGCGAGCAGATGTGGGGAGCCGTCGGTGCCGTGTTCGGAAGTTGGATGAACGACCGCGCGATTGTTTACCGCCGCATGCACGGCATCCCGCACGAATGGGGAACAGCTGTCAACGTGCAGGCGATGGTCTTCGGCAACATGGGTGACGATTGTGCGACCGGCGTGGCCCTCACCCGGAATGGCGCCAACGGTGAACCGGGCATCACCGGCGACTATCTCATCAATGCCCAGGGTGAAGACGTTGTGGCCGGAATTCGTGTCCCGAAAAAAATCGAGGAATCGCTCGCGAGAGACATGCCGAAATCATGGGAGGAATTCTCGAACGTCGCCATGCTTCTCGAAAATCACTACAAAGACATTCAGGACATCGAGTTTACCATTGAACGTCAGAAACTTTGGATGCTGCAAACCCGTAATGCCAAGCGGACCGGTTTTGCCGCAGTGCGTGCCGCCGTCGACATGGTCAACGAAGGGCTCATTACCCCCGAAATGGCTCTCGCCCGTATTCCGGCCAATGACATCACCCAACTTTTGCAGCCGATATTCAGTGGTGCCGGTTTGAAAGGCAAAACGTCGATCGCAAAAGGGATCAACGCCGGTCCCGGGGCGGCCACCGGTCAAATCTGTTTCCAGCCGGACGAAGCCGAAGCAATCTGGCAGAAGGACAACGACGCCCAAATCATCCTCGTTCGTCGCGAAACAACCCCGGAAGACCTCCGCGGGATGAAAGTCGCGAAAGGAATTCTCACCTCGTTCGGCGGGGCTGCCTCGCACGCCGCGCTTGTCTCCCGCCAGATGGGAAAAGCCTGCATTTGCGGTTGCGACGCAATCGTCATCGATTACAAGGCCGAAACAATGACCGTCGGCGGCAAAGTCTACAAGAAAGGAGACTGGATTTCGGTGGACGGCTTCACCGGCCACGTTTACGAAGGTCAGGTGGCAACCAGTCCGAGCGAAGTGCTCCGCGTTCTTGATGCGAAAGACCTCAAACCGCAAGACGCCCCGCTTTATCAGCGATTCCAGCAGATTATGAGCTGGTCGGACCGTTTCCGCAAACTTGGCGTCCGCACCAACGCCGACAATCCCAAGGAAGCCGCCCAGGCGATTGCCCTCGGTGCCGAAGGAATCGGTCTCACCCGGACCGAACACATGTTCTTTGATCACATCGACGAATTCCGCAAGATGATTCTCTCGACGACAACTGAAGAACGCGTTAAGGCGCTCGAACCGCTTCTCGCCCACCAGCGTGCCGACTTCGAGGGCATCTTCCGTGCAATGGCCGGTCGTCCCGTGACGATCCGTCTGCTGGACCCGCCGCTCCACGAATTCGTTCCGCACGAAGCGAAGGAACAGGAAGACCTCGCCAAAAAGATGGGCATCTCGGCACAAGCCGTTGCCAATCGCGTGCATGAACTTGCCGAAGCGAATCCGATGCTCGGTCACCGCGGTTGCCGTTTGGGGATCGTGTATCCCGAGATCACCCGGATGCAGGCTCGCGCGATTTGCGAAGCCGCCGCCAATGTCATGGCGGAAGGGATCGACGTGCATCCTGAAATCATGATTCCGCTCGTCGGCAACATCACCGAGTTCCGTCACCAGGAAGCCGTGATTCGCGAAACTGCCGCGAAGGTTTTCAAGGAAAAAGGGATCACCGTCGGTTATCTCGTCGGCACGATGATCGAAATTCCGCGTGCCTGCGTCACCGCCGATGAAATCGCCCAAGGCGCCGAGTTCTTCTCCTTCGGGACGAACGATCTCACACAAACCGGTCTCGGCATCAGTCGCGACGACTACGGCGGATTCATCAACGACTACCAGGAAAAGGACATTTTCCCCGCCGACCCGTTCCAGACGCTCGACCAGACCGGCGTCGGTGGCCTGATGAAAATCGCGATCAAAGGGGGCAAGAGTACCCGTGCCGACATCAAACTCGGCATCTGCGGCGAACATGGCGGCGATCCCGCCTCCGTGAAATTCTGCCACGAGATCGGTCTGAACTATGTGAGCTGCTCGCCGCTTCGTCTGCCGGTGGCCAGACTTGCCGCCGCGCAAGCCGCCATTGCCGCCAAGAAAGCCACCAAAGAAAAGAAAGGCTGCTCATGTTGCAGCGGCGGTTGCAACTGCTGTTGCTGTTGCCCATGCGGCTGCCAGGAGAAAAAATCCTGCTGTTGCAAGTAAGGAAATTAAAGGAAATTGATTTTGGCTCTATTCCTGTTTCGGATTGATATTGTGCGCATTGGTGAAACATCGTACAATGCGTGAAATCTGGTGGTTTGCATAAAATGGTTAAACGAAAATTACGTAAGAAACGCAAGATGCG
>Ga0123353_10007760_pt1 | contig 14560 bp, 8 predicted proteins | sample TergutLab28metaG_3_FD_92763 | JGI IMG/M metagenome (GOLD analysis project Ga0123353, IMG submission 92763) | Labiotermes labralis P3 segment gut microbial communities from Petit-Saut dam, French Guiana - Lab288 P3 | ecosystem: Host-associated > Arthropoda: Insects > Digestive system > Gut ... | reverse complement strand
TCCTAATATTATCCACCCATCTATGCCTAGGCCTCCCCAGTGGTCCCTTTCCCTCCGGCTTCCCCACCAAGACCCTATACACCCCCCTCTCCTCACCCATATGTGCCACATGCCCAGCCCGTCTCATTCTTCTCGATTAACGAGGTGCACTAATATCTCAAATTTATTTTTGGAATAGGACCGTACATGTTTCTGAAAGTTTCTCTGTCCACACAGCAATAGGTATGATTGCTGTGTGTACAGTGCTAGACTCCTGATGATGGACAGAGAAACTATCTGAAACATGTAGGGTCCTATTCCAAAAATGAATTTGAGATATTAGTGCATCTTGTTGGTTTTATTATAAGAATATAAACATATAGTATTTTAAATAGATAAGTACCTGGGAAATGTAAGTTTTCCTCCTTTGCTCTAGACTGATGGTATGGGAGATAGAAATGCTTTGGAAGCTACTCATAGCTTTGGAGGCAACTGGCTGGATTGTGCGGCTCATAAATCAGACTTGCCACGTCTACTTATAGCTGTCATGTTTGCTGTTCTGTTGGCCTTGTGGTTGTGCTTGGCACCAGCTTTCTGGCGCCTCCTTTCATCTTTAGGAACTGGCAAGCTGGATTATTTTCCACACTTGGATGAGCCTGAAGATCCATTTGATTGTCCACCAAAGTATTCACTTCATGTACAAAAAGTGTAAAATGAGAGACAGGTATGTAACATGGAGGACCATCACAGCTGCACTCAGGTTTTGAACTTTATACCCATTAAGACTATTGATTGGATTATCCACTAATTCCAAGCCTGGCTATGTTGAATTCACATATTCCTAAGTTAAGTGGATTATGTTATGCCTTAAGGTTGATGTTCATTTCAGTAACACTCTCAAAAATCAATTTATTATGCATATTTTATTATATTATAAAATGTGGAATTTTTACTGGGGTAAATGTTCCAACGGTGGGAAGATTTTGATTTTACATTAGAAAATTGTCAGAATTGTGGCTGGTGCACAACCCAGAACTTCATGTAGAAGTCTTTGAACAATTGAGAGATTCTGCTTGTTGCCTGCATATATATACTTTCATGAATGAACTTAATTGTCAGTAATCAGGAAAATTTTCAAACAAATTCATCTATACACAATATTAATACCAGGAATAAGCACCTTTGTAGTAGACCAATGCCAACCTATCTTGTCTTCAGAAAAAGTACATTTTATGCTGGTATCAACATTTTCAACAGTTTACCACATGGTCCTTAAGAATGAAAAGGCAAAATTTAAAGTAGCCTTAAGAAAATACTTAAATACAGACTCCCTTTACTCTGTAATTTTTCATGTGTAAAGGTGAACTATAATAGTGTTTTTTAAAATGTTTATAGTATTTTACACTGTAAAAATTGTATATATTTGTGTATATATGACTTGTTCCACATCCTATTGTCTTTGTGACACACTTATGGATGTATGTATGTATTGTTTACTCATTGTAAACCATTATTTATTTATTTGTCTGTGGGGAGCAGCAGTGTCTCATGTCAATTACAGTGTGGGCAGAGGAATGGAACATCAACTGGGCAAGTGTCTAGGGGTCCAGCACTGGTCAGAAGACACAAATGTCATCAGATTTTCCTTGCTTAACTAAGCTCCTATTTCTCTTAACTCAGGGAAACAATTAGTAGGATGTCCTGTATAAACCATAGTTGTTTTTACATCAGTCTGTGAAATTTATAAAATAGCTGAGCTGCAGTTGTCTTTTCTCTGTTGTTGGTAAGGATTTCTACTCGTATTTTAAAATAATTTAACTCATCTAGTATGTCCTAGATATTAGGACATACTACACTGTGACCTACTGGGCTTATCAGCATGAATTCATCCCTACAGCAGAGCCAAATATATCATTAAGAATTATGTATTTCACATAAATCAGTAATTCTCTTTTTCTCCTCATTTGGTAGTTTATCTTGCTTGATCTCAATTCAGACCCCACAGATAATCATCCTTATATCCTGCCAATGACTGGAATCATTGGATTTTCTTCAATTCTGATATTAAAATGACCTAAAATTACAACATTTCTTGGGTATAATTCTTGCAATGTCACCACCTCATTTGCCAGTTAAATGAAAAAGTTTTGATTAAACCAGTGAGAAACTTTGGGTTTGCTACATACAAACCCCAACACATTTGTTATAGGATATTTCTTAACCTTTACAGAAGAGTGGAAGAATGTCATCCCATTCAATGTACACCCTTTTCATTTGAAAGGGAAAACTGTCTTGTAGTGGTCACTTAAAATTAACAGTGCTCCAGCTGCAGGGGAAAACTTGCATTTAAAAGGCTGTACACTAAAGTTTAAGTCATCCACTTAGAGTGGTTATTTATGTCCACTGTTATTGCTCCTTGGTTCATTCTGGAATCTTGACAATTTGAATCCCTATTACCTAAATGGGGGGACTGCGGTAGCACAGTGGTTAAGGTGCTGTGCTGTGCTACAAATCGGAAGGTCACTGGTTCGATCCCAGCTGGTGTCAGTGGATTTTTCATTGATATAAAATCCCTCCGATTGCACTATGGCCCTGGGGTCGACTCAGCCTCTAACAGAAATGAGTACCAGGAGTATTTCCTGGGGGTAAAGGCGGCCGGTGCATAAGGTCGACAACCTACCACCATCCTGTGCCGTTGTCATGAAATATGGGAACCTTGACTGTCTGGAACCCTCTGGGCCTGTAATGGGACTGCTTTATTACCTAAACGGAAACACCAAACACAACTCTTCACTATCATGAAATAATAATCTTTATTACTTATTTTACTTTTCAGACCATCACCAGTAATTGTAACTTACATGCAGAAGGCTTCCCACATTACTGTTTACCTGTTTGGAACTGGTTATTCCTCTCCTACATGCTACAAACCTGCGTAATCTATCCCTCTTACAGTCTGTTTCATTCCCATGTCTAGCAGAAACATAACAACTATCACATCACGTTAGATTGTTCCATTTCGTACCTATAATTTCAATTTAAAACATGTCATGATACACAATACTTTCTGACCTCTACAAGCAAGTTACTTCTAATTCTGCAGTTTGAAGAATAAATAGCTAGTGTGAAGTGTGGTTGTTCTGCTGGTCATGCAGTCAGACTAAGTATAAGCATATAAGTTACCTCGTGTTGGTTACACACACATTTCTTCAGGTGTAGACTTCGCATTTGTGTGGATACCTGGCTCTCCCAAAAGCCATCACGTAAATTCACCACCATAAAAATCTCAATCTTATAAGTTTTCAGACTTCCACAGTAGACGTCAATAAAATGATAGTCTTCCGAGTTTTAACACTGTGTATGATATTAGGCAGACACCAACACTTTAGAGGAGCATGCTGCATTTATCTTCAGAGTGATGGAATTGTATTGGTAGACACTGAGGTGATTCAGAGAAGGAAAGTAGTTGGTTGGGTTATCTGATTGACCACATTCCTTAGAGATTACCTATATAACCAATCCACTTGATTGTCTACCCAGACAATTCAACAACCCAGAGATAGCATGTTCCTCTGAAACATCAGTTTCTAATTCAAATCGTGCATGGCGTCAAAATTCAGAAGACTAAAGTTTCATATTGTAACCCGTTCTAACCAAAGTGTGGGCAAATATCACAACTGATTATAAAATTGTACAGGTATGCCAACAGAATGTATCTCAACAGAAGACTGAAATGAAAACTTAGAAAATGAAACAGTTTTCAATCTTTTGATAAACTTCTGTTGTCAAGTATGCCTTACAATTACTAAATTAAATTTTTTTTTATAGTATACTTTTACTACACCCACAAGAAACTTCTGTGCTTATAAATAAGGTACATCCATTGTGTTAAGAGACTTCTGTGTAAAGAATGTACTTGATACAAAAAGAATTGTTGTTGTAGGTATTGTTACACATGAAAGATGATGTGAATTTTTTCAGTTTTATGGCTTTACGTGGGATATCTAGAAGATGACCATCACACCAAGTGGCAGCGATGTAATACAACGATCTATTGCACGTGTGCAGTATACAGAAGACAACAGTAATTATGTTATTAGCTATGTATATATTTCTCTTAAATCTCAGTGTGATTCTTATATTGACATAATATTACTTCCATATTACACATAAGAGTTTTTGCTTATTTCAGAAATATTTGTATCAATGTTTACATCAAAGAAGCAAAATGTAATAGAGCAATCCATTGCCAACCTCAGGGCTTACATTCCTGTGAATTACTGCAACTGGCAAGAAAAGATGTTATGTCAAGTTGGGGGTTAGGGGATCTGCAGTTTAAGTTTCCTGCTCCTTGGCTAAGTGCAAGAAATGTAGAACAACATTTGATGTAAAATGTAAAGAGTGTCATAAGACATACCACAATGGTACCCATAAGCTAGCATTCCACTTTTGGATGCCATCACAGCCCTGCTCATGACAGATGTGGATGCTGAGGTGTTGAAGCTGCCCCTTTCCCAACAAATACACAAACTGATACCTCAGCTGCTGAAACTGGATACAAATGGAATACTGCAGCTAGTAAATATCCATAGTTGGCAAGGGATTGCTTTGTCTGGAAAAACATATGAAAACAACTTTAGAAAGGATAATACCACCATCTGTGCCAAGCATTGGCTATTTCATGCCTGACTAGATGATGTTAGGATCTTGTGTTAGTGTTTATTTGGCAAATGGAATCCAAAATAATGGTTGTTTACAGAGGGGTCCTTGCTACCTCTGGTCACTTGGGATCAGAAAAATTCAACTGAAAGCAAATCCCCTTTAATTGGTGTATTTCCTCCCATAAGAAATAATGGAAATATGGGATAATGAAGACCAAGTTGGTGTGTAAAATGCCTTTTACAAATAAACTTTAATAACATATATTTGCAAAAAAATGCATCACTGCTCAGATCTGCGAACTCATTATGTTACAAGCCAGTTTCATTGCATAGCAGACCTAAATCAATATCCTGACATGGCTGAAAAATTGTTTCTGCTTGCATTTCCCCACATTTCCAACAATGAGTGGGTGCAAAACATTGTTTTCACCAATCAGTATGTTAAATGGCGATGTGTAGTCACAACAAACATTGAGTTCAAGTTATTAATTTAAAATTACCAACACTGAATTTTTCATTAAAAATGGTGGATGAATGCAAGATAAAAACTGTTTTCTGCAGGAGAATTTGTGCCCACAGATGTGATCCCTGGGAGTGCAGGAATTTTTATGTATTAGTTCCTCCATAATTTGGCCCATATGTTCAGGGAAATAGACTGCAACTGTTTTTCTCTCAGAAAATTCTTGTTCCACTGACATGATCCTCAAAAATGCAGAGTTTTTTTCCCCCCTCAAAATTTGACACCATATATGGGGCAGAATAGATAACAGGGGCCCCTGTATCAATAAATGTCATATAGAAAGAGTGTTATTTAAAGAAAAAGTGTGTAACGCTCTTCTGCAGTACAGACATACTGCCTGAAAATTACCTTCAATATATGACACTTGAATGTTGTGCTGATTTGTCAGCATCATTAATCCACCTGTCCTGGCATTAAACATTTTTGCTTGAAAGTATATCTTAAGCTGATAATTATCAGAAAAATAAAGACCATTAACAGAACAAAATCCATATATATATATATAAAGAGCCTTCATAAAAGGACCGACTGTTTTGATACCTTAAGTTTTGTGCTTTTTGTAGAGTATGATATACTACAGAATGACAGTTATAAAAATATGTTTTTACCTGTGAGTGTGTTGTAAAAGTGCAAAAGAAATTCTGGCAACATTTTCATGTTTATGATGCATTTTAAACCTCTTTGTACTGCTTCCTCTGCATGTTCCATGATTCTGACACTTCTTATTCGTTGGTTGTGTCCAGCACCTTTGAGAATATCAAACAGAGAAACAGTACACAAACGCTTGAAAGAGTATCACGAACATTATTAAAATGTCTGCAGTTTCTTTGCACTTGTCTATTGATTTCACAGTACAAAACATCACAATAAAATTCCCTCTGTTTTGTAGTGTATGACATCATCAACTGATGCTGTTAAACTGAACTTCCAGCATTACTTCATACAAGCATACCAGCATCCTAACAAACGGTCTGCCAAGGTAATAAATGAATACAAACTTACAATATTCCTGCAGATATTGGGTAAACAGCCACCGATTCATATTCATTTATGTTCAGCAATATACTGAATGTGTGTCTTTGGGTTATTAACCTTTAACAGACGAAAAGGACAATATCCCTTTAAATGTACATCCTGTTTGACCAAAATGGAAACACTGTCCAATAGTGGACATTTAAATTGAACAGTTCTCAGGATATAGCAGAACCAATGGCATTCATAGGCCAGATGCCAAAGTTTAAATACAAAAGCATTTTAGCTAATGCTAGTACTCAATTTTATATGTTACAACAGAATTCTTTGGAGGTTTGTGATAATGGCTAATTCATGATCTCACCCTTATGCTGGACACTGTCCACTGACTGAGGTATATTTGAAATGTACATTGTAACAAATTTTTTTATTGATTTTCTTTAAAAACCATTTGGTAACTAATGCTACCAGTGTCATAAATAAAACCAGTACAAAAACCTGCCTTAAAACAACATTCAGTCGCATGAAGACAGGAAAGCATCAAAATCTGAAATGTTACATGTATCAAATGGACAATGTTCAACATAACTGTGGCATAATATTACATATTCTCAGTATTTTTGAATGTTATCTTTCTGTTTTTTTTTTTTGGCAATTGTAGAAAACCACTCTCTAACGCTGCAGCTTTTCATGCAAAGAATACTTATGATATTAACTGTTACTTTAATGTGTCTGTATTCTCTATGTGTTAGCATGTGACATATATGTATATAACCCCAATTTTTCTGAAACTGAAAGCCACAAAATATATTTGGGAATGGTTTAATACTCTCATTCTCACTGGAGCACAAGGTTCCCATTACGTATGATCCATATGTGATAAACCCAATGCTGAAGAATGTTCATTCTTGTAGTAAAGAGAAAATGTAATTCCCAATTTTAAATTTCCACAACCTCTTTGTGGTAAAAACATGTTGTCTTTGAAGTGTTCAGAAACACAAACATGTTGAACCCTGAACACACTAATGTAAATAGTAATGTAATTATTATTATTTGTTTAAAAAAATTGTTGGAACCATGTAATATATATCAGAAATTCTAGAAACAGTCTTAGAAATTTGAGTACTAGCACAGTGGTTAAGGTGCTATGCTACAAATCAGAAGGTCGCTGGTTCGATCCCAGATGGTGTCATTGGAATTCTTCATTGACATAATCCTTCCAATCGAACTATGGCCCTGGGGTCGACTCAGCCTCTAACAGAAATGACTACCAGGAGCACTTCCTGGGGGTACAGGCAGCCGGTGTGTGGGGCTTACAACCTTACCACCATCCTGTGCCATTGTCATGTAATCTGGGAACCTTAACTTCCTGGAACCCTCTGGGCCACTCCAGGCCTGTAACGGGACTGCTTTACCTTTCACCTATATTTCTGTATTTATGGTGTTTTTGCAAGCCATGTGGCCCATGCTGAATGGCCAGTTACGCTGAAGAACGTAAGTCACTGAAATTTCTTACATAGATTTGCACATATCAGTAATTAACATCCTATGAGTTTTCATCCAAATATTTTTCAGCACTGTTATATAATCAGGGTTATACAAGAACTGAGTTACTCATGGTGGTGACTACAGAGATTACTGTCCTCTAATATTTGACACCAGACAAGCACACTGCATCCATCTCCAGGGTATCTTCACCCTGAAGATTGAGGCAAGTTTCTACCAGACTACACATCATTTCATCAAAGAAAATGGTGCTCTTAACAAACTATTTATGTTTGCAAAAGGAGAAGAAACATCTCAAATTTTTGTCCAGCATGCACATGAGGAGAGTAACAACCACTTGAAGCATTGGCAGTGGTAATTTGTTCAATAGCAAATTTGCTGGGAGGAGACAGCCAGCCAGAGTAAGATGTATCAAAATTGTGACACACTCTTAGGATGTCATTATCCCCACCCAAATTCAACAAGGTTAGTGCTCTGGGTATAGTGGTACTTCAGAAAGATTATACCGTTTAATTGGTTGTATCCTGTTACTGCGTCTAATTTGTGGGTGCACTGAAAGGAAGTTCATTCTTCTGAAATAGTCTTTGGTCTGTGGTGATTCACATATATTTCTAGGGCATGATGCAGTACACCATTTACAAAACACAAGATGTGAACAGAGTTCATGTATAAGAGAAACAGTTTAGACACTTCAACAAATAATGCACAGCAGTACATACTTTAAATAGTACACAATACTGGAAACATTAAATGAGTGACAAAACATGGTTGTGAAACATGAACATGAAGGATAGAAAAGAGGAATAATACATTTAGAGGTGAGGGGGGGAAAGAGAATTACATGGAGAATAAACTTATAGTAACATACTCAAAGAGAGTAAGGTCAGACCAACCGCAAGTTTCGCTAGTACATATGTAAATGGCTACAACGAATATCAAACATACCTTAATTGTGTCACACTGATTCCAAGATAATGAGAAACCAAGTTCTTATCTTCTGTTCCCAGCAGGTGCACATGCAACTTTCAGTCACCACATAAGATTTCCAGTCATACTTGGCTTCTGGCAAAGAAATTCACCACTGCCAATAAATTCTATTATATTCTTGTATGTTATTCCTTTAAGCCATCACTTCCTTTGTCCCCCCATCATTTGCCTTAGGTCCTTGTACTTAATACGTGTCCTATATATATGAAGTGTATGAACAAACAGCTGTGAGCACAGTACATTCCTTTTAAAAGATATATTTAATGATTATGTGAGCATTCAGTTTTTATAGGAAATTTCAAATTGATGATTCCATGCTTTTACTTAAGGCTGATATCTGTCACTTTTCAGTCCCCATGTTAATAATTAAACAAATTTATGCATATATTATTATTTATGGAAGTCAAATTTTCCATAGGTAATAGTCATAATCCAAGGACAGGGCAATATTAAATTATGCAGTGACATTAGAAAAGTGTCACGTCCTCAGTGTTGAAACCATGTGCTCTTTTACTGGTAAGTTACAGAAAGAACACTAGTGAAACCAGTTCATAATTAAATGAATTGTTTCATGGTGTGCATATTATTCATTAAATTTTAGTTAAAACATTTGGTATTGTGATACCTGGAGAAATATACTTCCTGAGAGTTCTTTTAATATGTGTAAACTACATGCAGATTTCTGTTTTGGAAGTAGATAACAATTAGGCCTTCAATTTGTTTTGTAGTATAGAATCAGTTTATTCTGTTTATACTGGCAGGACCTTATAGGTGACCTGTTACATAGTTGGTTTTGCATATTGTTGTACATGCATTTGCCATAAGGAAAATGATTTTATTTATTTTTATGGCTACTTTTAGGTATGGCTGATAAGCAACTGTGCATAATTTTCAGGGATGTGAACCAAATTGATTCAGCAAAGATCACTAATCAAAAGGAGAATGAGCTATCTAATTGTATATGAATTATCCTTGAACTGCAGTAACGGAAATTTCACTTGGTTGAGTTACTAATGGTCTTTTAAGAATAAATCATAAATTGCCTTCAGTATTATGAAGTTTTTAAAAAACAGTTATTCAAGAAAGACAGCTGTCATACAGTACTGATCCCAGTGTGTAAGTTTTCTCATGATCTCCAGTTATTGCTGTACTTACTGATATAGATGTTTCCATGCCCATATTAACCATGAATTTGTAATAAAAAGTGTAATTTGTTTTAAGAATTACATAACCATTTTTAAAGATAAATAGAACATGGGTTCAGTAGCTCATGGAAATGCTTTACGAAAGGAATGCACAGTATGAAAGATAATTTTATTCTTATGCAAACTGTGCTCCATTAGTATTATTACATTACTATTTGATATTGTGACTGATTCCAAAACTGCAAAAGATCTAGTCATTTACATAACATGATAAATGATGCACCCATGCCAGATGTTACCTCAACCTTCTTTGAGAAACATAATCACTAGTCTTCAGTATTATATTTCTAGTGTTTTATAAGTGTTGTGTTCAATTTTTAAAATCTGTGCCAGCTAGCTGCACAGAACTACAGTATTACAAACTCAGTGTACAAAGTTTTTAGTATGTAAAGAAGAAACTATATGTATGTTATCTCACCTGTGTTTGTTGTTGGTTGGTTGAAAACACATTAAATATAATAAAATTATGATATTGCTAGGACTGAATTATTCAAAACCCTTTCATCTTGTTTTATGCAGTAGCTTCAGAAAAATTTCAGGATGAGAACACCAAGAAGCTCTCAGACACAGTCCCTTCAATGTACCATCTCTGAGCACATTAAGTTCTGCTATATAACAAGAGTTGTGTTCTTATGGGATTTCACACTATAGAAAATCAAATAATAATAATAATAATAATAATAAAAGACAGCAACCTAGAGTAGACTTTAAAAATCCTTCACAATGTTCGCTGAAATTGCATAATGGCCAACAAGCATACACAAAAGTTCACATTATACAAATAGCATTCATCTTTTCATCAATTGCATTATAGCCAATTTGCATTAATGGAACACATATAATAGCAAGACTGACTGTAGCCACACACGTCAGCATTCATAGTCACTTAAAGCATTTCTGATGCCAATATGCGGTACCTTCCACAGATGTTTCCTAAGTCACTTCAACCACTGCAGCTTTCTTGCAGTGATGGCCCTTCGACTGGTGTCAGACTGGGGAGAAATGTGACAGTACCATGCTTACAAGTTGCTGTTACTGATGTGCAGGAGTTAGGGACACACGCACCTCCTTTGCACATCTGCTTATTGAACACAGCACACTCAGAATCTGTGATGCAGGATGCCCTGCCAGTCAAGAAAGATTTCCACAGTCACCTTTGCTTTTGCATGACCCTGCTGAATTTTCATGGGCATTTGTAACGACAGTGATTTCCACATGGATGGGTGGGAATCATGAAGTGCCACATTTCATGACCTACAAGGATGTTTTGGGGCAATTCTGGGTATTAACAAGATAACCAAAAATTCTCATGCAGGCATCACATGGTTTCTCTATCACCATTCTTGGTACACTGTGCTGGTTGAGGTGATACATCATTGGATCCAAACAATCGTGCAGCAATTACAAACTAACATTCCGAAGTTCTCTGCAAGAGTCTGTATTATGCAATGATTTTTAAAGTACATCACCTGTACCCACCTCACAATATCCTCATTCTGCAGGATGTACCACGACTTAGTATACCACCAGCCGCACACCACAAAGGTCCAGGTTTGATCCCAGGCCTGTCCATATGGGATTTGGGGGGGACAAAGTGGTATTGGGACAGAATTTTCTCCCAGCACTTCAGTTTTCCTGCCGTATAATTCCACCAGTTCTCTATACTCATTCATCTGCCAGTGACAGCACATAATCCCAACAATTGACACTATCATTATACAACAACACTCCTCATTCTGCAATGTTGCAGAAACCACATCAGGTGGGTTGTCCTCCCGACTCATGGTTCTTGAATATGGTATGAAATTCAAACTAGGGCACTTTTTTTTTCACTGTACATTGTCTTGGGAAAATTTAATGTTGACCCCGTGCTCAGGGCAGTCCATTTTCCTACTAGACCACCAGACATTGTGCTCTCCTTTGAAGCCTGTAATGCTCACTAGTCTACTGGCACAATTAACAGTTCTTCTGTGGGCAGGAAGTATGCATGACATGCACAAGTAAGCCTCAACCTACATATCACAATACATATATGCACATATATATTATACATCCCACAGACTGAAAATTTAGTCACACCAACAAACAGGATGTGGAATAAGTCATAAAAATACAAAACATACATGATTAGTAAAATATTAAAAATATAAGGATTTCACACAAAGTCAGGCCTGGAACCTTACCACACAAGTTCTGTCTCCTTTCTTGTACAGTTGTTTCACTACTCAGGTTTTTAAATAGTCAAGGAAAAAACCTGTGTCTAGTCAGTTATTATAAATATACCTAATTATTTTTATTTCAGTTTATGTGTTACACTTTTTTCTCGCCTTTGGTGCCACAGTGTTTTGTATGCACAGCAACATTATGATAAGTAGGTTGAAGGTTAATACATTATTCCAATAATCGTAAAAATTATGCAAAAAAGATATGGAAGTGGTCATGTAGAATGAATTCTGGCAGTAACAGAATTTTAAAATACTTAATGGAACAACAAGATTTAAACTGCTCTATACATGTATTATATTTACCCTGTCAACATCACATCTTCACCAGCTACAAACACTTTATTTAATGTAAGATTTTAAATCAAATCTGCACATCTTCCAATTTCTGAACTGTTGTTTATTACATACTATCAACCTCTATACTGCTGATACCATTAGTATCAAATCACACTTGGCACATAAATCCATCACATAACTTAAATTTATTTAGGCATAAAAAAGTTTTGGTTGTAAGCTCCTTAAAATTAAAAAGGCTTACCTATACTTTGCCTGTTCATCAATAACCTGAAGAAGAAATACTTGCCTGACAGTATCCTGCTCCAGTTTTACTGGCATCCGCATGGTCTAATTCCTGTTCCTAATTCTCCTCTTCCCACACATGCTTTAGATGCTGACACAATCATTTCCTCATTCCTTCCCGTATTTTGCCTCTCTTCAAATCTGCTAATTCCACAAGTAAATATAAGGCATAATAATCATCAATAAAACTTCAACTCTTTAATTTTTCGTACCATACTTCCAAGGGCCATAGTGTTACTCCTTTACAGTCTAAGGTGAACAAATACTTGTAACCATATTTCTATCAAAATCTGTGCCAAAACTCCACATCCTCCTTCAACTGGCAGGCTTGGTCTGTATAACCCAAACCTCATACCACTGCCGGTAAAGTAAGTTGTCCCATACTTAATTCAGCACCATGACATGAAGATGTGACTGTGAAGGCAGAGCTCCCTGCATTCTTAACCTCTGCACCAAACAGAGGTGAGTGATCAGCTTCACACTGCGGCTGTTTTACTCCTGAGGAATGAGGCCCCAGTATTCACTGGAAAGGGATTAGGTGGGCCCCTGACCAGGAGGGGAGTGGCAGCAAAGAGTAAATCTCTAATCCTGCCATGAATCTAGCAAATAGCCTTCACCTATCACTACAAAGACTGTGCTACCACAGCTATAATTGAATTGAGTACTGCTGGCTGTACCACTGGTGTACCCCAGCTAATGATCTGCAGATTGTAGACTTGTCCTTTCACATCACATGGACACCAATCTCAGAATACTGACTACACTGCTCCCCATACATATCAAGATTACAAAGTCACATATACCATCTGTGCATCACTGCGTCATCAACAAGACCTGCTGCACCTGTGGCATAGTGTCAATTGGCCAAATCAACCATTATATTGCTACTAGAACAGTGGAATGCATCACAGAAACCAGGACAGACAGTAATGATGGGATAGGTAAACTTTTCATTGAGACCAAACACAGCAATGGAGCCTATAAAACAGAAGCTCTTGTGAACATCACACAGTCCCCACGGGATCTGGGAGTCACTGCAACTGTCTAACAATAATGACAGAACAAGGAGGTGGTGATCCAGAGACCCAGTTTAGTGGCAAAAGTAGCAGTGCTCCTGTGGCTTCCAGTTAATACTACCACACCATGTGGGTAGTCCAAACAAATGTGTGGAGGTCTGAGGCTGTTAACCACCCACAGTTTGGAGGAGGAGGAGGAGGAGGAATGTGATAAAATTGAGTTGGTTTATCAATTAGCCACACTTGAACCAGAAAAAGAAGCTACATTTTATCTGTGATTCTAATATTTTCCCTTCTTTCTCTTTCAAATATCTTCAGCCAACTAGCAATTTTATTTTAAATCTGGAAACTGGATAAAAGCAGGATGCTCACTATGCACTGATAAAATGATATTCAACAGCTGAAAGTTATCAAATCTCTTAGTCAATCTTAAAGCATGCTATAAAGAATATATGCGAGCTGCTACACAGTTCAATCAATACTGTCTTGAAAGATTCTTTATAAACGTCAAGCACATAATCCATGTGGAAAGACTTCCCTATCGTATGGAAATGAAAAAATACTGATTTTTAACCTACCACATTTACCTGAATGTAAGCCATGACTTTTATCCTTTGCTGTAACAACAGACACAAATATTATAAAATCTCAAAATACATTTTTTGTAACATGCATGAAGTGTTCTAGAAAACCTATTCCAACTAGTTAAAAACACCACAATGTTACATCCATTACTTTGACACACTTCTCACTCACTATTTTTGTATCAGTACCTACACTGTCTGCATTGCAGAAAATACCCTCAATGAGTTTCCTTCACTAGGGTATGGGAAATGATGTAACTCCAAGACCACTCCGAAAATTATAATACTGTCTTTGGTAAAGATGTAAGTAATATTAGCGAGTACAC
>Ga0123353_10007759_pt1 | contig 14560 bp, 4 predicted proteins | sample TergutLab28metaG_3_FD_92763 | JGI IMG/M metagenome (GOLD analysis project Ga0123353, IMG submission 92763) | Labiotermes labralis P3 segment gut microbial communities from Petit-Saut dam, French Guiana - Lab288 P3 | ecosystem: Host-associated > Arthropoda: Insects > Digestive system > Gut ... | reverse complement strand
CTGCTTAGTTTCAGACCACGACTGCTTAGTGCCATACCGCGACTACTTAGTGCCATATCGAGTCTGCTTAGTGCCATACCATGACTGCTTAGTGCCATACCATGACTGCTTAGTGCCATACCACGACTGCTTAGTGCCACACTATGGTGTATTAACACCATACCTCTCCACCCTAACATCATCAGCACCTACCGCTGAAGGAACGTCATTAAAAATGGATTCCCAACGAAACCCCAAGCCTACACCTGTTTGCGTACATTTATCGTCCTGCACGTCTATTATTATTATTATTATTATTATTATTACTGCTCTATTTTCGTAAAGAACCTGCTGAGGCTACAAATTCTGTAGTTCAGCGGAGAGCCAAATGCGGCCGTTCTACTATGCGATACGGGCAAAGTTTTATTTCCAGGAATACGAAAAAAAAGAAGTGAAGTAATTCGAAGAACAATTATTTTCTTCGCATTCATACAACAAATACCATTCAGAAATGCTTAGTGTTACCGATAGCAACACATTCTCTTCATGCCAGTGCATACGTAAGTTCAGTCCTACACATAAGTGACTATCAATTTACTTGTTACATGGAACACAATAAAATTATTTTACGTGCGCATAGTTAATTTTACTCAGGATTTATTATAAAAGAAACAGGTAAATACTCGTTTAATGTAATTTCAGTTTCAAATTTTATAAGTTTATTTTATATTTCTTACGATTAATATCAAATACGTTTTACCTCCCCTATATAAGCACTGTTGACGACAGGGTGTTATATTTAATGATAAAAAGGTAAGGCAATCCCATTACGGGCCATGAGGGTTCCAAGACGTTAAGGCTTCCACATTTCAAGAAAATCGACACATGAAGGCGCTAAGGTTGTCAGCCCTAGGCACCGGTCGCCTTTACCCCAAGGAAAGATTCCTGGTACTCATTTCTGTTAGAGGTTGAGTTAACCCCAGGGCCATAGTGCGGACGGAAGGATTATGTCAATGAAAAATTACAATGACACCATCGGGAATCGAACCCGCGACCTTCCACTTGTAGCGCAGTGCCTCAACCAACTGCACCACCGCGTATCCCTATCTTTAATGACAAACAAGTAAAAACATATTCGTTATTTTCAAGGTGTCCGGCGAACAGCAGTGTCGAATTGCCATTTGGCCACGGGGGCCAAATGGCAATTCGACACTGCTGTACATTGTACCTTAAATCTGTCATATATAACTAAACGTTCTGCATCGTAGCCATATTTCTAATTTTGACCTACAAATTACTTGACTGTCCACTAATTATTGCTGCACCGAATTTCAGATGTCTAGTTAAAATTGTTCTTCAGTTATAGTCAACAAATCAGTCACCAGTTTGTTATTTTACATTTCACAAAAATCACACATTTGTCTAAAATAAACTAATAACAATGATAACAATACACATCGTGCCACGGCCCTAGTTTCGTTACTGTCATTTAGGTCTCATCAGTTTTTGTGTCCACCATTTTATTATTACTGTTTGTACAAAATTATCGATACGACATTGGGTTGGTCTGCAATAACGCAATGTTTGTAACAAGTCTCGGAAACAGGTCAAGTATTTCAAGACTTGAAGTGGGGGGACATACTGCTTATATTCTGACGGAGAACAGTCTGCAGGTAACAATGTGTGCAGGAATGTGAATTTGTATGCATTATTGTGATCGTTCCAAGTTTGGTTACCACAGAAATGGAAAGAATGTACCATTCACTTGTGCCTCCTTAGCTGAAGCAAAAGAAAGTTCCTCTTAGGTTTTTTAGTGTTGCGCCTTCTGGTATAGCTTGCATTTCTTTACTACATGGCATGAGTTAGAGTTGACTAATAAAACAAACAGGGAGTTAAATAACGTAGGTCTGTAACTCTTTACCTCTTAGCTACACACAGAAACACAAAGTATATTCTGTCAACCAAAAGCAGACAGTCAATACATGTCTATGGTAATTTCTTTTGACTGTGAATGGCACTTTGTACTCCCCACTGAACATTATAAATATTAGGTTGAATAAGTCAAGGATGATGAGATGTGAGTGGCATACGGGACGTAAGGGGAAAAAGGAGAAATGCAAGCAGGATACTGCTGGGGAAACCCGATGGAAAAGGACCGCATGGAAAGAGACGGGTTTAGATGAGAGTAATTGTCCTTGAGGAAATGACAGTTGCTCAACTAGTCACGATGTTTTTCGTCCTTTATTTATAGACCGAAATTTCATTACCTTATATTTCAATAAAGGCAGACCAACTTGATGACACTTGCTTTGTTATGTCAATTTACTGCTCAACATGTTTCAGATGTAGTGGTTCAGCCGGAACTCGGATACCACATCACCAACAGCCCATCCCGCTACATAAAACCAACACGCCTCAAGTCAGCACAATACAGCAGACACAATAACGCACCAAGTAGTCGCAAGCTCCTGAAGATGGATGTATTAACACCTGGAATATGTTGAGCAGTAAATTGACATAATAAAGCAAGTGTCATCAAGTTGGTCTACCTTTATTCAAATATCAAGATGATGCACGGTCCAATACGCATAAGATTCATTACCTTATTTTTAAGGACAAGCAACTAGCCCTCACCTTGACACACAAATATACATTTCGCATCCACACTCACATTCCTTACGGCCCAGTTTTATTATTATCACCTCCCCATCAACATCTAATTCTTCCATATGTCCATTTTAAAGACACTTTCTGTGACACATTACGAAAACACAGCTAGGTCAGGGGTATATTCCGTTTTCGTTAATAGGCCTGTCCCCTTTGGTCAATCCATCTTGTTTCACTTCTCATACCAAACCTCTTCTCGAAGACCGAGTTTCAGAACGCTCTACAGTAAGGGTTTCTTCCGTTTTTACACCACCTTTCCAGCACTTAAAAATTAATTTCTAGAAAACGTTCGGGCGATATCGCCATCTGATTCTCTGTAGTGTGAATTACAAATTACGATAATATAATTAGTTTAACTTCAAATGTATTTTGTCCCTTTCTTATTTCGAAATAATAAGCAACTACAGAGGCGGATTACATATCAAAACCGAAATAAATTAAATCCGTTCCTTAGCACTGGAATATATTTGTGTGGAAATGAGCAGGCTTCTAGCAACTGTATCACTCGTGTCAGTATTATGACCTAATCATGAAGCTCAAAGTATTCTGCAGTTTTAAGACAGGCGCATTGTACACATTGTCTCCTTCAGCTTGTGTTTGCTCAGTACACAGTAGCCCTTTGAAAAAACGTTTATATCAACGTACACACAATTTGGAGAGAAAGATAAATTACACACATGAAGACAGATTAATCTCGCCCTCTCTGGAACTCGGCAAATGCACATGGGGTTCTAGGGATGTCTGTTGTCTAGTCAGACTTCTTCCTCTACAGTTTACCATTTGATTCACTCCAGTGCAGATTGCGCCCTGTTCCTCTTTGGATTTAATTGCAGATGGGACTAAAATAAGATATATTTGTAGCCCACTATAATTCATAAACTGCTGTATAGAAGCTAACGTTCGAATCAGTAGCCGACAAAGAATATGATAAAACTAAAATGTGAAGTTCAGTACACTATTAAATATTTTGGAATTCTATTTTTTAATATCATAGACATTGCTTTTTTCTAATATGCAAGTCAATTTGTGAATTGCTGTCATCTAAAGCATCTTTTGCCGAGTGTAAGATAAGAAATATCCTAAATGCTCTAAACTAAAACTTTAACCTTTGAAACCCTAGGGGTTATCTGAAAGAAGGCATCACGAAGTGCTAGAATGAATGTATAATAAAATTAGTTATATATGTCAGCACTACCTTTTTTATTTATACATAAGGCTACATGTTTCGACACATCAGCCGGTCATCTTCAGGCCTGAAGATTACCGATTGAAGGGTCCAAACATGTACCTTTATGTATAAATAAAAAAAGGTACTGCTGACGTATATAACTAATTTTATTATACCTAGGGGTTATTTTGTGTAAACCGGGTTTACAATTCAAAAATTCCACACGCTGCTCAGAGTTCATTTATGTATCACAGAATAAACAGAGAAATTCCTCTACACTGCATTAATTTACTGGTTTTTATAACCGAAGAGGGAGAGTGTTCACTGCGCAGAACGAAATGAGTCTTTCACGGAAAGAAATCAAGGTTCTTCGATACACGGTTAAATGTAATTCATTAACGGATACACTATAGAAAGCTAGTCCTACACTTGTCCTGTTAGTAGGCGGAACGACACTAACATCTGTGCAACATATTACAGCATATATGTCGGCTAATGGGGCTTGTTAAGTGTGGATTGGTATAAGGTGGCTCGTGACAGGGACTAGCGGTGAGCTGTAGCAAGGACCCCAAGGAAGCACAAAATGCAAGAAATTTATTGACCATCGTAACGACCTTCAGCTTTAACATGATGTTTCTAGTGAACGAAGTTGTATACGTTTCTATCATATGTTTAAAATCAACAATAATTAGGGTTTGTTATTATTAATTTAAGAAAAATATGGTCATAAATGTTATTATTAACATTACAGTTGTACGGAGAAACTTGGAAACTGCTGCCTGTCCTTGACATATTTAAAGTTTCAGAGTATGGGAGGAACAGAATATGCAAGGTAGTTTACTGAAGTGTAACTTTGGGAAAATATGACTTACTGGGTCTCAAGTAGGTGAGTATAGGTACCGCTTTTCAGTTGAATTGTTCATAGAGATTATTAAATATTTTTGGGGTTTTATATTCACGAAATTAGTCCAGGGACGCCGTATGTAAATTCGACCGACAGAACGAAATTTTCAGGCCACACCTAACACTCGGTGTTTGCGGTGTGTGACATCGCACAGAGGGCAGGTCTTATATCAGCAGCTTGCATTTTATCCAGTTTTCGTAACTCTCAGAAGAAAATTGGCAACACGAAATAAAAGCTTGTCGATATATTATTTACAACTAATAATTTATTTATAATACGAACTGATCGCTTCAAATTAATTTTACTTAAGATATTTGGACACGGTATAGGGACAAGATACTCTGTGAATTCAATACCACCCCAGGTATATTTCGCATAAGCTCTTGTGTATGAACAATCTACCTCCCTCACCGCCGTTCTGTTCCAAAGATTATGCCGTGGTATCTCTCCGCTGGTTGCCACCTATCTTAAAATAGGATATAATAAAAGGCATCAGGCCAGGGGGCCAGTGGCGTGTTCCTGCGAACACAGTAATGAGGCTTCGGGTTCCATGTAAAGACGGTAAATTACTTAGCTTGCCGAGGGACTTTTCCCTCTTTAAAAAGACCTCTAGTCCGTGGAAATACTGAACATGTCACTGTAAGAACAACGGTTCACCTTCGACGACAGTCGACGCAAGTTCAAAAGCGTCATATAATATATAACTCGGACAAGACCAGGTGTCTAACACACTGCTGGTACAGTCAATCGAAACGGATCGTTTCCATCAGTTTTCAAACAACCGAGTTCATCTCAGAAATCACATTTGTTCCCAGTTTACTGTAAAGAGGTTCTGATTGTAAGCTGAAACTTCCCACTCGAGGTCTCCGCCCTCCTGGAATATTACGTGGCGTAGATTGGTAGTTGGTTACAGATGTTTCAGGACTACCTATCGTCTCCATCTTCAAAGACCAAGAAGCTATTTAACTTTTGAAGAAGAAACCGATAGGCTGTCCCGAAACGGTGGGTAACCAACTAATAATCTAAGCAGCGTAACATCTCAGAAGATCGAAGATCTCAAGTATACCGCGGTGAAAGCCTCTGAGATTCCAAATTCCCACTTTTTAATGACCATTCGTATAGTAATTTCTTCGTTTTGTGAAACTGTGAAATGTAGAATGAGGAAATGCGTAAGCGAAATGCCTGTTGCAGCCGATCATTTTTAGTATAGTTGTTTCCTAGAATTGCTGGCGTCAGTTACGGACGGTTCAAGGCATGCGTTGTAAGTTAATCTGTCAACGTATATTCAGGACTGTTGGTGATAGGTAGGAGGGGAGAGATTTAAATGAGAAAACGTTAGCAGCGGACAACGACCGCTAGCAATCCGGTGCGAATTCAGTCGCGTACGAGTGTGGTGTAGGTAGGGGTACAGAGAAGTGACTGTGTTAGTTTCCTAGAAATGATCTAGTTGTTTTACTGGATATAGCGCTCCATTATTTTATATCGAGAATAAATTGAGGAAATAAAACAAGAGATAATTAAAACTATATGTGATTCGGTGAACCACACCCATTCCCCGAAAGAGGATCACCTACGAGACTGAGCGCGTCGGGACAACAAAGTTACGAAAGGTGATCGTGTTGGCGATCGTGTAGGCGATCGTGCAGACTGTCCGGAGTCCGTCGGCACATTTCGTTTAATGGTTTTTACCAAACAGGGTTTCGCAGGTCATCTTTAGGAGTTCTGAGAAAAGATTTCGGCAAAGTAAATAGAAAATCTGAAGCACTGCGAAAAAGTTTGAAACAGCCCTCACAACGTCGCAGAAATTAGTAAACTGCAATATTGGAATGACCTCCGCGCGCCACCAACTGTCTGTTTATTATTTGTTGGTCAGCGTATATTAAATCTGTGCCGTTTCTTCGTTGCGTATCGTTATGCAAACGCCTCAGCCCTGGCGACAGAATGGCCCCCTGCTATCACCACTGCCTGCCCGTAAATAAGTATTCCTCGGAACACGAAAAATTATTTTCCGGGTTCCCCCATAAAAAAAAAAGTTCGGAGAAACTGGTATAGGCATTACATAAGGCTGCCTGATGGGTGATAGAACTGAATATAGGCATTACATAAGGCTGCCTGATGGGTGATAGAACTGAATATAGGCATTACATAAGGCTGCCTGATGGGTGATAGAACTGAATACACAGGGCACGGAGAGACGTATTCAGAGCGATGCTGGAGCGGGATTAAAATTCATAATTACAGTAATCGATCGGTCCGATATCACTTAAATAGCACCGTTATTAAACGCCGTTTCATTTAAAACAAGCATGAATACCATTCACACATACTGCGACTCAGTAGCTTACTTTGCGAAAGGCAGGCGAGTTACTGCATTGAACTAGCGAAGCAGCACTGTCAATTCCGCAGCACTGTGTGTTACCAGCCAGCCACGTGCTGGTCATACGACGGACTGCCATAGAATTCACACACTGCTACACGCCCTATTTGACCGCCATGTGCATGTGTTATGTTGAATTATACGCCAGGTGGTGAACTGTTGTTTCAGTCTCAGCATGTGTCTCGCTATGAACACAGACAGTGGCAACTGTATCAATACAGTGAATGGCACAGTTACACGTCACAGTTCAACTAAGATGTTAATAAAAATCCAACCAGATGCAACAGTATGCAGATATTTATTTACTGCAAAGTCACTCTACATGTTTCGGGTGTCACAGCACCCATCATCAGGAGTACTAAAAACTGTACCAGTATCATGACCTGTACCGGAGGTTGCGGTTACAGTTTTTAGTACTCCTGATGATGGGTGCTGTGACACCCGAAACAAGTAGAGTGACTTTGTAGTAAATAAATATCTGCATACTGTTGCATCTGGTTGGATTTTTATTAACATTGAACTATGATGCACGGAACCATGAGTTTAAAATTCAACTAAGATATTGTCGATCTCTACAACGTATCTTTCAGGTTCCTTTTTAAGAGTGTTTTATACGGGGGTGTATCTACCGTACATATAAAAACATCAGCGTTTCTCACATCAAAACAAGGAAAAGTTAATAATAATAATAATGTCAGCAGAAGTTTTTTGTATGATACAGGCTAACAATGTGTTTAACATAATCCTTAATTTGGATCTGTGGGAACAATTCAAAATCTAGCGTAATCAGCTCCAGTTGGAAATGAAGGGACATTTCAAAGACTTTTGATGCTAGTCCAACCATTCGCAACCGCCCGGGACTTTTGAAAGATTCTGACAGCCCATGATTAGGTGTGTTCATGCGAGCACTGATTGAGCTGCGGGACATTTGGAGCAACTGTTGCAAATTTGGCCTTGATAAACAATACGAACGCAACAATTACTAAATTGGGAACATGTGTTGTAAACGTATTATGTCGGCTGTAAGTAAAATATTACGTATTTACAATATTTATCGTTGAATGTAATCTTTAAATTCAAATCAAAAAGTATTAATTTATGGACATACGTCTATATAAACTTACTGCTCTGTTTTGATTTGAAGACCTCAATCTTGAAGTCTGTCCAAGTTTTTTAACACACCCTGTATACCTTGATATTTCATATTTCCTTATACCTAGATAGTTTATATGTTCGCATTTTATGTTAAAGACAATCGACAGCAGCAGTATGCGCCTCAAACACACGAAATTGGTTGTAAATTTATAAGATGAATCGAAATGTGTCCGGTTATATAATAGTAAGTTGAGCTTTAGATGTATCAAGTGAAAAATGTTTATTTCCTTCTGTGGCGTAGATCTTAAATCTTAATTTTATCGTAAAGATTTAATACGTTTAAGCTAACCTATCAAATTATCCGAGAAGTCTAACTTGTGACACGATCAATCTGTTGGAACAACCGCCGTTAAAATCTGATGAAACTCGTGGTTGAGAAGAGATGCGTGTGCACCTTGCACCGCTACATTGGGTTCTAAGTATCATGACACAAATTTAACGTGTCAATAACCTTTCAATTACCGTCATCACACAAAATTTTTCGCAAATCTACCACGCCGTTACGCTCCGAAATTACAGCCCTTGTGTTGCATCTGGTGTTCTCGTGTACTCTCAAGAGCAGCTAGACGTAGGAACAGCAAGAAGTATGTGGACAAACAGTTCTTAAAATTCTGTGCTTCCGAACATGCCCGTAGCAATCATGAGATTACAAAAAGAATTAAACAAGAAATTTTTGAGCAAAATGTGTAGGTGTGCAGAACAGCTTGGGAATACTCTTGCAGATATATTGTGAAGGAAGAGCTAATCTTGTTACTGAGTGAAATAAAAATGGATCTGTGAATTATACCGAGGTGCTGAAAAGTCCTTAGCCCGACCAGGAAGGAAACAAGCTCGGAAGCATGTCACGGACGCGCGCGATTTCAACAACATCGAAAAACAAGCTGTCATCAAGTTTTTTTTCTTGCAAGGCAAGGCGCCGAAGGAAATTCACGCCATTCTCACAGAAACATTAGCTTGTTTCCTTCCTGGTCGGGCTAAGGACTTATCAGCACCCTTGTAAACCTTCAGTATTTAGTTTGTACGACCACCCAGAATTAGTTGCTTGTTCTCTCTGCAGTATAGTTTTCTTTTCCTAGGTATAAAATTAAGTGTCTTTTTGTCGGTCCGCAGCACTAACTTAACTGTTAATGTTTCTTGGTTCCTAAGATGTACTGTTTATGACATCCTAATATATGGATGCCACCAATTCTACACTGCCAGTGTGGGGACGTGACATGGACCGTCTCACTGACAGATGAATGCGTGGGGCTGAGAATGACCGAATCCACAGAAGAAGTAACAGAGAAACTGTGAAGAGAAGCCCCACAATTTGCATTCTTCAAATAATTTTGTTAGAATGAAAATGACTAATTGGACAGAAAATGAAGGACAGTATAATGGCTTATAACATTCTAATTGGAAACTTCAGGCGAAGAGGACACTTTGAAGAGTTAGTGAAAGTTTGCAAATTAATACCGAAAAGAGTCAGTGATAAAGAAGTTCCACAGTTCAAAGGTAAAGCCATTCTCCCCTGTGCATAGCATGAAAACATGCGGGAGTGAACCACATTCTTAACCTCATTACTACAGAGGGGTGAGTAGTCGGCTTGATTTCGCCGCTGCTTAACCCCCGGCAAAAAGAACAACGGTACACAATAAATAGGAGTTTCGGTGGGCCCCAAAGCACTCCGCGACGCTTTGAAGGAGAGAGAGATATCTCGTTCCCCACTTGGTAATCGAACCAAGTTCCCTCGGAGATTTATCCTGTAGCTTATTCATTACACCGGCTTTTCTATCCCAACTCCTTACAAGGAAAACCTCGTCATATCAGCTAAATAAACATCTTATGACGAGTTTTTGCTAAACATCCGTTTTCATGGAAAAAGATTCTACATTAAATTACACATATTTACGATAAATAATGTCCTATGTAGTTACGAGCATTTATATACTCAGCAGCCAATCAACGATGGCAAACCTACGTCATAAGTTCAGACGATCACATGTGGGTTTATAGGCTGGGGTGTACACCCCGTAGGGGCAGGAATGTAACTAATATAAGAACGTCTCGGGTCTGCCCAACCCCCTTTCCGAGCCTGTATGTGATTTCACTCGACGGTCGACAGGCCACTCAACATCATCCAGTTGTGCAGTCGGGAAATAATGGAGCTGTACTTAACGCCCTACATACGCCGACACAGCACGCCACGTAGGCACTGGTACTTCCCTTGTCTTAACTGAGAGAACATAATTTTACACACTTGGTCGGCACGGATCCGGATCCAGAAACAAAGACTAGGAAGTTGGCTGTGAAACCGCAGACAGCGTGAGAGTGTAAACTAGACACGACAAACACAATACCAGTAGAGAGGACTTGGCGACATTCGAATTAATGCTGTTCAATACAGCTTAGTACGTGGCTGAGAGCTCTGTATTGGGAATTAGCGGACTGCGACGCTCTACCAAGGCGGGTGTCACATCCGTCAGTGTCCATACAGCCCCGCATCACTCACATCGGAGTAAGTTTTTGAGACTTATAACAAGAGAGGAAATGTATGTAGAACGGAACAATGAGGTGCGTTCGCGTAACAATTCTTGCGGTGGAAAAGCAAAAAGTATGACATTTGCTGAGTCTCTGTAGCCTTATTTCTCCAGCATCCAATGTGTACGCTCCGTATTATATTGTCATGTGGCCCGCATGGCTGTACCATATTTTTCCACATAATGTCATAAAAAAAACTGCTGTTGAACACAAAATGTGTGTTTTGATTTTCTCTAAAACTTTGTCTAAAATATTTCTCATTATGGGAATACTTGAGCGAGATATTGTCATAGATGTACATTTCTTGTCAAATGTTCATGAAACTTCCTTCCTCGACAGACTTTCGGAAAATAATCAAACATAAAATTTCATAAAAATCCATCCAGGAAGAGACAGGCTTTTTTTTTACGCGGGCGGGCAGGTAGACGGACGGACAGACAGACAGGCATGACGAATCTAATATTCGCTTTTCGCAGTTTTGCGAACTCGCCTGAAAACAGACATGACTTGAATGGCGTAGGCTTGAATGCAGGCCACTTGACCTACTGCTTTTAGCATACTTTAACTCGGGTTTATATCCATCAATATCGTTCGAACACTGTGAATGTGCCAATCATCAGGACGTACTTAACCTATTACATCACAGTGTTTACTCGTGTTTAACAGAGCGTTAACACTAAAATCTCTGCATCTTCTTTACACAATATTTTTAAATGTGTATTTACATTATTCTCAGAAAAGACAAAGATCGTTGCCCCTACTAACATTAAGTGATGTCTTTACTAGACGTGTTTTATAAGTAAACGATTTAATGTTAAAATATAATTTGAATTAATTTCAGATTCCAAGTGGTTCAGTTAACTGCCTGCATGCCAGCGAGTCCTTCGCGGCAAGATAACTTCAAGATATTTGATAATATGAAATTCGAAGATTCATCGCCGTGTCCACTTATCGTCAAATTGCTCCTATCCTGAGCAATAAAAACACAGTTAAAACCGGCCACATCTACCTTCAATTATTCCTTCTCTCGGGCCCTTCCAAACAAAATATTGTATTCTTATTCACGGCTCCTCTCTCCCAAACTCACTACGTGACAATCCCATCTCATCCTCCTTGTTTTGCACAGGTACCTTACGCATTTAATATTTATTCATTACTTCAACACATTCTGTTTTTACTTCTACTTATTGACTAGCTTAACAACCCTGACGTCTGATTGAAATCTCAGCTTCGTTAACGCACATTATCCAGCTACAGAAATAAAATGTAATTTCCGCGGGTGCAAACAAAAGTAGTGAATGGAACTTTCAAGCACAAACGCCTACGCCGTTTAAAAGTACGCACATCCTGCTCTATTTATAACGCTAAGATTCTGTTACGCTAACAGTGAAACCTGTCAAAAACAGCACCTTGGTGTACAGGAAACTTGTCTTTGGCGGGAAAATGTTAATAGCCCGGGTAGAGTCCCGACGATTCATACTTAAGAGCACCTGTATTAAACGGAACCTTCCTGCAACAGAAAATCCTTTCGGCTTTATAGTTCCGTAATTAGCAGTTTTCACCGTTTCACTTGAAAAAAAGAAATGCATTTGGCAAATACGCTTACTGTACTGGAGTGAACATTCCGAGAGTCGTAGGGAAAAATATACAGGCGCAACTGGCCTTTTGGAAATAATGTTGTCCGTATGACTTCACCATTTATACAGACTGATACTCCATTAAGCATGTGCGTGAACAATGTACGATAGTCATGTCAGGAATAGGTGGATTCACGGAAATGTGAGTCAAATAGGCTGCATTGTTTGTATTCGGGGTGTCCGGTAATGGCTGCTTCCTCCAGCTGAGGTCATAATTAAAGGTACAGGTAACATATTAAGGTAGGCATAGACCCAGCTGACTAATAAAAAGTGAGGTTAAGTTCGTCACAGTTGCAGTTTGAAAGCATTGACTTGCGTCGATTCTCGGACACGGGCTATCAAACTATGAATTTTCCTAGTTTTATTCATGCACTGGAGAGAACTGAACTACTTTATAGCACGATGTGACCGCTTGCTTCCGTTCGACACTAATAAAGGCATTCAGATGACAAAAAACTCTAAACTATAAAATGATTCTTATAATAAAACCAACGAGATGCACTAATTTCTCAAATTTATTTTTGGAGTAGAACTCTACATGTATCGGACAGGTTTGCTGTCCATCATCAGGAGTCTAGTACTGTACACACAGCAATAGGTATACGTCACACAGGTTATGCTGACTGCTTGCTAGCAAGCTGTCAGGCAGCATCGCCTGTGTATTATACCACAAACTGTAAACACTGTCTAGTGCTCCTGAGGATGGGCGAAATTATCGCCCGAAACATGTTGAGCTGATTGTCATTATCAATAAAATTTGTTATTGTTGCATCTAGTTGACATTTATATTATTGTATCAATGATGCACGGTTACACAAATATCGAACATTATTATATAGTTTAATTATACATTACAAACACGCTAACAAAATAATAACGTCTTTTCGACGCACAAGTTAAGAGCCACAGTGGTTGACAAACAGCGGTTTTGATTTTAGTACCTTACAATTACAAGTCGGATTAATTTTAACACTTGAATTATTATTATTTACATTTGTATGTAACTATATATTGTTAAATATTCTTAATGGAACCACATACCTAATGTTGTATTTAGTTTGTATTTCGTGTCACACATTTAAATATCCAAGCCTGAAGAGGGGTAATGTAAGCCGAAACATGTTGCTACCAGTTAGTTAAAACGTAAGAACAATACTCATAACAGCAGTGCTTAAGGTAATAAAACAAAATGAGGCTACTTTATTATCAGGTAAATGGCTATTATACTTAACGGGAAGATTCGACACAAAATTTGTTTAGCGTGTAGTTATCAATGTGTTTAACCACAGTCGGTGTAATTTTAAAATAAGGTCCTTCTGCCGTCAGCTGTGTTCGGAATAATAATTATGGGAATTCTAAGGTCTGAACATTACACTTATAGCGAACCTGAAAAATTAGCAATTGTAACAGTTCAAATTTTTCTTTTCCCTGATCCACGTGCACAAAATTTGATTTTTAAATCGAGTAAAATTTTTGTGCCTGGTGGAAGTGGACAAAGGACCGGTACTGATTCTCGTAGTATGTTGTCTCTTTTAGATAGGGTGGCGACGGGTGTCAAATTGAAACACACGGGAAGATGCATATGTTGAATACTGAATGATATGTGGGGTACCGAATAAAATGTAAAGAAAAGCGAACGAAATTTTAAGTTTCGATCATCCATTTTTTTTCCTTTCGATTCACTTAAATTCCAACGTATTTTTTTTTGTCATTTATACAAAGCTGCTGGTATGCCGTACCTCTGCATACCACTAAAAAAAAGAACGCCGATTCACACTAAGACACAGAGCACAGTCTGAGTTATGACATGCTCAAGGCAGTGACTAAAAAAGAATGCCGTCATCTTGTATGTGACGCCATGTGCTCTGGTAGGAATTTATTGACGTTTCTGACGAAACTGCCGCCTCCTTCTTGTCATATCTTGACGATGGAGGCAGCATGATCCTCCGAAACGCTGGCAAATTTCCATCATATTGCATGGAATCACATGCCACAAGACAAAGTTCTTTGCCATTTTTCCACACATCCGTAAATTCGAATAATTAGAAACTGTCAACAAATTGAATAAGGTACAGATAAACTCATGTGATGAAGTCGATGATTTTAAAAATGAGTAGAAAGCACTGACACACCATTAACAATTTTACATTTTT
>Ga0123353_10007758_pt1 | contig 14561 bp, 12 predicted proteins | sample TergutLab28metaG_3_FD_92763 | JGI IMG/M metagenome (GOLD analysis project Ga0123353, IMG submission 92763) | Labiotermes labralis P3 segment gut microbial communities from Petit-Saut dam, French Guiana - Lab288 P3 | ecosystem: Host-associated > Arthropoda: Insects > Digestive system > Gut ... | reverse complement strand
CTGCAGAGCGACAATGGCCGCGAATTTGCGAACAAAATAATACAAAACGTGGCTGATATGTGGTCAGGAATGAAGCTCGTGTATGGAAAGCCGAGACATTCTCAAATTCAGGGATCAGTCGAAAGATCCAACCAAGATGTTCGAGACATGCTGGTTGCTTGGATGTCCGACAACAACACGTAAACCTGGTCTGAAAGACTTCTGTTTATCCAAAGCAAGAAACATCGAGCTCTGCATTCAGGCATCAAGACAAGCCCTTATGAGGCTATGTTTGGAAAGGCGCAGAGGATCGAACTTGGGGATTATCTGCTCACTGAAGACATGTACTGTTCAACTGAAACTGAAGAAGAACTGGGACAGCTCTTTAATGCAGGAATGAATAATGGTCGAGACAAGGAAGATAAGGAAGAGGCCAACCAACGGGGTAGGAAAGATGAAGATGAAAATCAAACCAATGACATTTCAGAAGAAACAGTAGAGAAGAAAGACAACAAAAAAGTTTACTGTGTGATTTGTGTGGAGTCATCAGGCGCTCACAAGTGTTGTGTGTGACCAGTTTGTTCATGCTATTTGTGGAAGTTACAGTGAAGACAGCGAGGCTTTCGGACTGAAAGTCACTTGCAACATCTGGTCAGGAACAACGAGCTCAAAAAATGGTTTCTCTCTCCAACTCAAGTTTATATTGGGACAAACATTGTGGTCAGCCCCAGAAATGTTCTAGCAGTTGTCGTTGATGTCAACTCTACTGGGCTTTATCTGTTGGGCACGAAGGAAGGCCTAGTTGAGCGGCTGTATGCTCGCAATGAATTCACAGCTGCCGACAACAACTTCATCGAGGCACATGATGTGCCCTCAAGTTCACTATCTCTTCGGTCAGCCTCAATTATAACGTCTGGAAGTAAGCAGGGATCTGTAAGCTGCAATTGTAAGAGGTACTGCATCGATAAAAAGTGCAAATGTCTTTCGAAAAATATGAAGTGCAATTCTAAGTGTCACTCTAACAGCTCCTGCAAAAATAAATTAGCTTCGCCATTGTTCTTCATTAGGCCTACGTTACATGTATTTTTATCAATAAGTTACTAAACTTATAAACAGCTCATTTAAAAGACATTTCGCGTTGTGGCTGTTTATCTCATGCCACAACGCGTTGTGGTTATTTAAAAACAGCCACAACACGCAATTTCGCGTTGTAGCTGTTTCTCTAATGCCACAACACGTTGTGATCGTTTTTTCTGCTCAATGAGCGTTTTCGATCTTTGAGCGTAACATATATATTATGTATCGCAAGTATAATTTCACGAAATTCCATTTAGTTTTTTCTCAGGTCATTTCAAGGAGAGAGAGAGAGAGAGAGAGAGAGAGGCGGAACTCAATATGTACTCCGGCCGGAAGCCAATGGGATAGTGCAGTCAGAATAATGACTAGGCTATGTGCTGGACGACCGAAGAATTTTGGTTCGATATCCTTCTGCAAAACGTCCGAACCCCCTCTGAGGCCCAGCCCGCTCCTATTCAGTGATTACCGGCAGCTGCTTTCCAGGATTAGAGCGGCCGGATTGTAAAGCTGATCATTCACCTCCAATTAGTGCCGAGGTGAAGAATGAGTGGAGCAACACCTCTGCTCCATCCGTCTGCCTTCATAACGTGTACAGAAACAACTTCAGCTTTGCGAGGTTTTCGCAGCAGTGTAGTGCAAGTCTCTGTTTTTCTGGGTTGTGGCCCCGCGTCAATGCCTAATTGATCATCGACGTTTCGAGAGGGCGTGTTTTTCTCTTCTTTTCAACCTTTGAGGGTAAGACCACCATGGCGTGTGGAAATTCCGGGCACCAGTTTTGCGGTGACGCGGGTCACTTCCCAGTAGAACAGAGATCTGAACTTCAACTTTAGTTTTACCACCACTCTATTCAAAATATTGCCCATAGTGACTGATTTAAATATGAATTAGTGTCTGAGAAAAGAATTTTAGTGGATATTTATAACAGTAACTTATACAACGGGATTACTGGAGAAGTTGAGGCAACTATAGCCATGTATTTTGAAGGACGTTGTCTTACATACTGTCATCTGTTGAATAATACGAGTATGCAGCTTTGCTGGGATGACATTGATAGGACAAAACCGAAGTATTTGGATAAAATCATGTCCTGTTGCAACTTTACCTACCACAGATCCCACATTGACTGGCCTGGAATGAAACTCCGCCCTCCGTGGTGGACCTTCAGCGACTAACAGCCTGAGCCATGTCACAGCAATGTTTATCGCGTATACAAAAAAAACTCCAGGCGTTTTAAAAGAATTATTAATGGTACTTGGTCGCCACACGTTATTGCGTTTTAAATACACTACCCAAGACGACAAAATTGCAACATTCAACACCAACATAAATTTGATATACTCACTCGGCAGTGAAAACACATCCTAACTGGTCACCATGTTTGAAACTGCACACTGGCGCAGCTGTCTCTCCTCGGCCTGTTCATGCAGAGCGCTCAAGGTTGACTGACGAACGTGTACGAGTTGTGAAAGTTGCTCAGTCGGTGTTGCAGGACACGCAACCGATCCCGACTGCGCAAGAGGTAACAATGTACTCTTGGAATACAACTGACGGAATTCGTATCCGCCTGGTAGCGTGTTTGATCGTTAGACTGTCGTGTGTCCTCACCTATGAAGTATCTTTGTTTGGTTCCTGCCTGTAGCTTGGATGTATGTGTGTTTTTCAGAATAATTATTATACTATTATTTGTTAGAGCAGGACCAAGAGGCCAAACAACTCTCGAAATTACAGTAGAACAATAAATTTGTTTCACGTATAGGTGACCCTTGTTTTTACGCCCTAGTTGTGTTCATGCGAAAGTGGGCATAAATAAAAAAGCTGCAAATCTAAAACGATTTTTCTGTCAGAAATCCAAAAAGAAAAACTCCCTTTCTTTTTGGATTACTTCTTGATCCTTAAATATGGGGCCGATAGGGTGTCCCGAAACGTCGGTAAGGAGTTACCACTACACGCTGCATAACAACCCAAAAGAGCGCAGATCTCATCTACATCGCGTTGAAAGTCTGCAATCGCGCTCAGTGTACGAGACTTTACCGCTCTGTCAAATTTTTACCACCTTTAACATTCTTGTGGCCGTTTGGTCATGGTTTCGTTTGTCCCAGTTTAACATATATTTGTGCATATATATAGGTATTATGTTGGTTAGACTAGGGAGTGTGTTATTCGTCGTCGTCCCAGTTTATTGTTTCTCGGTCGTGTGTGTAATCGCTGCCTTGTACAAACGCCACGATTACACACCCAACCGAGTTTAGTTCGCATGTGGGCCGCCAATAGGGGAGTTGCTCCAGAAAAAAAAAGGACTTAAACAAAAGCAAATAAATAAAACACAGAATATGAATTTGAAGTAAACGGTGAGCGCAGGGTGACTGATATATTCTGGAGTGTAGCCCATTATTACACATTGGTTATAATTTCATTAGTATTATAGAAATTCTATTAACATTATTTTTTTCACTCAGAAATACACTCCTATTAGAATATTTATCTTTTCATCGCCAACTGTTGTATGTGGTATTTCGCTGGGTACATTGCCCGTTTGCCCAAGACAGGTTTGAATTCTTCTTTAATTATTACACAGATGGTCGCTTAAACGCAACTATAAACCATTTATCTATATTTTAATTAGGCATGAGCGAATAATGATGCAATTTTTCATGTAAAGTAGTTTACATTTATAAGCTGGCGTTTATCCCGATGACCTGTAGCAAAAATTAAAATCTTATCAAGCTTTTGGAAAATCGTCCCAACAGGCTTTTTGAATGTAATAAGACTTCATTTTATTGTGCAAGTAAATGAGATAATTTGTAATCTTGAAAGTAAATGGTGTGTATCATTTTAAGTGGAATCTTATCATCACGACATGGCGCAATAGAAGACTGCACGGGGAACAGAGTCCCATCGCATTCAGGTTAGCTACGAATAGGTTATAAAGAGAGATTTGAGGTTCACATAGAGTTGCTGATGGAGATGCCTCTTCTGGGGTATGACTAACTACTCCTTGCCCTAAAACAATAGGGGACAATTCTTCGTTGACCGGGCAGAAATCATTCAATTACCGCAGGCGGAGGAAACTTATAAAAATTAGCTTCTCACAGGTGTCGCTAGCTACCCAACACACAACAAACACAAAAGACGAATATTCGTGCCTTCAGCGGTACTCAAGCCCGCGATCCCAGCACTCGAGCGGCCGTAGACCTACGCCTTAGACCGCACGGCCATCAGACACAGTACTGAAATTATTTACTAGACAAAATTATTATCAAAGACTGCAGTCTATAGGCGTAACAAGTCGTCAGTACATTAGTATCAGTAAATTAGGATGAAATATTCTGAACTCTGTGGGATCGATATAATAATGTGTGAAACTACACATGAAACCAAATACGTATTGGATCCCAGTCGAATTTCTTTTCTCCTGTTTTAGGGAGAGCAAATAAGGTACCATTAAAACGGCGTTCACAAGTGCATTAAAAATCACTATTTTTATTTATTCTTGCGTTTTACTTCCTTAGTTCTTACTTTTTATGTACGCGAACCTTTTCATTACTAAATTATTCAAAATGAATTAGTTTATTTACTTATTTCAATTATTTTCATTTATTTCCCACAATGTGTGGGTAATGAGGAAGTAATGTCTAATAGAACATTATGTTTCTGACAATGTCAGAGTAGCGCCGTGGGCCGAAGCGCTTCTTCTCGAGGGCCAAATTCCGACCCGCAAGCTGTAGTATTCACTCTTGCCATAAGATTGCTAGTAAGGTATATGGGACGAGTTGTCGGAAAGGGGTTCGGAATTGTACAGGTACTTTGACAAGAAATGTGTAAGCTTACACAGCGTTGTTCAGGAAATTTAATTTGGCTGCTCATAGGTAGATGGTATTACAGTATCAAAAATAGTCCCGAGGGAAACAAGGTTTGAAAGTTTGAAAGAGGAACAGAGCAGGAACTAATGGACAGAATTTGTGCTTATGTTGTTGATCCTTTGGACTTCTTGAGATACAGACGATTTCTTGACTGGCTGAATAATAATCATATTTTCAGGAAAGAATCTGCTAAATTGGAATCCGTCAAACGACGATCTGAGAGTGTTACATAAAACAACTTGTTTATTATCCTACTTTTGTGTGTCACTTAACAGGGAATTCCCATGAGGCTCTTAGTGATTCTTATAAACTTCTTTTTGGGCCAGGTATTTGCACGGTCCAGTTGTATGTACAGACAAAGGCTGTTGCAGCCTACCGACAGCCTACTGCCAGGGTAATTCCTTGCGCACTGCCACATATTCCCGTAAATCGAGCCTCAACTTTCCACACATTATATTAAGATTTAAGCGGAATTTCAGCCATTTCAATATTCACATTCACAGGTTTCTTAGGCAGGCTCCAGAACTTCTGTTCTCGCCCGAAGAAGTGAGCATCGGCCAATGTCTCCGGTAGTTGCTGGTGTAATGTTTCCGGCAGGAGCAGTGCTGCCATCATGCCAGTTACGGACACAATACCTATTATTATGTATGGGTAGCGGACGTCGTATGTGTTCCCCTGGAAAATAATTGTGATTTTGTTATTACAAGTTATGTAAAGTCCATCTTGTATTACTTTGGCCTCTAAATCTTTGTCCATCTCCTCTGTAGGTCGCCCATTATTCGAGAACCGCCAGACGGACTTGCATGGAACTTGACACTCTTTGGAGAGGACATCTCATTGTGTTGTACAGTACTGACTTTGTTATTCTATTTTGAATATGATAATGTTAATTTTAGGATTATGTGACAAACTTGGTCTCTCACTCCGAGGGCAGAACATGTTGATTGAGAACAGGAAGTAACCAAATAAGAGGACTCAGAATTTCACATAATGAAGAACTTCATAACTTCTGTTCAGCATGTAATATTTTTATGGTCATGAAGTGAAGGAGGTTGTGATTGGTGAGACAGACATAACACATGAGATAAAGAGAAATGTGGAAAAATATCGATGAGAAAACCCGAAGGGAAGTAGTAACGGGTAAACTGGCGGTGGGCGTAGATCAGAAAAATTATCCAAGCCATAATGCATTTGGATGACTGAGATTATGGCCCATTAGCTTGTAAAGATGATGATGAACCTTTCAATATTCTTAATCAATGGAAAATATTCCTTGTGTAGGAGAGCAGAGATTGCTATTGAATTTTTTTTAAGCTTTCAAACTCTAATAGGAAAAGAATTCATTTTTTGGTATGTTTCAGTATTAACGATGAGATAGCGTACGTGAGAATGGTGATATGTATTGATGTTACAGAACTGAAAATCATAGGAAAAAATTATAGAACCATAGGTGAAAAATGGGAGAATAAGATTACTTATCTAGTACTAGCAGTGGAGGAGGAGGAGGTGGAGGATGCAGAATTATTGTAATAGGAGTAATAAGAGTAGGTACTATCTTGTGGGGGATATTGTTATTAAAACTGGAGATATGTGGGCTGTATTCTGAAAAGAAAGACTGGTCTTAGAGGCTGCAGTCCATTTTGCAGCTGGATTTAACTAATAAATATTATATTCTCAATATCTGTGAAGCTCTATAGGCTTTTCAAGAGAGACACCGCTACTGAACTCGGTCAGTATCAGAACGCTGAATAACCTGACTTTGCTAATTTCTTCAACAAAACTTATCAGCATGAAACAGGACATTGTAGCTAATTCAGTAGACGGAAGTAAGTGGTCTGCTTTACGCCCAAATCTTTACCCAACCCCAGAGAAAGAGACCACGGTACCTAATATACCAGGGGTTGTGTGGTCCTCAGTTTCAGGCTAGGGGGTGTGGTGAAATGAAAATCACATCTTCGAGAATTGAATCACAAGCAGTAGTCTGGACTTAGTGTTACCTGAGTTGCGTGGCTAGAGTGTTATGAATATTATTATTTTTATTTTGGCCAACTATTAGTAATACGGTGCCGATCCCGGTGGCCGCGAGGTCTGAGTCATGGGTCTGCGGCCGCTCGTTTTCTGGGATTGCGGGTTCGAATCCCGCCAGGGGCATGAATGTCTTTCTCTTTGGAGTCTTGTGTGTTGTCAGGTAGAGGTCTCTGCGTCGGGTTTATAAATCTCCCCGAGAAATCCTACCGAGTATGGTGTGTCTGAGTGTGATCTCGAACCTTAACAATGAGGAGGATTAGGTCATCTAGGTTGTCGAGCCATGAAAAAAATACCAAAAATATGCGTGAAAGAGTGGAGAGGGATCAGTCAGCACTCGGCTGAATGCCTTTCATAATGCGTTGAGAAAATATGGCAGAGTTTAAGCCACGCAGCTGGAATTAATAATGAATACAGTTATTTTTATTTCTCTATTCACACAGTTTTATTTAATGACGCTCTGAGTTACCCAGAATAGATAGCATCGGGTTATGGATAATTAGCAAGCAATAAATTGTAATGAAACTGAAAGGAATCGTTTATAACAAAATTAGAATTACTATCCCGATATTTGCTTGAAGAGACTGAGGAAACCATGAAATAAATTAAAACTATGCATCGTTGCTTAGAGATTTGAGACTGGGACCTTCAGAATACGAAACAGAAATGACATTCGGCGTTTTTTGTTTCATATTTCTGTCGTGTGTATGTGTGTAGGTACTGCGAATCATTTTAGCAGTTTAGCAATTTTTGAGCTACACTTTATGTCTGACAGAGCTCCATAGCTCGCTGTTGCTTTAAAACGTACCCAACACGGATATCCGTATAATAGTACCCAGTCCTCATACTACTGGTTGACAGTGTAGAGGATTCTGTGGCATTTTATCCATTAAATATTTCGTAGGATTTTTTGTGTGTGGGAGATCGGGCCATCAGAATATGTACATCTACTAACTCTACATAGAATAAGCAACAAAATGCGGAGCGGAGTTTTAAATTCATGTGACAGATTTTTGATGGTCCGAAACGTTGCCAACCTGAGACGAAAAGACAACTTTGAAAGATCATATACAATGTTAGGTTGTTACCATATACATTTGGGTTTTTCTTCTACTGTCAGGTACACTAAAAGCATTACATATCTTTATATGCCCGATATATTTTCAGCTTCTTGCCGTGCTAACGGACATGAGAATGCTTAGAAAGAAACTACTGTGTCCACAAACGTATGTTGTAAATTAAATTGTTCCTTAAGGTATATCGTGGTGGCGCAGTTGGTTGAGGCACTGCGCTACAAGCCGGAAGGTCGCGGGTTCTATTCCCGTTGGTGTCATTGGAATTTTTCATTGACATAATCCTTCCTACCGCCTTATGGTTCTGGGATTGACTCAGCCTCTAACAGAAATGAGTACCAGGAATATTTATCGGGAGTAAAGGCGGCCGGTGCGTAGGGCTGACGACATTACCACCTTCATGTGCCTATTGTCTTGAAATCTGGGAGCCTCAACCTCCTGGAACCCTCAGGGCTTGTCCAGGCCTGTGATGGGATTGCTTTACCTTTACCTTTTGCATGTACCTTAAGGTATATAGCGTCAACAAACCAGAGTAACACATTAACCCAAAATTTACGTACTTGAAATTCGTTACAATATGTTAGTATTCTCGTGCCTTCTGTGGCATTATCCAATTAAGTTGTATATTTGTCTACACTGATGTTTATTCAGTTTGTGTCATTTCAGTTGTCTGATGGTGTGAGATCCATATGTTTCCTGCCTTGCTGCATATGCACTTATTTCCTCTACATTTATTCTATTAATTCATCTACCATTTCATTGTTGTTATTAACATATAATAATGCGGTTTGTACTGCTGAATACCTCCATGATACACATCTCTCTTTCACACACCTGTATGCTACATTTAATTTCTACCTTTTCACTACCTGCGATGTGTAAAACTAACTTACGGGCCAACAGTGTCGAGCGGATTCCGTGTTGGCAAGAGCAGTGTCTATTTTGACCTGTATTTCTAGGGTGTATATTTCGAATCTCGATTACTGAACCGACTGCCCTGCGCGTTTTGGTAGTTCTCCTCGGTACCTGCACGCCAGTGGCGCGGTAGTAGAACTTAGAAATACTCCAAATGCGGTTCCTCTCAACCCTTTCAATTTAATTCTCTCAACGTAATTTGGTAAAAATAAACACTGCAACATAATATGCGACTCAACCGAGTATATGTGTCTTATATTTCTTTAAGTCTGTTTAAGTGAGATCTTCCCTTTAGGTTCTCTGAACAAAACTTTACACGAATTTCATACATTCTCCGTGCGTTTCACATAGGCTTTCCTCTGTAGCTCACATTTCTGGGTTTGATCGAACACATTATATCTGGGGAAAGTGAAAATTGTGAAAGTCCTTACTCTGCGCTTTTCTCCAACCTCCTCTTAGTCGTGTTGTAGGTTTAATTACAATAACCAGAACCCTGTTCTGCAGCACCTGGACCTTCAGGGCGGTCGAGAGTGGGTTAGGGCCCCGGCGGAAAACTGTTTTTTTTTCAGGCACACCAAGAAGGGCGGACCGGCTAAATATCTTGTCACTAAATTGGAAAGCCTGGCTCCCAGTTTCAGAGTGACTTGGGCTTGGTCTGAAAGGTGTAATGTGTACAGTCGACAGGTAATGATACTACCGAGAAAGACAGACACATGTACAAAATACTCGAACTCCGGGCCTTCTTCCGGATCACCGTGCCCTGCTAATTTGTACGGGGTACCAACTCCCTCTCCTCGGTACTGCTCGTTCTGTATTAGTCTGTGCGTATCTTTTTGCCATAGGCTGAGAGATCAAGTTTCGCGCTCACACAAACATCGGCTAAGTTGTTGTGAATTTTAATCTATACGTTTAAGCAAGTGGGGAAATTTGAAGTCAAGTCCCTGTCACTTACGCATGGTGCGTCCTTCGGTTCCAGATGGAGGAACGGCCTCCATATATTGAAAAAGCAGTCGCGTACAGCCGCCTTTGCGAAATGTTTCAGTCTGGGGGTTGGGCGAAGGGCTACAGCGTATCACCATAAATATCAACTTGTTACGAAATGTTACACAGGGCCTTGAACTTGGCTGGTTTTTGGAATGTCCCAAGCAATGGAGAGTGCACATGTGATGTGGACCTTGGAATGTGGTCACTATGTTTTTGCGAAAAAGTATATTAAGGGCAGGTTTAATGGGAAGGCTGGATTTCAGGTGGGAGAAGAGTGGTAATGAGCGAGAAGAGGATGATAATACTTTCTATAGAAAAGAAAATGAATCTCGATAGTTAGAGAAAGAATCTTTTTTGCCTCAGAGAATGATTTCAGCGGTTAGGAGAGTAGAGTTTGTTAGCCGTAGTTTACTATATATAGTGTAAAGAGTTCGCTGGTAACACGTGTGGGGAAAAAAGCGAAATACCTACAGGGCTTTGGTAGAGAGATTAAAGGAAAGAGACCACTTGTAAACCTGGGCATAGCCGCGAGGATAATATTGAAATGGATTGTTAAGATACACCGTAGGAGGACGTGGACCAGTTTCATCTAGCTTAGAGTAGTAAGTAGCGGCAGGCGACTGTAAGCAAGATAATGGAACTGACAGTTACATTAAATGCGGAAAATTTCCCGATTAGCTGAGGAACTGAAGGACCGAGCATTTTGTATGGTTGCAGGTCGAAGTAAAGAATTTTGTAATGGCGAAGTTACGTGCATTTGAGAACTGCGCCCTTCTATGCTATTACGCAGCGAATAATGCTAATTTCTTATCAACGTTTTCTGGAGTAGTAGTAATTTATTATCGACGTTTCGGGACTATCTTATATAAATTACCACTACTCGTTGATTAATAACCCAGAAGAGAGCAGTTCTAATCTACTTCGGGGCGGAAATCTGAAATCACGTGCATTTATTTATCTAGACTACACTATCTCTTTCTAAAGTTTCGTCCATAACCATAGTGACTGTTATCAATACCGTAGCAGGAGGCGTGTTACAGCATATCCTGCCAGCTGTTAACAAATGGAAGGTCCACTGGGTGTCACGCATTAAGAGTGTTCGTAACAGTCCGTCGTTAACTACGATAGTGAAAGTCAGTTTTATTGCAGTAAAGTCAAGTGGGTGGATAGTGACTATATCATCGTACCCGAGAAAAGGACTAATATAGAATATTCAATTCAGCCCTAAATGTGGCTGTAGTTAGTCTGTTTAGGTCAAAGCATTGGAGTACATTAAAAATTTTGAGTCTTGAATTTCTAACCGCCTTATACGACAGTATGAGAAATATACGGCTGAAAGAGCGTTAGAAAACTGGTTTTATCTGAGTTTTGTAGACATCTTAAGGGAGAAACACAGATTTTATCCGAGGAAAGGGTAGTGAGGGGAATGTTGAGAATCAAGAGAAAAAAATTAAGATAATATTGAATAATGCTGCTTAATGCGTGGTTTAGTAATTATCGTTCATCTTCAGGGCTATTTGGAAGAAGGGATCAAGAACGAGGATATAGTTAGGTGATGGAGCAAGCGTAGGTTGCATGGAAAATGTATAAAATATCTTCCGTAAAAGCTAAAGCGAGAGGACCACATAAGGAGCACTAATGTTGATGTGATGTTGACATTAAGATGCATATGCAAGAAATAGGCATTGGGGATGCCGACTGAATTGGATTGGCGCACGCTAGCCTGTAATGCAAGTCCAGGTGAAACCTGTAATTAGCATTTTGTTTCCGCACAGGGCGGAAAATTATTTACTATCTGAGCGATTTTTGGATTAAGAAGGATTTCGTTCAGTGAAGTTAGGTAACACTCAAGGCTTAACCCTGCACCATCGTTGGGTAGTTATCACAGGCTGAAACCTCCGTCTAGTCCGTGTGTGCTTACTTACAAGATAGACAATGTAGGGTCCGAGGATCCCCATACTGCTGCCCATTACAGCACCCAGCGATGTACCAGTCTGGCGGACGCACGTAGGATATGTTTCCATGGCAACCAGATGCACCACGTAGAACGTTATGGTGAAACAGAACTTCACAAACACCACCAAAGTAATCGTTAGCCAGACCAGATCGGGTTCTGTAGGGACCGTAACACAGTACGTGGTGAAAGTAAGATCTATGCATATAATTATTTGACTGTACTACGTGATAATATTAATAGTAATTTAGTTAATTAGATTAAACTATTTGTTACGTGCAGCTGAGCAGTCTAAATGCAAATTAAAGTCAAACAAGAGGGAAAATATATGTTCGTATAGAGTAGAATGGAGGAACGTTCGCGTGACCATTTGTTGCTGTGACAATAAATAAGTATTACGTATTCTGAGGATGTACCTGTAGCCTTAATTATGAGCTTGGAAAGCTCGTTCGCCGTATTACATTGTCATTTGTGGTACATCCGGATATGCCATATTTTTCCACATTGTCTCATATATGACACGACTTTCGGTGAAAAGTCACTAAACATACAACGCGTGTTTTCGTTTTCTCTGTAACTTTTGTCGGAAACATTTCTCATTCTAAGAAGAACTGTGCGAGATATTATCAAAATTGTACACACGTTTACATGCAAAATGCCTGTTATTCTTGTCAGATTTTAATTAACCTTGAATTTTCTCCAAAGATTTTTGCAAAATGCTCAAATATCATATTTGATGAAAATTCATCCAGTGGGGGGCCGATTTGTTCCATGCGGACAGACAGACGGACAGACATGACGAAGCTAATAATCTGCGAAAAGGCCTAAAACGAAAAAAAAGGAACAACAAAAGTAAGAATGGAACAAAACATAGACAGAGAGAAACAAAGCAAGTAACGAAACGGCGAATCTTATTTGAGAATGGAAATAAAATAGTTGACATAGCTATAATTAATATGTTTACGTCCTTGTTAACGAATTTGAATGGATGACAAATAGAAAAGCATGAATAAATCCAGCGAATTCGCGTGATATGTTGTCCGATTTCGGAGAAAGGAGGAAGAAGTATGGAAGTGATAAAGGTATGGTATATTGGTGTAAAGGATGAAGATTTGAAATAAGCCATTCTCCACATAATTTTAACAGGTCTTCTACATTGGTACTTACCACAAGGCAGCAATTTACACCTGAATGAGTACTTTGTTTTAAAGGTGAGGTAAAACATTATGTTTTGAATTTTTCACGCCTATCCCAAATAAGCAATAGATATGGACACATTTTGACATGTTATTTAAACAAAACTTCCCATGGCTAAAAGAATGTAGCCGATGATAAATTTCCGACTACAAATTCTTGAAAGTTGGCAGTTGAAGGTGTATTTTATAAAATGTTATTCCAACGCCTCGATTTGGAATCCATAAGGTTAAGAACGTCCGAATTCTTACTGAAGTCAACATTACATATTTGCCGTTTGCGTGTATATTTAAATATTTAATGATGCTGTGTCAACTGCTAAGATTATGCAACTCGAGTTGTGGATGGGTGAATAGACAGGGCTGTCGTAGAAAGCGGCCATGCCTTAATTTAAGACAGACCGTACACGGCACTGAGGGACAAAGCAAAGCGCGAGAAGTGTTACGATGGTCTCGAATGAAGCGTATCCGAAAACTTTCAAGACCACAACAAAATAGGAAACAAGTATCAAAGTGCAGACATTATGTTACAGGAGATTCGTACATATAATTACCACAGCGTACAAACGATTAAGTATTTTAATACTCGTTGCACAGAAGTATCGTCTGTATGTGTGATATTGGTTTTTGCAATTCTTCGTACATAATTTTGGTGTGCACAGTAACTAACGAGATGCTTCAACTCGGGATGAACAGTGTTCCTGTTAATGGTTACATTTTCTAAATCTGATTTATTGAACAGGTCATTTTTCGTGAGCAGATATCTCAAAAGCTGCTTGTTGTGTCATCGTCAAGTGTTATGGATACTGTGGTGTATGGCTTATGAATAGACGGATGGGTGAATAATGATTCGATGGACAGTTGGATAGGCGGGCTGATTTAAGGATTGAAGAGTAGGTGGCTAGTGACTGGATGGGCGGGTGCTTAGATGGGTAACTAGTAGATGGGGTAGGTGGATGGACGGATCTTGCTGACGAGCATATGACACGTCACAAAACTCCATCCCTGCATTTAGTCTCTGCTGCGCCGTTATGTGCTGATACTCCCAATTCTACATCCGCTCGATGCGGGTACTTACGTCCAACAACGAAGGTGACGATGATGACGGCCAGGGTGAGGAAGAGGAACAGGACGGCCTGGGTCCAGCGTCGGCCAAAGCGGTCGGAGAGGTACTTTCCCACGACGTATCCCGGAAGCTCCACGAGAGACTGCCAGAAGAAGTTCATGAAAGGGTTCCCTTCCATGTTGCTGATGTTGAGCATAAGCGTGTAGTACGTCATGGAGTTAACCACCCTGCGGGAAGCGTGAGCGTCATCCCCCGTAGCACAAGACCACTTCCTGTCTTTTCAGCCAGCTCTCCTTGCATCCACGCATCCATCAACTCATCTAACCATCCACCCTACTGCTCATTCACGCAGCCGTTTACCGACTTGCGCATGATCTAGCTTTGTATCTACGGCACATGGAGTGAGTCCTTTTTTTTTTTTTTTTTTAGAAGCCG
>Ga0123353_10007755_pt1 | contig 14564 bp, 9 predicted proteins | sample TergutLab28metaG_3_FD_92763 | JGI IMG/M metagenome (GOLD analysis project Ga0123353, IMG submission 92763) | Labiotermes labralis P3 segment gut microbial communities from Petit-Saut dam, French Guiana - Lab288 P3 | ecosystem: Host-associated > Arthropoda: Insects > Digestive system > Gut ... | reverse complement strand
TTAGTAGAGAGTTGGGTTTTCGTACACCCCAAGGATCTCCAAGATGGTCTTTTTAAGGCAACAGCTGACGACATTCTAGTTAATGTCCCCTATGTGGAAGGGTGTGGCTTTTGGTTCGATCATCACAGCTCAGAAGCCGAGCGCGTCTGGGTCGAGTATCAGGGTTGCAGTCGCCTGGCACCTTCCTGTGCCCGTATCGTTTTCGAGTATTATGGTGGAGTAGACCGTTTTCCTAACCGCGTCGAAATGATCGACTACGCCGACCGTATCGATTCCGGCAACCTAACTTACGGTGAAATTATGCATCCAACCGACTGGGTTCTTCTCGGTTTTCTCACAGACCCACGTAGTGGTTTGGGTCGTTTCCACGACTACACCATCAGCAACTACCAGCTTATGAGCAAGTTGCTGGGGGAGTTCTACCTGGCTAGTTGTGAGGAAATCCTTGCTCTCAGCGATGTCCAAGAACGTATTATGCGCTTTCAGGAAGAAGATAATCGTTTTCGCCTCATGCTTAACGAGCATACCCAGGTGGCTAAGAATGTCATCATTACCGATCTGCGTCATACCGAGTTTATTCATGTAGGTAACCGCTTCATTATCTATTCGCTCTATCCCGAGCAGAATGTCTCCCTTTGGATTGCTAAAGCTAACGATGATCGCTATGTCATGATCAGCTGCGGACACAGTATCCTTAATCGCACCTGCAAAACCGATGTAGGTTCGCTGATGCTCCGTTATTACGGAGGGGGTCACCAGCAGGTGGGTACCTGCCAGGTTCCCTGGGATGAAGCCGATCATATTCTTAACGAAATTCTTTGGCAGCTACACTCCGACGAAGAGGAATACGAAGCTGAAGAAGAAGTAGATATTATCCAGATTAAGGAGTGAGTGTCCAGTGCGTTTAGTGACCCGTTCAGATTTTGACGGACTAATCTGCGGTTTCCTGCTGCGCCAGATAAATCTTATCGACAGCTGGATTTATGTCCATCCCAAAGATCTCCAGGACGGTCTATTCGACGCTACCCCTAACGACGTTCTGTGCAACGTTCCCTATGTGGAAGGGTGTGGCCTCTGGTTCGATCATCACAGCTCGGAGTTCGAGCGCCACGCCGACGAATTCGAAGGAAGCAGTCGTTTAGCCCCTTCCTGCGCCAGGGTGGTCTACGATTATTATGGAGGTCCAGACCGTTTCCCCGGCAGAAGCGTAATGTTAGACTACACCGACCGCATCGATTCCGGCAATCTTACTAAAGAGGAAATTTTAAACCCCAACGAGTGGATTCTCTTGGGCTTCTTAACCGACCCTCGCACGGGGTTGGGACGTTTTCGCAACTTCACCATCAGCAACTATCAACTAATGGATAAACTCCTGGGAGAATGCTACGACTACAGTATTGCTCAAATTATGGCTATGCCCGATATTAACGAGCGGGTCGAAGTTTATTATGAGCAGACAGAGCTCTTCCATAAAATGTTGGAGAAACGTACCAAAGTCGACGACCATATTATTATTACCGACCTGCGGGGAGAGGAAACTATCTACACCGGCAACCGCTTCTATATTTATAGCCTCTTCCCGGAGCAGAGTATCTCTCTCTGGATTGTCGATGGACGCCAAAAACTCAACGTGGTCATCAGCTGCGGGCACTCTATCTTAAATCGCTCCTCTCTCACCAATGTAGGATCCCTCATGCTGGAGTATGGTGGTGGCGGGCACTTCCAAGTTGGTACTTGCCAAATCCCCTATGCCGATGCCGACCGCGTCATTAGCGAAATCGTCGACCGCATTAAAATCGACGGCATGAAAACAGAATAGAGTTAGCTGCACCTGCTAGCCATGTCGGTAAAGATTTCAGAATAAGAAGCTTTTAAAACCTGAGCGCCACCTCTAAAAGGTGGCGCTCAGACTGTAAGAAAACAGCTTTCATATTTTTTGCTGGCGAGCCAGGCGGAGCATATCACCTAGGACAGAGCCTGCTGTTCCTTTACCGGAACCTCGTCGGCTGTAAAGCACTTGCTCTCCTTGGGTGACCGTAGTCAACTGGGCTACTTTTTGGCTATAAGTAATCCCCGCCAAAGGATCTCCCTCTTCCAGAGCAACGGGAGCTACCGACATGGTGTAATCTCCATTTTCCCAGGTGGCAGCAGCTACGACACTGTAACGCTTTCCAGCAGCTGCGGCTTCAGCCAATTGGCGGGGGGTAATCTTGGTTATCCCCTCCACGGCTACATCATGGATACTTTTCCCTCCCTGCCATGCATGGTTCGCCATATGGAGAAGTTTAACCCCACTGTCCATACCGGTAAGATCCAGGGTGGGATCGGTTTCGGCAAAACCAGCTTGACGAGCTTCCTGTACTCCCTCTGCCAAGCTGCGCCCTTGTTCCATTTGAGCCAAAGTATATTGGCATGTGGCGTTAAAAATCCCCCGGATAGCCAACAGTTCCCCTGCTTGCCCCAGTGAGGCAAGAACAGGGAGTATCTCCAATCCTGCGGAAGTAGCACAGCTGTAAGCTAACCCTTTGCCATAATGCGAGGCGGTACGGCGCACATCGTGATCCCACAAAGCGAGAACTCCCTTATTAGCCAAAACCACATCCATACCTAAAGCGAAAGCTTGTAGGACATGACTGCGAGCCGGCTCAGCATCCTCATAATTACTGGGGGTAGCCTCAATTAACATATCAGCGCCGGAAAGCTCCACTGCCTCCAAAGCGCTCAACCCCTTAACCCCATACTCCGGATAATAGGCCACCGAACCGGTATCCCAGGCAATAGTATGGAGTTTCGACAAAGGAAAACCTTCCGGGCAGAAGGCAACACCCTGGATATCCGCCACAGCTACCAGGGAAAAGTGCAAGCCATAGCTAGCGGCTATCCGGTTTCTCTCCTGGAGTAGCAAATCTGTCAGAGAGCGCCCGACATGCCCGTACCCCAGCAGCACTATTTTTATCGTCTTCATATTTATTTACCCCCTCCTTTAGTATACACTGCATTCTTTATACCGACACCAGACTCCTTTGCTTTCACCTGCAGATCAACAAAGGAATCTCCCTCCTGTCAAGCGAATTAGGGAAGTAATCGTAGGTAAATAAACTTGGGAGTGTAAACCTTTTGACTGAAGATAATCATCTTTTTTCCGAAGTCACCATACCCATTGCCGGTATGACTTGTGCTGCCTGTTCCCAGCGCATTGAGCGTATCTTGAGTCGTACCCCTGGTGTGTACCAAGCCAGCGTCAACTTGGCAACGGAGAAAGCTACCGTAACCTACCGGGAAGAAGTCGTCCGCCTCTCACAACTGAAGCAAGCTATTGCCGCTGCTGGCTACACCCCTTTGGAACTAGATCATCCCCAGGAAAGAGATGCTAACCGCCTACGCCAAGAGCAGGAAGTCTCTGCCAGTTGGCAGCGACTGCGCGTAGCCGCTTTGGCGACAATACCCCTTTTTTATATCGCCATGGGCGCCATGTTTAGCTGGCCTCTTCCTGCCTGGCTCCATCCCATGTCTAGCCCTTTAAACTTTGCTTTAATCCAGCTTGCTCTCACCCTTCCTGTGGTGGCAGTAGGCTACCGTTTCTATACTGGTGGTTTTCGAGCTCTCTTACAGGGAGCACCGAATATGGACAGTCTAATTGCTCTAGGGACTTCAGCAGCCATCATCTATAGCCTCTACGCTACTACTCTGATTGCTAGAGGAGATCACAATGCCCACCACTCTCTCTACTTTGAAACTGCCGGTGTCATTATCACCCTCATCCTTCTGGGTAAATCATTGGAGCTTTCTTCCAAAGGACGAACTTCGGAAGCTATTAAAAAGCTGATGAACCTTACCCCCCCTACTGCTACTGTCCTCCACGGGGATAATGAGCAAGAGCTGCCGGTTGCTGAAGTTGCTATCGGAGACTTACTCCTGGTTAAGCCTGGAGAAAGGATACCAGTAGATGGCGTGGTGGAACAAGGGTTTACCGCAGTAGATGAAGCTATGCTCACCGGGGAAAGTTTACCGGTGGACAAACTACCCGGCGACAAGGTCTACGCTGCTTCTCTTAATAAGAATGGTCTCATCCGTATGCGAGTTACCAAAGTCGGAGCCGAAACTGCTTTAGCCCAAATAATCAAGTTGGTGGAAGATGCCCAAGGTTCTAAAGCTCCTATCGCTGCCCTAGCCGATATCGTCTCCGGTTACTTTGTACCAGTTGTCTGCCTTATAGCTTTAGTAGCAGGTATCGCCTGGTATTTAGCCACCTCAAATTTCACCTTTGCTCTGACTATTTTTATCTCTGTCTTAGTTATTGCCTGCCCCTGTGCTCTAGGCTTAGCTACTCCTACCGCCATTATGGTAGGTACCGGTCGCGGAGCGGAACTAGGTATTCTCATTAAAAGCGGCGTCGCTCTGGAAATAGCCCACATGGTCGATACGGTGGTGTTGGACAAAACCGGCACCATCACCGCAGGTCACCCTCAGGTTACTGACATCATCCCTATCGGCGGCTGGAATGAAGAAGAACTGTTGCAACTGGCAGCTTCCGGGGAAAAAGGTTCGGAACACCCCTTAGGGGAAGCTATAGTCAGAGAAGCATCAACACGAGGGTTAGAGCTGTTACCTATCACCGCATTCCAGGCTGTTCCGGGGCACGGCATAACCGTTAACACCGTAGATCGGCTTCTACATATCGGCAACCAACGCTTGATGGAAAGTCATAATATCTCCTGGCACGATATGGAAAAAACCGCCACCGACTTGGCAGCTACTGGCAAAACCCCGGTCTATATTGGTATTGACGGTAGCTTAGCCGGTATAATTGCCATTGCTGATGTGCTCAAAGCCGGCAGCAAGGATGCTGTGCAAACCCTAAGGGAGATGGGGTTAGAAGTAGCCATGATCACCGGTGATAACCGGCGCACCGCTGACTCTATCGCTGCCCAAGTGGGAATAAATCGTGTCCTGGCAGATCTCCTCCCTCAGGACAAAGCAGAAGCCATTCGGCAGTTGCAACAGGAGAAGCGCAAAGTGGCTATGGTGGGAGATGGTATCAACGATGCCCCGGCTCTAGTCCAGGCTGATGTAGGTATCGCTATCGGCTCCGGAACCGATGTGGCTATGGAATCTGCCGATATCGTCCTCATGCGTAACGACCTACGGGATGTGGTATCCGCTCTACACCTCAGTCGGCGCACTATCGGTATTATCCGACAAAATCTTTTTTGGGCTTTTGCCTATAACAGTGCCGGCATTCCCCTGGCCGCCGGGATCTTACACATCTGGGGAGGACCCCTCCTCAACCCCATGTTCGCAGCTGCCGCCATGAGCTTTAGCTCGGTATCTGTAGTGACTAACGCCCTACGTCTACGTTCATTTAAACCCTAAAATAGGAGGTGAAACTATGAACACGGTAGTCCTAAAAGTATCGGGTATGACTTGAAACCACTGCGTCGGCGTTATAACCAAAACGCTGCAGGCTCTGGACGGAGTCTCTAATGTGGAAGTTAACCTGGAACAGCACACAGTCAGTGTCACCCACGACCTTGCCAAGGCAACTGTGGAGCAACTTGCCACCGCTGTTGTTGCCGCCGGTTATGAAGTTGAGCTAGTGTAGAAAGCTGTCTAAAACAAAACTGCAGCTACCTGTTCTAGGTAGCTGCAGTCTTTTTAGCGTCTATAACTTAAAGACGGTTTACCTGGCAATTAGCTTGTGTATCTCTGCTAAGGCAATTTCCATTTGCGGATCGTTGTCGTGGGGGATCTCTTCGTAACAGCGTTTATTAAGGACTTGCAAAGTATCATCACTTAGAGCGCCGCTAACATAGATCCGGCTATCTTCTTGGAAGGCCTGCAATGCTGCCACCGTTTTCTCGCCGAAACCTTCTTCAAAGGGAGCATCGAAACCCAAAGCTTGCAGTTTAGCTTGCAGCAACTCAATCTGCCCGGGTTTGATCAGGCGTCCCTTTTCTAAAACTAAAGGAAAATAGGGATCGATAGCTTTAACATCCGGCTCTAACCCCTGACCTTCGATATACCTCCCTTTAGGAGTAACCCAATGGCTAACCGTGAAGGAGACACCGCCTCCATTGGCCAGGCGATAGGTGTGTTGAGCCGAGCCCTTGCCAAAGGTGCGCACCCCAACCAAGCGACCGGCTCCGGTATCTTGCAAAGCTCCTGCCAAAACTTCGGAAGCAGAAGCCGAGTAACCGTTGACGAGAACTACCACCTCAAAGTTACGGGTTGCCAGGGTAGAGATATGATCCTGGGGGATTTGATTGCGAAATGTCCAGGTAAAAACAGTTCCCGCTGGTACCAGCATATTAGCCACATCCATCAGCCCGTCTAAGGTGCCACCTCCGTTGTTGCGGATATCCAAAATTAACCCCTTCATACCCTGGTCTAGAAGGCGTTGCAGCTCCTTGCCAAACTGAGCACCGGTGCTGTCGTTAAAGGTAGTGATAGTTATTAAGCCAACTTCATCCTCCAGCATTTTTGCTGTTACAGATATTAGCTCAACCACATCGCGAACAATATCTACCTCGAAGGGTTCCGGTTCAGATGGACGCAAGATGGTGAGTTTAACTATCGTACCACGGGGTCCCTTAACGCGAGTGACCGCTTCGGTGAGCGGCATCCCTTGAGCATCGACCCCATCAATAGCCAAGAGCTTATCGCCACTCAGTAGCCCTGCTCGTTCTGCCGGAGAGTTGGGGTAGATAAAAATCATGGTTACGTAGCCGTCTACGCCGGATTCCACCGTGGAACCAATACCAGTATAGGAGCCGCTACTCTGCTCCCCTTGGGTGCGCATCTGGTCGGCATCAAAGTAGTGGCTGCGAGGATCGCCTAGAGCTGAAACCATACCTTCCATGGCACCTTGCAGTAGCACCGAAGCGTCCGGTTCGTTAACATATTCTCGTTTTAAATGCTCATAGAGCTGTTGCAAAGCTGTGAGCTCCCGCTCTTCCACCCGTTGCTTCATATCGGAAGCCACAGGACCTACAGCTCCCAAGGCAATTTGTTGCTGCCAGATAACCCAACCGTTAAAAGCTATGGCTACGGCTATGAGCAACAGACCGGCAAAGAGCCAAATACCGTTCGGTTTTTCTTTCATCCTCTCACCTCATATTTTATTTAAGATGATGCTATGGCGCCACCAACTGTTACTACCATAAGTAATCCAAAGGTTCCTGGCACTCCCCATCATAGCGAAACTCTATATGGAGATGGGGTCCGGTGCTATACCCGGTACTCCCGATACGGGCGATGAGTTCACCCTGTGCCACACTCTCCCCTACCTCCACTAACAAAGCAGAACAGTGGGCATATAAAGTAGCCAAGCCTTGCCCGTGGTCGATCATAATAAAATTACCGTAGCCACCGTTATAGCCATACGATGCCATCACAACCAACCCCCCATCCACCGCCAAAATATCGGCGCCACCAGGAGCGGCAATGTCCAACCCGTTGTGATGACCATCGTTACTACCACCAAAGGGGTCTGAGCGCCAGCCGTAATAGCTGGTGATTTCGTAATATCCAGCTAAGGGCCAAATGTAAGTGCCATTACCTAAAGCGCGACTACGGTTAGCTTCCTGTAGAATACGAATCTCTTCCGCTAGCAGATCCGAACGGGCTTGGAGCTCTCGTTCGCTGGCTTCATACGCCTCTTTCATAGATAAAATATCGGTGATAAGCTGACTTTTTTCCGCTCGCTGTTCTTCAATCTGCTGAGATTGCCAACTCTCCCACTGCTCCAGGCGTTGCTGTTCAGCATAATCGCTTTCCAACTGCCTTTTTAAAGCTTCCTGCTGACTCCGCAGTTTATCCAGTTCGCCTAGTAAAGTTATATCGCTTTCAAATAGACGGCGCAGGAGATCGAAGCGATGCAAAAAGTCGCTGTAGCTGGTAGCTTCAAAGAGAACCTCCAAATAGTTTATATTGCTGTTTTTATACAAAACTCGCAACCGCTCTCGGGCTAGAGCATCCATTTGCTCCTGAGCAGCACTGGTTTCCTGGATAAGTTGGGCGGTGTAAGCCACACTCCCCTGCAAGCTCTGGAGGACTCCCTGAAGTCGCTCCTGCTCTCCCATGCTGGAGTAGAGCTGGAGTTCCAAATCCCGCAGCTCAACAGTATACTCATTGGTAGTATTAATCGTCCAGGCAATTTTGCCTTTGAGGTCGGCAATGCTTTCAGCGGTGCTGGCTAGATCGTTCATTTTGGTTTCGATATCACTGGCCACAGCCACCGGAAGGCAAAATAAGCTGACCACCACCAACCACAGCCGTATTTTGGGGTGCATATTCATAATTGACCTATACTCCTCTGTAACTGTCTCATACATGCAAATAGCGCCCAATGGTTATACTGCTACCTAAAATTCCAAAGAGGGTGCCAGCTGCAAAAAGCCATAAACGCAGCGTTCCCAGGAAAGGGTCTGCTCCTGCCATGGAGATAAAAGATATTTCCCGGGCTATATAATCGGCTGCTTGGTGGTAGAGCCAGGCAGTAAGCTGAAAAGCCACCAAGGCTCCCACAAAACCCAGTAATAGACCTTCCAGAATAAAAGGAACACGGATAAACCAGCTGGTAGCTCCGACAAAACGCATAATATTTATTTCGTTACGACGAGCATCTACCGTTAAACGTATGGTATTCACCACGATAAACAGAGCGGCGCCGGCTAACCCCAACATCACCATCGCCCCGGATATGCGCACCAAAGAGGTAAAGCTGAGGAGTTGCTTAATAAAGTTGTTACCGTAGATAACATCATCAACTTCCGGAAGGGCTATAAGAGAAGCAGCAATAGCTGGGATAATCTCCGGAGAGCTGGCTCGAATAACATAGGAATCCTGTAAAGGGTTGTCGCTCCCCTGGTAGATGGTGAGCAGATCCACCCTGCTGCCTCCCATACGGCTGTTCAGCCTTTCCAGAGCTTGGTCGCGGGTAATAAAATCGGCTTTGATCACCCCGGGAATGTCGAGTATTTTAGTAAGCAACGGTCGCAAATCGTCGGAAGTAACATAATCTCGTAGAAAACAGGTAACTTCCAGTTGAGTTTCGACCTGAGTTGCCATAAAATCGAGATTATATAATAAAGAGGCAAAAAAACCTAAAATAAGCATGGCTAAAGTTACCGTGATGATGGAAGCGCAAGCCATCCAGATATTGCGACGCAAGGAGCGGGTTGTCTCCAGTAGGTAATACCACAGAGTTTGTAAACGCATCAGGAGTAACCTCCTCGGTAGTCGTCGCGCACAATATGACCTGCATCAATAGCAATGACACGCCGCTTCATACGATCTACCAGGTTTTTGGCATGAGTGGCCATGAGGATAGTCGCTCCCGAATTATTAATTTGGACTAGCAAGTTCATAATCTCCCAGGCGGTTTCGGGATCCAAGTTGCCGGTAGGTTCGTCACAGAGGAGCAGCAAAGGGTCATTGGCTAAAGCGCGAGCTAAACCGGTACGCTGCTGTTCACCACCGGATAACTGCTGCGGCAAATCGTTAGCTTTACGGTGTAGACCGACCAACTCCAGCAGCAGAGGAACACGCCGCCGGATTAACGAGGGTGGCGCCTCCACTACCTGCATGGCAAAGGCTACATTTTCGTACACAGTTTTTTGGGGAAGCAAGCGAAAGTCTTGAAAAACAATACCTAGGTTGCGACGCAGGTAAGGCACTTGCGAAGGCTTCAAACGATTAACCACCCGCCCCGCCACCGAAACCATACCGGTGGTCGGCTTTTCTTCACAAGTAATTAACTCCAAGATAGTGGTTTTACCGGCGCCACTGGGTCCGACCAGAAAGACGAATTCTCCTTTATTTATCTCAAAAGAGACTTGCTGTAAAGCTACCTGGCGATTGGGAAAGACTTTGCTTACCTTATTAAAAGATATCACCGGCATCCCTCCTCGTAGCAGCAACCGCTATCTGTTTCGACGATAGTAACATATTTACCTGCCGAACAGACGTGCATGAAATGCGTTCGCCCAAAAAATGATAGATGTGCGCGTCTGTTCGCCACGCGACCGCGCGGTCCTGGAACATAGTTCCTGTAAGAGCAAACTAGCATCAGAGTAGTAAAGCCGATTGTTTAAGCTGTACTATTTATGGTATAATCCCCTATAAACATAACCGAGGTGACCTATGAGTAAAAAAGCCAACAGTGTACAAATTATCCCCTTGGGTGGGGTAGGAGAAATAGGTAAAAATATCTTGGCTATCCGCTATGGTCAGGAAATTATCGTCATTGATGCCGGTTTAAAATTTCCCGATGATAGCTTATTAGGTATCGACTATGTCTTGGCGAAAACCGATTATCTTAAAGCCAATGCTCGCTATCTTAAAGCTTTAATTCTCACCCATGCCCATGAAGACCATATAGGGGGAGTTCCTTATTTACTTAAAGATATTCCCTTGCCCATATATGCTTCTAACTTAACCTTGGGCCTCTTGGAGCCAAAACTCAAAGAACACCAGGTTACTGCCACCCTCCAGGCTGTGCGCCACGGGCAGGTGGTAGCCATTGGTCGCAACTTTAAAGTGGAGTTTATTCATAATAACCACAGTATTCCCGATAGTTTCGCTCTGGCGATCACCACTCCAGCAGGGGTCATTTTTCACACAGGGGACTTTAAGATTGACCAAACCCCTATCGAGGAAGCGACTATGGATCTCCAACATTTAGCGGCTATTGGTAGTCGAGGGGTGCTGGCGATGATTTGCGATAGCACCAACGCCGAACGCGACGGTTTTACCAAATCTGAACGGATTGTGGGACAAACCTTTGATCGTATTTTCAGTGAGCATACCCGAGACCGGATCATCATTGCCACTTTTGCCTCAAACATCTATCGAGTGCAGCAAGTTCTAACTACGGCTGAAGACCACCATCGACAAGTAGCCGCCGTAGGTAGAAGCATGGTCAATAATATTGAAATTGCTGCTTCCTTAGGGTACTTAAAAATGCCGCCTGGTACCTTTATCTCTATTGAAGAAGCCGGTCGCCTGCCCAATCATGCCCAGGTCATCCTCTCCACCGGTTCTCAAGGTGAACCACTTTCAGGGTTGGTGCGTATGGCGAACCAAAGCCATTCATGGATTAATATTGGCGAGGGAGACTTAGTGATTTTTTCCTCCTCTCCCATCCCCGGCAACGAAACCTTAATCAACAAAGTTATCAACGGGCTCTATCGCAATGGCGCCAAGGTTATTCATCAAGGGAATGCCGATGTTCATGTTTCGGGACATGCCAACAGCGAAGATATCAAATTGATGTTAGCTCTGATTAAACCACGCTACCTGCTCCCCTTCCACGGAGAATATCGCCACCAGGCTGCCCTACTGCGTTTGGTGCAAAATGTTGGCATTACATCCGAACGTTGCTATCTGGCAGAAATTGGCGATGTGCTGGAGCTTTCGGCGGAGAGTATGCGCAAAGTAGGCAAAGTTGAAGCGGGGATACTCCTGGTGGATGGATTATCAGTTGGGGATATAGGTAATGCGGTTCTTCGGGAGCGCCGGGCTATGGGTCAAGATGGGGTGGTGACTGTGGTCGTCGCCATTAATAAAAAGATGCGTCAACCGGTGGGCAGTATCGAGATTATCTCCCGAGGTTTCATTTATATGAAAGAATCGGAAGAGCTTATTGATGATATACGGCAAATTGTCCAGGGAGTTTTAGCAGAGTGTCGCCAAATTGGGCGCCTACACAGCGAGCCGATTAAAGAGATGCTCCAGGACGCTCTGGGTAATTTTCTCTATGATAAAACCGGAAGACGCCCCGTGATTATTCCTCTCGTGGTGGAGGTATAGCTAACCCTCTCTGAACAGAAGCCCATGAACTGCGTTCACCCATGGCATGATAGAAACAGGCTTCTACTCCGCCACGGGAACCGTGGCTCTGGAACGTAGTTCCAGTAAGCGCAGGCGGGCTTTGCCTGCTGTAGCCCGGGGTCCCCGCGCACATGTGCGTGGGGTGGGAGCATCCCGGGGTTTGGGGGCGGGTAGCCCCCATCTATCAGAGTACAAGCTTCATTCGAAGGTAAACATAACTTCACTAAAAACTTCGGTGTTATAGACAACCATAACCAAATCAGGTGCAATTTCGGCTATGGTGGGTAGCAGTTCCAGGGGGAGCTGCGTAAAGGCACGCAGATCGATTAGATAGAGTTCTTGGAAAAATTGGGCTAAAAAGGGTGCCATAGCTAGGGAGAAAGAGTCCTTTATGAGAAGGACTCTTTTTCCTTCCTGGAGGTCGTGATTAATAATATGCACTAGGCCCATGTCATACTCTAAAAAGGTTCCGTAACGACCATGGGTTATCGGTTTATCCGCCGCTAAATGCTCCTCTCTCAGAAAGGTCTGACGAAAGGAACCTGTCCAGAGAGGCTCGGCGTAGCCATCGGCATACAGCGAATAACTCCCGTCTGTATAGGGATAGATGATGGTAAAATCGTCTACTCCTGTGTAAAACCTACCAGTACGTCGCCCCTGGGAACCAAGGAAGATACCGGTGTAGGTTTCTTGCCGGTAATCTTTGAGGTCACGGCTTAGGGAAGGCAGTTCCCAGTGCAAGCTCTCTTCTAGATAAGCTACCAACTCCATGGCAGCCCAAAAAGCCGTAGGAGTCTGCCAGTGATGGTCTGTACGATAAAACATATCTTTGTAAGGTATGCCGCTCTGCCAGAGGCGAGGGCGCAGATCCAGGTAAGGCAACTGTTGAGCAGCCAAGCGCTCCAGGAAAGCATCGGCGACCAGGTTGGAGTTATTAGTCATCGGCTTAGGAAGCTCTGTATAGCCGGGAATTACTTTATTAGGAAGCTGTACATAGAGGAGCGGCAACGCCATCTCCCGGAGGGTGTAATAAAATTTAACATACTCTGCTGCCGGAGCAGCGGTATCTTGTTCCCAATAAAGAAAATGGAGGTTGGCATAGCTATCTTGCAGCACCATTTGCCCGCTACTGTCTTCCACCGAACGCCGACCCATCAAACGTTGGTATAAACCATGAAGATCGATTAAGGGGTAGCGAAGGAGAAGGTTGCTTTGCAGAGCCTGTTCAAAGCTGCTGATGAGCTTTTTTGTGCGATTCGCCAGACTCTCCTGGGCGTTCTGTTGCCAGGAAGCAGCCAGGGTAGCTTTAAGCTGAGGGTAACGCAGAGCCAGGGTGGCGCCACCCAGAGAGGTTAGAAGAGTTAAAATAATCACAGCCAGAGGTAAGCTTTTCGTCCTCAGCACTTCCCCTACCTCCTTAAAAATTAAAATAGATAAAGGGGTTATAGGTATCTTTAACCAAGCAACTGATAGCTAGTAAAAAGACGCCAGTTAACACAGCCGGCTCCAGCCACTTAACCCCCAGACTGCGCTGCTGAAGCCAAGCAGCAACTCTCTTGCCCCAAGGACAGCACAAGAGGATAGCGCCGCAGAAAATAACCCCATTTTCTCGTAAATAATATAAGGCGATCTCATCGACCAAAGGGGTACCGTTTAACCCCAGGAGAGCACGATAATAAGCCACCCCTTGGGTGAAGCTCTCGGCACGAAATAACACCCACCCCAAGATAACCACCAGTAGGGTGTAAAAACGCCGGGCTACAGGATGCCCTTGTTGGTTGCGGTCATCGATACCACTGAGCTTCTCGATAATAAGGAAAGCTAAAAAATACAAACCCCAGAGGACAAAAGTAATATCCGCTCCGTGCCACAACCCGGTGAGAAACCACACGACAGCCAAGTTACCTACCAAACGCCACTGACTGCTGACCCGTGAACCTCCCAAGGGAAAGTAGACATAGTCGCGAAACCAGGTACCTAAGGAGATATGCCAGCGACGCCAGAACTCACTAACCGAAGTGGAGATGTAAGGGAAGTTAAAGTTTTCTTCAAAGTGAAAGCCAAACATCAACCCTAAGCCTATCCCCATATCGGAGTAGCCACTAAAGTCATAGTATATTTGCAGGCTATAAGCGATAATGCCACACCAGGCGAAGGTTGGCGACAACCAGGCAGGGTTTTGCCCAAAAGCACGGTCAGCTACTAAACCCAAAGTATTGGCAAAAATAACCTTTTTAGCTAAACCGTAGACAAAACGCTCCATCCCCTGGCAAAACTCGGCTAGGTTTTCCCGCCGCTGCTGGATCTCATCGGCTACCGTTTGGTAACGCACAATAGGACCGGCGATCAGTTGGGGAAAAAGAGCCACATATAAAGCTACATGCAAAGGATTTTTTTGCATCTCCCCAGCATCTCGCGCTACATCTAAAACATAAGACATAGCTTGAAAAGTAAAAAAGGAGATACCTATAGGAAGCAGCAGTTTAGGATCGTACAATTCCCAAGAGAAAGCTCGGTTGAGAATACCAATAGCAAAGCTCAAATATTTATAGACAAAGAGTAAACCCAGGTTACCGACACAGGTAAGAAGTATGGCAGGCCACAACGGACTGCTTTTTCTTTTGCTCATACCCACCCAAAGCCCACATAACCAGTTGAACAGGATAGAAGCCATCATCACAAGAACAAACCACGGCTCCCCCCAGGCAAAGAAGAGGAGGGAGACCGTGAGT
>Ga0123353_10007751_pt1 | contig 14566 bp, 10 predicted proteins | sample TergutLab28metaG_3_FD_92763 | JGI IMG/M metagenome (GOLD analysis project Ga0123353, IMG submission 92763) | Labiotermes labralis P3 segment gut microbial communities from Petit-Saut dam, French Guiana - Lab288 P3 | ecosystem: Host-associated > Arthropoda: Insects > Digestive system > Gut ... | reverse complement strand
GGCTTCGGCGGGCAGGAGTTTGTCATGCAGATCATTGAGCACATTCCGGAAACCTGTCTCGGCCTGAGTGAGCTTGCCGGGTTCAGCGCCAATGTAGAAGGCGATGTACCCCGCTTCCTGCGCCAAGCGGGCAAAGGCCGCCACCGTATATGCTAGACCTTGCTTGTCGCGCAATTCGGTAAAGAGCGGGCCGCTTTGTCCGGAAAGGATGCTTTCCAGCAGTGCCAGGCCGGGCGCGTCAGAATGCACGGCGGGAACCGCTTTGAAAATGAGCATGTAATGTGCCTGTTGTCTGTTCTGAAGCCTAAGATCAAGCGCGCGTTCCGTTCCCCACACGGGGGCCTGAACGCGTGCCGCTTTGGAAACGGCTGTTGCACGCGCGAGCGATCGAGCGAAGGCGAGCATGTTTTCGCGGTCAAAATCGCCCGCCACGGCAATAACACAGGGCTGTACCGACTGTTTGGCCCAAAAAGCGTGGAGGTCATCAGGAGTAAACGCCTGTACCTGTTCAGGCATACCGAGTTTCATATATCCATAGGGATGGCCGGGAAACAAAAAGGGCGGCAGCTTCCGGAAAAGCAGACCCAAAGGTTTGTCCTCGCTTGAACGAATGGCCGCTATCTGGTTATTCTTTTCCCTGGCGATTTCTTCCACGGCAAAGGCGGGTTCTGCCAACACTTCGTTGACGAGAGTAAGTAGTTCGCCACTGAAGCGTGTGGGAGCGCGCAGCGAGAGAGAAAAGGTCTGCGTGTTGGCTGCAGCGCCGAGGCTGGCGGCCCTGTCGGCGAGAAAGCGTTCGAGTTCCTGCTTGCCGCGTTTTTTGGAACCGGTGGTGAGCACCCGGGCGGCAAGGGAGGCCAGACCCTGTTGTTCCAGCGCGATCAGGGCATCGCCGCCGGTCCAGGCCATGTCAAGGGCGATATAGGGCAGCGTGGCGTCCGGCAGCAGAATAAGGCGTAGCCCTGGATTGAGGTCGAGCGTTTCAACGCCCTTGCTTGTTTGTTCGTGGTTTGCCGCGCGTTTGTCGGAAACGGGCCATGCGCCGGCGAGCATGCCGTGCAAATCGGGAGCTTCAGTTTTTTCCGGCAGCAAAGCTGCCACCGCCAGACGTTCGGATCGCAGCCAGCCATGTATGGCTTCCTGTATCTGCGGCATTTCGATCTGGCGCAGGAAAGCAAGGATGTTGCCTTCGGCTTCCAGGCCCCCCTGAAAGAACTGTAGCCGTCCCTTCCATGAGGCAAGGCCGCTGAGGCTTTCCTTTGTCTTGTGAATATCGTCTTCAAGGTTGAGTTTCGCGGCTGCCAGCTCTTCCGGGGTGAAACGCCGGGCATCCAGCGTCGCCAGATCAGCGCAGAATTCCTTCCAGAACGCCTCCAGCTTGTCCGCGTCCAGTTCCACGCCGATATAGAACAGGCCCAAGCGCTCAAAGCTCATATTTCCTGCGCGGATGGCGTGCACCAACTGCTTTTCGTACTTGTATTTGCGGTACAGATAGGCGCTGGGGTCGCCCGCCAGCAGGTAGGCCAGCACGTCCAGGGTAATGGAGCGCATGTCTTTTTCCGCAGGCGCGGGCAGGGCCAAGCCGAGATAGATCTTGTTCCAGGGGCCGCGCTGAACGGTCACGCTGGGGCCGTGTCCAAGTTGCTCCACTGCAGCGGGTTGGGGGGGGACCAGCACGGCAGTATCCTGCAAGGTTCCGAACAGGCGTTCGGCTTCGGCCAGCACCTGGGGCGGATCAACCTTGCCGACAACAACCAGCAGCATGCTCTGGGGTTGGTAATGGCGGGCTATATAGGCGCGCATCTGCTGCGGCGTAAAAGAGCGGATGGTGTTTTCAAAACCGATGATGGGATGCGCGTACGGCGTGCCTTTGAGTGTTTCGGCCAGCAGGATGTCGAAAATCCGGGAGGACGGGCTGTCCTTGCCGCGCTGCAGTTCGGCGACGACCACATCCTTTTCCAGCGCCAGTTCCTGAGGATCAAGCGTGGCGTTAAACGCCATGTCTTTGACTACGTCCAGTGAAAGCTTCCAGTGTGCGGCGGGCATGTCGGTGAGGTAGACGGTATGATCGAAGCTGGTGTAGGCGTTCAGATAGCCGCCCACGGCCTCCACGTCGCTGGCTACCGCGCCTGCGGAGCGGGAGCTGGTGCCTTTGAACACCATGTGTTCCAGCAGATGGCTGATGCCTTCTTCGCCTTCGCCTTCAAAGGCGGCGCCGGCGTGTACAAAGAGGCGGGTGGACACCAGGGGGAAACGGTCATCCTTGATGACGAGCACGGCAAGACCGTTGGCGAGGCGGGTCAGTTCGGCCGCCTGGGCCGGCAGGATGAACATGGCGACTCCAAGGATGAGGCTGAGAAGGACGCGCAACATAGCAACTCCTAAAAAAGGCGCGAAGACGTGCCCGTACGATCGGGTGCGGGTCGTTGTCGCCCTGCGCGTGCGGATAGTATACTCGGCAGCGTGTTTACGCAACAATCCCGTGACCACGCTGCCTATGCCGTGTACAGTTTCAAGTAGTTCGCGAACAACCTGCGGTTCACTCTGCCGCAGTCGCCCGGCGCCGCCACGGCAAGACCGGGCACTAGGGCGCGCAGCACGGGCAATTGCAGATCCGCGCGCATCAGGTCCACATATAACGGCTCGTAGCCATTCGCATGCAGCACATGCTCCAGCAGCGCGCAGTTTGCGGCGGCACTGCCCTGATCATAGCTGGGCAGTTTTTCCAGCAGCCGTTGCGGCAACCCGCGCAAACCTGGCCCGGAAGGGGGGCCGCCCGGATATGGGTAGGGAGTTTCCGTCAGCGCGGCAAGCAGTGCCCGCCTGCCGTCCAAGCCGGCTCCGCAGGCGCGAGCCACTTCGCCTTTACGGCCAACCACGAAACACGTGAAACAAGGCATGCCGAATTCACTCGCCAAGATTTGAAAACGGATCTGGATGCCACGCGCCGCATAGTCGTCCAAGAGATTGGCCAGAGTTGGCTGCTCCGCGCGCAGCTCAAAGCACAGAGCACGCTGGTAGGGCGTTGTGGCTTCAGCGTCGCGCTCCAGTATTTCCGTCAGCGCGGACTCTTGGGCTTCCTCCCAGGTATTGCCGGAGGCAAGTCCCGTGGATCCAGGGGCTTCGAACAGGGCGGGCTCGTCCAGGTTGCAGAACAGCCCGACGGCCTGAAAGGGCACCAGTACGGCGCGGCCGTCCCTTGCCGCCGTGGCGGGTATCCAATGCAGCTTTTCATCGCGGTAGGGCACATCGGGCAGCAGTGTGTTGGGATCAAGAGCCTCCATCTTGTCCCGCAGCCGGGAAAAGCGTTCCCGTACCAGGCGCACGGGACGGGCAAGGTGCGGCAGTTCGTCGCCGCGTACGGAAATATAGGAGCTGGCCCGCTCCACGATTTCCATCAGGCAAGACGCCCGTGCCGCCGCCAGCGACAACCCGCGTCCGTAGCTCACGGCGGCGCCGCGCAGGCTATAGTCAAGCGCGCCGTTATGCACGTTGACGGCCAAGTTCCAGGAACGCAACAGCGCAATCGGCGAAAGCGAAGCCTCGTGGCGCATCTCCTGTCCCGCAAGCAGGCCGTGCGTCTCCAGACGCGCCAAGGCGAGGGCCGCTGTTTCCCGGGCCGGCGGGCGCGCTTCTTCCGCCGGAGGCGCTTGTCCGCAGCACTGCGCGAACGTCACGGGCTTTACCTTGTCAGGCGTGATATCCGTATAGGGGAAGGGCAGGTCGCTGTCCTCCGGATGCGGCATGGGGCGCAGCTGCGTCTGGTTGGCGATGAAAAGTTCGTTCCAAGTCTGATGCAGAACGCGATTTGCCAACTGTTGCCAGCGCAAATGGATGAGCGGGCTATAGCCGCAAAAACGCAATGCGGCATCGGGCGCAAAATGTCGCGCCAAGGAGGCCAGATGCGGTGTAAACAGTGCGCATTCCAGCAGCAGGGCGGCCAGAGCCTTTTCCCCTTCCAGTGCGCGGGGCACGAGCGCTTCTAGGTCCGCAAGGGGGAGCGCGGCGCAACGGCGCAACAGATGCCGGTGCAAAAATTCATCCTGCGGCGCTGCCTCCAGCAAGGCGAGCGCCAGTTCAAAGGACAGGTCGGTCGGCGGTTCGCAGGCAAAATAGCCTGTGGTGCCTTCCGTGACGCTGTGGGTGTATGTGTAGCGGATGGTCATGCGTATTGCCTTGTGCCACAACGAAGCCGCGGTGCAATAACGCAAGGCAGGCCGAAGATACGGCCTGCCTTTGGGATGCGGCGGGAAGAGCCCGGAGGGCTTAACGCTTGGAGTACTGGTAGCGGGCGCGAGCGGCGGCCAGGCCGTACTTTTTGCGTTCCTTCTTGCGTGCGTCGCGTGTCAGCAGACCGGCACGCTTCAAGGTAATGCGCAAAGACGGGTCAAATTCGAGCAGCGCGCGGGAGATGCCGTGACGCACGGCTTCAGCCTGTCCGGTAACGCCGCCGCCCTGCACATTCACCTTGACGTCGAGTTTTTCGAGCGTCTTGGTAAGCACCAGGGGCTGGCGGATAACCATTTGCAGCGTTTTGCGCGGAAAATATTCTTCGAAGGGACGGCCATTGATTTCGATCCGGCCAGCCCCATCGTACAAACGGGTGCGGGCTGTTGCGGTCTTGCGGCGGCCGGTGCCGTACTGAAAACTCGTGGGCATATATTTTTCTCCCGGCTTAATACTGGAAGGCCAAAGGTTTAGGATTTTGCGCACTATGCGGATGATCGGGACCGGCATAGACTTTCAGCTTTTTTAGCAACGCGCGGCCCAAGATGTTTCTGGGCAACATGCCTTTTACCGCATGCATGAGCACATGTTCCGGCTTTTTTTGCAGCATCTTTTCCAAAGGCGTGGTTTTCAATCCCCCGATGTAGCCGGAATGATGGTAATACTTTTTCTGCCGCAGTTTATCGCCGGTCAGTTTGATTTTTTCGCAGTTGACCACCACGATGAAGTCGCCGTTGTCCATATGCGGAGCAAACTCGGGTTTGTGCTTGCCGCGCAGCCGGTGGGCGATCTGGGTGGCAAGCCGCCCAAGAATTTTGTCCTCGGCATCCACCACGAACCATTCGCGCGTGATGTCCTTGGGTGTAGGGCTGAAGGTTTTCATGGGGCATCTCCTGAAATTCGATGGAAAGTGTGCTATTACGGAATAAAGAGGGACTTTGTCAACAGAAAAACACGGCATCGGGTTTCGTTTGCCGTGATACGTCGTCAGGCTCCGTTTTTTTGCTTACGGTCATGTACCGTAAGCGTCCAGTCCCGTCGCGAAAAATTCGTCTCGTCTGAGCCAACGTGGATGCAACGGATACAAGCGCGCCTTCCTCGTCTGACGCCAAACTGTACCACGACGGGCAACGCAAGACGCTTGCAATCTAAACCATAAGATTATAAAATACAAGAACCATGCGCCGTTATTGCAATTTTCCTGAGACGCCCTATGCACGGCATCCGTAAAAGTTTGCTTCAACTCGTGTTTTCCGGCGCGTACATGCTGCGCTGGAACGACAAGCTCCGGCCTGTTTCCCTGTTGGAACTGGACAAGCAGGGCCATAAAATGATTCTGGCCTGGCTGCTTTGGCACTGCAATGCGGAAGACCTGCCCCGGGATGAGCAGCTTGCCCTGGGGCTGCAAGTAGTGGAAGGCGGACTGTTCGACTATCTGTACCGCTTGGTGATTACCGATATCAAACCTCCGGTATTCTACCGCATCAAGGCCAACAAGGAACACTACGCGCAGCTCACGGATTTTGTGCTGCGCGAGCTTGAGCCTACCGTACGCCCGCTGGACGAGGATTTCTGGGGGCGCATGTGCGCCTTTTTCCGCAATGACGGTTATAGTTCCAAGGCGGATCGGATTTTGAACGCGGCGCATCTGTACGCGTCCAGCTGGGAATTCAGCCTGATCGCGCCCTTGAACGAATTTGACGATGAAATTCCGGGCATCGGCAAGAATTTCCAACGCGAGTTGCATGCGTTGCGGGATCTGCACGGCATGCCGCAACTGCTTGCGGAACACAACGCCCTGGCGCGCTTTGCCGCCTTTTGCGGCCAGTTGCGCTTCCAAATCCGCTGGACGCAAACACCGCGTACTCCCGCCACCTCCGTGCTGGCCCACATGTTCCTTGTGGCCTGCTACGCGTATTTTTGGAGCCTGACAGTCGGCGCCTGCACAAGCCGCCGCCTTAACAACTTTTTTTGCGGACTCTTTCATGATCTGCCCGAACTGTTGACGCGCGACATCATATCGCCCGTCAAACGTTCCGTGGACAGCCTGCCCGCGCTTATCCGCGAATATGAGGAACAGGAGCTGGAGCGGCGCATTTTCGCGCGTTTACGCACGGATGGCTTTGCCGGCCTTGTGGAACGGCTGCAATATTTTCTCGGCCTGGCGACGGGTTCGGAATTTCACGAAAGCATACGCGATCCCGGCGGCACGGCGCGCAGAGTAGCCACGTTCGAGGAAATGCAGACCAAATATAACGAGGACGCTTTCGATCCCAAGGACGGCAGTCTTATCAAGGCTTGCGATCTGCTTGCGGCCTTTATCGAGGCGCACAGCTCCATTCGTAACGGCATGTCCTCGTCCGCCCTGCAGGAGGCTGTGGCCCGCATGCGCGCGGAATTCCGCAACAATCCCGTATACAAGCTTGGTTTCGGCACCTTGCTCGCCGATTTCGACTAGGTGTTTACGCAGCGGAAAAAAAACGCTATCGCACGGCCATGAAAAAATTTTTTGTTACCGCCTTTGTGCTGCTTGTTGTGGCGGGCGTTTTAGGCGTCAGCGCCGTTGGTCTGACGTTTTACTGGATATCGCGAGACTTGCCGAATATCACGCGCATTGCGGATTTCCAGCCTCCGCAGGCAACGGTCGTGCTGGCGCGCGACGGTTCCACGCTGGGGCAGTTTTTTCATGAGAAACGTTTTCCCGTGCCGCTTTCACAGATATCGCGCTACATCCCCATGGCCGTGCTTGCCACGGAAGACGCGGAATTCTACCAGCATGACGGCGTCAGCCCCAAGGCGATCCTGCGCGCGGCCATCTCCAACTTCCGCAGCCGCGCAAGCGGCCAGGGCAAACAGGAGGGCGGCAGTACCGTCACCCAGCAGATCATAAAACAGCTCATTTTGACCCCGGAACGCACCTATGAGCGCAAGATGAAGGAAGTCATCCTGGCTTGGCGTGTGGAACGCCACCTGACCAAGGATGAAATTCTCACCGTCTATCTGAACCAGATCTTTTTCGGCAATAACGCCTATGGGGTGGAGGCCGCGGCGCGCGTGTACTTCGGCAAGCACGCCACAGACATCACCTTGGCCGAAAGCGCGGTTCTCGCCGGCCTGCCCCAGGCGCCGAGCGCCTATAACCCCTTCCGGCATCCGGAAGCAGCCAAAACCCGCCAAATGCATGTGCTCGAACGTTTGCGCACGGTGGGCTGGATTGCCGAGGCGGAATACCAGCAGGCCGCCGCCGAACCCTTGGTGTACTGGAGTATGAACGAAAATCCCGTCCGGGGCGCGGGTTGGTATCTTGAAGAGGTGCGCCGCCAGCTCATTGACATGTTCAGCGAGGCGAACATGCGCCGTGCGGGCATCGACTCCCGTCTTTACGGCGAAGATTTTGTCTACGAGGCGGGCCTGACCGTGGAAACGGCCATGGAGCCGGAACATCAGGATGCCGCTGAACGAGCTCTGCGCAAAGGTTTGGAGGAACATGCGCGTCGGTATGGCTGGCTCGGCCCCGTTGACAAGATCAGCCTTGCCGACAAGGGCGCTGTGGACGCCTTTGCCAAAAGCCAGCAAGGTTTTACTCCGTACGATCTGGCGGGAGAAGTGTGGGCCAAGGCTCTGGTGACGGCGGTGGATCAGAAAGGCGCAGACGTGCGGCTTGGCGCTTATAAGGGGCGCATTGACATCAAGCAGATGTCCTGGGCTCGCGTGCCGAACATCAAAGTTGCGGCCCAGAACGCCCCGGCCGTGCCCGACGCGCGGAAGGCGCTCAGCCCCGGCGATGTGGTCTGGGTGTGCGCCGTCACGGAAAAACATGTGGCTACCGGGCCGAAGGGTAAAAAAATAGAAACTGATGTGCCTTTCGATCCCGCCAACATACATCCGAAGAGCGTCTTGCATCTGGCGTTGCGGCAATACCCCGCCGTACAGGGCGCGCTGGCCTCGGTGGAAATTCCGACCGGGGATGTGGTGGCGCTCATCGGCGGATATCAGTTTGGCGAAAGCCACTTCAACCGGGCCACGCAGGCGCGCCGGCAGCCGGGCTCCTCCTTCAAGCCCGTCGTCTATTCCGCGGCTGTCGATAACGGCTTTACCGCGGCCACGACCCTGCTGGACGCGCCCTTTGTCTACATCAATCCCTGGACAGGCAAAATCTGGCGGCCGGAAAATTACGAGGTCAATTTCCAGGGGCCCATGCCCCTGCGCACGGCGCTCGTCAAATCCCGCAACACCTGCACCGTGCGGGTGGCGGAACAGATCGGCATCCCGGCCGTGATCCAGCGCGCCAAGGACCTGGGGCTTGAACCCAATTTTCCCAACGAGCTTGCCGTCAGTCTCGGCGCCGTGGCCGTCTCTCCCCTCAACATGGCGCAGGCCTATACCGCCTTCGCCAACAAGGGCGTCGTGGTCAACAAGCCGCGCATGATCATTTCCGTTAAGGACGCGGCGGGCAATCTGCTCTACAAGCAGGATCCGGAACTGCGCCAGGCCGTCAGCCCCCAGAATGCGTTCATCATGGCCAGTCTGCTCAAGGATGTGGTCAATTACGGCACAGGCACCCGCGCGAAAATCGACGGACACTTCATCGCCGGAAAAACCGGCACCACCAACGAAGAACACGACGCCTGGTTCGTGGGTTTTACCCCGTACCTGAGCACGGCCGTCTATGTGGGCTTTGACCAGCTTGCCCCCTTGGGACGCCTGGAGGCCGGCGGACGCACCGCAGCGCCCATCTTCCACTACTATCGCAGCGTGATCGAAGACCAGTATCCGGCGGACGACTATACAGCGCCCGAAGGCATCGTCTTTGCCGACGTAGAAGGTTTGCATCTCCCCTTTAAGGCAGGCGAACCTCTTTACGGCACCGTTGCCCCGCAAACCGAGGAGAATGCTCCCTCGCAGGTGGCGGAAGATATTTTCAAACAATTATTTTAGGGGAGCAGGCGATGCCTCAGGAACTGTTTACGCATGTCGGCCGTACGCCGCTGATCCGGCTTACGTCGTTGACCAAGGGATTGCGGGCCGCCGTCTTGGTCAAACTGGAGTATACGAACCTGTTGGGCAGCGTGAAGGACAGGGCCGCCCTGGCCTTGATCCAGCATGCCGTGTGGAGCGGCGCGCTGCAACCCGGCGGACTGGTCGTGGAAGCCACCAGCGGCAACATGGGCATCGGCCTGGCCTTTGTCTGCGCGCGCCTGGGTTTTCGCCTGCTGTTGACCATGCCGGAAAGCATGAGCCAGGAACGTCGCAAGCTTTTGCGCCATCTGGGGGCGGAACTGGAACTGACCCCCGCTGCCCGCGGCATGGCCGGGGCTCTTGAAAAGGCCGAAGAAATCGCGGCCGGCATTCCTGGTGCCTATTTGCCGCGGCAGTTTGAAAATCCGGTGGCGGCCGAAGCGCACCGCCTGACCACAGGCCCGGAAATCTGGGCCGATACCGCCGGACAGGTCGATATCTTTATCGCGGGCGTGGGCACGGGCGGCACCATTACGGGGGTCGGGCGGGCGCTTACATCCTGTAAGCCGTCCGTGCGCGTGCTGGCGGTGGAGCCCGCCGAATCGCCGGTCTTGTCCGGTGGACGGCCCGGTCCGCATGCCATTCAGGGCATAGGCGCGGGCTTTGTCCCTAAAATTTATGACCCTGCTGTGGTGGACGGCGTGATCCGGGTCAGTTCCGACGCTGCTGTGGAATATGCCCGCCTGCTCGCGCGCAGGGAAGGACTGCTTGCGGGCATCTCGTCCGGCGCGGCGGTCTGTGCGGCGCTTGAGCAGGCCCGCCTGCCCGAAAACGCCGGTAAAACCATCGTGACCATATTGCCCTCCACGGGCGAACGCTCTATGAGCACAGCCTTGTTTGCCTAGAGCAGTGTAACAATGTGAAACACCTCTGCCCAAAAGCAGTAAAGAGATTAGGGGAACGGATGGAAGTGCGGAATGAAATTGTGCGGCTCAAGCAAGAGCTGGGTGAGCACGTATGTATCCTTGGGCATCATTATATAGCGCAAGATGTGATTGATCTTTGCGATCTAAGAGGTGATTCGCTGGAACTCGCGCGCCGGGTGGAGGACATACGCGCTCCGCACATCGTCTTTTGCGGCGTGTATTTTATGGCCGAATCCGCCGCGTTGCTGGCGCGTCCGGGCCAACAGGTCCACATTGCGGTGGAGGAAGCGGATTGCGTGATGTCGCGCATGGCGCCGGCTCCTTTGCTGGACACGGTGCTGGATCGCCTGCGCGCGGCAGGATGCCTCGTTGTGCCGCTGGCCTATGTCAATACCTCGCTGTCCGTCAAGGCCGTGGTAGGGCGGCACGGCGGCGCGGTATGCACGTCCGCCAACGCCAAAACCATGCTGCGCTGGACATTGGATCAGGGCGGCCGGGCGCTTTTCCTGCCGGATCGGCAGTTGGCCCGCAACACCGCAAAGAGCCTCGGCCTGGCGGAAACAGAGTGGCACGCGCTGGATATCCGCGGCCAAGGCGCGCGCATGGACCTTGCGGCGGCCCGGAAAGCCAGGCTGCTGATCTGGCCCGGCTGTTGCGCCGTCCATGCCCGCTTTCGGCCGGAACGTGTGGAAGCCGCCCGGCGCGCTCATCCCGGCTGCCGCATCGCCGTGCATCCGGAGTGCAGGCCCGAGGCGGTCGACGCCTCCGACGCCGCCGGCTCAACGTCTTTTCTCATAGAGTATGTCGCCAAAAGTCCGGCAGGCAGCACGCTTGTCATCGGCACGGAGATCAACCTGGTGGAACGTCTGGCCCGCGAACAGGCCGGACGCCGCACCGTGCTGCCCCTGGCGCGCAGCGCGTGCTCGCACATGGCCTTGACCAAGGAACAGCGTTTGCTGGACTGCCTGCGGAGCATACAGGCGGGCACGGCCCGCGCCCTGGCGGTGCCGCCGGAGGAGGCCGCGCCCGCGCGCGACTCCCTACAGCGCATGTTGCAGATTTGTTCGTGAGGCAAAGGCCTTGCCGCGTGAGCGGCAAGGCCCCGCGGCGCTATTCTTCTTCGGCGTCGACGGCCAGCCCGAAGTATTCGGCGATCATGGGGCCGTAATAGGTGGCGGTGTCGCCGAGATCCTCCTCGATGCGCAGCAGTTGGTTGTATTTGGCCGTGCGGTCGCTGCGGCAGAGGGAACCGGTTTTGATCTGCCCGGCGTTCACGGCCACGGCAAGGTCGGCAATGAAACTGTCTTCGGTTTCGCCGGAACGGTGGGAGATGACGGTGGTATAGCCGGCTTCCTTGGCCATTTCAACGGTGTCGAGGGTTTCGGTGACTGTGCCGATCTGGTTGAGCTTGACGAGGATGGAGTTGCCGAGTCCTTCGGCGATGCCTTCGGCCAGAATGGCGGGATTGGTAACAAAGAGGTCGTCGCCCACGATCTGGACGGAGTCGCCGATGGCCACGGTAAGGTTGCGCCAGCCGTCCCAGTCGCCTTCGGCCAAGCCGTCTTCAATGGAGATGAGCGGGTATTTTTCGGTAAATTCCGCCAGCCATTTGATCATGTCCTTGGAGGAAAGTTTCTTTTTTTCTCCGGCCAGAACGTATTTTTTGTCCTTGTAGAATTCCGAGGCGGCCGCGTCGATGGCGAGCGCGATTTCGGCGCCGGGGATGTAGCCCGCTTCCTCAATGGCTTTCATGATGTAGGCGAACGCCTGGTTGTGATCTTTCAGGTTGGGGGCGAAGCCGCCTTCGTCGCCCACGCTGGTGACATGGCCGTCTTTGGCAAGAATGCCTTTCAAAGTATGGAAGATTTCCGCGCCCATGCGCAACGCGTCGGTAAAGGTCACGGCGCCCAGGGGCATGATCATGAATTCCTGGATGTCCAGATTGTTGGGGGCATGGGCGCCGCCGTTGATGATGTTCATGAGCGGCACGGGCAGTACCTTGGCGTTCACGCCGCCCAGGTAGTTATAGAGCGGCTGGCCGAGAAAATTCGCGGCGGCGCGGGCGACCGCCATGGAGGCGCCCAGCATGGCGTTGGCGCCCAGGCGAGCTTTGTTGGCGGTGCCGTCAAGGTCGATGAGGGTGGTGTCTATCTGCACCTGACGCAGGGCGTCCTGGCCGATAATGTTTTCCGCGATATCGCCGAGCACATTGTCCACGGCCTTGGAGACGCCTTTGCCTTTATAGCGTTTGGGGTCGCCGTCGCGCAGCTCGAGCGCCTCGCGCGAACCCGTGGATGCGCCGGAGGGAACGGCAGCGCGTCCGGTGTGCCCGGATTCGAGGGACACTTCCACTTCCACAGTGGGGTTGCCGCGTGAATCAAGTATCTCTCGGGCAAGAATACTGACGATCGTACTCATAGTGTCCTCCGGATAAAGGTTGCTGTCTGTGCATAGGCACTGCTGCGTGTCCAGCAAAAATGCAGTCTAATGACATTTCAGGCAAAATGCTAGGCGCAAAAGAGGGCGATCCGCGCCGGATCATGCGTTTTCGTTCTCCAGGTACAGCAGGCGCAGTCCTTCCAGAAGCAGGCTGGGGACAAGCCTGGAAAAGCAACCGGTGATTTTTTGCAGTTCCTCGGCAAAGCCTCCGGTCGCCAGGACAGCCGCGGGCGGGGCCAGTTGACGTGCAAGGCGCGCGCACAGGCCCTCGACCAGCGCGGCATACCCGAACATGATGCCGTGGTTGATGCTGGTGGACGTGTTGCGTCCCGGCACAGGCTCCGGGCCGTCAACTTCCAGGCTGACGTCGGGCAGCTTGGCGGCGCCGGCCGCAAGCGCGAGCGCGGCGGTACGCACGCCCGGAAAGATAAGCCCGCCGAGATAGGAATTCCCCGTAACGCAGTCAAAGGTCAAGGCCGTGCCGAAATCCACGCAGATCAGCGATTGCGCTTCCGGAACAAGCTTTCTTGCCGCGTACGCTCCCACCAGACGATCCGCGCCGACCTCGGCCGGGCGCTCATAATGGTTGCGGAGCGGAACGGCAAGATCCTCCGGCGCGAACAGCAGTTCCTTGTAAAAATAGCGCCGGCACATCTCACGCATGGCCCGGTTGTGGTTCGGAACCACGGAACTGGCGACGCAGGCGCATATGGCCTCCGGTTGCAGCCGGGCATGCCGCAGCAGCTCAAGCAGCGTAAGTCCCAGGTCATCCGCGGTCTGCCCCGCATCCGTGCACAAGGTATAGCTGGCGAGCACCGCCCGCTCGGATGCCAGACCGACCTTGATGGCTGTGTTGCCGACATCGAACAACAGGAGAGAAGCCTGCTCAGAGCCCATGTTGCCTCCGGCGGCCAAAGGGCTGATGCCTCCTTGAGGCTCAGCCGGTCTTTTGGGCTTCGCCATCCATCTTTCAGAAGCCGAAGAAGGCGCCGAGTTCCGTGCCTGATACTTTATTTTTGCCGTGATAGACACGCATGCAGTCAGGGCTGATTTCGTCGATGACCATGATGCGGCCGTCGGCGTCCAGACCCAGCTCTATCTTCATATCCCAGAGCGCAAGGCCGAGAGAGAGCATGTCGGAAGAAACCAGAGCGAACACATTGGAACAGAGCTGCACACACGCGTCGTAGGCCTGCTGGTGCATAATGCCGAGCACCTGCAAGGCTTGCGGCGTCACGAAGGGGTCGCCCCGTTCGTCGTCCTTGAAGCTGGTTTCCACGTAAGGCAGGATAGGCGCGCCTTCCTTAATGTACATGCCGTAGCGGCGCACGAAGGAGCCGGAAGCCACGCCCCGGTATATCCACTCTATGCCGTTGCCGAACATGCGCGAGGGACGAACCAGGAAAAGCCTGCGTTCGTCGCAGGCGTCTATGAAGTGGGTGGGCAGGTTGCGCTGTTGCAGCAGGCGGAAATAATGCCCCGCCATTTTGTAGGCCAGTTCGCTTTTGCCTTGCAGTTCACCCAGCCGGTCGTTGCCGCCCGGATCAATCTCGCCGCTCGCGGCATTGCCGGTCACGCGGTCGGTGAATTCCAGCACGATATTGCCGCCGGGTCCCTGATAGACATTTTTTGTCTTGCCCTGCTTGATGAGGCTGTTCGGGTCAAATTGGATATTCTTGTTCATGGATGCTCCTTACATGGATGCTCCCGCGCGTTGGTCGGGCCTGATACACGAAACATGCCGCTTTGCGAGCGGACTGTCGTCCTTCTTTTGGCGCGCTTGGCGGCTTTCGTCAAGTGTCAAAATGCGCCATGCCCCTTGCTCTTCACAGCGCCTGCATGTATAGCACATCTTTCTAACAGCTTATAAAAGTCCGGCATTCCCGTGCCGTGCGGGCGGCGCCATGATTGTGCCCTTGCAGATCAAAGCCTATCATTGCTCTCCCAACGGTCTGCTTTTGCCGTATATGTTAGCGCATCTTTGTCAGGATATCGCCTCCGACCATGCGGATGCT
>Ga0123353_10007750_pt1 | contig 14567 bp, 11 predicted proteins | sample TergutLab28metaG_3_FD_92763 | JGI IMG/M metagenome (GOLD analysis project Ga0123353, IMG submission 92763) | Labiotermes labralis P3 segment gut microbial communities from Petit-Saut dam, French Guiana - Lab288 P3 | ecosystem: Host-associated > Arthropoda: Insects > Digestive system > Gut ... | reverse complement strand
TATCTGCGACCGAAGCCTTTGTTCCGTCCAGGGCAGCAATGAAATCCTTGCACGTAGGAAATCGATCCGCCGCTCTCTTTGCCAACGCCTTTCGCAAGACCTGATTTGCCTCGTCCGAAATGGTAGGAATCCGCTCCGGCATATCATTCATCACTGCCAGCCGCAACAACGCCTCATCGGCACCCGTAAAGGGAACACGTCCTGCCAGCAATTCATATGCCACTGCCGCCAGTGCATACTGGTCGGTTGCCGGACTGTGCCGCCGACCACGCCACTGCTCCGGGGCAAGATAGGGACGCGTTCCCGCTAATTCGATCTTCTTCTGACTGACTTGAACTAAACTCGTCCTAATTTCGTCTGCCAAACCGAAGTCGATGATCTGTACCACGACCCCTTCGTCAGTTTTTTCAAGAAAAATGTTGGACGGTTTAATGTCACGATGAATCACCTTGTTACGATGGGCGTAATCCAATGCACTCGCTGCCCGATGAAGGATGGGAAGTACACGTTTCGGAGAGAGTCCATTGCGTTCCGGGTCTTTTCTTGCGGCGTAACTGGCTAACGTTTCGCCTTCGAGATATTTCATCACGAGGTAGTATCCGAGCGGACCGCCGTCTTCAAGAGTGTAGAGCGGACAGATTGATTGATGTTGCAGTGCGTGGACTCGTTTGAACGTTTCACGGACTTGTTGCATTTCCGTTTCAAAGTCATTCAATTCGTTCGGCACGAACTTCAACGCGACGGGTCGGTCGGCGATTTGGTCGTTTGCTTTCCAGACGACTCCCATTCCTCCTCGTCCGATTTGTTCGAGCAGTTCGTACTTTTCGCCGAGGATCGTTCCCGGCGCAAGCGATGCCGCCGGTTCGTTGGAGGTTTCTGTCGATAAGTCATCGATCATGACTCCATTGTAGCAGAAAAGCGGCGGCGACGCAAACGCACCTTGCTTACGCGGCGGGCTCTGTAATCACTGGCGGGCGTATGCCCACCGCTCTTTATCCGGCTATTCCAAGTCAGGTCCTGCGATTCGTTCGCCGCGCTGCTGCCGAACCTGATCTTCCCGATTGAACGTTCCATAAAACAAAGCATTCGCATCAATCCAAGTGTTGAGCCGATTCCAATCATCAGCGGAAAGACGCACATCGTTATGTCCCTGTTCCAGCATAGCGACCAATGCACTTGCCCTGGCACCGAATCTGTCCGGCTCGGTCATCGGTTCAAAATTGCCGTGAGGCATCGACCAAGCCGTGTAAGAAACCCGCGAAATCAACGCATTGTACGACCTCGTGTAATGTCCCTCCGGCTCTCCCGTCAAAACGATTCCGCCATTCTCGTCCGGCACGGCTTCACTATGACACTCGACGCAATGCCTATCAAGCACCGGCTGAACGAGGAGCGGATAACTCAACGGCTTGCTTCCATCAGGTCCCGGCACAATCTTCGAAGGAACACGTTGCAATGCCAACGCCTGACGATTCGGCATCGACGTTTGCATCCGATTTTCATGGCAACCGATGCAACTCATGCTTTCGCCCGGCTGAAGATACGTCAAACTACGCATCGTTTGCACCGCTCGCCCCTTGCTATCGAGGGCTTGAAAAAGAATCGGTATGTTCGCCGGACACTCAAAATACGCACTGCCGTCCGCCTCGACAGGAACGGTTCCCAGCACCTGCTTTCCCGGCGAAGCAAAAGCGGCACCGACCATCGGATCATTAGCGTTCGGAGTCGTCTTCGGTAGAACTTGAACCAAACGCAGTGCCGTGATTCTGTTCTCCTCGCCTTCAGGCAGTTTTAGCATACTTTCATTGACATTCTGCAACGAAAATGTACCGACATTCGGAGCAGACTTGTCCAGTCCGCTGTTCAAAATCGGCGGAGCCATTCGCCCAGCCATCGGCTTTGCCCAAACAGACGAAATGTTCGGATCACGATAAATCAGTTCCTTGTTTCCGAAGGCACCCATAAAATAAATTCCGAACATGTTCGGAATGTTTGGACCCGGTTCACCGCGGAGCATGTCGTAACTGTACGAAACGATGAAAAACTTTTCGGATAGCGGAAACGCCGATTTGTAGCAATGTCCTTCAAAACGGCGTTCCTGTTCGGTCGGTTCAGGTTGCCGATAACCTGGTCGATCCGGTCGGTTGACTGCGTCCCAATGAAACGGCACCGGCGAATCGAAGTCGCTCGGTTCCGGCATCGCAAGAGCGGCAGCAAGGAGAAATTCCGCTTCCGGGAATCGAACATCCGGTGTCATTCGCGTGACGGGGTCGGGACCATCGACTCCGAGCGTTGTGTCGAGCATGATAATTGACCCGGCAGTCATTCCGTGATGCGGAGCGGCAGTTGCCATGATCCTGCTGCTGCCGGGAATCGGTCGCGCTTCCCAGGTGCCGCAGGGAACGAACGTATTGTTACCGAAATAAATCTGGACGTTCGTGCCATCTTGACGCGCACTCCAAAGTTGTTGATAAAAGACGGCATCCCGGTCGACGTAATCCCAGCGGGTGTAAATGATGCGACCATCGTTCAGGATCGCCGGGTCCCACTCATTGGTTTCGTGAAACGAAATCGTGCGCGGTTGGTCTTTCGGAGCGTTGCCGTTCGGGTTCATCGTTGTCAGGGTATAAACGTAACATGGACCGCCGCCGCAACGATGAAAGCCGCCGCGACGGGTCGAACTAAAGACAAGATTGCCGTCCGGCAGACAAGTTGGATTGAAGTCGTCAAACTTGCCATCGGTTAGTTGCCGCAGTCCGGTGCCATCGGAATTCATTTCGTAAAGGTGATACCAACGATCCATTGCACTGGGGTCGCGCCATCGGTGCGGAGACTCGGCAACTTCGCAATAGGCAAAATAAATTTTTTGTCCATCGAATCGTACTTCGGGATGAGCGTAATTTCCCATCGGCAACTGTCCGTCCGTGAGGGAGCGCACCTGCATGGAGTAGCCGGGTTGATCGAGTACGAAGATTCCGCCGCCGGGACGTGCCGCATAACCATACGTTTGCGTAAGTTGGTGACTCATCGCCGAGGGAACATGCTTGGCAAACAGGAGCGGTCCTGTATGGAAGAGCGGATTTCTCAACACGAGTTTGCGGCGCAATCGGTGCAGATTAAGCCATCGCTCGTATTCGGAATCGTCTTGATTTTTAAGCGTTTCGAATCGTTCCAGCAGATCCTTGACGAAAACATCGGCATCGGACAATTCTTTGAAGAGGGCTTCCATTTTCGGAATCATTTTGTCGATAGCCTGCGTGTAGGTTCGAGATTCATGCGGCGTGTCGATTCCGTCTTGGAGTCGCCAGTCGTGTTCGATGAGAGCATCTGCGATTGCAGGATGAAAATTCGGCGAACACTCCGTCGGTCCCAGCGACCACGGACGGCGCACCGGATCAAGAGGAAGGGGGGATTCCGTCGTAAAAGTCCGCGGAGCAGTGTTCGACTCAAAAATGATCGGCGGATGCGTTGGAAGATCAATTCGAATTTTGTCTCCCGGTTTCACTGTGGCGACGAGGCGATATTTCGGCGTTGGTCCTGGAAAGCCCATTAGGAGCAGTTGCGGTGAAGTGTCGCCGAGATCGGGGTCATGGAAGAACCAGAGACCTGCTACTGTTCCGTTCGCAGGCAAGACTGCTTTTTCGTTGATGAAAACGGTTGCTTTCGGTGCATCGGCAAGGGCGCACGCCATTGTTGCTGTTAAGAAACAGAGGACGATGGACAATCGCATATTATTTCTACGCAAAATATTTCTAAAGTGAAAAAACATGTTTTTCTTCCTTTTGTGAACGTTCGAACAGTGCCGATTGCATATCATTCTACCAGAAAAAGCATTGTTGATAAAGTTGTACAGTCGTCTCCCAGTGTATCGAACGGGTCAAACTCATCTCTTGCGGTGGACTTGTCAGAATGGTACAATGCCATAAACTTAAGGTTTTATATTACCGAAAGGCGAAAACAATGAGCAGAATTTTTTTTGTCAATGTCCTCGTGGTCAATGTCCTTGTGACTCTGTTGCTTCTTGCGCAGAGCGTTTCGGCAGCGGAGTGGAAAGCCGGTGTCGGCAAAGTCAACGTTACTCCCCAAGAAAGCATGTGGTTAGCCGGTTACGCCGCCAGAAACCGTGCGTCCGAAGGTGTCCTAATGGATCTGTGGGTCAAAGCACTGGTACTGGAAGATGCCAATGGATACCGAAGTGTTTTGGTCACAGCCGACTTGCTCGAATTTCCAAAACAAATGTCCGACCGAATCAGGAAACAGTTGAACGACAAACTGGGCTGGCACAAGTCGCAGATCATTTTGAACGCCTCACATTCTCATTCTGCCCCGGTCTTGTTTCACTCGGCTTTGATAGAAATGTATCCGCTCTCCGCACAGGACAAGGAAAAAATCGACCGGTACAGTCAAACACTCGAACAGCAGATCATTGATATGGTTGTCAAAACCTCTCAATCGCTGGAACCTGTTACCCTTTCGGCGGGGAACGGTATCGCCCGAATTCAGGTCAACCGGCGAAACAATGCGGAAGGCAGACTGACACCGACGATGGAATTGAAAGGTCCTCACGATGCCTCTGTTCCTGTCTTGAAAGTAACCGATGCGTCAGGAAAAATCAAAGCCGTCGCCTTTGGGTATGCATGTCATTCCACCACGCTGGACATTTACCTTGTGTCAGGAGATTATCCCGGTTTTGCCCAGGCGGAATTGGAAAAATCCTATCCTGGCGCAGTCGCTCTGTTTTTTCAAGGTGCCGGTGCCGACCAAAACCCTATGCCGCGCCGCACGATACCACTGGCAAGGCAATACGGTCTGACGTTGGCTGCTGCCGTTGACCGGGTACTTCAGGAAGAGATGAAAGTTCTTCCGGCGACGCTGAAAACCGCTTACGCAGAAGTGATGTTACCTCTGGAACTTTATTCGGAAGACTATTTGTCGGGAATCGTCCAAGATGCAAACCAACCGGCGTATTATAAAAGTTGTGCAAAATTCGTTCTCGCTCAGTTCCAAAGCGGACAAGCGATGCGTTCCTATCCGTATCCGGTACAGGCATGGAACCTGGGCGGATTGCCTGTGTTTACTCTCGGAGGGGAGTTGACCGTCGGATATGCTCTCCACCTGAAACAAAAATATGGCGACCATAGTTTTGTACTAGGATATACGAACGACGTGATGGGCTATATTCCGACGGTTACGATATTGAAGGAAGGCGGCTACGAAGGTGCGTCGTCGCAGTTGATTTACGGATTGACCGGTCTGTGGAAACCGGAAATCGAATCCCTGATTCATGAAGCGATGGACAAACTGGCAAAACAAGCCGATATTTCGCCCCGTGCTCCGCAGTGAGGTTTTTCGACAGGATTTTTCAGAATCGTTGCCAGCATGGATTACCCCTGCTCGACAAAGGCTTTCGGAAACGCAGGCGGGAACGTCCGCACAAAAACAGAATACGCACTAGCCCCATCCCCCAGTATTTAGTCATGGAAATATCCCCTTCGATTTACGAACATGCGGCAAAGATCATCGACGTGACCCCTTGGCAGGCATCACGAGATATCGGCTTAATGTACCAAGCCCACGCCGAAGCGTACAAAGTCTATCGGCACACTCCCATTATGCCGGGCATCGATATTTACAATCTCGAACCCGAAGCATACGGTGCCGTCATAGAGGAACCAAGCGACTGTGCGATTCCCGCCGTTCGGAATCATCCCATTTCCCATATCGACGACATTTTGCAACTTCGCCCCTTGGACGCAACGAAAGATGGTCGTATTCCGATGCAAATCGAAGTCGGTCGCCGACTCGGTAAAACGTTTCCAGAAGCGATTGTCCGGGTTCCGATCAGCGGACCATTTTCGATTGCGAGCAACTTGCTGGGCTTTGACCGACTGATGCTGGCGGTGGCAGACACACCAGATAAAGTAGCGGCGGCATTGTTACATTTGGTAGAGGGACAACTTTCCTTTGCACGCGGCGTGAAAGAAGCAGGAGTGGACATTACTTTTTTCGAGTCGGCGGCGTGTCCTCCGATGCTGTCGCCGAAACAATTTCGTGCTATTGAACTCCCTGCCTTGAAAAAACTGCTCGGCGGAATGAAAGAAATCATCGGTCGTCCGATTCCCTGCGTGATTGGTGGCAACACGGCTCCGATTGTCGAAGCGATGCTCGAAACCGGCACAAATTATCTGGTGTGTCCGTTTGAAACGACGCAGGAAACGTTTCTCAAAAAAGTCGAACACCGATTGGACGTGCAAATTCGAATCAATGCCGACCTTCGGATTGTTGCGTCGGGAACAAGGGAACAGATTCGCACTGAGGCTGACCGCGTGTTGGTTTTGTGCCGTAAGCGTCCCAATTCCTGTCCCGGAACCGGTGCACTCCCTTACGAAACAATTCCCGAAAATGTGTTGTATATGATGGAGTACGTGCGGTCGCAATAAGTTTTACAAGAACCGCAAGTGTAGCGGAGCGTAACTTGCCGATTGCGGTTCCCTTCCTGTCGTGATATAATACCCCTTTCGGTAATGTCCATTTCAAAGAAAAAAATTATCATGACAGAATCCAAAGGAGCAGTCTTGGCGTATCCGAGACTTTGTATCGCCTATTTTTGCCAATTCGCCATCTGGGGTTCCTGGGCAGGAGCACTCGGCGGATACGTACTCAGCGAACTAAAATTCAGCGGCGTAGAAAGCGGTTCGCTCTACAATGCCATACCCTTCGGAGCCATCATCGCTCCGCTCTTCATCGGTCCCATTGCCGACCGATATTTTTCAGCACAAAAGGTCATCTCCCTGCTCCACTTCATCGGCGGACTCGCACTCCTCACTTGCGGCGGACTCTGTCTGGCAGGGTTGGCAACCTTTCCGATACTCATGGGCTTGATGCTCGTCTCAGGGATTTGCTTCATGCCGACAATGGGATTGCTAAACTCCGTCGTATTCAAACATCTGCCTGATTCCAGTAAGGCACCTTATGTTTTCGTGTTCGGAACGTTCGGCTGGATCGCCGTCAACCTTTTCATTGCGGCGTTTTGCGGCGGAGCAAGTACCCCCGGCTTTTTCTTCGTGAGCGGCGGAATGGGCGTGTTCCTCGCCCTGTACGCGTTGACTCTTCCCGACACCCCGCCGAAAGGTGCACCTACTCCCGGCACACAGGCCAGCGGTCCCGGTGTCCTGTCGCTGTTCAAGAGTTTTCCGTTCCTCATTTTCGTCGTCTGCGCGTTTTTGGCGAGCATTCCCGCTTGCAACTATTTCTTTCCTGCACAGGTTCCCTTCCTTTCGGAGCGCGGCTATCCGTCGCCAGTTGCCTTGACAACGATCAATCAGTTTTCGGAGATTTTCCTCATGCTCGCCTTGCCATTCTGCATTCCGCGCTTCGGCTTGAAGAACGTGTTGCTGATCGGAATGGCAGCGTGGTCAATTCGATACTTCCTTTTCTCCACTCCCTATTTTGAAGCCGCATTGGCAGGTCTGTTGTTACACGGCTTCTGCTACTCGTTCCTGTACGTTGCTGCCTATATGTATGCCGAAAAGGTTGCGCCAGCGCATCTCAAAGCCAGTGCCCAGAGCATGATGGTCTTCCTCTTGCTCGGTGTAGGTCAGGTTCTCGGCGGATACGGTTTCGGCTATATGCTCACCACCAATGTGCCGAAACACGCAACCATGGTCGTGAAAGTGGATAAAAATTGGGACGCAATGTCGAACGGTTTTAAGTTTTCAGAGTTTCCTTTCGAAGCACACGTTCCGCTTCCTCTGTGGAGCGCAAACGAAGACAGCATCTATAAATACCTCGACCTGACTGCCCAGGTCAACAAATGGGAATTTGCCAAACAGGTTAAAAAAAGGCTCGGTGTGAAAGAAAAAGAGTCGACAGGCGAGACCGTCGACCTCGGCAAGTTACTCGAAGGCAATCCTCTAACGCCGCAGGCTATTGACGCAATGGTGCCAGGAAATTTGGTGCGGGATGGTGTCGCCATCTCGAGAATGGTAACTTGTTGTGGGGAGGGCTTTACGCTTGACAATGCCGTTAGTGTAGGCGTGGCGTACAAAAAGGACGACTTAAAGGACCTCGGCAAAGCAATGGCGGGCGGCGAGTCGGACGACTTCTCGTTGACACGCGATCAATGGCTTGCTGCTCAGGCGCACAATTGGGCGAAAATTTGGCGGTTGCCCGCGATCCTGATTGCCGGTTGCTTTGTAGTCTTCCTGCTACTCGGCAGGAATCCGAAAGAATAGTAGGACTTACCGGGGGGCTTATGCCCCCCGCTCCTGACTCCTGTATTCTAACCTCTAACTCCTAACTTCTTAAAAATGATATTTACAGCAATTCCAGTGGTAATGGTCTTTTCGCTTTGTTATGCGGCGACGCGGTTTGAAGACTTGCGTTCGATCTTTCGGCACGCCCTCTATTTCGGCGGCTGGCTGTCGTTCGCCATGATACTGGTCATTGGAATCATGGAACTGATACAGTGGTATCTGCGGTAGGGGGTATCTGCGGTAGTGAACACAAATTGACAAGCAGAGCCGCAATCGTCAGATTACGCAGATTTTTTTAACTTGGCGGGAACCTGCAAATTGAAGAGTCCGAACAACTCCTCTTGATTGAGTCCCTTCGACGAATTGAGTCCCTGTGCCCCGGAAAGAATCACTTCCGACAGCCTGCGTTTGTTCTCTAACGTTTGATTGATACGCTCTTCCACGGTATTCGTCGATATGAACCGCGTTACCGTTACCGGTCCTGCCGCACCGATTCGATGCGCCCGATTGATCGCTTGATCCTCCACCGCCGGATTCCACCAACGGTCAAACAAGAAAACATAACCGGCAAACTGCAAATTGAGTCCGACGCTTCCCGCTCCGTAACTCATCAGAATAACATGAATATCTTTGTCTTCGCGAAATCGACGAATCATTTCTTCCCGTCTTTTGCCCGGTATGCTGCCGTGATATTCCGCAATGCCGAAGCGTGCCAGCGCACCTTTGAGCCGATACAACGTTTCGACCCATTGACTAAAAACGATTGCCTTGTGTCCGCTTTGGGCGACCTCTTCCAAATCGGCAAACAGTTGCTGCAATTTTGCACTTTCTCCCGTTGCCGGATCAAAGTTGCAAATCTGTTTCAAACGCAAAATCAACTCGAAAACCTGCGGAATCGTAACTTCGTCGCCCGCCTCTGACAATCGCAGGACTCCTTCGTCTTCCGCCATTCTGTACGATTCGGCTTGTTCAGGAGTCAATGCTAGCAGAGCGTCCCGTATCAGTTTGGGAGGAAGTTGCGGTAGCACTTCGTTCTTCGTTCGACGTAAAATGTGGTCGCCGACGACGTGGCAGATTTCGGTCGGCTTGAGTCCCGATTTCAGAAAGCCGGAAGAGAGAAATTCAAAAATGTTCACAATGTCTTCCGCCGAATTCTCGACGGGCGTACCTGTTAGAGCCCAGTTCCTGCGGCGTGGAATCGCTCTTGCCGCCTCCGATGTGGCGTTACTGCGATTTTTGATTCGCTGTGATTCATCAAGGACAACCAGATCGAACATCGGAAATCGTTGCCCTTTGGGCAGGTCGAAAAATTCTCTATCCCTGCTCAACAGTTCGTAATTGGCAAGTCTCACCGGAATGCCGGGCAACTGCCAGAGCCATTTTCGACGGAGTGGCGAACCGTCGATGAGACTGACTCTGATTTCCGGTGCCCAGAGCGAAAATTCCCGTTGCCAGTTCGTGATGAGCGGCTTCGGACAGACAAGGAGTACGCTTCGAATTTCGCCGGTTCGCAGAAGCAACCGAATCGTTGTGATCGCTTGCATGGTTTTGCCGAGTCCCATTTCGTCAGCAAGAATGGCGAAGTGCGCACTGTACAAAAAGGCGATTCCTTGTCGTTGAAAGGGAAAAGGTTCGAACGGCATTTCCAGCGTCGGCAGGTTCAGCATCGACTCTATCGGCGGCTGCAAAATGTAATGAAGCCGATCCTGAATCTTGACGGTGTCGTCGGGAATCCGAATGCGAGTCAGCGTTTCGATGTCCCTTTTTCGCAGTACAAAATCCCTGTCGGCGGGCGTATGCCCGCCGCTCTTGTCTGTCGTCTCTTCATTTGTCTCTTCATCTGTCGGTGTGAAAAACCAACTTCGGGAGTGCACTCGGACTCTGGAACTGACGGAACCGGACACAAGCACGCGGACATTGGGAAATGGTTTGAACATGTCGGAGCGCACGGCGACTTCGACGGGTCGGTTCAGTAGCCGATTCCAGCCAGTTACATAGATTTCCGGTTCGGCAATGTTCACCGGAATTTCGCCCACCGGAATTGTTTTCGCTCCCAAATTTAAGCCAATGTCGTCCATTTCAGAGGGAATGATAGACATTTGAAGCGAAGTATTCAAGGGAGATTTCGGCTCTGATTCCCTTGCTTATTTCGTCCCGGACGAAAGCCGGAATACTGTGCTCGTTTCTCTGGGCAGCACCATGAAGGAACAACGTAAACGCATGAAAACCTTACCGGCGCAGTGCCGTCAGTCCCGAACGAATGACGTATTTTCGTAAGAAGGGATTGAACATCAGTGGAACCTTGAATTTTTTCGACCAAAGACTCCACCATTGTTCCCGGAGCAGGCGACGGTACAGCGATGGATCGAAGTCCGCCCCCCGAAAGGCTGATTGCCGAAAGGCTTCCGCAAGATACAACGCACTGTTAATCGCATGGCTGATCCCTTCAGCCGAACTCAGACTGACGAGTCCCGCCGCTTCGCCGACCAGTATTGTTCTGGCATCGCCGAAACAGAGCGACGATTGACGAATCGGACGGAGAATCTGCGCCGCCTCACGTCTGAAAGGAGTGCCGAGTCGAAGTCCGAGCGATTCCAGTTTTTCTATGAGAGTCTGCATTGCTGCCGAAACATTCGCTCCCAATGGAAACGCTCCGCCTAAAATCAACTGTTGCTCCTTCGGAATCATCCATAAATAATACTCTGTCAGTGCCGAATCGAAAATGCCTATGTAGTCGTTCCACGGATCAATGCTGAATTGTGGAGTTATGGAGATTGCTTCCCGTTCAAACCAGTGCTGGACGGCAATGTAGCGTTTCGGCATGAGTGCGTTCGGGAAAAATTCACGGCGCACCGTCGAGAGCGCACCGTCTGCTCCGACCAACCGGCGGACTTGCGCCGTCTTCACTTGACCGTTCTCTTGAAAATGAAGGGTCAATCCCTTGTCGGTCGTTTCCGATTTTTGATAGATTGCATGGCTTCGAATGTCTGCCGATGGTGGGACGAGCGACAAGAGCCAGCGGTCAAAAGCGGCTCGGTCGATGTTGATGTAATGCCGGACGTAACTTTGGACAAGATGATTATCCCAGTCCATAATGGTTACGGCGAAGGGTTGTGAATCGACAAGAACATGTTTCGGCAGTGCCAGTCCGCACTTGGCAAGAGCGGTCTGCGCCTTGTGATTGAGAATACCGCCGCAGCATTTTTGCCGACTGCTATCGAGTAGAAGAACCCGATAGCGGTCGGCTAACATTCGTGCAAGAGTGGTTCCTGCCGGTCCTGCTCCAATGATGCCGATGTCGTACATAGTGTTCGTGTGTTAACGAAAGTCCGATCTTCTCAGGCTTTCGCACAAAACTATTGTACCGATTTGACAAAATGCAACAATCACCGAGAATTTCAACATTTTTCCTCCGTTTATGCAATCCCTCGTGAGACACGTGTTACAAAGACCGGCCGGACTAACTGGTTGCTACAGAGGTTACGTTGTTTAGAAAAATGAGGTATAAATAAGGTTGTCTACTGTTGCATTGCGCCGTAGTATTATTAACAATGTGAAACTATAATGAAAGCAAACCTAATCAGCATGAACATTTTGGTCGATTCCAGCGGTTCGATGAAATCGATAGCATCCGACATGGTCGGCGGTCTGAACACGTTGGTCGACGAGAATCGGGAACTCAATGTCTTGGTGACCTACTCGATATTTTCCGAACACTATCAACCGATCTTTGCGGACAAGCCGATCAAGGACGTTGAGCAGTTTATCCTCCGTCCGACTCGCCGGACGGCTCTGATCGAGTCGGCATGCAAAATGATCGACGAAGTCGAAGAAAGACTGGCAGCAAAGCCGGAAAATGAACGACCGGAAAAGGTGATGTTCGTCATCATTACCGACGGATTAGAAAACTCCTCGGCACCGGAATACACAAAGGAACGTCTTCTTGAGAAAATCCGAGAGCAGACCGAAGTGCATAACTGGGTGTTCCTCTACTTGGGAGCAGACCAAGATGCCATTGCGGTTGCCAAGAGTTATGGCATTGCCGCCGACAAGGCTGTTAATTATGAACGGGAAGCCGCTGGTATGGCGAGTAGTATTCTTTCGGGGAAAGTGCGCAAGATGACTCACAGTGCTCCATCGGCAGTGCAAGACATCGGGTTCAATGAGGAAGACCGGAAGAAATTGAAAGATTAGAAATCTGTCTGGGGACCGCGCTCCGTCCCGGCTCTTTTTTCGCAATCTTACGATTGCGGCTCTGATTTTCTCTATACGCCTCACAGGGCAGGGCGGCTAAATCCGGTCACTCCGTTGCGCCGCGCTTCCGGCTTTCATTTCATTACTTACTGTGGCGGTGCGTATCCCGGGAAAGGTGGATAGCCCGCATAGGGATCATATCCGATGTAAGGTCGCGGAGCCGCCATCAGCGTAAAGAAATTCCTGACAGGTGTCGGACGATGGAATATGACCGGCTGTTCAACAGAAGGAGCAACCGGAATAGGTCCGAGCACTTCCTGTTGCGACGGAACCTGCCCCATGGTCATCGGCGGAACCACTACTGGTGGCACAAAGGGTGCAGGGGCTCCCGGCAACGCACCGGGCATCGGCAACGGGTAGGGTTGCGAGGGTTGCGGCATCAACCGTGCCGCTAATCGACGCGGAGCACGCGGGGAGCGCAAGCCTTGTGGAGGCGTTTGAGGATACGAGTAAGGAATCCCATAGGCGGGATAGCCTCCCACCGTCGGATAAGGCGGATAACCGAACGGCAACGCTTGCGGCGGTACGGCTTCGGCTACAATTTTTTCAACGGACAAATGCGACTGGGCTTGACCGGGAGCATCGTCAGTCGATTGGGCAAAACTCATTTTGCTCAAAATGAGGACAACCGCAAGGCAGGAAACGAGAACGAACAGTTTTTTCATTAGAGAATCCTCCGTGTAAGGACGTAAAACGGGAACATGGGCAATTCTTTTACCCTCTATCGACAGTATGATACAGAAAACCGAGAAGTCAAATTTCCCGCCCCCTTTTTTTCCTAAAATTTCGTCCAGGCGGCGGTATTTTCCTATCGAACGGAGTATTTGACGTATTCCGCAATGTCTAACTCATTGTTTAACTCATTCCCAGTTCGTGTTCCATGACTCGGATTTTATTGATTCGCTGTTCATGTCTTCCGTGGTCAAACGGCGTATTGAGCCAAATAGGCACAATCTGAAAAATCTGTTCTTCGCTTAACATTTCATTTCCCAGGCAAAGAACATTGAGATCGTTGTGTCGTCGGCACAACTCGGCGGACAGTTCGTCAATGACCGGTGCCGCTCGGACTCCGGCAAATTTGTTTGCCGCGATGCACATTCCGACACCGGTTCCGCAAATCAAAATGCCTCGGTCTAACTCGCCGGTGCTGACCTGTTGGGCAATTTGTGCGGCAACGTCGGGATAATCGACAGGCTGCGACTGGTCAAGTGCCGGTCCCGCTTCGCTGATGAAGTGCCCTGCCTGCCGTAAAAGATCAGCAAGTTTGGTGCGGATAGGCACACCGTGATGATCGCTCCCGATTGCGATTTTCAGAGACATAAAAGATACAAGCCTGTAAGTTTCCCCCAATTATACCAAAAAGAATCGTTTCCGAAAGTCATCCCTTAAAGGTCGAACCGCTCGACGGTCAAATCGGGCAACGTTACAATCGCAATAGTGGGGCGAAACACTCGTTCGAACGCTCCCGGATTCAGAAGCATGGTCGAACCACTCATCTGCAAGGCGGCAATGTGAGTGTGACCATAGCACAATAAATCCCAGTTTCCGTTCCTTAATTCTTGGTCAAATTTTTTGGATTGATGTCCATGCAAAAAGGCGATTCGCTTGCCTGATAGTTTCAGCGAGCCGAATACACCGTGAAAGTGGTTGCCGGTTTCTTCGATGGCAAGCCGGAGCGTCTCGCCGTTGCCATCCACGTTTCCCAAAACGAAATGGGTTTCGAGTCCCTGAAACGCCTTTGCGACGGCACTGCTCCCGATGTCACCGCAGTGAATGACCGCTCGAACGCCGCTCTTCCGAAAAAGTTGCACGGCAAGAACCGTTTCGTTCAAGAAACCGTGAGTGTCGCTGATGATGCCGAGGGTTGTCATCTTTTTTAGGTTTCCGCTCAAAAGTATTGTACCATTTTCGGCACCTTCGCGTAATGACGGTTCACAGGGGAGCGTTTTCTAAAAAGGGGCGGAATTGCTCTTGCCTTTTCGGTTGAATTTTTGCAGAATCCCTTTTTAGCTTAAAGGGGATTTTTCATGACATCAACCGATCACGCCCACGACAATC
>Ga0123353_10007747_pt1 | contig 14571 bp, 15 predicted proteins | sample TergutLab28metaG_3_FD_92763 | JGI IMG/M metagenome (GOLD analysis project Ga0123353, IMG submission 92763) | Labiotermes labralis P3 segment gut microbial communities from Petit-Saut dam, French Guiana - Lab288 P3 | ecosystem: Host-associated > Arthropoda: Insects > Digestive system > Gut ... | reverse complement strand
CCTTCCGGGAGAAGCCCTTCAAGCCAGCATAACGTCGGAATGGTTTCTATTCCATTAGCTACAGCCACTTCAAGGATGGTCTGTCCCTTAGTTCCGGTGCATTCTTTTCCATCAAAATGGAGTTTTATCATCTTCTCCACCCCTATTCTTTCGTAATAGCCTTGAATGGGCATTTATCTATGCACGCTCCACATTTTACACAACGCGCCTGGTCTATAACAAATGGTGTCTTCGTTTGTCTGTCGCCGGATATGCAGTTCGTGGGGCAATTCTTCGCACAAAGACCGCAATATTTACATTTATCATCATGAATGGTAAAAGTGATCAATTCTGGGCATACATGAGCCGGACATTTTTTATCATTGATATGAGCTTCATATTCATGACGGAAGTATTTCAGTGTCGTCAGGAGCGGGTTAGGAGCAGTCTGCCCAAGGCCGCAAAGTGACATATTCTTGACCATTACAGCCAACTCTTCAAGCTTCTGAATGTCTTCGATTTTCCCGCGTCCTTTAGTTATTTCATCTAGCATAAGAAGTATCTGTTTAGTCCCTTCACGGCATGGAGTACATTTACCGCATGATTCACGCTGTGTGAATTCGAGGAAGAACTTGGCGACATCAATCATACAGTTGTCTTCATCCATAACGACAAGGCCACCGGAACCCATTATTGCGCCAAGCCGCGTAAGGTCTTCATAGCTCACGGGAGTATCCAGATGATCCTCGGTAAGGCATCCGCCTGAAGGGCCACCTATCTGAACGGCTTTAAACTTCTTATCGTTGAGGATTCCTCCTCCAATTTCCATGATTATTTCGCGTATAGTAACGCCCATTGGAACTTCTACAAGTCCTGTATGCTTTACCTTGCCCGTAAGCGCAAAAACCTTAGTTCCTTTTGATTCCGCAGTTCCCATGGAGGCATACCAATCTCCTCCGTTCAGTATTATCTGCGGAATGTTCGCCCACGTTTCAACATTATTTATATTTGTCGGTTTTCCCCATAGACCGGAAACAGCCGGGAACGGCGGTCTTGGGCGCGGCATTCCGCGCATCCCTTCTATGGAAGCCATCAGCGCTGTCTCTTCCCCGCAAACGAAAGCACCCGCGCCTTCTTTTATGTGAACACTGAAAGAGAAATCAGTTCCAAGGATTTTATCTCCCAGTAAACCATATTCTTCAGCTTGAGATATTGCGGTTTTAAGTCTATCTATCGCAAGCGGGTACTCGGCGCGGCAGTAAATATAAGCCTCATCCGCTCCTATAGCATAAGCCCCGATTGCCATTCCTTCAAGAATTGAGTGCGGATCACCTTCAAGAATGGACCTGTCCATAAATGCGCCCGGGTCTCCTTCATCCGCATTGCAAATAACATATTTCTTTGGTCCGGGAGATTTCGCGCAGAAACTCCATTTGAGCCCAGTGGGGAATCCGCCGCCGCCGCGGCCGCGAAGCGAGGATTTTTTCACTTCTTCAACTACCTGCTCCGGAGTCATCGATGTAAGGCATTTCCCTAACGCCTCGTAACCGTTGTGCCCAATGTATTCCTCAATGTTGTCAGGATTGATGTAGCCGCAGTTTTTAAGAGCAATTCTTTTCTGCTTGCTATAAAACGGAAGTTCTTTGTAAGAAGCTATGTGAATCTTTTCAGCTTCTTTAAACATAAGGCGCCCAACGGTTCTTCCCTTAACAAGATGTTCACGGACAATCTCTAAACCATCTTCGGGGGTAACACGGCAATAGAACGTACCTTCAGGGTACACTATAACAATAGGACCCATTTCGCACATTCCATGACACCCCGTTGGTATAACTGACACTTCATCAGCAAGGGAAAGTTTTTCAATTTCTTTCTTAATTGCTTCTGTTAGCTGAGCAGCTCCACTGGAGTGACATCCCGTTCCGTTGCATATCAGTACGTGTGAACGATACATCTCTCTATCCCCACCTCTTTCTTTTCCACCAATTATAAATCATCTATTCATTATACGATACAATTGCGACAATTTGTGGAAAAAAATACGAACAAAAAAATTTTAAATAATTGTTTTGGCATATATTTATATCTATATAGATTTACTTATTGTCATATTATTTCATAATATTCTTGTAAACATTTGTTGTTACTTAAGAAGAGGCGGAAAAAAGCTATGAATAATAGTGAATGATATTTGACTTCTCATCCTTGGATGACCTTAAATTGGATCTATCTCACGCGCCTTATGGTTTATGGTTGTTATTAGATGCAGCTGAATCGAAATGCCGACATCTGGCAGGTCTTATAGAGAGCTGGGGTCGCGGAATTGAGAAAATTTTCAAAGCGTGCGAAGCTGATGGAATCCCACATCCAGAATACACCGTCCATCCCACAAATATTATGATCAAATTTACCGCGCCGGAAAATAGGATCATACGACACAATTCCAGCGCGAAAAATAATGGTCTTGCCGACTCCGTTACCCCCCAAGTACCCCCCAAGTACCCCCCAAGTACTGGCTGCTTTAAGTACGGCTGAAATTGCGCTTTCCAAGTCAGAGTTACAAGAAGCAATCGGCTTAAATGACCGAAAACACTTTACAAAAGAAATCCTAAAACCTCTTCTTGAAAATGGTTTGCTGGAAATGACTATCCCTGATAAACCCAGGAGCAGTAAACAAAAATATCGCATAACCGAGCGCGGGAAGGAATTTATGGCGTGATCAATTGGATATCAATGCCCAAAACAGCGATAGATCAGCGATAAAAAACAGCGATAGGGCTTCTGCTATTATGAAATATTCATAGAAAAATAGCAAAGGCAGAAGTGCAATTAGGTGCAATTCATTGTGCAATTAATATTGCGTGAAATGGCTAACCACTTATGCTTCCTTTAATTATTCTTAATTTTAAGATGTGCAATTAGGTGCAACTTTGGTGCAAACAATGTTGCATGAAATGGCTTAACCATGCGCAATATGCCATTTTGCTCTGCTTGTATTACCTGCTAAAACAATTCTGCCTTCATTGCGCAATTCGTTTAAGAGCAATTGTATTTGCCTTCGCGAATGGCTTGGCAAAACTTGTTGTAATTCCTTAAGCTGTGTTCCTTTTGCCCCGTTTTTTCTAAGATGCTTTATGATTAGCTCTTTGTTCGTTTCCCGGTCTAAGCCTATCAGCCGTGTATGTATGCCGGATTTACCCGTTGCCTCATATAAGCTCCGTGCTAATACATATTTGCTCCTGCTGGCATGTTCGATTATTCCCATATCAATTAAGCGCTTTGTGCGTGGATGGAGATTACCGGAAAGCTTTTGCTCGTGAAACAGCGCGTTTATTACGAGAAAATCATCCGTTGATAAAATTTCCAGCCGTTCGTTTTCTTTCACTCTGTTTTAGAGAAAGGCTCATTGGATCCCTTTCTAATCTTCTCCAATCCGATACACTTGCCCTTAATTCGCATACCAAAGATATTCCTCAAGCGTTTTCGCTTTATCGAAAAGGTGCGTGTTATGTGACCAACTCAATATTGCAGACACTGTCTGCAATATTTCCTCATCGGTCACAAGCTCGGCAAATTTACGCATATATCGAAGATTTCGTGCAGAGTATCCTTTAGCTTTCGGGAAGTCCAATTTGATGTCGCGTGAAAGGTTATCAATAAAACTGCTCCCATATTTCACGTTATCAATGATTATTTTGCCAATATTCCAGAACAGCACTATCTGTTCGCGGTTCACGCCCAAGACGGCTTTGTATTGCGCGTTGTGGATACGTGTTTTAATATCCTCTAACGCTTGGAAATAGCTGTTATTATTCATTAACACGGCGTTGCCTCCTTTTTTACTGATGGTGTCCTGAATTCGACAACGAGCAGCATGACTATTTCAGCACATAATAAGCGTAGCGGTTGTTACCGACCTTTTCAATTGTACCGTCACTTACCATCTCACGAAGGAGCGCTCTCACACGACCATCGCTGAGTCCAATGACATTGGCAAAATCAATAGCTTTCGCTCGGCCATGTTCTTCAAGGAATGAGATAATCGCTTCTTTTCTATCGGACAATGTATCCGATTGCGACCGATTGACAACCGATTGGCGACCGCTTAAAACATCTGCTTCATTCCTTTTAAACGTGACTTTAAAAAAGCCGGAAAGCTCAAATTCAAAATAGGCAGCATTCGCTTCTTGTGCAACCTTCTTCATCCACTCAATTCCCGCTCAGCAAGAAGGATTTCATTCAAAAAGCGATGAATTAAATTTCCGTGCAATATGACATTGGTTTTTTATATCCAATATCATGGTACTTGACAACCATATATTATTGGTTATACTATACCATGGTTTATAACGATGAAATAAGAGAGGTATACAATATGCAACTGCACAGAATATTAGAGACGAAACAAGCGAACGCAATGAAAGTAGCCGATACGCTTCACAACTATTTCCGTGGAGAGGTACATGCCTCTGAAATCGAGGCATTGTCTGTTTACTGCGCCTATGCACTATACAAAGCGCAACAACTCAGCAGCTCCAATTTGCCTGAAATTGAAACCGTACTAGGTACGATGAAAGGAAATGAGAACATATACTACTTTTTAGAGCCTAAAATAAAAGAGCATTGGAAATGTGTTAATTCGAACTATGGACGCTTTTCCTCTGAATCATTGGCAGAATTTATTTTACTCTCTTTCATCGCCGACAGAGGCTTTATAGAAGTCACTCCCGCTTCAATAATCAGTCTTTCACTCACTCTTCTTGATATTTGTGACGGAGAACGCGTTGCGGACTTTGGTACAGGCACAGGCGCTTTTCTTGTAAATGCGTTTTTGAAAAACAATGCTGCTAAGTATTATGGTGTGGAGCTTGATGCTTCTATGTCAGCAATTTCCAGTATACGTGCTGAATTATTGGGTAATTCGGTTACGATTGAACAGAATGATATGTTCAAATGTGCAGAGAAAGAGGAGCCCTTTGACAAAATATTTTCCAACTATCCTTTTGGAATGAGGCTTAAGAATATGCGCGGAGGACTTTCTTATATGGAAAAACTCTCAGAAACCTATCCAAATATTTCAAAAGCAACTTCCTCTGACTGGATTTTCAACTCGCTGTTGGTTTCAAGCATTACCGATAAAGGCAAAGCCGTCGGAATTATGACAAATGGAGGGACATGGAACAGTATTGACAGGCCGATTCGTGAATATTTCGTACGCAGGGGTTTCATTGAAACAATAATTGCTCTGCCGGAAAAAATATTCACAACGACAGCAATTCCTACCACACTCGTTGTCTTTAGTCATAGGAACAAGCGCATTAGAATGATTGATGCACGTGAGATTTGCCAAAAAGGAAGAAGACAAAACGAATTTTCTGAAAGCAATATAGCCCAAATTGCATCAGCACTTACAAAAGATAGCGATATTAGTAAGAGTGTTGACATAATGGAAATTGAAGAAAAAGAATATGCTATAAACCCAATGCGATATTTGGAAAAACCATTTAAAATTGAAAACGGAGAAGAATTTGGCAATGTCATTGTCAGTATTACGCGAGGAGCGCATTTTACAGCTACTCAGCTTGACGAAATGGCATCGTCGGAGCCAACAAATATTCTGTTTCTAAAATTATCAAACATCCAAGATGGCTTAATTGATAAAAAACTTCCGTATTTGAAAGAGTTAGATACACGCTATAAGAGATACTACCTCAAAACAGGCGACCTCCTTATTTCCAAGAATGGTTTACTACCTAAACAAGATATTACCGATGGCAGACCAAATAATGAGCAACGGGCACGCAGCGTATTTGCATCATTTAAGATAGCCGTTGCCGATGTTAAAGCAAATACAAGCATCATTGCGAGCACAAATATTTATATAATAAGACTTGACGAAAGCAAGGTAAATCCACACTATCTAAAAGCTTATTTCGAAAGCGAACAAGGGGCAATAGCTTTAAACCGAATAGCGGCTGGTGCTGCACTTCCAATTATCGGCGCTGAACAACTCAAAAAGCTGATTATCCCTGTGCCTGATTTGGAAACGCAACAGAAGTTTGTCGAACGATACCTCGCAAAAGCCGATGAAATAAGGCAGTTGAAGTATCAATTGGAAAAAGCGCAGGCTGCATTGAAAAATATGTTTGGGGGCATGTGAAATGCAGCTTAGGCATGAAGAGCTTGTAGAACTCGCAGAAGACATTCTCCAGGAGCTTCCCGACAAAATATTTGAGGCTCTTTCAAAAGCCAATCGGTGCGGTTATCTTGAAGATTTATTAGAAAAGCTATGTTTGCAAGATCTTTTGTCTCCGAGCGAAAAAATACGTGCGCTGCCAAGCGGGAAAATTGCAGTTATCGGTGCGAGCAAAGTGAGTGAAGAAACCCTTGAATCTATAGGGGAAAAATTAGGCATAGCGAAAGACAGGTTTGAGTTTCACCTCGACTATGAAACAATAAAAAGATACGATTATCGCAAGTTTGAGTATGCGTCTAAGTACGCAGCTATCCTTTTTGGACCAGTATCACACAGCACAAGCGGAAAAGGTGACTATAGCAGTACAATAACAAGTATCGAAGATAAATATAGAAAAAATGTCATACCAGCAAAAGTTGGGCGTATTGGAAATAGCAACGACTTGAAAATAACTAAAAATAGTTTTGAAATAACTTTAAAAAACCTAATTTCTGAAGGTTCATTAGTAATAGGCTGAATTTCTGTGTCAGACAAGCAAAAAAGAAAGCGGGGCAGTCTTTATGGCAAAAGTAAAGCCAAAAAAAGAAAGCAACATGGAAGAGGCTCTATGGAAATCGGCGGATAAGCTGCGCGGTTCAGTCGAGCCTGCGGAATATAAGCATGTAGTTCTGAGCTTGTTCTTTCTTAAATTTGCCAGCGCCAAATTTGGAGAACGGCGGCGTGTAAACGGACAATTAAAATACAGCATTTTACCGAACATTAAAAATACAGCACTTAGCCACCTTTCTTAACTAGTAGTTTCTGTGCGTATTACTACATGATAATTAACGGTAAATCGCGTCACCTCCGTAATAATTTTCCATTGGTTATGGGAAAGGTGGAAAAATCTCAAACCATTTTCCACGCTTTCTTTAACATCCTGTAAATGGCGGCTTAATTTCTACTTTAGGATCCTTTCCTGGTGAGCCAGCCTGTAGCTGGAGCCGTCCATGTCAAATACTTCACATTTATGCAGCAGACGATCAAGCATCGCGGCGGTAATTACATGGTCACCCATAAATTCACCCCATTCCACAACTCCTTTATTTGTGGTCAGGATGATGGATGTTTGCAAAGACCAAAAAGGTTGACTACAACAGAAGCAGTTACGCTTTCATGTTTTCCGATATGGACAAGAATCGTCTGCTTTCTGTCGCTTGTTTATCAACGCTACGAATGACGTTATTTCGAGCGCTAATGATAATGTCCCGCATATCATCATAGAAAGCCGTGTTTGCAGTTTGTAAATCGCTCATATATTTCCCTCGGAATTCCACACGCGGACGCAATTCATTTTGGTTAGACTACGAACGCGTGTGTTCGCAATCTGTATTTCTTAAACTCTCTTTAGCAATTCACTTGTTTTATTGCTTACAAACGAATCAAGTTGTTTTTCTTTTTCCGCTCGTTCCTTTTTTGCTATAATGTCGTCAAGGATTAACTCAATTCCCGTTTTTTATATATGGAAACATTTTTTTACATTCATCCTCGCTTAATTCATGTATGCCTTTGCTTATAATTCCGTACATATTTGCACGACTTGTTAAACTGTCGGGAAGACAATCCTTTAATGCTGAAATTTTTTCAACGAACCTGTATTTTAAGAACTCATCATCTGAAATATTGAGTTTAACTTTTTCATTGGTAAACACATTGAAAACGAGCCTTTCAATAATTCGACGAAGATATACAAAAGCGCCTATTCCTATGCCGTGAGTATAAAGCCCTATAGCTCTGTTGTATTCATCATATTGCTCTTTAAGAACAGACTTGTATTTGTGCTTATCTTCAACAGCCAAATCGGTAAGTGAGGGATATTGACCTATTTTATTACTTCGTTTTCAGTAACAACCTGCATTCCCGCCAACACATGACGAGACTTGTTTGATAAACTGCAATAAAACGATGAAAATAGTAGAGAAATCCCAATAAGTGTCTTGCGTTAAACCTCGCCATGTGTTATGATATCTCGTGACGAGGAGGTGCAATATGACCATTGTACATCAGACTGATAATCGCTCGGGAATAACGTATGCCTATGAAGCCATATATTATTGGGATAAAGAGAAGAAACAGTCCCGAGCCAAGCGTACTCTCATCGGCAGGGTTGATGCCGATTCCGGCGAGATTGTCCCGACCGATGGTCGGATGAAGAAGGGGCGCGGCGGCGGAGATGCTGCACAATTAGCTGCCAAGCCGGGACCTATTCCAACTACAGAGTATAAAAGGCTTTTCTACGGTACTACCTATATGCTGGATATCATAGGCGACAAGCTTGGTCTATCAGATGATTTGCAACAGTGTTTTCCCGATACGTACACACAGATACTATCCTTGGCGTATTATTTGATACTGGAGGACAAGAATCCCCTCTACAGATTCGAGAAATGGGCCGCTACCCACAAGCACCCATACGGAAAGGATATTCCATCCCAGCGTAGCAGCGAGCTTTTTATGGAGATTACCGAAGATACAGTGCAGCGGTTCTTCAAACTCCAAGGGAAGCGTCGGTTAGAACGCGAGTATTGGGTCTACGACACGACTTCTTTCTCAAGCTATTCCGAAGCCTTAAGGCAAGTGCAATATGGCTACAACAAAGAGGATGACAGGCTTCCGCAGTTCAATCTTGCCTTGGTGTTTGGCGAACAGTCCAATCTGCCTTTCTACTACCGCAAGTTGGCAGGCAATATACCAGATGTGAAAACAGTCAAAGTTTTACTTACCGACTTAATGGCCTTGGGTTTAGAGAAAATGAAGTTGGTGATGGACAAAGGCTTTTTCAGCATTGATAACATCAATGGGCTGATGAAAGAGCGTCTTAAGTTCCTGATTGCCGTGAAGGCTTCGTTAAGCCTAATCCGTGCGGAATTGGAGAAAGTATACGATATCTTCCGCACTTTCGAATACTACAACGAAGATCATGAACTGTATTCAATCACGATTCCCAGCGAGTGGGTTTACACTCAAGAGCGGCCTTTCAAGGGTGATGTACTGGAAGAGAAGCGCCGGGTCTATATCCATTTGTACTACAACATAGAGAGGGCAGCGGAGGATCAGAAGAATTTTGATCGCATGCTTATGCGCCTAAAGCAAGAACTTCTTTCCGGCAAGCGCGACTTGAAACATGAAAGTCAATATGCCAAGTATTTCACAATAAAAAGTACGCCGATCAGAGGGATTCAGGTAACGGTAAACGAAACGGCTGTCAAGAAAGCTAAACGGTATTACGGCTTCTTTGCCCTTTTGAGCAATGAGAAGATGGACTCGATCACAGCGCTTGAACTCTACCGGAACAAAGATTTGGTGGAAAAGGCTTTCGGTAACCTCAAGGAGAGATTGAATCTGCGTCGAGCGTTAGTATCCTCGGAAAAAAGTTTGGATGGCAAGTTATTCGTGGAATTTGTCGCGTTGATTTATCTCTCTTACCTGAAAAAGCAGATGCAGATAAAGAACTTGGGCAGGCACTATACTATTACCGGATTGCTAGATAAACTTGATGTCATAGAATGTTTTGAGCGCCCGGGCAGAAAATTGCTTGTTGGCGAGGTGTTGGAAAAACAACGGCAAATATACATTGACTTGGATATCGTCCCACCATCCTCGTCATGAGTTCGCGGGAATATAGGAAACTAAGACAGCAGAGAGGGTTTTAAAAATTGCAGAGGCGGCAAAATGCCGCCCCTGCAATTTTTCAATTTAGATTGTTTACTTGCTTATGCCCTCCAGGGTATGCCCTTTAGGGTATGAATTACAGATTATTAATTGTTAAATACCGCCCCTACTGATCCATTATTTTTTTCAGGACTTCCTCGTAAGAATAAAACCCACGTTCGGTTTTTAACGCAAACTCAGCGGCTTTGAGAGCTCCAATGGCGAATACCGTCCGCGATATCGCGCGGTGAGATAAGGTTAAGACTTCACCTTCGTTTGAGAAATCAACAGTATGATCCCCCGGAACTCCGCCAAGCCTTAAGGAATGTATGTCGCATCTTTTGCGGTTTTTGTCTCCCGTAAGCATTGCGTCGCGCAATAAAACTGCCGTCCCGGAAGGAGCGTCTTTCTTTTTGTTATGATGAATTTCAATTATTTCAGCATCCCAATCGCTCAACATCAGAGAAAACTCGCGTAAAATTATTTTTAAAACGTTTATTCCGGTCGCGAAGTTATAGCTTTGTATCACGGGAACCTCTTCAGACAGTTTTTTGAGGCTCTCGATATGCTCATCCTTAAGCCCTGTGGTTCCTATCACCAAGGGTGATCCGTATTTTCTGCAAAGTGTTACGGTATCGTTTACTGACGCAGGCAGCGCGAAATTTATTATCACCTGAGGTTTCCCATTCTCCGCCTCTATACCGTTTTCATCAGCAAGCAGTACGGGGACATGCCCGGAAGAACCAAATATTGATTTTATTTCATGTCCCATTCGGCCAGAATAACCTATAATCCCATAATTCATATCATATCAGCTCCTCAGCTATCTGAACTGCGTTCGTTGCCGCGCCTTTGCGCACCTGGTCCCCGCACACCCAGAGGGCCAGCCCATTTCCGTTATTACTCAAATCCTTACGTATACGTCCTACAAATACCATATCCTGGCCGGAAGTTTTAATCGGCATGGGGTAACGTTCATTCAGTGGTTCATCGACCACACATACACCCTGAGCTTTAGAAAGTATTTCCCGCGCGGCTTCCGGGGACACAGGTTCTTCAGTCTCTATGGTCAATGCCTCGGAATGACTTCTTAGAACCGGAACACGCACGCATGTGCAACTTACCATTAAATTCGGAGCATGAAGTATTTTGCGGGATTCATTTTGCATTTTCAGCTCCTCTTTTGTGTAAAAATTCTCAGTGTTAAAGCTGTCTATCCTTGGAATCAGATTGAATGCTATCTGGTAAGGAAATACAGAAACCTGCATGGGAGTCCCATGGGTAAATGAACGCGCCTGTTCCTCAAGCTCCGTCAATCCGGCAGCTCCCGCTCCGCTTACAGCCTGATAAGTCGAGGCGATAAGCCTTTTTATCCCGAATTCGCGATGTAAAGGGGCAAGCGCCATCAGAGCTATTATAGTGGAACAGTTGGGATTCGCTATTATTCCCTTATGCGCAGCTATATCCTCAGGGTTTATTTCCGGGATGACAAGAGGGACGTCCTCTTCCATCCTGAACACGCTGCTGTTGTCTATGACAACGGCTCCGCTCTTCACGGCAATGGGTGAAAGCGAGCGGCTTATCTCCCCCTCAACTGCCGAAAGGACTATGTCGATGCCATCAAAACTGTCTTGAGAAGCTGCTTCGATGGCGTATTCTTTTCCTTTCCATTTCATGCTTCGCCCCGAACGCGACCCGAGCAGCCGCAATTCTGAGACAGGGTATTCACGTTCTTCAAGTATTTTTAGTATTTCCGCTCCAACGGCGCCCGTCGCTCCCAGCACCGCTATTTTTTTACCTTTTTCAGTCATAATTAATTCAGCCCGCATTCCTTCATATCAGCGTCGATTTGTTTACAGCATTTTTCGGATGCGGGAACGAGCGGCAACCGAAGGATGTTATTACAGAAACCCAGTTTATTCGCTCCGTACTTGACCGGCGCCGGGCTCGTCTCCATAAAAAGATTCTTCATGAGAGGGAACAGCTTGAGATGAAGTTCTCTCGCTTTTACCACGTTTCCGGAAAGAGCTTCCCGTATCATGTCCGAAGTTTGAAGCGGCGCTATGTTCGATAGTACCGATATAACTCCCTGGCCTCCTGCGTTTACTAAGTGAAAAGCCTGATCGTCATTTCCGGAAAGAACGCAGAAATCGGGGCGTATTTCGTGTATTTTACGCAGCAGCTCATCAACTTGCGCCTGTATGCCTGAAGCCTCTTTGAGGGCTGTTATATTTTTAAATTCCGCAAGCCTCAGCACCGTTTCCGGAAGTATATTCACACTTGTGCGCCCGGGCACATTGTATATTATAATAGGTATCGAGATAGCTTCCGATACTGCCTTGAAATGCTGGTATAACCCTTCCTGCGTCGGTTTGTTGTAATATGGTGTAACCACAAGCGCGCCATCCGCTCCCATTTCCTGAGCGGCTTTGCTGTTTTCCACAGTCAAGACGGTCGAGTTTGAACTTGTTCCCACGACCACAGGTACTCTTCCGTTGACCTTCTTAATAAAGAATTTTATTAGTTCATCCCGTTCATCTCCGAAAATAGCGGGAGCTTCGCCAGTGGTCCCTAATACAACCAGAAACTCTACTTTCTGTTCGATCTGCCAGTCAATAAGGCGACCGAAATTTTCATAATCAATACCGTTTTCATTGAACGGTGTAATGATAGCTGTACCTGTTCCTTTGAATAACACTATTAATACCCTCCTTTGGAATACGTTAATTTTTATATTGTATCAGTTTGCTTTATGAAGTAATAGTATTAAATTTATGATAAAATTTTTTGATACAGTATGGGCGCCGTCTCGGCGTCCCGTTAAAACGCGAAAGGGGCGAACAGGCAAGTGCTGAAGAATTTGCTTCAGAAGGTCTTCAACTTTGGGCAGCATGAAAAGGAAGGAAAAAAAGAAAGCGTAATTATAGCAGGTCGTTCTGATAAAACCCATGATAACAAGCACGAAGCATTATCCGAATGCTTCTTGCTTTTGCGTGCCGCCCGAAGCCAGAAAAGAGATAAACTCAGCGCTGAATCGTTAACAACGCTCGAAAAAATAATAGAGATAATGGAACGGGAGGGAATCTGACTTGTTATTAAAAATAGCGGTCGGTTGCGACCATACCGGCATAGAACATTTAAATGAATTAAAAAAATATCTCTCGGAAGTTTCATTAGAATACGGAATTGAGGAAGTTGTCGAGTTGAATGGGGAGGATTATCCGGAGGTCGCGTTAAGTGCGGCTAATGCTGTTTCCTCGCATACAACCGATAGAGCTGTCCTTATTTGCGGCACCGGCATAGGGATGTGCATCGCGGCAAATAAAGTTAAAGGAATAAGGGCCGCTGTATGCAATACCCCGGAACTTGCTGCCATAAGCAGAAAACACAACGATTCAAATATCATTGCGATTGGAGCCCGCCTCATTACGCCATCTTTGATCCCTCAGATAATTGAAAAATGGTTGAGCACTGATTTTGAAGGCGGACGTCATGCTGAACGACTTAATAAGATATCCGCCGTGGAAGAGAATCCGCTTTCTTTGAAATACGGGAAAAGCGGGGAGCGCTTAACAATATTCGATCATCCGCTTATTCAGCATAAAGTCGCTATGATACGCAATAAAAATACAAGCGTGAAAGATTTTCGCGATCTTATACAGGAAATAACCAGCCTTATGGTCTACGAAATAACGCGATATCTGCCGACCGTTCCAATAAAAGTTGAAACTCCTCTTGCGATAACTGACGCTGTGGCTTGTGAAGGGCGCTCGCTTGCCATAGTCCCGATTATTCGCGCCGGTATAGGCATGGTTGAAGGAATCCTTCAATTAATTCCCAACGCGAAAGTTGGACACATAGGATTATACAGGGACACTGAAACCCTTAATCCAATTGAATACTACTGTAAACTGCCGGACGATGTAAACGAAAGGGAAATATTAATCCTCGATCCAATGCTGGCAACAGGAGGCTCCGCAGTCGCCGGAATAGAATTGATAAAGAAGCATGGCGGGCAGAAAATATCTTTTGTATGTATTATCGCCGCGCCGGAGGGAATTACGAAAGTACATGAAGAGCATCCTGATGTTCATATCTATACAGCGACCCTTGACAGCCACCTCAACGATCACGGCTACATCGTCCCGGGGCTTGGCGATGCGGGGGACAGGCTTTTTGGAACTGAATGACAAGGGATAATATTATATGGATAATCCTGTAATTGCTTTATTGATTGTCGTACTTGCGTCTTTTTTTTGGGGCGGATTCGTTACGCCTGTAGCAATAGGATTAGCGAACCGTTTTCATATTTTGGACGCTCCCGGCGGGCGCAAGATACATTCCAAAATCACTCCCCGCGGCGCGGGTTTGGGATTGTGGCTCGGATATCTTGTCCTGTGCCTTTATTTCGTAACCCCGGCAAGCGCAGCCAAAGAAGTTTCAGGAGCTTTTGTCCCTTATACCGCAACAGGGGCTACATTAGTTTTCTTCAGCGGTTACATGGACGACATGAAATCCCTACCCGCTTTGTTCCGCCTTCTCATACACCTGCTGGCGGCAGCTCTCGCCGTTTACACTCTGGAGCTTCCTCCTGCCTTGTATTTTATAGCAATAATATGGATAGCTGGAGTTACAAGCGCTTATAACCTCATAGACGGTATAAACGGCCTTTGCCTTTCAATATTCATCACTTCATCGACAGCTTT
>Ga0123353_10007746_pt1 | contig 14572 bp, 13 predicted proteins | sample TergutLab28metaG_3_FD_92763 | JGI IMG/M metagenome (GOLD analysis project Ga0123353, IMG submission 92763) | Labiotermes labralis P3 segment gut microbial communities from Petit-Saut dam, French Guiana - Lab288 P3 | ecosystem: Host-associated > Arthropoda: Insects > Digestive system > Gut ... | reverse complement strand
GTCGCCGAATTTACTTCCGGCTTCCGCCGTGTCCAAACCAATCAAACGAATGCGTTCCGATTTTCCGGTGTGAAGTTAAAACAACCGTCGACACCAAAGTATAAGATTCCTACTATAAATGTGTGTCCTTTCGTGCTAATTATCAGATATTTGGCTTCCCATCTAACGATCATCGTGTTAATAAAATATCGTGCCTTTCCGCCCGCTTACAGGGATAGCACTTACTATTTCAAATTCACCTTTCCGCCCGCTTTTCCGCTTGATATCTCTCCTCTGTTGATCAGAATAAGCCCGATAATACATAAACATATTCCGATTATTTGTTTTATCGTCAGGGATTCTCCGAAAAAAGCGAGCCCGATGGCTATCATAGACACAGCCACCATAATATTGCAAACTACCCCGCCGAGACTGATATTCCATCCGGCACGGAATAAGAAGATGTATCCGGTCTCTATCCCCACTGCTGCGATTCCGTATAAAAAGACTGACTGGTTTATACCAATTGCTATATCGGCCATAGTGTCGCCGCCTGAACTCAGCGAGAAGATTATAAAAGACACAAGTGCAAGACACGAATAGGTGATGACCAACCCTGCGAAGTGATTCATCTTTTTGGGTATTTGTTTTGCGCTTATCTGGTAAGTCGTAGCGGCTACTATTATAACAATGACTGGTAAAAAATATAACATGATCCCTTCCTTAAGCATTTATCAGGATGAACCCGGCAAGGCAAAAGCAGATCCCTGCAACGTGATCCTTAGTTAGTTTCTCTTTATAAAATAGAATTCCAACCATTATCAGGACAATGGCCTGGCCGATATTACATACAAGAGGTCCCAAACTGATCGGCCAACCCGCTCTGAACAAAAAAATGTAACCCAGATCGATGCCGCAAATACCGGCTACCATAACAAAGACAGCCCAGTTGATCTTTTTCAGTTCTTTTGTAAGAGATTTTTCTTTTGAGGTAATATAAAAAAGAATCAGCGAACACAAAGCGGCCGTTGCATAGGTTATTACCAGCATACCCAATGCATGCTGATCCGAGGGGATCGTCTTTGCCGATATATCATAAAGGACGTTAGAGCAGGCAACCAATAATACCGGGAAATAATATTTGATCATGTTAACCTTTGATGTGCAATAATTTAATGATCTGTATTAACGGGTCAATATAGAACACATTTTATCATAATGCCTGATATTTATGATAGGCTAAATACTGAATATTGTTGAACTACTACTTTGTCTTTGCTTTCTTAATATAGGTTTTATGCATATAGCCGATTTTATTTCCAACTTTAACTTTGTGCCAATTTCCCTTACTGGCAAGAATCACCACTTTTGTGCCGTGGGGATGTTTGCTGATTATTTTTGAAGAGGTACTTGCTTGACTTCGTAAATGAAGATTAGAGCCGTTAGTATTAACCGTTGCTTTACGTGCCCATCCGGCATAGAGTTTCATATCTTTTTTAATAATTGATTTTGCGGTAAATACTTTACCACCTGTTTTTTTTGTATACCAGCCCATGAATTGATAGCCTTTGCGATTTGGGATCGTGACTTTGCCAAGTTTTTTATTCTTTACAATATTTTTGGAAATTTTGCCTTTATTTCCTTTGAATTTTCCGCCATTCGCAAAGAACTTCACTGTGTAATTTGTTATAGGTGGGGGGTCTATAGTCGAAAAGTTAAATTCAATATTCTTATTGATATATGGTTGTGGATCCAGATTACCATCAGGTCTGAGAATTATGCCTTTCTCAATTACAAACTTGTAATCACCACCGGCCTTAAGTGTTCCTGCAGGAATTTCGAAAAGGATATCCCCACCTCTGGCTCTCCCGATACCACCTTGCCCTCTAAAACCCAGACCCTGAAAAACGACTTCCTTAAATATCGTTTCTCCATGGAGTATGATATTATTATTGGAATCTTTTATCTTGACCTTGGGCAAAAAGTTGGTTCTGAAGAAACCACCCTGCTCCGTACTTAAACTGCTCTCGTTTCCGGTCTGTTGGCCGGAATATATCACACCGAATTTTATCGGTTTTTTACTATCTAGTTTCTCAATTATATAATTCTCCCATTTGTCGATTGCCGTCGGAGTAACCGTCATTAATGTGTAGTTATATCCGTATTGATTTGCCATTAAATAATCATCTGCTGCAATACCACCGTTTTCTTGTTCAACAGGATGACCGTTAAAAAAGTATATCATCTGATTGCTAAGTGCAGGATCCGATCCTCCCTGTCCATATCTTGGATCCCCGTCTTTTGGTGCACACGCAGTCATATAGTCAATCAGTTTATCTTTACTCGGAGTCGCAGAATATACTGAAAGCATCGGTGTTGTGATAACCAATGAAATAACTATCGTGAATATTAATATCTTTCTTGTTTTCAGCATGACCCTCTCCTTAAGAAAAATTCGTCCATTGTTTGAAATTTGATCACTATAATTTTGATCACTAAAATATAAAAAGACAATACCTCCAAATGGAAAGACATTGTCCTGTTGCTCCCGATACCCAAATATAAACCTAAATATCGGGGATCTGCGATTTCTTTCCAAATACGGGAAGACCAGACATTTCTCTCTGATCTCTGTCGTTTATACTGCCATGAGATTGACTTTTAGGTTTGTATAAATCGAAATCCTTTATTCATTTCTCTATATATTTTATCTAATAATTATATTATCGTCAAGACAGTACCAGTTTATTAATGCCAGGCTATGGCTTATTAGTTTTTTTTTTGTAAAATCCAGGATTTAATTCAATTAGAAAGACTATTTTTCTGTCAAGCGATTTTGAAAATGTCATATGGCAGGTTCTTGTTTGTTCGATTATTCTGTTTGAATAAGGGAATCTGCCAGATGAAACACGAAAATATGGCATCAAAATGCGGGTATGAACGATTATTAACGATTATTAACGTTATATTTGATATATTTCGTGGATTTTGGGCGTATTTGGTGAATGATTCGTTCATAAGCGCAATTTGATGCCAAAAACATGGTGCACTTCTGGTATGAGCATACTTATCAGTCACAATTGGGTCAAATGACTTTTCAAAAGCAAAACAATGTGCAATAAATCTGTCAGCACACAGAAAAGTTTCATTTTTCATTTTTCTGAAACACATAACACATACCTTATAGCATCATTAAGATTATATTGGGTTGCATGACATTTTGTCTTGCTTTATTTTATGACCTTGTCAAAATCGGTTGAGATTAATTCAATTAGAAAGACTGTTTTTCTTGTATTGGCCTCGACAATAGTTTAAGCTTTAGGTGAAAATTGTAATCATCAGTCGACGATAAATAATTACGAAAGGAAATAATAGGACAGGTACTATGAGTTTTATTTTAAAAGATATTATCCTCTATGACAAAGAGAAAAAGGGATCCGAAAAAATATCAAGTATTGATTTAATATCAGGAAAAGGCATCCCCAGTGACAAGCACTTTGATAAGGACTCGAATCAGATAAGTGTACTCTTTGTTGAAACCTCCGATATGACATCTGTTCCTGACGAAGTTATAAAAGCGATAAAATCAAAGGAAAACTTTGAAAAAGGGCTGTGTCACAAAAGATACAAGGCAAATCTTTATATTATGTGTGATCAGCATCCGGATCTGGCAATCGGTCGTGAAATTACAATAGGAAATGTTGTTCTGAGCATCTCAAAGACGAAACCCTGCTTCGATGAATGTGAACTACACCAAAATAATGAATATTGTTTTCTAAAGAAAAATGCCTGCTTTGTCGAAGTCAAAACAGGCGGTATTATAAATGTTGAAGATTCTGTAAACTATTGATTATCAGAACTCAATTTATCAGGATTCAATTTGTCAGAATTCAATGATCTCGAATTCATTTTCCAGCACATCTATCAAAAGGACTTTTCCGTAGAGAGAAGAGCCTTTGCCTAGCAGCACTTTCACACATTCGGAAACCTCCATGGCAGCGATAACAGGTGGAATGAAGGAAGGATTCCCCAGGCTTTTGAAATCTGATTCACTTTTGCCGCCATATAGATTTTCGATCGTTTTATCTCCCGGTCTGATAACACTTAGCTGTCCGAACCAGCCGCCGATCGCACCGTGAATCATTACCAGGCCTAGTTCAGCGCATATATCATTCAAAATGATCCTGCTTTCAGGACTGTCAAGAGCATCAATTACGATATCATGCCCCTTTATTATTTCAGCCCCGTTATCTCCATCCAGAAATTCAACGACAGGTATTAATTTCACCTGAGGATTGATTCGAGCTACCCGCATTTCTGCTGCAATTGCTTTTTTTTCGCCTATAAGTTCAACTTCGGACAGGAGTTGCCTGTTAAGATTTGTCTCTTCAAAGACGTCTCCGTCAACGGCTGTTATCGTCCCTACTCCTAAGCGTGCCAGTATTTCGATAATAAAACCGCCTAAACCTCCGCATCCGACAACACATACGCTGGTTCCGAACAATTTTTCCTGTTCCTCTTCGCTAAGTGCTATCAAATTCCTTTCGTATCTTCCTTCAATCACAATCAGACGCTCCTTTATTAATCACAGTAATAATCATAGTAACTTCTTTTCAACTGCAGCTATCGACTCCTCGGCCTTTTCAAGAGTTATTTCTATATCTTCATCTGTATGTGCCATCGACACAAAAACATTTTCATAGTAATTTGGGTGGAATAGCACTCCCTTGAACAACATCTCTTCCCACCACAGAGTAAAAATATCACCGTTTGCATATTTTTTCGCATCTCTGTAGTTCCTGATCGGATGTTTTGAAAACCATACCTGGAACAACGGCCCCAAACCGGTTACATAGGCATCTATCTTCGATTTTTTCCATAATTCACTTATCCCGTTCATAAGCTTTACGGATTTTCGGTAAAACTCTTCATATAGATCAGGTTGCCTAAGATAATCCAGAGTTGCGGATGTTGCTGCCAGTGCTATGCCATTGCCACTATAAGTTCCGGCTACCGAGACAACTCCGTCATCAACCAGTTTGAGAAGTTCCTTCTTACCACCCAAAGCAGCAACAGGGAAGCCTCCGCCCATCCCTTTGGCAAATATCGATAAGTCGGGGTCGATATCATAATACCCCTGTGCTCCGGCCAGCGAAATCCTGAATCCGGTGATGACTTCATCTATTATCAAGACTATACCATATTTCGAGCAAAGTTCACGCATAGTTTCGAGATAACCGGGCTCCGGTAATATACACCCGGTATTACACATTATTGGCTCGCTGATGACTGCCGCGATCTCGTCATTATGTTTTTCGATTACTTCTTTCAGCTCATCGGGTTCATTCCAGTTGAGAATTATCAGGCTGTCCCTGATACCTTCCGGAAGGCCCGGCCCCTGAACCTCTGCAGTCAATTTGCCCTGAGTATCAACAGCTGCATCTGAAGGATGTTTGCTCCAGTATATGCCGTCGGAAAAACCGTGATACATCCCCTCGAACCTGATCACTTTCTTTTTTCCTGTATACGCTCTTGCAATTCTGAGAGCATAGAGTACGGCTTCAGTCCCCGAATTGAGAAGCCTGACTTTGTCAATTCCGGGAACACAGTCTACCATCTTCTTTGCGACTTCAAGATCTTTCTTGGAAGTCATAGCAAAAACTGTCCCGATATTATTGATATGTTCAGAGACGGCTTTCGTTATCCCAGGTGGGCGATGTCCCAGTAACATGGGTCCCAACCCCAACAGATAATCAATAAACTCGTTGCCGTCGATATCGGTCACTCTCGATCCCGATCCTGTTTCTACTGCAAGTGGAAAAGGCTCCCATCCCGAGAAAGTAGCTCTTGCAGTGCTGTTCACACCTGCAGGCAGATACTCAGTCGATCTTCTATAGAGCTCTCCGCTTTTCCTGAATCTTCTTTCATATTCTTCATAATTACGTAATTTCCTGATGTCCATATTTGCCTCCCGAAGAATTATTTGTCATTTTGTTTCATGAGATGTGTATTCTCGATATATGCCTTATATATTTTTTCATATGCAGTATTTTTGTTTTTTTCAGGCCGGTATGTCCTTTCATGACTTCCGGGCTGTTTGGGGACATTTCCAAATGACCATGAACCGATTCCTATCCCCGCCAGATATGCTGCACCCAGAGCCGAATCATGAGAATCACCGACAGAAAAACATTCTTTTCCCATTACATCTGCCATCATCTGCATAAAATAGGGCTCTTCGGATGCATGCCCCATACATATGATTTTATTCACATCCATTCCAAAAGACTCTATGCATCTCTTCACTTCAAAGCACATGCCTTCCATAAGAGCATTGACGATATGGGTAATACCATGTTTTTCCGTTAGACCAATGAGCCCTGCTTTGAGGTCAGGATCCCATAGTACCCCTTGTTCGCCACCGGTTATAAACGGAAAAAACAGAAGACCACAGCTCCCCGGCGGTAACCCCCCGAGGCTCTTAGTATAATCCTTACCACCCGCCACTTTATTGATCCACTCAAATGATGCTCCGGTGGAAATAAGATCGGCTTCAGCTCCATATGTCCCGGGTTCACCCATGGGAGTGACAAAATGATTATTGTTTGTGTTTAAATTAAGAGAATCAGTTAACCCTATGATAGCTGTGCTTGTACCCCACATTTGTGAAACCGTTCCTGCATCTGTTGCACCTGCTCCTAATACACCACATACGGAATCCGCACCGCCGTTTATTATTTTCGCATCAGCGCTCAGACCCAATTCAACAGCAATATCTTCTTTTAAATTTCCAACGACTGCACTCGACTCCCTGATCACGGGAAGTGATCGTATATCTATCCCGATTTTTTTACACAGGTCCTTATCCCAGTCTGATTGAGTCAATGAGTATACCGCATACCCGGATGCCGTTGAGGGATCTGTGACCAATGCTCCGCTCAAAAGGTAGCAAATATAATCCTTGGCTGAAAGTATGTAGTAGTTTCCTCTCAGCCCCTGGTTTTTTAACCATAGATACATCGGTGCAAGATATCTTCCGTCGAGTATTATTCCTGTTTTCAGGTAATACTCTTCTTTGCCCAGTTTCTGTAACAGATCTCCGGCAATCCCGTCAGCCCGGGAATCGCACCAGAGTATCGAATTACCAATAGGTTCTCCGTACTCCTTATCCAGTAAAACAAGAGAAGGCATTTGCCCTGATAATCCTATCGCAATAACCTTGGAGAGATCATTCCTTTCAGACAATGTCTTAACAGCCTTTTTGATCGCGGAATACCAATCCGTCGGATCCTGTTCGTACCTTCCCTCGCCCTTGCCGGACAGAGGATAGCTCTCCCTGGAAGAATCTATCATGTGACCGTCTCCGTCAGTCAAAACTAGCTTGACCGATGATGTCCCGAGGTCCAGGCCTAATATGTATTTATTAATTTGATTTTTCCAAATCCAACTCTGTACACAACTACCCATTTTTTACCTGCTCACAGTAATTCTTTGTAATTATCATCAAAATATCAATCAGTTTCTCCAAAGACTTAAGGCTCAGCCACTCATCCGGGGCATGGAGATTACCACCGTCTGCACCTATTCCGAGGGTTGGGAATCCGGCATCCTGAAAAATTTGTGCATCACCCCAGCTGTTCTCCCCCACGCTCTTCGCATCGATATCAATGACTGCTTTGACTGCCTTTTTGGTTATCTCAAGGAGTTCTTCACTTCCACTTGTTGTAAAAGGCTCCCTAGCAACCACTACTTCAACTTTGGCTTCAAGATCAGGATAGATACTCCTCACTTCTTCGAAAATATCTTCTATTTCATTTACTCTGTCATTTATTGACTCTCCGGGCTGAGTGCCTATTTCTATACCAAGCTCGGCATGGTCAGGATAGGAGGCAAAATCCGTACCTCCCTTTATATAGCCTGTATGGTAAACTGTCTCCCCGTTCATCTCGTGGGGATCCGCCGCGAATTTTTCGTTTTTGTTTTTTTCCATTCGTACTATTATTTCGGCCAGTCTTGTAATGGCATCAGAAGAAAATTCTCCTGCAGACCCGTGACCGGCTTTTCCCTGTACTGATATTTTCAGCCATCCGAATCCCTGATGACATATATTGATATGACCTTCGGCCGCTGATTCCAAAACAAGGCAGGCCTCAGGTCCATTCTTCTTAACGTAATCAAAACTGCCGCAGGATTCACCTTCCTCGTCATCTATGAAACAGAGATGCACATCACCTTTTAAGTTAACGCCATCATCTTTGATTTTCTTTGCAAGAAGCATCATTGCAGCACAGTGTCCCTTGTCATCAGCTGAACCGAGACCCGTGATCCGATCCCCCTCAATCTTAGCTTTTAGTGCTCTGTCCTTCCATAACTCATACCCCACGGTATCAACATGAGCATACAGTGTTAAAGGCCTTCCCCCACCACGTCCCTTTATGGTCGCCTTAAGATTCCTGTGATCATCATCTACAACCTGAAACTCAGTATCTATACTAAGATTGGTCAAATATCCGTCGATAAAATCCAGAACTTCTTTTGAACCGGGAGCACCTTCTATGAGAAATCCGTTCGAGGAATCTATCCTAATAAGTTCTGTCAGTAACTCTTTAATATCATTAATATCACTTTTCATTTTTTCCTGATCTCCTCTGTAAAATGGCAGGCAACTTCATGTTTGTCCCCGCACTCACACAGTTCCGGCTCTTGGTTTCTGCAAATTTCCGGCTCCCCTTTGATTTTGTAAAGCCAGCATCTCGTATGGAACCTGCATCCTGTTGGGATATTCGTGGGTGACGGTGTTTCCCCCAACAGCACATGTCTTTCTTTTTCTTTTGATCTTTCGTCCATACTGGGAATGACGGAAGCAAGTGCTTTTGTGTAGGGGTGTCCGGCTCTGTGAACAATTTCCTCTGCAGGACCGATCTCAACCATTTTACCGAGATAAAAAACAGCTATTCTGTTGGCGATCATCCACGCAAGACTCAAATCATGAGTGATGAAAAGATATGTGAGATTTTTATCGCCTTTCAAATCAAGCATCAGCTGTAGTATTTCGGCTCTGATCGAAACATCCAGCATCGATACCGGCTCATCCGCTACCACGAATTCCGGTTCCAATATCATTGTAGCAGCTATCGATAACCTTTGCCTCTGCCCCCCCGATAGATGGTGCGGATACCTCTCGGACATCATGGCCGCAGGTTGAAGGCCGACCGATTCAAGATAGCTGTGTATCTTTTCGTTTATCTTATCATTCCCCATATCTTTCTTATGAATAAGCAGTGGCTCTCTCAGTGTCTGATATGCATTCTGCCTCGGATCAAGGGATTCATACGGATCCTGAAAAATCATCTGAAGCTTCTGTCTCATCTTCTGCATTTCACCGTGAGGAGCAGTTGTGATGTCTCTGTCTTTGTAGATCACTTTTCCCTCGGTAGAAGGAATGATATTTATAATTGCCTTGCCCAAAGTTGTTTTGCCGCTGCCCGATTCACCTACAACAGCAAGTATCTCTCCCCTTTTTATGGAAAAAGACACATCATCCACAGCGCGGATTTTTTTGTCTGCTTCCTCGCCCCGCTGCTTTTTTCTGCTTTCGAAATACACTTTTAAATTTTCTACTTTAATGACATTTTCCATGTAATGACATTTCCCCTATCGAACGTCAACTGCTACTTCCCTTTTTTTACTTCATTATACATTATGCATGAAACTTTTCGATCTTCCGATACTTCATATTCCTCCGGTTCCCAAGCCTTACACTCATCGCTCCTATCCGGACATCTTTCATAAAAAAGACAGCCCTTAGGCGGATCGATCATATTGGGAGGATAACCCGGTATCCCGTGCACGAATTCCTTTTTTTCATATATATTCGGGTAAGATTCCATTAGTCTTTTTGTGTACGGATGCCGGGGATCGGAAAAAACTTCATTGCTCTTACCATATTCGACAACGCTTCCTGCATACATGACAGCTATTTTATCGCAAAGATCCGCAAGAACACTCAGGTCATGGGATACCATTATCATAGACAAATTATATCCTAAGCTCAAATCCTTAAGCAGCTCCAAAATCTGCGCCTGTATCATTACATCCAATGCTGTAACCGGTTCATCTGCTATTACGAGTCTCGGTTCGCAGGCAAGAGCCATGGCGATCATTGCTCTCTGCCTCATCCCTCCGGAAAATTCATGAGGATATCCTGTAAAACGTTTCGCTGATATTCCGACCTGTTCCAGGAGTTCCCTAGCCTTTTTAGCGGCTTCCTCTGCATTGATTTTTTTATCGTGAAGCCTGATCGGTTCCATTATCTGCTTTCCAATAGTATAGAGCGGATCGAATGCATTCATAGCTCCCTGGAATATGACAGCGATTTCCTTCCATCTTATCTGGTTCATCTCTTTTTCATTCTTTTCTACCAGATCCTCTCCGTCGAAAAAAATATGCCCTCTTTCGATCACGGAGTTATCGGGAAGGAGTTTCGGTATAGCCAGAGACGTTGTTGTTTTTCCGCATCCGGATTCTCCTACCAGACCAAGAAGTTCACCTTCTTCAAGGTTTAGGTCAACTCCGTTTACGGCATGTACCAGACCGTTTTTTGTCTTAAAACTGATCGTCAAATCTTCGATTTTAAGTATTTCCATCTATATGACCTCAATTTCGGGTTAAGTATTTTCATTAATATGACCTCAATTTCGGATTGAGGATTTTATCCAATGTGTGTCCTGTCAGCGTGAATCCAAGTACTATTAAGAGTATTCCTATTCCTGGCGGTATCAGGTACCACCATGCACCTCTGCCGGCAGCTCCGGATACAAAGGCATAATGCAGCATCGTTCCCCAGGATACATTTACCGGATCCCCCAGACCCAGGAATGCCAACGTTGCCTCGGACAGGATCGACCCTGCAATTACGAGTACGGTATTTGCATATATCAGCGGAAGAACATTCGGCAATATATGAACCAGAATCAATCTCGTGTTGCTTGCGCCAAGGGTTCTTATCCTTTCGATAAACTGCCGTTCCTTTATGCTGATAACCTGTGATCTTACTATTCTTGCCGTGGCGGCCCAGCTTGTCAGCCCGATTACCATGATGGTTATGCTCAAACTCTGACCGAATATAGCGGCAAGTACGATTATCATGGGCAGTACCGGAAGTGCAAGAAAAACATCGGTTATTCTCATCAATATCGTATTTATAATTCCGTAGAAAAAGCCCGATATGAGCCCGACCAGAGATCCCAAAACCATAGAAATAAATGTTGCCATGAGTCCGACAAACAAGGATACTCTTGCACCGGCAAGAAAAGATCTGAATACATCTCTCCCCATTTCATCTGTTCCCAGCCAATGCGCGCCCGAAGGCGGGAGGAAAATCTGAGCGGCAGTTTCCGCAACCGATCTTGAATCGAAGGGAAATAATATCGGTCCAAGTACGCTCATTATGAGTACGAATATGAGAATAATGATGCCGGATTTCCCCATGGCATCTCCCCACATCTGATCCCAGATCTGTCTGCCTCTCTTCTCGCTATATATGACATCGGGGTCGACTTTTTCAATTCTTTTCTTGAAAATGCTCTTCATAGGCTCTTCACCCTCGGGTCAATTATCATGTAAAGAATGTCTGATATGAAATTAGCCAATACGGTCACCGTCGCAAACAGGAAGAAACTTGCTTCAAGTATGGGGTAATCTCTTTTTATTACAGCATCGTACATGAGCTGCCCCATGCCCGGATAGGAAAATACCGTCTCGACCTGGATAGCTCCTCCGATCACCAGGCTTATATATAAAGCCATCGTAGTTATTATTGGCAACATTGCATTGGGCAGTGCATGTTTCCAAAGGATCATCCCGGAAGAAAGGCCTTTCCCCCGTGATGTCAATATGTAATCTTCAGTTAGAACATCCACCAGTGAATTTCGCGTTATCAGAAAAAATTGCGCAACGTCCACAATGACAAGGGCAATAGTAGGAAGGATCAAATGCCGGGCGTAGTCGGCAACCATCTCCCATGTACTGACATAAGTCACTCCCGGAGTGAGAACCCCTGCAATAGGAAGGACATTGAGAAACACACCGAATACTATTATCAGCATGAGTCCTGTCCAGAATGTGGGGAGGCTCCAACCGACCATTGATGTGACAACCAGAACCTTGTCTAGTTTGCTGCCCCTTTTCATGGCGGAAATGATACCAAAACCGATCCCCACGATGATAACGACTACCGTGGCTGCTGCTAAAAGCATCAGGGTATTAAAAAAACGCTCCGATATTATGTCTATTACATCTCTTCTATATGTAATGGATATCCCGAACTGACCTGTAACTATATTCTTAAGATAAATCAAATATTGTATTCCGAGAGGTTGATCCAGGCCAAAGAGTTCCTGTAATCTGGCCATTGCCTCTTCACTGAGGCGGCCTGCCCTTTGCAGCAACCTGAGAGGTCCGCCCGGAAGGATCCTGAACAGAATAAAATTGATCGTTGCTATAACATAGAGAATCAGCAAAAGCTGCCCTATCTTTTTGGCTATGTATTTTAGTTTAAACATGCATTCTAGCCCGTATTTTTTCAGCTTATAGGGGATGTCTCAGCCAAGTCCTAAAAGTCAAGTCCTAAAAGTGGTGGAAAAACCAAACAAAAGTTTCATTAAGTAAATTTCACGGAAATCAGGCATTTATGTCAAAAAATCGAAGTTATGAACGATTTTTAGACCAAATTTGGACAAATTTACCTGTTTTATGGCTTTTTTCTTGGAATATTCGTTCACAACCTCAATTTTTTGACAAAACCAGATGAAAAAATTGCAAAAACAAGTTTTGAGACAATCCCTATGTGCTTATTAATTTGTACCTGCCCTTAGGCTACACTTGTGCCTGCCCTTAGGCTACACGTGTATCTGCTTATTCAGCAGGCTGTACGTTTACATAGTTATCGTAAGTCACGTTGTAAATAATACCGCCGTCAACTTCTTCCCAGCCGGTCCATGTGTCTGTTCTGTATGCCTGAAGCTTATCCTGATACCACAGGATAAGGTATCCGCAGTCGTTATAGAATATCTTCTGTAGTTGATCCAGGTACTCCTGCCTCTTGTCTTCGTTCATCTCTCTTGCCTGTTTTAGATAGAGCTCGTCATATTCGGGATTTGAATAGAATACATCATTGTCTTCTCCAATTTGGTCTGTAAGAGGTATTCCAAGCAGGTATCCGGGATCAAGATAATCAGAATCCCATCCCCAGACAAATAGATCGAAATCTGCATCCGAATCAAATATATAGCCGCCCATGGTATTTTCATCCATCGTCTGAAGATCGAGTTTTATCCCGATATCTTCGCATGAATCTCTGAGCATTTGTGCGGCTCTTACATCAACTGTTGTTGATTCTATAGCATATAACCTGAATTCCAGTGGTTCGCCGTCTTTTTCAAGAACTCCGTCACCGTTGGTATCTTCATATCCGGCATCCGCGAGAAGCTTCTTTGCTTTTTCCTGGTTATTGTCGAGAAGTTGATCTTCCGGAACCTGGTATTGCCATTGCTTCATGCCGTCAGGGATCATTACACTTCCCGGGGCACCGTGACCGGATAAAGCTACTTCGACAATATTGGATCTGTCTGCAGCACAGTTTATTGCCTGTCTTACAGCGACATCCCTAAGTATAGGATTCCCCTGTGAGTCGGGACTTTCATAGCAGTTGAAACCAACCATATGAAATGAGAACGAGTCAAGTGACACCGCATTGATGTCATCCTGATCTGTAAGTCCTTCCCAGACTGTCGGCGGCACTTCTGTGATAATATCTATCTCATTCGCTTTCAGTGCCTGAGCCATCACATCTTCGTTACCGTACTGAATGAACGTGATCTTAGCCGGTCCGGGTTCTGTTCCGTAGTATTCATCATTTCTTTCAAGATTGACCGTTGCACCCTGATCCCAGCTTACGAATTTCATGGGACCGGTACCGATCGGTTCGTCATTTGAATATGCCTCGATATCTTCAGCTGTCATATCTCCCCATATATGCATGGGAAGTATTGGGATCGTCGGGGCCAGATTGAATGCCTGCGGCTCCGAGAACTCAAGAATGACGGTATAATCTCCGTCTGCAGTTACACTCTCAAGGTCAGCTGTGTATTTTGCAGCATCACTCATTTCATTGTCTTTAACTATGTTATATGATCCCACAACGTCTTCCGCTGTAAACGGTTCACCATCGTGCCACTTTACACCTTCTTTGAGCTGGAATGTTAATGTTAAATAATCTTCGCTGTATTCAAAGCTTTCGGCAAGCTTATAACTCAATTCCAGATTCGTATCATAGCCCAGTAGAGGTTCATACACCAAATTCGTGATTTGAAGTGCTTCGGTACTATAAGTTGTGAGCGGATTCAAGATATCCGGCTCTGATGTCCAACCGACCCGTAGTGTGTCGCCGCTGCTTCCTGCGTTATTTCCGCCACCGCCACATGCAGAGAGACTGAAAACAAGCACGATGATGAGTATCGACATCAATAATTTTGATTTCATAATCATGGTATTTCCTCCTTTAATAAAATTGATAAACTTTGTCAAAGAAACC
>Ga0123353_10007744_pt1 | contig 14572 bp, 15 predicted proteins | sample TergutLab28metaG_3_FD_92763 | JGI IMG/M metagenome (GOLD analysis project Ga0123353, IMG submission 92763) | Labiotermes labralis P3 segment gut microbial communities from Petit-Saut dam, French Guiana - Lab288 P3 | ecosystem: Host-associated > Arthropoda: Insects > Digestive system > Gut ... | reverse complement strand
CTTTGTCTATCCTTATATCGAAGCGCGCGGGCGCCTATGACGTCCCGAAGGACAGCCGCCGTATGCACGACGCGCCGGTGCCAAGGCTCGGCGGGATCGCGATCTTTATTTCGTTCCTCATAAGCGCTTTGGTGCTGCGCGCCCTTATCAGCGACGGATATATAGTGGATCAGGACGCCATGGAGCTGACGCAAAAGCTTCAGGCCATAATGATAGCGGGCGCTTTCGTATTTTTACTCGGATTGATCGATGATATAAAGGGCATGCGCGCCCGCGTCAAGCTGCTCGGGCAGGTCGGCTGCTCGGCCCTCGCCTTCGCGCTCGGCGTACGCATACCCGCCGTCACGATGTTCGGCTGGCAGTTCGCGGACGAGACCGGCGCCGGCCTCTTCATCAGCTTCATCATCACCGTCATATGGCTGGTCGCCATAACGAATATGATAAACCTTATTGACGGGCTCGACGGCCTCGCCGCCGGCGTCGTCGGTATCGCGGCCCTTTCTATCGCATACAGCGCTTTTATAAACGGGTATCCCACTGCGGCCCTCGCCATGGCAATAATAGCGGGCTCCGCGCTCGGCTTCATTCCGTTCAATTTCTACCCGGCCAAGGTTTTTATGGGTGACAGCGGCGCCATGTTTTTGGGATTCGCACTTGCCTCTGTCTCTATAATAAGCCCCGCCAAAGGTGCTACTATCGTAGCTATCATCGCGCCGGTATTAGTGCTGGGCGTTCCTCTTTTCGACATACTTTTCGCCATGTTTCGCCGCGCTCAGCGCCGTCAGTCGATCTTCGAACCTGACAAAGGCCACCTGCATCACCAGCTTACGCGCATAGGCATCGGCCAGCGCCGCGCCGTCCTCATGCTTTACGGTATCAGCGGCATCATGGGCATAGCCGCTATCGTGCTTTCTCGCGAGCTTTATCTGGAGGCGGTCGGCCTCTTCATAATCGCCGTCGTCTTTATCGTCGTTCTTATCTGGGGCTGGAATAAGAACAAGGATCCATGATCGCTGTCAGTCCGTCTAGATCGATAAGATCCAATCCGCTATGTCCGTGTGGCGGCGGGCAAAAGCTATGTGATAGTATATAGCGTTGAAGCCCGGCTAATAGTAAAGGAAGAAAATGAAAATGAAAAAGTATCCATTGACAGAAAAATACGACGCGGCGTGGGTCGAAAAGAACTGGATGGGCCCGAATCCTCTGTGGCAGCTCGAAGAACTGTGCGGGAATTTGGAGCTTGAGCCCGGCATGAAGGTGCTCGATCTGGGCTGCGGTAAAGGGGTCACGAGCGTCTTCCTCGCGAAGGAATTCGGCGTGTCGGTCTTCGCGACCGACCTTTGGATAAGCGCGACGGACAACCTGCGCCGCTTCGAGGAGGCCGGCGTCGCGGACAAAGTATTTCCCTTGCACGCGGAGGCTCACGCCCTGCCTTACGCGGAGGGCTTCTTTGACGCCGCCGTCGCGATCGGAAGCTACCACTACTTCGGCACGAGCGATTCTTACTTCGTCGACGTTTTCTCCAAGCTCGTGAAGCCCGGCGGCCAGGTGGGCACCGTCATCCCGGGGCTGAGCCGCGAGTTTGAAAAGGGATATCCCGAAACGTTGAAGGACCTGTGGTTTCCCGAATTGTACACGTTTCACAGCGGCAAATGGTGGCGTTCTCTTTGGGAGAAGACCGGGCTTTGTGAGATCACCGCGTGCTATGATATGGAAGACCCGAAAGCCGTCTGGCGGCCCTGGGCCGAGTGGTCGGTAAAATATTTCGCCGAGGAATTCGGGGACGGCGGCGGGGGCGCCGACTTCGACCTGAAGTTCTTAGGCGCCGACACGGAAGACGATATAGCGCTGATAATCCTCGCGGGGAGGTGTAACCATGGATAACGCGGTATTGGGCAAATTAGGGTACGGGCTGTATGTACTGACGGCGCGGGAAGGCGAAAAGGACAATGGCTGTATTATCAATACAGTCATGCAGATAACAAGCGCTCCACCCCTCATCGGCGTGATCTGCGTAAACAAACAAAACTTTACTCACGACATGATCATGAAGACGGGAAAATTCAATCTTTCCGTACTGACTGAAGAAGCGCCTTTCGAGGTGTTCGAGCGTTTCGGCTTTCATTCCGGGGCGTCGTACGACAAGTTTCCCGATTGCAAAGAGATCGCCAGGAGCGTGAACGGCCTGATCTACCTGCCTGAGTATACTAACGCTTTTCTGTCTTTTGAAGTGAAGGGCACGATAGATTTCGGCTCGCATACCATGTTCAAATCCGAAATCGTCACCGGAGAGATACTCGGGCCGGCGGAGAGCGTCACATATTCCTATTATCATCGGCATATCAAACCGGCGCCGCAGGCGGCCCAGAAGACCGGCTGGCGCTGCGTGATATGCAACTATATATACAAAGGCGACCCCTTGCCTCCGGACTTCATCTGCCCGATCTGCAAGCACGGCGTGAAGGATTTCGTCAAACTCCCATAGCGCCGGGGCGAAACGACACGGTAAAAAGACACGGGGACGGTTCTTTTGTCTTTCACATGTGGAAAAAGACATAGGGACGGTTCTTTTGTCTTTTAAATGTGGAAAAGACAAAAGAACCGTCCCCGTGTCTTTTCATTCACCCTACCCGAAGGCGTTCTTTCAAAGCTTCCTGGAGTAAGGCTGAAACATTTATGCTGGCCTTGGTAGCTTCGGCGTCCAGCCAGGCGGGAAGAGAGACGTTGCGGCGCACTGATGTGTGCATCATCTTTTGTTTGTATAGATCAAAATCGACAGATACAAGGGTCTTCGTCTCTTCGATGACGCCAATCCCTGAATCCGACACCCAAGGAGATGATTTTATATCGACCCTACCGATCTTGGAGGGGTTGGGGATTTTTTCTCCCCTCTTTTCTATGTCGTAGGCTGCGCCGCATATCAAGTCTTCGGCCATTTCCAGCGCATTGCTTAAGTTCTTTCCTTGTGTCATGACGTCAAAATCCGGCGAGTACACAAGATAAGGAATCTTTTTATCTGTTGTTTCAGCCAGTATGACCGGGTATACCTTTTTCATTTTCTTCCCTTCTCAATCATAAATCCCACTTTTTAATCAAGGCTTTTGCAAGGAGCTCATTTACCTCGGCATGTCTCGGGATTTGCTCGGTATTTATTCCGTCGGTATATATGTCGTGCTTGCTGCCGTATCTCAGAAAACTCCACCCCTTTTGCCTAAACCTCTTTATCAAGTCTCTTCGCTTCACTCCGTCACTCCTTATTATACACACAATATTGTGTATGTAAATATCTTGTTCTAAAAAGACATAGGGGCGCCTCCGAAAGATAGGGGAAAGACAGGGGGACGGTTCTGAAAGACAGGGGGACGGTTCTTTTGTCTTTTTTTTTCTAAAAGACAAAAGAACCGTCCCCCTGTCTTTCAGAACCGTCCCTGTGTCGTCCCGCTTATTCTTTTAAAGCTTTTTCCGTATAAGCTTTACTGACCCCTGTCAATCTGCTGATTTGTCTGATTGAAGCACCCGCTATTATCAATTTCTTGATGTTCTGATCGCGCTTAGTCCTTTCGAGCTTATGAAATTCCTCTACCTCTTCACGTTTACATATTTCCCATATTATCTTTTTCACTTCTCCGTCAGTTAGGCGAAGGCGATTTTCCAGACAAATATCTTCATTATTCAGACTATGAAACTCTATTAATTCGCCTAACTCTGTAATGCTCAACGCAAATGCCGTGTCGACTATTTTGCGTTTCCTGACATATTCGGGATAGCTGCTCCAAGAGTATTCGTCTAATTGGGCGCAAAAACCGTCTTTTTTCGGGTTTTGGTGAATATAACGCAAAACGGTCAAAAAGTATTTGTCGTCCTCAACCGGCTCACTCTTGAATCTGTCCTGGAATAAATGCCCGACCCTCTCGTATTTCCAATTGTGCCAGGCCGCGTATCTTACGCCGATCCGTTTGAATATAAGCTCCAGGTCCTCCTTGCCGGTTTTAATCAACAAGTGGACATGGTTTCCCATAAGGCAGTACGCATACAATTCAAACTCGCTGGTGTCCTTGCATTCTTTTAAGATCTCCAGGTATTTTTCGTTGTCGTAATCGTCTTTGAATAATTGTTGTTTGTTGATGCCACGAGCTATAATGTGGTATATCCCGGTATTGCTCGTTTTTCTTGCTGTTCTTGTCATATCGCCACCTCGCTGGTATTATATGACATATTACCATATTTTGTCAATATGTTTTTTCGTGCGTCCTTTTCTCCTTGAAAACGCACCCCGCGTGTTTTTCAGCATGCGAAGAAAATATCCGAAAACCCTAATCCGCTCTCGCAGAAAAGAGCAAGGAGACAAAACGTCGATGAGATGGCGACGTTGAAAAGACAACGGGACCGTCCCCGTGTCTTTTCATAACGGAAAAAGACAAAAGAACCGTCCCCGTGTCTTTTTAGTGGGGCTTGGGTTTTATTTGTGAGAGGATGATGCCGCAGAAGATCAGTATACAGCCGAAGTAGGCGCGGCCGGTCATGACTTCGCTGATGAGGATGGCGCCGCCTACGACGGAGAAAACGGATTCGAGTGAGAATATGACTGCGGCTTTGGCGGGCGCGACGTAGCGCTGGCCGACGATCTGCAGGGTGTAGGCTACGCCGATCGAGCCGATGCCGCGGTAGAGCAGCGGCGTCGCGGCAAGGAGCAGCAGAGCGGGGTCTATGGTTTCGGTCGCGAATGCGAAGGCCATGCAGAGGGCGCCGCAGATGAGAAACTGCATCTGGGAAACCCTCAGGGCGCTTACGCGCGGCGCGATCTTGTCGATGGCTATGATATGGGCGGCCCAGAAAAACGCGCCGATGAAGAGCAGCCAATCGCCGATCTCAGGCTTTCCGAGAGCCTCCTGCACGGTAAGAAAATACATGCCGACGACGGCGAAGCCCGCGCCGATCCACGTGAGCTTGCTCGCCCTTTGTTTCAGGAATATCCCGGCTATCGGGACGATGATGATATAAAGGCCCGTGATGAAGCCCGACTTGCCGGCCGACATGGTCATCTCCACGCCGAACTGTTGGAAGTTGCTCGCGCCGAAAAGTATGAGTCCCAGAATGAGCCCGTACTTAAAGAGCTTCGCCCTGCCCTCGGGGGTCAGTTTTTCTTTTTCCAGAACCAGGATGACCGGTATCAGCGAAACCGCGCCGAGCAGAAACGACACGCCGTTGAACGTGAACGGCCGCATATAGTCCATGCCGACGACCTGGGCGACAAAAGAAATGCCCCATATAAGGGACGTGAGAAAGAGGCATATTGTCGCTCGGGTCTCTTTTGTCAATGATTGAGTATGCTCTTCATAAACTGGCGCGCCCGGGGGTTGGTCGGGTTCGTGAAGAATTCTTCCGGGGTCCCGGTCTCGCCGACTTCGCCGTCGACCATGAATACCACGCGCCCCGCAGCCTCGCGCGCGAAGCCCATCTCATGAGTCACCACGAGCATCGTCATGCCGCTCTTCGCGAGGTCGATCATGACGTGCAGCACGTCCTCTACAAGCTCGGGGTCGAGCGAGCTCGTCGGCTCGTCGAAAAGCATGATCTTCGGCTCCATCGCGAGCGCCCTGGCGATCGCCACGCGCTGCTGCTGCCCGCCGGACAATTTCGCCGGGTATTCGTCAAACTTGTCGTCAAGCCCGACCTTTGACAGTTGATACTCGGCTATCTCGGCGGCTTCCGCTGCGCTCATCTTTTTCACGTTTACGGGCGCGAGCATCACGTTTTCTTTCGCCGTCTTGTGCGGGAAAAGATTGAATCTTTGAAAGACCATGCCTGTCTTGAGCAGTATCTCGGCGCGCTTTTCTTTCGACATGCGTACATGCGGATGGCCGTGAACGCGTTTGTCCAGAAGCACGTCGTCGATATAGATCTCGCCGTCGTTGATCATTTCGAGCCCGTTGATGCATCTTAAATATGTAGACTTGCCCGAACCCGACGGCCCTATGATCGCGACCACTTCCCCGAGCTCGACGGTCAGGCTTACGTTTTTCACGGCCTCTACGGTCGCGAATGTCTTACATATATCAACGGTGCGGATGACTGACATAAAAACCTCTCTTACTCGTAGACCGAGAACTTCTTCTCAAGCTTGTTGAATATGGCCGTGAATACTGCGGTCAGGATCAGGTAGATGATGAGCGACGGTATGTACACGAGCGCGCTGGCTTTGTTGGACGCTATCATCTTGGTCTGGAAGGTAAGGTCGTTGAGCGCGATAATGGACACGAGCGCCGTGTCTTTCAGTACCATGACGAACTCGTTGCAGATGGGCGGTATCATGCGCCTGTACGACTGGGGGATGATGACGAGCCTCATGGCCTGCCCGTACGATAGGCCCAGCGAGCGCGCCGCTTCCATCTGCCCCTTGTCTATCGATTGGATCGCGGCCCTTATGATCTCCGCGAGATACGCGGCGATGTTCAGTGAAAACGCGATGAACGCGGCCATGAACCTGCTGCCGACGTCGAGCCTCGGGTCGATCATGGGCAGGGCGAAATATATGATGAATAGTTGGATCAGAAGGGGCGTGCCGCGAAAGAAAAACACGTACGCGGTAGCCGGTTTGTTGATAAAGGGATTGGATGATATCTTGGCCAGGGCCAGAAATACGCCGAGGACGAGCGCCGTGAGCACAGACGTCACTGTCAGAACGAGCGTCGTCTGGGTCGCTGCGAGCAGCGCCGGCATCCATCCTATTATTTGCTGTATAGACTCCATACTTTTCGCGCGGCGCCGCTCCTTAAAGGATAGAGCGCCGCGCTTTTTTTCTCAGCTGTCCCTGTTACTCCGCCCGTGTGACTATGCAGAGCGCGTTCGAGACGTAAGGTTCCGTCAGGATGTATTTTTCCGCGCGCTCCGGCGTGATAGACACCGACGAGATGATGATGTCGTATTCGCCCTTCTCAAGGCCGAAGAAGATGCCGTCCCACGCCGTGTCGACGAACTGGACTTTAAGCCCGAGCATACCCGCGATCTCCGTCGCGATGTCTATGTCAAAGCCGACGTTGTCGATACCGTTATCCGCCTTGTATTCCATCGGAGGATATCCGATCTCGGATCCTACCATGAATACGCCCTCGTTCTTTGTCGTGAAGCCCATCGGGATGGAAGGCGCCGAGCTGACTTCGCGAAGCCCGCCTGTGAAGGCGCCCGCGTCAGCTCCGAAATGCTTCGTCGCGATTTCGGTCATCTTTCCGTTGAAGTACATCGTGTCGATCGCGGCTTCGACCGCCGCCGCGAGGCCAGTAGACGACTTTGCGAGGCACATGCCCATCGGCTCGCCTATGTCGTTGATCCACGTGATCTTGTATTTGTCGCTGCCTACCGTGTAGTAAGCCGCGACGACGCTGTCGACGTATACCGCGTCAACGCGCCCGAGCGCCAGGTCGTCGAAACACTGTGTGACTTTCTCATAGCGGCTGACTTCGACGCCCTTGGCTCCCGCCTCGATGATCTCGTCGATGCTGAAAGCGGCTGTCGTGTCGGTCTGTACCGCGATGTTGTGCCCGGAAAAATCATCCGGGGAATTGATCACAACGGGGCCCGTGTTTTTGCCGCCGCAAGCTGTCATTACCAGTGCAAAACTGAAGACCAGGCACAGTACGATAGCTATTCTCTTATTCATTTACTTCTCTCCTTACTTTTCGCTAAATAAACTGAACGTTCATTATAACATTTTTTCTTTAATGAAACTTTATTTTTCCCAGGCGTCGGCTACGGCTTTCGCGACCGCTTCCGCGATATCCTTGCTGTTTTCCTTAGGCAATACGCGCTCTTCCGACAGCTCCTCTTCCGGCACGAGCCCGGCCAGGGCGCGGGCCGCCGCGACCTGCATGTCTTCCGTAACGCGCGTCGCCCCCGCGTCGAGGGCCCCTCTGAATATGCCGGGGTATATCAGCGCGCTGTCGATCCGGTCCGTCATTGGAAACACGACGGGGTTTTTTCTCATGGTTTTCACGAGCTCTTCGGTCAGGGCTTTCGGCTTTGCCACGTCGACGAAAAGGTCGCGGCTCTTTACGGCTTTTTCCAGCCCTCCCGAAAGGCCGTCCTTGTTCGTCATTTCGAGCAGCTCGATCTTGTCCTCGCCGAACTCGGGTATGCGCGCGGGGCTAAGTATCCCTTTGCTGTCGCAAACGACTATATCGCGTATGCCCAAGCGTACGAACATTTTCGTGACCGCGCTGCCCGCAGCGCCCGCCCCCGCAATGGCCGCGCGGACTTCCGAAAGCGGTTTTCCGCGCAGCTTGAAAGCGTTCAGGACGGAGGCGCCTATGACGACGGCCGTCCCGCTTCCGCTGTCGTGAAACACCGGGATGTCAAGCTCGCCCGCCAGCCTTTTCTCAATGATAAAGCACTTCGGCGCCGAAATTCCGTCCAGCAGGATCCCTCCGAATCCCGGCGCGATATTTTTTATCGTCTCCACGATCTCGTCCGGATCCTGTGTGGCGAGGCATATCGGAAACGCGTCCACGCTTCCGTATTCCTTGAGCGCGGACGCCTTTTCTTCCATTATGGGAAGCGAAGAAAGCCCTCCTATATTTCCCTGTCCGGGCATGGCCGACCCGTCGCTGATGACCGCGATCCTGCTGATTTTCAGAGAGTAGCCGAGCGCGTGGAGCTGCATCGAATCTTCGTAATTGCTCTTTTTTTCCATTGCGCCGCCCTCTATTTCCAGGAGCTTTTCAGCCCGACTATACTATTGAAAACTTTCGGGGCGCCGGGGCCTTTCTCGCACAGCTTTTGGTCGGCTATGTAATATCCGTGCCGGAAGAACTGGTAACGCTGTCCCGGCGCCGCGCCCGCAAGCGAGGGTTCCGCGAAGCAGTCCCTGATGACGACAGAATCCGCTGCGAGCGTCTGCTCCCCGTCCTCGCCGTCGTCCATCAAATACCCGTACTCGCGCACCGTGACCGGAACCGCTGTCTTCGCGTCGACCCAGTGGATAGTCCCTTTGACTTTTCTCCCTTCAAAGCCGCTGCCGCTCTTTGTCTCGGGGTCGTATGTGCACCTTAGCTCTGTAATATTTCCGACCGCGTCTTTTACGGCTTCCCGCGCCGTAATAAAATACGCGCCCTTGAACCGTACCTCGTTTCCGGGGAAAAGCCTGAAATACCCCTTCGGCGGCTCTTCTTTGAAATCCTCTCCGTCTATCCACAGCTCGCGTGAAAACGGGACCGCCCTCTCGCCGAGGCCTGTCTCTTCTCGTCCGTTCTCCATCACGAGCTCTTCCGTTTCCCCCTCAGGGTAATTCTCGATCACGACCTTTATCGGGTCAAATACCACGTTGCGGTTTTCAACCTTATCTTTTAAATCTTCACGGACACAAAATTCCAAAAACTCTATGTCGACCGTGCTGTTTGCCTTTGCCACCCCTATCTCGTCGCAAAAGCGTCTTACGGCTTCGGGCGAGTAGCCCCGCCTGCGTATCCCGGCGATCGTCGGCATCCTCGGGTCGTCCCAGCCTTCCACGGACCCGTCGTCTACCAGAGCTTTCAAATACCTCTTGCTCATGAGCGTCCGCGTAAGGTTCAGGCGGGCGAACTCGATCTGTCTCGGCGGCGACGGCCAGTCAAGCGCCTCGAGGGCCCATTCGTAAAAAGGCCTGTGGTCCTCGAACTCGAGCGTGCAGAGCGAATGCGTTATGTCTTCGATCGCGTCCTCGATCGGGTGCGCGTAGTCGTACATCGGATAGACGCACCACTTGTCCCCCGTCTTGTGATGGGTCGCGTGCGCGATGCGGTAGATCACCGGGTCGCGCATATTGATGTTCGGCGAAGCCATGTCGATCTTCGCCCGCAGCACCAGGCTGCCGTCGGGATGCTTTCCTTCACGCATCTCCCTAAGCAGCCTGAGGCTTTCCGCTTTGTCTCTCCCGCGCCAGGGGCTTTCCGTCCCCGGCCGCGTCAGCGTACCGCGCGCGGCGCTTATTTCATCCGCGCTCTGCTCGTCGACATACGCCAGCCCCTTATCTATAAGATATTCCGCGCCCTCGTACATGCGCTCGAAATAGTCCGACGCGTATCTGAGCTCGTCCCACTTAAAACCGAGCCACTCGACGTCCTCCTTGATCGAGTCCACGTACTCGACGTCCTCTTTCACGGGGTTTGTGTCGTCAAATCTCAGGTTGCATTTGCCGCCGTATTTTTCCGCCGTCGAAAAATTCAGGCAGATGGCCTTGGCGTGCCCGATATGCAAATAGCCGTTTGGCTCCGGCGGGAAACGTGTGTGTATCGGCCTGTCAAACCGTCCGTTTTTGAGGTCTTCGTCTATAAAATTGTGGATGAAGTTTTGTGATTCCATATGCGTCTATCGCTTGACGATAAGAGCGACCCCCTGTCCTCCGCCTATGCAGAGCATCGCGAGGCCTGTCTTCGCGTCCCTCTTCATCATCTCGTAAAGCAGCGTCACGAGTACGCGCGCCCCCGAAGCGCCGATAGGATGCCCCAGCGCGATCGCCCCTCCGTTTACGTTTGTTTTTTCCGGATCGAGCCCGAGCTCGCCCGTGACCGCCACGGCCTGCGCCGCGAAAGCCTCGTTCGCTTCGACGAGGTCTATGTCCCCAATAGTCATACCCGCCGTTTCGAGGGCTTTTCTCGACGCCGGCACTGACGCGACGCCCATTATGCTGGGGTCGTTTCCCGCTTCTCCGTAAGATACGATCGACGCGAGTATGGGAAGCCCTCTCTTTTCAGCGTAATCCCTGGAGCATACAACGAGCGCCGCCGCTCCGTCGTTGATACCCGAGGAGTTACCCGCCGTCACGACGCCGTCCGCCTTGAACGCCGGCTTGAGTCGGGCCAGGTCTTCCGCCGTCAAGCCGAATTTCGGATGTTCGTCCGTGTCAAATATTAAGGGGTCCCCTTTTTTCTTCGGCACCTCGACCGGTATGATCTCGTCCTTGAACCTTCCGCTCGTGATCGCCGCCTCGGCCCGCTGCTGCGAACGCAGCGAGTACTCGTCGATCTGTTCCCTTGTAAGGCCCCATTGTTCGACGATATTTTCGGCCGTTATTCCCATATGATATCCGTAGAAAGCGTCGGAAAGGCCGTCTTTTACCATGATGTCGACAAACGTCGTGTCGTCGTATTTGATGCCCCATCTGGCGTTCGGCAGAGCAAAGCCCGACTGGCTCATGTTTTCCGTGCCTCCCGCTACGATGACGTCCTCGTCGCCCGCTTTGATGATCTGCGCCGCCATGCTGACAGCCCTGAGGCCGGAGCCGCAAACCTTATTAAGTGTCATAGACGGCACTTCCTTTGGGACGCCCGCCTCCATCATCGCCTGCCGGGCTACGTTCTGACCGAGCCCGCCCTGCAAAACGCAGCCCATGATGCCCTGCTCTACGTCCGAAGGCTCTATGCCGGCTCTCTTTATGGCCTCTTTAATAACTATCGCGCCGAGACGTACGGCTGAGACGTCTGTCAGGCTGCCGTGATACTTTCCTATCGGCGTGCGTACCGCTCCGGCTATTACGGCTTCTTTCATTTGAGACTCCTTCCCCTCCCATTAAGCTTCTTTCCCTTGCTTCCGGTATATTGATAATACGTGGTTTTGCGCGATTTTTCAACTGCGCACACGAGTAGAGCGAGACATATGAACCGTCCCCTTTTGTCTCCCCTCATTTCAGCGTCACGATATACTTTTCAACGAATTTGACAGGCTTGTAAGAAAGCTTCGCCTTGCGCAGGCCGGGGATGCCCATGTCCTCCTCGCGGTTGATGCGTTTTACGTTCGAGGCCATATGCCTGCAGAACTCGTTGTTGATGGCCTGGTACAGGCCGCGGTATTCGGTGTTGGCTTTTTCGACGTGCACGGTCACGGTCTTTGTGCCGAGCCTTCCGCCGATACTGAACGCTTCGATCTTGCCGCCGATGCGGATGACTCCGGACAGGTATCCTACCGTGCTCAAGTTCACAAACACATCATGCATGGCCCGTTCCTCGAATTCGAGCAGCAGTCGCTCGTGAGGATCTTCGAGGTTTTTCCGTTCGTTGAATTCGCTGATGAAGGCCATCGCGTCGTCGGCCATGTCGGGCGTCATCTCCCCGTATTCGTACTTGTAATTTGCGAGGAAATAATTTAAATGGTTTTTCTTTGCGTGGTAGGCTCTCCCGCTGAGTTCGATAAGGTCTTTCGTATCGTATACGTAGTCGAAATTCGGCCGGTCGGCCTCGTAGACAAGCTCGCCCGGCATCGCGTCGGATAGGATATCGAGCATATGAAACGGCACGAGCTTCATTACAAACGGCCGCCCTTTCGAGTCGAAAAACTCCTTCGCTTCCAAAATCGTCCTGCGCAGGCTCCCCGCCTCGTAAGCGCCCGAGCCCGTCAAAGGCGGGAACATAAAGGTGTCGTCCAGGGCGGGGTCGAGGTTGTCCGCGCCTGTAATGCAAAGATAGTCCCCTATCCTCTTCCAGCTGAACGCGTTTATTTCTTTCCACATGAAGAGGGACGTATACGTAAGCCCGCTCGTCTTGTAGTCAAAACCGTTCAGAAAGCATTCCAGCAATTCTCTGTCTTCGAGCGTTATCCTGCCGTCAAAAATATACATACGGGGTTTAAAGCCCCCAGTCAAACAGCCGCCATCCACCGATAGCGCTGCGCATTGTCAAATCAAAGCAAAGAGGGGTGACCGTGGCGTACCCGAGCGAGTTCGCGACGATGTCGCTTTCATCCGCTTCCGCCTCGCCGAGGAACTTCGGCGCGCCCGAATAGTGATAGCCTTTTCGCCCGTCGTCCTGCCTTTCGTTGAACCATTCGTCGTACGCGCGGTAAGAAAGCGGGCAGACCTTTACGCCTTTGATCTCTTCTATCGGCATGTCCGGCACGTTGACGGAGAGGATCACGTGCTCTTCGTTGATATAATGAATATCGAGCTCTTTGGGGTTTTCGGCGATTCTTTTTGAGAATTTTTCGGACTCCGCTATTTTTACCGCGAGGTCCATCGCCGCCTCGAAATGGTCGGGCGTTCTATGGAACGCGTTCTTTGAACTGACCGATATCGCGGCTGCCGGCAGCCCGCATATGGCGCCTTCGATCGCGCCCGACACCGTTCCCGAATAAAGCGTGTCCGTTCCCAGGTTCATGCCGTGATTGAAACCCGAAAAAACCATGTCCATCTCTATGCCGCGTGACCGGTAAAGCTCGAGGCCCATCTTTACGCAGTCCGCGGGCGTCCCCTCCATCGACACCGCCTGCTTTGCCTCCGGGAAGGGGATGTCGTCGAAAAAGACGATTTTGCCGATCGTGATGCCATGCCCGGTCGCGCTTTGCTGCACGTGCGGCGAACAAACATATACGTCGCCCACTTTCGAAAGCGCTTCCGCCATTTTATGAACTCCCTTGGCTCCGATCCCGTCGTCATTGACTACTAAAATATTCTTACGCATCAACCTATGATAACAAAACCCGCCGCGATTGTCTTGTGACAGACGTGCTATATGCTGTATCATGGTCATGTAATGCTTTGTTGAGATATAAGGAGGCGATATGAAAAAATATTCTACCCTGCGTTTTAAGCAAAAAGGGCGGATCGGCGTCGTAACGGTCAACCGCCCGGAAGCGCTGAACGCGCTGAACGCGACCGTGCTTGAGGAACTATCCGATATATTCGGCAAAATCGAGGCGGATGACTCGATCGGGATCGCGATCCTGACAGGCGAAGGCCGGGCTTTCGTGGCCGGCGCCGACATCGCTGCGATGAAAGAAATGTCCGCGATCGAGGGCCGGGCGTTCATGCTCAAAGGCCAGGCCGTGATGCAAAAGATCGAGTCTCTTAAAAAGCCCGTCATTGCCGCGGTAAACGGTTTCGCTCTCGGCGGAGGCTGCGAGCTTGCCATGGCCTGCGACTTTCGCTTCGCCTCGGAAAAAGCCAAGTTCGGCCAGCCCGAAGTCAACCTCGGCATCATCCCCGGCTTCGGCGGTACCCAGCGCCTTCCGCGCCTCGTGGGCAAAGGCATGGCCAAAATGCTCATCTTCAGCGCTGAGATGATCGGCGCCGAAGAAGCCAAGGCCATCGGCCTTGTCGAGAAGGTCTTCCCCGCCGATGACCTTCTGGCCGAAACCGAGAAATTCTGCGAGCTCATCCTGACAAAGGCGCCTATAGCCGTAAGCCTCGCGAAGGCGGCCATCAATAACGGCGTAAACGTCGACCTTCCGACCGGCGTCAATTTCGAAGCGGAAGCCTCCGTCGCGCCGTTCGGATCGGTAGACCGCCTCGAAGGCATGGGCGCTTTCCTCGAGAAGCGCGCGGCAGAATTTAAAAACAAGTAAACATGGAAGGGACGGTTCTTTTTATGTTCTTTGCGAACATAAAAAGAACCGTCCCCGTTGTGTTAAAAATGATTGTTGACGACTGGATCGCGAAAAAAATCGGTCTCTCGCAAGGAGAGAAGCTTTCACGCGAAGCGTTAGAAAAATGGCAGGCGGAGAAGCTTAGCGAAACGCTTTGGCGCGCGCTCGCGCACAGCTCTTTTTACCGAAACAAGATAAGCAAGGGGCTGTCAATCTATTCGCTTGACGATATAAAGAAGCTGCCTTT
>Ga0123353_10007743_pt1 | contig 14573 bp, 5 predicted proteins | sample TergutLab28metaG_3_FD_92763 | JGI IMG/M metagenome (GOLD analysis project Ga0123353, IMG submission 92763) | Labiotermes labralis P3 segment gut microbial communities from Petit-Saut dam, French Guiana - Lab288 P3 | ecosystem: Host-associated > Arthropoda: Insects > Digestive system > Gut ... | reverse complement strand
TAGGTTGTCAGCGCTTTAAACGCGGAAGTAATATCAAATTGAATTGTTTTTGGATCAACAAAATGATAATCGAAGTACAAAATTCCTGATATTTGGACGGTTTCTTTGGTGAAGCAGTCAGGATCAATATCTTTTTCAAGCGTAATTTTGATTTTTGCCGCTTCATCAATTAATATGTCAGTAATAGCACTATTATCAGGAAGATGATGATCTCCGACAAATACCTTGTCAATCATTATTTTGGTATCCGCTTGTTTTGCGCCGGGGCTGTTACTGTTGCATGATGCAAAAGACAGAAAAAGAAATAACAGCATCCACCCAAAGTGTCGTTTCGGCGGGATTTGGTGTGTGTGAGACATCATGATTTATGTTTATTAAGTTCAATTTAAAGTTCATCATTGGTAGTTCGTCAGAAAGGGTAATGTGAAATAGAACGTTGAGCCGATTCCTTCTTTCGATTCGACACCGACATTTCCACCCATCAGTTCTACAAGACTTTTGGATATTGCCAGTCCCAAACCGGTGCCGCCATACAGCGTTTGCGTTTTTTTATCGTGCGCCTGCCTGAAACGTTCAAAGATTTGTTTCTGTTTCGTTTCGGGGATTCCGATTCCGGTATCTTCCACAAAGAAATAGAGTTTGTCGCCATCCTCCGTCAGATTGTAACCAAATCGGATATACCCCTTCTCGGTAAATTTTACAGAATTTCCGATGAGGTTTGAGAATATTTGCCTTATTCGGACAGGGTCTGACTGTATGATACAGGGAGAAATGAAATGACTCCGGTCGAGCATCAATTCCATCTTTTTGTCGCGTTTCAAAATGAAATCCTGAAAAAATATTTCCAACTCGTCCAACAGATTATTTAAATCGAATGAGATTTGATGTAACGACAACAAGTTTGAGTCTATTTTGGATATGTCAATAATGTCGCCGATCAGTTGCAGCAACTGTTGTACATTGTTGCGGATGATACCGGTGTAGATATTCCGTTTTTCGGCCGGCAGTTCGTCGCGTTCGATAAATCCCAAAAATCCCACAATACCGTTCATCGGCGTGCGTATTTCGTGCGACATGTTGGCAAGGAACGACGACTTGAGTCTGTCCGATTCCTCAGCCTGTTCTTTGGCTTCGATGATTTCTTTTTCGTACTTTTTGCGGTCGGTGATATTCACGATAATGCAGTCCCAGACGATATCCCGATTCTTATAGATTCGCGGCATGGCGTTTTCGAGCAGCCACACTTCCTGATCGCCTTTCATCATACGGTATTCGCAGGAATATGACGACATGGAATAGATACATTCCTGTTCGATTTTTCGTTTCTTTTCATGGTCTTCGGGCACCATCTGCCGATAGAACACTTCAATGTCTTCCATGATGGTTTCGGCGCTCAATCCCAGCCATTCTTCGGCGGTACTGCTGATGTAGGAAATGACTTCCTTTCCGTCTTCGCTGACATGTTTCTGGTAAATACATCCTCCGGGCAGGTTGTCGCTCAGGGTACGCAAGCGGATTTCGCTTTGTCGAAGTTTTGCCGTCTGTATTTTAACCATCTCCTCCAAATTATCCTTATACTGCGAAAGTTCATGATGCGATTCATGCAATTTATCGTTGATATGCAAAATCTCACCGTGCTGCAGTTCCAATTTCTTATTTGCCTGTCTGTTGCGTTTGTTGCTGCGGAAAATAAACAATAATAAAATGGCGGCACACATCAGGGCAATGGAAATAATCGCCACAATCCTTTTTTGATGCATCATGGCACGTTGTTGACGCTCAAGTTGTGTTTTGATGGTTTCATTTTTTTCGGTCATGTCTTTTTCAAAATCGTACTGCAAAGTCAATTGCTGGACATTCTGTTTGCTCTCTTCTCTATTCAATGAATCATTGATAATCTGATACTTGCGGAGATATTCGATGGCAATTTTGTAGTTACCTCTCCGGTATTTGATCAAACTCAATCCTGATAAGGCATCGGACATTATCGCGTAAAATTCGTTTTTGGCGGCAATTTCGTAGGCTTTGTGGAAATCTTTCTCGGCACGCATTAAATCATTATGATCCATGTAATAATTGCCGGAGGTATTGTATGCAGCGGCTATGGTTTGCTCGTTTCCGGAAAAAATGGCTTTGCTCAAAGCCTTTTCTTTGTAATACTTTGTGCTGTCATCTTGATTTTCAGATTGAAATATGTTGGCAAGGTTGTTGTATATTTCAAATAACTGATAGTTATCCGGCGAATTTTTTTCGTATATGGCAATGGTTTTCCGCAATAAATCAATCGATATTTCTGGATTTTTTAAATGTTTAGTCATTGCGATGTTGTGTGTGATCCGGGCAACTTGTAACTGATCATCCAGTTCCTCGTAAAGGTGAATCGATTTTTGATAGTATTCATCCGCAAGTTCTGTGTTACCATGCTGATTATGGATTGAGGCAATCAAGTCATACAATGAAGCCTCTTGCTGCTGATTTCCGGTTTCTATGGATAGACGAAGCGCTTCCTCGGCATGAGTTTCGGCAAGATACCATTCGCCAACTGTTTCGTACAAATGGATTATACTTTTGTAGACTATGATTTGTAAGTTAATATTACCTGTTTTTTTCCAAAGCGACAGCGCTTTTTGCAAAACATCAAGCGAATAATAAATTTTCGACTGCGCGCTGTAAATGAGGTTCATATTATAGTAATTCAAAGCCATGCCATTGTAGTCCTGCAATTTTTCGGATATATTGATAGCGGTTTCGTAATGTTCCAGAGCCTGTTCATAATTGAACAGAAAGTAACAGGAAGTACCCATAGTACGGTACAATTCGGCGCGACCTTTGTCAAATTGCGCCTTTTTCGCTAACGAAAGTCCCTCGTTAGCGTACTGCAAAGCCTGATAATATTCACGATTGGGTCCAAACAATAAACTACGGGCAAAGCGGTTGTATACCATTACCTTAGCGGTATCGGATGTGGCACGTTTCAACATGTTTTCGAGGCTATCGGGAGTATTTCCTAAAACCGTGTAAAACAATGTGTTGAACACGAAAATGAAGAATATAATGCGTTTCAAAAACATCATTAAAATAAAATGACGAAAGTACATCATTTTTTTGTATAAATAATGCAATAACTAAAATTTATTTTGTCCACATTTTAAAAAAAAAACTACTCTGTTAAATCACAGGGACAATAGGGCATAGTGAAATAAAATGTTGAGCCGCTTCCTTCTTTCGATTCAACTGCGATTTGTCCACCCATCATTTCCACAAGATTCTGGGATATATACAGTCCCAGACCCGTGCCACCATACACGATCTGGTCTTTTTCGTCGTGCACTTTCCTGAACCGTTCAAAAATATATTCCAGTTCCGATTCGGGGATACCGATTCCGGTATCTTTCACAAAGAAATGCAGTTGATTACATTGCTCTGTCAGCATGTAGCCGAACTGGATATAGCCCATGTCGGTAAATTTAACCGCGTTTCCGATGAGATTCGATAATACCTGCTTTAGTTTGATTGGGTCGGATTGGACGATGCATGGTGAAATAAACCGGTTACAGTCGAGTATCAGTTCCAGTTTTTTCTTGCTTTTCAAAATGGAATCCTGAAAAAATATTTCCAATTCGACCATCAGGTTGTTCAAGTCAAATGGAATTTGATTCAACGCCAACTGGTGCGAGTCTATTTTTGATATGTCAATAATGTCATCGACTAATTGCAACAAATGTTGTACGTTTTCGCGGATGATACCGGTGTAAACGTGTCGTTTTTCGGTCGGCAGGTCGTCGCGTTCGATAAATCCCAAAAATCCCACAATCCCATTCATCGGTGTGCGTATTTCGTGCGACATGTTGGCAAGAAACGACGATTTGAGTCTGTCCGATTCTTCGGCGTGTTCTTTGGCTTCGATCAATTCTTTTTCGAACTTCTTGCGTTCGGTGATATTCACGATGATACCGTCCCAGACGATCGTTTGATTCTCGTAAATACGCGGCATGGCATTTTCGAGTAGCCATATTTCCTGATCGTCTTTCTTCAGGCAGTATTCGATGGAAAAAGGCGACATGGAAAGCATACTTTCCCGTTCGGTTTTTTTCATCATTTCAAGGTCTTCGGGCAGCATTTGCCGGTAGAACCGGTCGATGTCGTTCATAATGGTTTCAGCGCTGAAGCCCAGCCATTCTTCGGCTGTATTGCTGATATAGGAAATGACTTCCCTTCCGTCTTGATATACATATTTCTGGTAGATACAGCCTCCGGGCAGATTGTCGCTCAGGGTAAGCAACTGTATTTCACTTTGTTGAAGTTTTTCCGTCTGCTCTTTAACCATCTTCTCTAAACCGTCCTTATATCCTGAAAGTTCGTGATGCGATTCCTGTAATTCATTGTTGATGCGTAAAATCTCATGATGCTGCTGTTCTAATTTTTTATTTGTCGTCTTGTTGCGTTTGTAGCTGCGAATAATTAACAGTAACAATATAGCGGCAGACGTTAGAGCAACAGAAATAATTCTGACAACGGTTTTCTGATATTTTACGGCTTGTTGTTGATACTCAAGCTGTACTCTGATCGTTTCGTTTCTATCGGTCATCTCTCTTTCAAATTCGTACTGCATGGTCAACTGCTGGACATTCTTTTTACTTTCTTCTCTGTTCAATGAATCTTTGATGGTTTGATACATTTTTAAGTAATCGAAAGCAACTTTGTAGTTGTCTTTCCGAAAATTGACCGAACTTAATCCCGACAAGGCATTTGACTGCATATTGCACAGCCCGTTTTTGATCGCAATATCATAGGCATTACGAAATTCTCTTTCGGCGCGGCTTATATCTCCATTTTGCGCATAGAACCAGCCAATATTGTTGTATGCGTTGGCCATAGTTTGCACGTTTCCTGAAAGAACGGCTTTACTTAAAGCCTTTTCCTTGTAGTATCTTGTGCTGTCGTTGTTATTTTCAGCCTGAAACATGCTGGCAAGAGCATCGTATACCTCAAATAATTGATAGTTGGCCGGTGATATTTTTTCATATATGGTAATGGATTTTCGCAATAAATCAATGGCTGTTTTCGGATCGTTTAAATGTAAATTTCCGGCAATGTTAACTGTAACACGGGCAATTTCCAGTTGATCATCCAATTCTTCGAAAATATGCAGCGCTTTTTGATAGTTTTCTTCCACTGCCTGTACATTACCTGTGAAACGATTAATATAGGCAAGTCTGTCATACAATGCAGCCTCTTCTCGCCGGTTCCCTGTTTCTATGGCCAGTATTAGCGCATCTTCAACATAACCCAAAGAAAGTTGCGATTCGCCAACCATCCGGTACAACTCAATAATACCTCTGTAAGCCATGATCATATAGTTGACGTTGTGCGCCTGCTTCCAAAGCGACAGCGCTTTTTGCAAAACCTCAAGCGCATGATAAATTTTTGACTGCGCATTGTATATGAAACTCAAATTGTAGCAATTGATCGCTATGCCATTGATATCCTGTATTTTTTCGCAAATATTCATGGCTTGTTCGTAATGCTCAATGGCTTGTTCATAATTATTCAGATAGTAACAGGTAATTCCCATGGTTCGGTGCAACTCGGCGCGGCCTTTGTCAAACTGCGTCTGTTCTGCTAACGTTAGTCCCTGCTGCGCATATTGCAAGGCTTGATGATAAGCCGGAATTTGCCCGCTGCTCACCAAATTTCGGGCAAAACGATTGTATGTCATTACCTTTGCAGTATCAGACGTTGTACGGTTTAACACATTTTCGAGGCTATCGGGAGTATTCCCTGAAACCGCAAAAAACAGTGAGTTAAACGCGACAATAAATAATATGTGACGTTTTACTAACATCGTTAAAAAAAATGTCTAAAATGATATGTTTCTGTATGATGATTACAAATGAACATACCCGTTAGACTGGTTCATTTTCATTATATTTTGAAAAAAATAATATACTGCAAAGGTAAAGAAACTTTTTTGATTTGCAAAAAAATCACAAAAAAGAAGAAAACATACAACTTACAATCTTTCACAGGGCAAGGTAAAAGAAAATGTTGAACCAGCGTCTTCTTTAGATTCGAAGCCGATTTGTCCGCCCAACAGTTCCACAAGATTTTTGGATATGGGCAGCCCCAGACCTGTACCGCCATACAGAGTTTGTGTTTTTCCCTCGTGCACTTTCCTGAAACGTTCAAAGATTTGATCCTGTTTCGATTCGGGAATACCTATTCCGGTATCTTCCACAAAAAAATGCAGTTGATCGCGATGTTCCATCAGACGGTAGCCGAATCGAACATACCCTATTTCAGTAAATTTTACCGCATTTCCGATAAGGTTCTTGAATATTTGTCGTATTCTGACAGAGTCGGACTGTATGATGCAGGGCGAAACGAACTGGCTGCGGTCGAGTATCATTTCTATTTTTTTGTCGTTTTTCAAGATGAAATCCTGAAAAAATGTTTCCAATTCGTCCATCAGACTGTTCAAATCGAATGGAACACGATACAGTTCCAGCGAATGAGAATCTATTTTGGAAATGTCAATGATGTCGCCGATCAGTTGCAGCAATTTTTGCACATTACTGCGAATGACATTGGTGTAAGCCAGTCGTTTGTGGGCTGGCAGGTCTTCGCGTTCGATAAATCCAAGAAATCCCACAATACCATTCATCGGCGTGCGTATTTCGTGCGACATGTTGGAAAGGAACGATGATTTAAGCCTGTCCGATTCTTCGGCATGTTCTTTGGCATTGATCAATTCCTTTTCGAACTTTTTGCGGTCGGTGATATTCACTACAATACCGTCCCAGAATATCTCCTGATTGGCTTGGATGCGCGGCATGGCGTTTTCGAGCAGCCACACTTCCTGATCGCCTTTCATCATGCGGTATTCGCAGGAATATGGCGACAGCAAAGAGATACTTTTCTGTTCGTGTTTTCGTTTCTTTTCAAGGTCTTCGGGCGCTATCTGCCGGTACAAATATTCGATGTCGTCCATGATGTCTTCGGCGTTGATTCCCAGCCATTCTTTGGCAGTGCTGCTGATGTAGGAAACAATTTCCTTTCCGTCGCAGAATACCTGTTTTTGATAAATACATCCTCCGGGCAGGTTGTCGCTCAAGGTATGCAACTGGAGTTCGCTTTGTCGAAGTTTTTCTGTCTGTTCTTCCACCATTTCCACCAAATTGTCCTTATATCTGGACAGCTCCTGATGCGATATCTGCAATTCATTGTTGATGCGCGAAATCTCACCATGTTGCTGTTCCAGTTTGATATTTGCCCGCTTGTTGCTGCGGTTGCTGCGGATAATGAATACCAGCAATATGGCAACGCATATCAGGGCAATAGAAACAAGTTGGGCAACGGTTTTTTGATACTTCATGGCTTGTTGCTGACGTTCAAGTTTCGCATTGATGGTTTCATTATTTTCGGTCATCGCTTTTTCAAATTCATATCGCATGGTCAACTGCTGGACATTCAGTTTATTCTCCTCTTTGCTCAACGAATCATTGATTTCATGATACATTTGGAGGTAATCAAAAGCCTTTTGGTACTCTCCTTTCCAGTCGCTGATGTCACTTAATTGCAGTAAAACTCTGGATTTCAGGTCATACAGTTTGCTTTTGATTGCAATATCGTAGGCTTTGTGGAAATCTTTTTCGGCGCGATCTACATCGCCATGATTCATGAAAAAACTGCCGTTGCTGTAGTATGCGCTTGCTATAGCCAACGATCTTCCTGAAAGAATGGCTTTATTCAAAGCCTTTTCCATGTAGTATTTTGTGCTGTCGTCGTTGTTTTCGTCGTTAAATCTGTTGGCAAGAGAGGTGTATACAATATACAGTTGCGTATGAGTCGGAGATATTTTTTCATAAATGGCTGCTGATTTTCGCAATAAAGCGACAACCGTATCCGAATTGTTTGAAATCGCAGCGATTCTGCGCAAGTTACCGGCAATTTGCGATTGATCATCCAGTTCCCTGTAAATCTGAAGCGATTTTTGATAATATTCTTCCGCTATCTGTTTGTTCTCTTCGGAATCATTCATTTGGCCAAGTATGTCGTACAATGAAGCTTCTTCTCGCCGGTTTCCGGCTTCTAAAGCCAGATTGAGCGCTTCCTCAGCATACATTTCAGCATAATGCGCCTCGCCAACATCTAAATATACCTGAATAATAGACTTGTAAGCCCTAGCCATGTTGTCAATATTATCCAATTGTTTCCAAATTAACAGCGCTCTCTGCAATATTTCAAGCGAATAATAGATTTTTGTCCGTTGTGTACGGTAAATATTGCTTAAATTAAAATAATTTTTCGCCATGCTGTCAAAATCCTGTAATTTTTCGCATATTTCCAACGCCTTTTCGTAATGTGCAATGGCTTGTTCATAATCGGTCAGCAGGTAATATGCGTTTCCTGTGGAACGGTATAACTCGGCACAGCCTTTGTCAAACTGAATCTGTTCTGCCAATGCCAGTCCCTGTTGCGCAAATTGAAGGGCTTCTTGATAGACCTGATTTAGACTGCCTTGCTGTATATATTGTATGGCTTGGTAATAGTCTCGATTTTGTCCGGTCAATAATTCCCTGACAAAATTATGGTATATCATTACTTTTGCGGTATCGGATGTCGCATGTTTCAATCTGTTTTCGAGGCTGTCGGAAAAATTTCCCGAAACCGTGAAGAAAAATGAGTTGAATATGAAGATGAAAATAAGACGTTTCATAAAATATCATTTTAAAAAGTTATTCATGTAAAGTTTCAGGACTATAGGGTAAAGTGAAATAAAATGTTGAACCGACATTTTCAATTGATTCGACACCTATTTGTCCACCCATCAATTCTACAATACTTTTGGATATAGCCAGTCCCAAGCCGGTGCCGCCATACAGCGTTTGTGTTTCTTCGTTGTGTACCTGCCTGAACCGTTCAAACACATAATCTAATTTCGATTCGGGAATCCCTATTCCTGTATCTTCCACAAAGAAATGAAGATTGTCGCCTTGCTCTGTCAGGCTGTAACCAAATCTGACATATCCCATTTCAGTAAATTTGATCGCATTACCGATAAGGTTCGATAATATTTGTCGTATTCTGAAAGGATCTGATCTGACGATGCTGGACGAAATAAACTGGCTGCGGTCGAGCATCAATTCCATCCTTTTGTTGTGTTTCGTCATCAATTCCTGATAAAATATATCCAACTCATCCATCAATTTATTCAAGTCGAATGGTATCCTGTTCAATGTCAACGAATTTGAGTCTATTTTGGATATGTCAATAATGTCTCCAATCAATTGCAGCAACTGTTGCACATTGTTGCGGATCACGCCGATGTAGGTCTGCCGTTTTTGAGCCGGCAGGTCTTCGCGTTCGATAAATCCCAGAAATCCCACAATACCATTCATTGGTGTACGTATTTCATGGGACATGTTGCTTAGAAAAGCCGATTTGAGTCTGTCTGATTCTTCGGCTTGTTCTTTGGCTTCAATCAGGTCTTTTTCGAATTTCTTACGGTCGGTGATGTCCACAACAATACCATCCCATACAATGTTTTTTTGTCCACTATGGTTGCGCGGCATGGCATTTTCGAGCATCCACACTTCCTGATTGCCTTTCATCAGGCGATATTCAAAGGAATAGGATGACATGGAAGAGATACTTTCCTGTTCGAGTTTTCGTTTCTTTTCAAGGTCTTCCGGCGCTATCTGCATATATAGTCTGATATGGTCGTCCATGATGGTTTCGGCGCTGATGCCCAGCCATTCTTCGGCTGTGTTACTAATGTATGAAATGGTTTCTTTTCCGTCGTTACAGACATGTTTCTGGTAAATACATCCACCGGGCAGGTTATCGCTCAAGGTACGCAACTGGAGTTCGCTTTGTTGAAGTTTTGCCGTCTGTTCTTTCACCATCTTTTCCAAATTGTCTTTATACAGCGAAAGTTCCCGATGCGATTCCTGCAACTCATCGTTGATGCGCAAAATCTCACGATGCTGATGTCCCAGTTTAATATTTGCCAGCCTGTTGCGCCGGTTACTGCGGAAAATGAATACCAACAATATGGCGGAAAAAAACAGGGCGATAGAAACAATAAACACAATGGTTTTTTGATACTTCATGGCTTGTTGCTGATGCTCAAGCTGCACTTTGATGGTTTCGTTTTTTCCCGTCATGTCTTTTTCAAATTCGTATTGCTGGGTCAACTGCTTGATATTTCTTCTGTTTTCTTCTCTGTTTAATGAATCATTGATAGTTTGATACCTTTGAAGGTATTCGAAGGAAATTTTGTATTTTCCTTTGTGGTAGTTGATCTGGCTTAATTCCAGTAAGGATCTGGACAGTATGTCGTACAGCCTGTTATCAATTGCAATATCATGTGATTTGAGGAAATCTTTTTCGGCACGGACTTCATCGCCACGACTGTTGTAAAATATACCACTGTTGTAATATGCGTTGGCCATGGTTCGCTTGTTTCCTGAAAGAATGGCTTTGCTCAAAGCCTTTTCTCTGTAAAATTTAATGCTGTCGTGGTTATCAGCCTGAAATCTGTTTGCAATAAAGTTATACATATCATACAACAGATTGTGAGCCGGCGATATACTTTCGTAAATGGCAGCGGCTTTTCGCAATAAACCGATTGCTATTTGCGGTTCATTTGAATATAGAGTTCTCGCAATGTGGACAATAATGCGGGCAACCTGTATTTGATCACCCATTTCTTCATAAATTTCAAGCGCTTTTTGAAGATATTCTTCCGCTGCCTGACTGTTTCCAATGGATTGATAAATTCGGGCCAATACATCGTACACAGCAGCCGCTTTATCTCTGTTTCCTGTTTCGATAGCCAATTGGATCGCTGCTTCAGCATGATCCATAGCAAGTTGCAATTCACCGATGTCACGGTACATCCTGACAATATCCCTGTAGACTTTTATCATATTGTCCGTATCGTTCATTTGTTTCCAAAGCAACAGCGCTTTCTGCAAATATTCGAGTGAAATAAAAATTTTCGACTGTTCACGGTAAATGTGGCTTATATTATAGTATGTTTGCGCCACACAATTTTTGTCCTGTATTTTTTCGCATATTTCCAGAGATTTCATGTAATGTTCCATAGCATTTTCATAATTAGTCAGACTGTAGCAGACGTCTCCTATGGTACGGTGCAACTCTGCCTGTCCTTCGTCAAAATGCACCTGTTCCGCCAGTGTCAATCCCTGATGCGCATGTTGCAGCGCTTGAGAATAATATTGTTTTTGCTCGCCCAACAGTTCTCTGGCGAAACGATTGTAAACCATTACCCTTGATGTATCAGACGTTGCTCGATTTAACCTGTTTTCGAGACTGTCGAGCGTACTTCCAAAAGCCGTAAAACAAAATGAAGTAAGAATAACAATGAAAAACAGAAGTCGGGAAGTGAAGTCGCCGACATTAAAAAAATCGTTCTTTGGAATTATTGCTAAGTTACTCCGGTAAAACATCAGGTTGATATGGTAAAGTGAAATAAAACGTTGAGCCAAAACCTTCTTTTGAATCAACACCGACTTGTCCACCCATTAATTCTACAAGGCTTTTGGATATAGCCAGCCCCAAACCGGTGCCGCCATACATGACTTGGACTTCTTCGTCGTGCACCTGCCTGAAACGTTCAAAGATTTTATCCAGTTTCGATTGGGGAATCCCTATTCCGGTATCTTCCACAAAGAAATACAATTGATCGCTTTGCTCTGTCAGACTGTAGCCAAACCTGACATATCCCATTTCTGTAAATTTGATCGCATTTCCGATAAGGTTCGATATAATCTGCCGTATTCTGACGGGGTCGGACTTGACGATGCAGGGCGAAATGAACTGGCTGCAGTCGAGCATCAATTCCAGCTTTTTGTCGCGTTTCAAAATGAAATCCTGAAAAAATATTTCCAACTCGTTCATCAGATTGTTCAAATCGAATGTAATCTGATGCAATGCCAACTGGTGCGAGTCTATTTTGGATATGTCGATAATGTCTCCGATCAGTTGCAGCAACTGTTGCACGTTGCTGCGGATAACGCCGGTGTAAGCATGTCGTTTTTCGATCGGCAGGTCGTCGCGTTCGATAAATCCCAGAAATCCCACAATACCATTCATCGGTGTGCGTATTTCGTGCGATATGTTGGCAAGGAAGGTCGATTTGAGCCTGTCTGATTCTTCGGCATGTTCTTTGGCTTCAATCAGGTCTTTTTCGAATTTTTTGCGATCGGTGATATTCACGATAATACCGTCCCACACGATATTTTGATCTTTGTAGGTGCGCGGCACGGCATTTTCGAGTAGCCACAATTCCTGATCTTCATTTATCATGCGATATTCGCAGGAATGTGACGACATGGAAATGATACTTTCCTGCTCGAGTTGCCGTTTCTTTTCAAGGTCTTCGGAATCCATTTGCCGGTAAAAACGGTCGATGTCGCTCATGATGGAATCGGCGCTGATACCCAGCCATTCTTCGGCAGTATTGCTGATGTAGGAAATGATTTCCTTTCCGTTTTCGTCAACACGTTTCTGGTAAATACATCCTCCGGGCAAGTTATCGCTCAGAGTACGCAACTGTAATTCGCTTTGTTGAAGTTTTGCCGTTTGTTCTTTTACCATTTCCTCCAAATGGTCTTTATACATGGAAAGTTCATGATGCGATTCCTGCAATTCCTGATTGACGCGCAAAATCACAACATGCTGCTGTTCCAGTTTCAGATTTGCCTGATGGTTGCGTTTGCTGCTGTTGAGAATGAATCCCAACAATATGGCGGCAAATATCAAGGCAACGGAAATAATCGCTACTACGGTTTTTTGATACTTGATGGCATGTTGTTGACGATCAAGCTGTGTTTTGATGGATTCGTTTTTTTCTGTCAGGTCTTTCTCATATTCGTACTGCATGGCCAACTGCTGCACATTCCTTCTGTTTTCATCTCTGTTCAATGAATCATTGATGATCTGATACCTTCGGAGGTAATCGAAGGCAGCATTGTAGTTGCCTTTCCGGTGGTTGATCGAGCTTAATCCCGATAAGGCTTTGGAAAGTATGTTGTACATCCCGCTTTTTATTGCAATATCGTAAGCATTTAGAAACTCTTTTTCGGCGCGGCTGATATTGCCTTTATCCAGATAATATTCGCCGATGGCGTTGTATGCATTGGCCATTGTTTGCGGGTTATCTGAAAGAATGGCTTTGCTCAATGCCTTTTCTTTGTAATACCTTGTACTGTCGTGGTTATCTTGTAATTGGAACATGTCGGCGAGACTGTTGTAAATTGCAAAAAATTCTGTGCTTGCCGGTGTTATTTCTTCGTAAATGGCAGCCGATTTTCGCAATAACATAATAGCCATAACAGGGTTTTTCGAATACAGATTCGTTGCGATTTTGCGCGTAATATCGGCAATAAGCAACTGATCGCCAAGTTTCTCGTATATTTGAAGCGACTTGTGATAGTATTCTATCTGAGCATGTATGTTTCCAGTGGAAAATTTGATTTGGGCAAGCGTCTCGTACAGCATAGCCTCTTCCTGTCGGTTACCTGTTTCCAGAGCCAGACTGAGCGCTTCCTCAGCGTATGTCTCGGCAAGTTGCCATTCGCCAACATCACGATATATTTGAATAACAGCTTCGTAGGCTCTGGTAATATGGCTTTTGTAGCCCAATTGCTTCCAAATCAACAGAGCTCTCTGTAAAATATCAAGCGAATAATAAGTGTTCGATCGTTGCGTTTGGTAAGCGAGGCTTATATTGTAGTAATTGAGCGCCACGCCATGAAGATCATGTGTTTTTTCACTTATTTGCAGGGCTTGCTCGTAATTTTCGATGGCTTTTTCATAATCGGTCAAATAGAAATAGGCATTTCCTATGGTACGGTGCAATTCAGCTAGACCTCTGTCAAATTGAACCTTTTCTGCAAATTCCAGTCCCTGCTGCGCATATTGCAGCGCCTGATTATAGTATTGATTTAGTCCTCCCTGTTGCGAATATTGCAGAACATGGTAATAATCCCGATTTTGCCCACTCATCAAGTCACGGACAAAATCATTGTATGCCATTACCTTTGCCGAATCTGTCGTTGCATGTTTCAACCTGCTCTCAAGACTATCGGGAATATTTCCTAATGCTGTAAAAAACAATGAATTGATTATTAAAACAAAAAGTATGCAGCGTTTCATAAATCAACTTTCTCGTTTAAAATGATAAAATAGAAAGTAGTCCCTTTTCCCTGTTCCGATTCTACCCATATTTTTCCACCCATTAGTCTGGTCAGTTCTGTCGATATTGCTAATCCCAATCCTGTACCGCCGTAATTCGGCGCAATAGAATCATCTGCTTGACGAAATCGTTCAAAGATTACATTCAGATGTTCATCGTCCATTCCAATGCCGGTATCTGTCACATGAAAAAGGATATACGCTCCGTCTAAACGATATCCAAATTCAACAAAGCCTAAATCGGTGAATTTAATGGCATTGTCTATCAAATTGGTCAATATCTGCCTTAGTCTGTAAGAATCGACGTTGATCGTCAAACCGGGAATACTTCCTGAATCATTCAGCAC
>Ga0123353_10007742_pt1 | contig 14574 bp, 9 predicted proteins | sample TergutLab28metaG_3_FD_92763 | JGI IMG/M metagenome (GOLD analysis project Ga0123353, IMG submission 92763) | Labiotermes labralis P3 segment gut microbial communities from Petit-Saut dam, French Guiana - Lab288 P3 | ecosystem: Host-associated > Arthropoda: Insects > Digestive system > Gut ... | reverse complement strand
TGTCCAGCTTGGCGACTTCCATCCCCAGTGTGCAGCGCAGTTCGCCGAACGGCACGATGAAATCGCCCATCCCTTTAAAAGGTTTGCCTATGATACCCACCCTGGCCCTGCGGAACGCGGCGGCGGCCGCCGCGGCGCGCGACGGTGCCCGAACGCTGCTGGTCGAGGCGACCAACTGCCTGGGCGGAATGGGAACGGCCGGTCTGCTGAACCAGTGGATGTCCTTTTCCGACTGGAGCCGCCTCATCATCCGCGGATACGCCGAGTGGATTTTCAACACCTGCAAATCCGCCATTCCGCACGCGCCCGCGCTGGACTGCCAGCCCATCGACACCGAACTGCTCAAACGCGTCTACGACGAACTGGTCACGTCGGCCGGGGCGGAGGTGCGGTTCCACACGCAACTGGCCAGCGTGGAAACCGCCGGCGGCGAGGTGACCGCAATCCTCTTGGCCAGCAAGGCGGGACTGCGGGCCGTGCGGGCGAAGGTGTACGTCGATGGAACCGGAGACGGCGACCTGGCCGCCTGGGCGGGCGCGGAATTCCACGCCGGAGACGAAACCGGCGAAACCATGCCCACCACCCTCTGCTTCATGCTCACCAACGTGGACCTCTACGCCTACCAGCACGGCCCGGACCTGTGGCGAACCGTGATCGACGCCATTCTCGCGTCGAAAAAGTACCCCGACATCCCCGACGATTTTCTCGTGCCCGCGATCGTCGGCCCCGGCGCGATCGGATGCAACGCGGGGCATCAGTGGGAGGTCGATCCCGCCAAGCCCGAAACCATGACGCGGGCGATTCTCCAGGGCCGTCGGACCGCCAAGGCCTTCCGCGACGCGCTGGCGGAATTTCACCCGAAGGCGTTCGCCAACGCCCACCTGGCCGTGACGGCGGCGGCACTGGGCGTGCGCGAGACGCGGCGGATCGTCGGCGACCACATGCTCACGCTGGACGATTACTACTCCCGCAAAGGATTCGACGACGAAATCTGCCGCAACGCGTACTACATCGACATTCATCCCAAGCGCGGTGAAAAGCACGGCGCCGTGCACGCGGACTACAAGCAGTTCGAGCGAGGCGAAACGCACAGCATCCCCTACCGCTGCCTGACGCCCCGCGGTCTGCGGAACGTCCTGGTGGCTGGCCGATGTATTTCGTGCGACCGTCCCGTTCAGGCGGCCATTCGGATCATGCCGGTCTGCCTGGGCACGGGCGAAGCCGCCGGCGCCGCCGCCGCAATGGCCGCGGCGATGGCCACACCCGACGTCCACGCGATCGACACCCCCACCCTCTGCCGCCGCCTGATCGAAGTCGGCGCGTTTTTACCGGAGGCAAAGGTGTGACGGGTCGCGGTCGCTTGTCAACAGGCGGGCCGTGGGGTAGACTGAAAAGAACGCCAACGGGAAAGCGTGTCGCATGGCCAAAAAACGCGTATACGTCGAGTCGTCGGTGATCAGTTACCTGACCGCCAGACCGGCCAAGGATAGCCCGAATCGAAATCGTCAGCAACTGACGGCGGCATGGTGGGAACGGCGCCACGAGTGGGAGTGCGTCGTGTCGCCCACCGTGATGCTGGAAATCGTCCGTGGCGATCCGGATGCAGCGGCCCGGCGGCTGGAGAAGGCGAAATCGTTTGCGGAAGTGTCGGCTTCGTCCGAAGCGAATTTGTTGGCGAACTTGTTGATTTCGCACAAATTGGTGCCGGAATCGGTGGGAGCTGACGCCGCGCATCTGGCCATGGCGGCGGCTCACGGAGCGCACTACCTGCTGACATGGAACCAAAAGCATTTGGATAACTTGGACCTCCGTACTCGTATCGAGGAACTGATCCGAACACAAGGCTGGACACCGGCGAAGGTCATCACGCCCGACCGGCTGCTGCTAGAGGAGCCAACATGAAAAAAAACTATGCCGATATGGACCCCATCGAGGAGATCCGTGCTATTCGCGCGGAACTTAACCGTGAATTTCCGACCGTGGATGCCCTTTTCGATTACATGCGGAAAAATTTTCCCGTCACCAACCCAGCGCCGGAGTTGCCGCGAAAAGACCGGCGGACTTCGACGAAAGCAAAGGCCAAAACCAACACCAACGCACGGCCCGCGCTGCGCCAGCGAAAGTCGGCAACCCACACGTAGCGGCGGTTTCGCGACAACTCCGCCTGTTTGCGTTGCGGGACGTTGTGGACACAAACCGTCTTGAGTCCACAACGTCCCACAACGCAAAAAGGCCGAGCCATATCCGCATCGGTACGACGGCACATCCATACGACCGTTTTCCAGAAGAACCATTGACCCGCGGTGGGGTTTAATCGCACAATGCAGCTTTGTAGCCTTGCGCTCGACGCAAGACAAACGACAATCTATTGCCCATAGGAGACCCTGCACATGACGACACGTTTTGGCACCCTGGCCGTTGCGGCGGCGTTGGCGACCGTTCTGTCCCTGACCGGACCCGCGCGGGCGCAGGACAAGATCACCGTGGTCCAGGTGGTGCGAATCGCCGCAAACGATGCCGAGGCGGCCACGAAAATTCAGTCCGCCAAAAAAGACACGCACATCGCGCTCGATGAGGGCACGTATAAGCTGGGCAACGTAAAAATTCCCGTTGGCGTGATGGTCACCGGAAAGGGACACGGCAAAACCGTCATCGACGCGGCCGGCTTTGAAAACGGGTTCATCTTGTCGGGCAAGTCCACGGGCGGCGGTGGCATCGACAGCCTCGCCATCCGTAACGCGACGGGTGCGGGGCTGGTCATCGACGGCGCGACGTCGGTGGTCGTCAACCGCGTCGCCATTCTCGGCTGTCCCGCCGGCGTGACCGTCGCCAAGGCGGACAATTTCCTGCTGCAAAACCTCGTCATCGCCGACGCGCAATCAGGCGTCAGCCTCGTGAACTCCACCAATTGCTACCTTGCAAACGCGACGCTCGCGGACATCGCCGGAACGGCCATTAACGTCAGCGGGTGCGACAACGTGACCGTGTTCAATAACCTCGTCGCCGGGGCGGCCTTCGGTATCGTGCTGGGCGAGGGCAACAAGAACGTGGCCATCGACCACAATATTTACAACGCCAACAACATCGGACGCATGCCCGGCCATATCGCGCGGCGGAAGATGGAGGGATGGTATCACCTGTCGGGATACGACCGCCACTCGCAGACGATCACCGTGGACTTCAAGGACGCGGCCAATCACGATTACCATGTGACGTCGCCGTTAACCTGGTCTCCGTCCCGCGCGACGACCGCCTACACGGGCGCGGCGAAATTCAACAACATACCGGCGCCGGTCGTCGACATGGACAATAACGAACGAGGATCGAGCCCGGACATCGGCGCGTACCAGACGGCGCTGACCGCCCCGCGGAAGGCCGACGGAAAGTTCGAAGTTAAGAGCGGCGAGGGCGTCGTCAGCGCCGGACTGTTCACCAAGGACGGCGTCTGCGTGCAATACCTCTTCCAGAACACGCCGCTCCCCAAAGGAACGTACGAATACTGGCTGCCAAGCCGCGACTGGCAGGGACGCGAAATCAAGGCCGGCGACTACGAACTCCGCCTGGTGGAGGCGAACCTGAAGTTGCGGTACGTCGCGGCGGCCGGTAACGGCGACGCCGAGACCAGCAAGAAAATGCCCGCCACCACGGCCACGCGGTACTCGCTGGACCCGCACGCGGCCGCCTTCACCGCCGACGGACGCATCATCCTCGCCCAGAGCGGTTTCGAGTCCGGCGAGCACGTTCGGATGTTCAGCAAGGACATGGGCGAGATTCCGTGGAGCATGCTCGGCGGCGGCCATGCGGTGGGCGTGGCGATCGACAACGCCAACAAGCACGCCTACGTGCTCCGCCAGCCGGGCGAACGGGGTTCGTATCGGCCGGCCAGCCTGATCCGCATCAACGTGGAAACCGGCACACCGGCGCCGTTTGCGAACGGCTCGATGGAGAAGAGCTTCGACGACATCAAGGGCGCCGCCGGCATGGCGCTGCTGGGCAATAAACTGTACGTCACCGAACCGGCCGCCAACAAGGTGCACATCCTCACGTTCTCAGCCGACGACACGACAATCACCGGCGGGTTCGCTGTGCCCTCTCCGACGCAGATCGCCGTGCATGACGTGAGCAAAGAGGTGAGCGTCATCAGCGAGAACAAGAACCTTATTTCGTTCGACGCCGCCGGCAAACAACAGGGCGTGACCGCGCAGGAGGCGCTCCAGCCGACGGCCCTCGCCGCCAGCAACGGGCGGTTGGCGGTTTACTACGCCAAAGAAAATAAGGTGGCGATCTACAACATCGAGAACCTCCACCCTGACAAAGCCATCCGCACCATCGGCGTCGGCGGCGAGGGGTACGGCAAAATCCAGGGCGATAAATTCTGGAAACCGTCGAGGCTGGCGTTGGACAAGGACGGGCGGCTGCTGGTGATTGACCAGTCGCGGACGATCCTCTTTGGCGCCGACGGCAAGGTCGTGCGTCACATGATGGGCATGTGGGGCCAGGGAATCGGCTGGGGCATGTTCGCCGGAGACGACCGCGCCCACTACTTCAACATCAACGGCGAATACGACATCATCCTCGACGCCAAGAACCAGACCTGGGAGCCCGGCACGCGGTGGAAATACACCATGACGCAAATGACGCCGACCTTCACCTACGCGGCCGGCGGAAAAACCTTCGCCGTGTATCCCGCCCGCGAGCAAAGGCCGAATGAACCGCAGTACCTCTACGTGGTCCGCATGGAGAGCGATACCGGAACCGCCCGCGCGCTGTCGCGCTACGGCTTTGACGACCAGGGCCTCTTCCGCCAGCTCGCCAACGCCGAAGGCATCATCGCCAACGACGCGGCCAAGGAGCACATGAAGGACGGAGAAGGCAAACCGATCACCGCGAACTTCATCAACGAACGCGGGTTCTGGAACGTCGATTTCCATGCCGACGGCCACATCATCATCCCGTTGCGGCGGTACGTGCAGATCATCCCGATGGCGGGCGTGGACCCCACCGGCGTGCCGACGTACGACTTCACGAAGATGCAGATCGTCACCGCGCTGGCCGACGGACAGCCGACCTTCACCTCACCGTACGATCACACGACCGTCGACGACGTGAGCATCGCCGAGGACATGAGCTTCTTCCCCGACGGGTCGTTCACGGCGGTGATGACCACCGAGAGCGGACCCGGACCGGACCTCTGCACCGAGCACGCCAACAGCACGAACATGGCCGGTTTCGACGCCAAGGGCAACATGCGGTGGTTCTCGGCGACGAATCCGTTCGGCCTGAAGATGGGCCTCTACGGGATCAAAACGATCGGCGACATCACGTTCGCCGGGCGCGGGGCCATCTGCGAATGGGAGACGATGGACCGCGACGGGCTGGGAACCGGAACGCTCGGAACACCGCCCGACATGGGCTGGGCGGGCATGTGGCTGGACAATCACCGCCAGACGAAGGGCTTCACCGGAAACGACGGAAAACCGTACCTCATCGCCGGAGACTACTGTGCCCAGACCTACCACTGGCTGGCGTTGGAAGGCCACGACAAACTCGTCCGCCAGAAACTGCCCGTGACCATCGACACGACCCTCGCCGCCGCCCTGGCCAAGGAACCCGCCAAGCCCGCGGCCCACTACCCCGTTCCGCAGCCGCCGAAGTTCGTCATCAAGAACATCGGAAAAGACCTGACGCCCGACGGCGACCTGGCCAAGTGGCGCACGCTGGGCGTCAAGCCCCTCGTGGTCGGTCCCGACCAGACCGTCCGAAACGACCCGCGAGACACCAGCGCGGTCATCCGCATGGCCTGGAACGGCAAGGACAAAATGTTCGTGCAGGTCATCAAGTTCGACAACGTGCTGACGTTCCACCAGAGGCACATCGGGGCGCACTACCTGCACGACGGCATGGAGATGTGCATCAACATTTTCTACGAAGGCTGGAAGTACAACGTCACGCGGCTGGAGGGTAAGGACGTCGTCTACCGCGACCGGTTCGGCGAGTCCAAGTCGGACTTCCTGTCCGAGGCGGTCTCCCCGCGGAAAATCACGCTGCTGGACAACGCCAAGGACGTCGAGGAACGCAAGATGCTCGAAGCCGCCCGCGGACTAGACATGAGCGGATGCAAGGTCATGGTGATCGAGTTCACGCTGACGCCTGACGCGATCGCGGGAATGGCCGGCCGAAAGATGGAGTTCGGCAGCGGCAAGAGCTTCCTGGTGGGCTTCTCGATCAACGACGGTGACGTCCCCGGAGCGGACCTGATGAACATCATCACCTGGCCGGTGATGTACGGCACGTTCAGCCGGGCCGAAGGATTCGCCACCGCGACGTTCGAGTAAGCGTTGACCGGACTGTCATAAATTTTGCCGCGAATTACGCGAACTGACGCGAATGATTTTGGAATCGTTCGCGTCAGTTCGCGTAATTCGCGGTAAATTTTTATGGATTGCTCTATTTTGTCGGCGCCGCCGGTTGCGTGGCGGATTCCGGGAGCGACTGGGGGATTTTTCCGGTCGTGAGGTAGATGGCGTAGAGCCTGACGACCGGTTTCGCGTCGTCGCGGGCGGCCAGGCGGGCGGCGTAGGCACGGGCGGCCTTGGTGTCCCCGGCGTTGTGGGCCATGAAGGCCGCCAGCAGCAGCAGCGGCGTGTCGGCTTCATCGTGGGGGGCACGTTCGTCGAGGGCGGTACGTTCGCGGAGTTCCTTGATCCGCCGTTCGAGGTCGTCCTTGCTCATCATTCCGGCCAGGTCCAGGCGCGTTTCCATGATCGGAGGGAAGGCGTCCATGGCCCGGCGGACCATGTTGGAGGCGGAATAAAACTCCCCCGCGCCGAACAGGGCCAGCCCCTGCCCGATCGCGGCCGTCGGGTTGGCGTCGTTGAGAATCGTCGCCAGTTCAAAACTGCGGGCGGCTTCGTAATAGCGACCGGCCTTCAGCCCCGCCTGACCGCGGGCCATGAATTGATTGAACATGTCCTGGCTTTGACCGGCCAGACCGTGGATGATCACCTGGTTGTCTTCCACGCCCACGAGCGCGTCGTCCTGATCGGGGTCGGGTGGGAACAGCCCGGCCGCCGCGTCGTCGGTCCTGGACGGTTTGAGCCTCGCGTCCGCGTCGCGCTCCCGCTGAAGGGCTATCAAGATGTCGACAAAAACATCCTGGTTTTTCCGCGGTGTTTTCCCGGTTGTCCGTTGCGCCTCATCCCCGGCGCGGTTGCGGTTGGGGTTCAGCGTCAGCGGAACGAGCGGATCGGCGATGTCCGCGCCCGGCGTGGAATCGCGGAGGGCAATCTGGGCCGCCACCAGGTCGCGGGCGAGGCTTTCCTGCTGGCGGCGTTCCACCGTGGCCAGTCCCGGCGTGACGTTCAGGTCCATCGGCATGATCGTATACTGCGGTTGAATGTCATCGCGGCGTCCGGGTTGCGGGACCGCCGGCAGCGCGGCGTCGTAAAGCTGCCTGACGTCGGCATAGGCGCGTTGGATGACGGCGGCCGTGGCGGCGGGCGACCCCGCCGGAACGGCGTACGACGACGGCGTGGTGGCGAAATTTCCCCGCGGAACATCCATCACGGTTCGCGAGGGCGAGAAAAACGCCGTCGGAGAGTAGGCCATGTTATTGGCCGCCTGCTGCACACCGACGGACTGCCCCAGGAACGTGTCCAGGGCGGCCGACGGCGGCGTGATGCGCAGCTCGTTGGGCGCCACCAGCGTCATGCCGCTGAACCCCGCCAGACCCGTCACCTGCCCGGTGGCAACCAACTCCGAATTGGGAAAATTGACCCGGTTGACGGGCTGGTTGACCCCGCCGCCGCCCACCTGCAAATTACGGTCCAGCGCGTTGCCCCCCGTCACCTGCCGAACCTGTGCCCAGGCTGGGACACTCAGCATGACGGCCAGTGCGATCCACAATGCGATGATTCCAGGGCGATTCATGCGGCACCTCGTATGGTCATTCCCCCGCCGGATTCGGCGTCCTCGGGCCCGTCCACGACGACGCGGGCCCGATGCAGATAACGTCCCCGCCCGTACAGGCACGAGTCCGCCATTTTATACGAATCTCGCGCGGCGTTCCATTGCTTATTCCATCGGGTATTTCGCCGCCGGTTCTTCACTCTACCCGCCCCACCACGCGACGAGTGGACGATTTGTCCCATCCCACGAACCATAAAACACCCAGACTGGCTCCTGCATCATTTTAGCCAGTAGCCAACAGCCAATCGCCAGCAGGTATGGATGATCTTGCCGCGAAATGGGCGAATTTCATCACCTCGTCAGCCGAGAATCGAACGAAAACGGGTGAAACGGCCCCATGACGATCTGTCGTGATTCGACGAGTTTGTGCAGCTCGTCGTAAAGCGGATTCAGCAGGTAATTGAAGTCTGTTGGCGAGACGGCGCTAGGCAATCGCAGGAACGGGGACGATCGTTCCTGGAGCCACTTGTCGCCCAGTTCCTGTGTGCTCCCTGGCCAAGGGGATCGACGCCAGCCGTGAAGCAGGTCCTTCTCGTGCACATGGGTGACGAGATGTTCACCAAACTCCACGCGGGCGACCCCATAGTCGGACGTGGGCAACCCGAAGTCAGGGGCCGCTAGCCACGGGGACCAGATCGGCAACATTTCGCGCGGCACATGAACCAGCATTTCGAGTTGGGCCAGCGCGAGGGTATCCGCGAGATAGACCGCGGGAACGCCAATACCGTTCCATCGGCTTCCCTTTCGCGCGCTGCGCATGCCATCAAACGCCGTGGGCCAATACGGTCGCCGAGCAATTCGCCATGCGACAATCATACGAGGGTCCCGTATCCAATGCGCTCAATGAGGGCAATGACGCTCTCGGCCCCTTCTTCGGTCTGGGCCACTTCAATCGGAGGTTTCCACCCCAGATCGGGGGCCGGCCAGGCGAGCCATTTCCTGGCCGCCTTGAGATTGCCGCCGAACAGGTCCACCGCCTGCTCCAGCACATGCTTGGGACACACCAGCCGTTTGGCCCCCTTGAGGCCGGGCCGTCGCGGGGCGCTCTTGGGCTTGGCCGCGATCGCGGCGGACTGCTGCTGTTGGCGAACCTTCGTTATTCGGTTGGTCTGTGATTGTTTCCCTACACGAGTCATGGGCGCCTTCCGATTGGATGTCGTACGCTTTTCCATACGGTATTGTACGATCATGCACGGTAAAGACAAGCCTCCACACGGCCCGTCGCGAAAGCGGGCGTCTCGCGACATAGAATGAAAGGCAGTCCCTCTCGTGTCCGGGAACGAAGTCTGACGTCTATTTCCTGAATGTCCGGGCGGTTTTATGCCGAAAAATGGATATGGCGTTTCATAGTTTGCGAACGCCAACGACCGACGGGGCCCATAGGAAGCCCCGCTTAACCCGATAAGGTGTCTATGCGACCGTTGAGAACGTTCACCATCGAGCCCTCGCTGCCTCAGGAACTGGCCCCCCTGCTGGAACTGGCCCACAATCTCTGGTGGTGCTGGACTGGAGACGCCCTCGAACTCTTCCAACGCCTCGACGCCAAAGGCTGGGAAGAGTGCTACCACAACCCCGTGGCCATGCTGGGCAGAATGGACCAGCAACGCCTCACCCAGATCGCCAACGACGAGGGGTTCCTGGCCCACCTTCAGCGTGTCTACCAGGATTTGCAGAACTACCTCAACAAACCCGACTGGTATCGTAAAACCTATAACGTCGACCGCACGCCGCTGATCGCGTACTTCTGCGCGGAGTACGGTATCAGCGAGTGCTTGCCGATCTACTCCGGCGGCCTGGGCGTGCTCGCGGGCGACCACCTCAAAAGCGCCTCCGCCCTGGACGTTCCCCTGGTGGCCATCGGGCTGCTGTACCAGCAGGGCTACTTCCGCCAGCGGCTCAACGCCGATGGCTGGCAACTGGAACTGTTTCCGCGGAACGACTTCCACAACATGCCTATCGAGTTGGTGCGCGACGACAAAGGCCTGCCGGTCACCATCTCCGTGGACATGCTCAACCGCGCCTGCCGGGCGCAGATCTGGCGGGTGAAGGTCGGGCGGATCAACCTGTACCTGATGGACACCAACGTGCCCGACAACACGCCCGAGGACCGGCACATCACGGCCCAACTGTACGGCGGAGACCAGGAAATGCGTATCCGCCAGGAGATCGTCCTGGGTATCGGCGGCGTCCGCATGCTGCGGGCGCTGGGCATCGCGCCCAAGGCCTTCCACATGAACGAAGGACACTCCGCCTTCCTGGGGCTCGAACGCATCCGGGTGCTGATGACCGAGAGGGGCATTTCCTTCGACGAGGCCCGCGAAGCCGTCGCGTGCAGTTCTGTCTTCACCACCCACACGCCCGTGCCGGCGGGAAACGACGCCTTCGAAGCCTGGCTCATCGACAAATACTTCGCCGCCTATTGGCCCCAACTGAGCCTCAACAAGGAACAGTTCCTCGACCTGGGAAGGCAGGAACCCGGAAACCGCGACGAACCGATGAACCTCACCGTGCTCGCCATGCGGTTGAGCACGTACCGCAACGGTGTCAGCGCCCTGCACGGGGCCGTCAGCCGAAAACTCTGGACGGGCGTCTGGCCTGGCGTTCCAACAGCCGAGACCCCGATCCACCACATTACCAATGGCATCCACACGAGAACGTGGCTCAGTCACGACCTGGCCGGTCTGTACGACCGCTACCTCGGACCCAACTGGCACGAAAAGCCGACCGACCAGGCCGCGTGGAGGTCCATCGACCAGATTCCCGACACGGAACTCTGGCGCACACACGAGCGGCGGCGCGAGCGGCTGGTCGCCTTCGCGCGAAAGCACGTCCGCAAGCAGTCCGAGCAGCGCGGAGCGGGAGCGGCCGAGCTGGCGTTGGCCGAGGAAATTCTCGATCCCGAAGCGCTGACGATCGGGTTCTCCCGCCGCTTCGCCACCTACAAACGGGCTAACCTCATCCTCTCGGACCCCGAGCGGCTGATGAAAATCCTCAACAACAAAGACTACCCGGTGCAGATCCTCTTCGCCGGAAAGGCCCATCCGCGCGACAACCCCGGAAAGGACCTCATCCGCCAGATCGTGCACATCGCCCGCCAGGAACCCTTCCGGAGAAAACTGGTTTTCCTGGAGGATTACGATATGAACATCGCCCGCTACCTCGTGCAGGGTGTGGACGTCTGGCTGAACACGCCGCTGCGCCCGATGGAGGCCAGCGGGACCAGCGGCATGAAAGTCGCCGCCAACGGCGGACTGAACGTCTCCATCCTCGACGGCTGGTGGGCCGAAGGATACGAAGCCGACACCGGCTGGGCCATCGGATCGGGCGAAACCTACGACGACCTGGAGTATCAGAACGCCGTCGAAAGCCACGCGCTCTACGATCTGCTGGAAAAGGAAGTCGTGCCGTTGTTCTATGACCGCTCGCACGACCACATTCCCCGCGGATGGGTCGCCCGCATGAAGTCCGCCATGGGCAAACTGGCGCCGGTGTACAATACCAACCGCATGGTGCGCGAATACGCCGAACGGTTCTACGCGCCCGCGGTGGCCCGCCACGATGAACTGATGGGCCAGGACATGAAGGAGTCGCTCGAACTGGCCCAGTGGAAGCGTCGCGTGCGAGAGGAGTTCGATCGTGTTCGGATTGAGTCGGTCAACGACAACATCGACGGGGACGGGCGCGGCACCCGCGTGGGAAAGGCCATCCGCGTGGAAGCGGTTGTCGATCTCGGGAAACTCTCGCCCGCCGACGTGCGCGTGGAGCTCTACAGCGGACCGCTGGACGAGGAAGGCCAGCTCTCCAACGGCCAAGCGCTTCCGATGCAGCGGGTCGACGGCGACAGCGGCAGCGGAAGTGGCGGCGGCAGCGGGCACGCCAAATACGCCATCGAACTGCCCTGCACCCGCAGCGGACAAACCGGCTACACGGTCCGCGTGCTCCCCCACCACGCGAACCTCCCCGACGCGAAGGATCTGGCGCTGATCCGGTGGGCGTGAGAAAACGGACCACCAGACGAACATAATAGATCGTTAGGCGCGGATATGGCCCTGCCATTAAGCGCGGTAAGGCGTTGTGGACTATAAAACGTTCTGTAGTCGACAACGTCCTGCAACGCCTAATGGCAGGGCCATATCCATGACTGTTCGTCGCACGACGGTTTGCAAAAAAATCTCCGCCTTCCCCTTGACGCCGCGCGCCAAATGTTGTATATGATGTAACACAGTTGCTGCATGGGCAACAGTCATCGCGCGGACGAACGAAAAGGCGGACATCATGTATCTGTATCTGGATCATCACAGCGGCGAGCCGATCTACCGGCAGATTGTCGAGGCCATCAAGTACAAGGTCGCCTCCGGGCAGGTGGCGCTGGACGAGCGCCTGCCGAGCATCCGAACCCTGGCCGAGGAACTCAAGATCAACCCCCGCACGGTCGTCAAGGCGTACGAGGAGCTTCAACACGCCGGGCTGGTCGTCATGCGCCACGGGCAGGGGGTGTTCGTGGCCGCCAACCAAGCCGCCACACCGCAGGCGGCCCGGCGCAAGACCATCGCCGACATGGCCAGGCGCATGCTCGCCGAGGCGTTCCGCCTCGGGGCCGACAAGAACGAAGTGCTCGCGATGATCCAGTCCGAAGCCGACAAAATGGAACCCGAACCATGCCCACCCCCACGATACAGACGAAAGACCTCAGCCGAGATTTCGGCCAGGTAAAGGCCCTGGACGGCCTGACGCTGTCGGTGAATGAGGGCACGATCCTGACGCTGCTTGGACCCAACGGCGCCGGAAAGACCACCCTGCTCCGCCTCCTGATGGGCCTGCTCGACCCCACGCGCGGGCAGGCGGAGGTCCTGGGAACGTCATCGCGCCGCCTCGGGGCCGGCGTCGCCGGGCGTGTCGCCTACGTCGCCGACCGCTGCGAACCGCCCCACTGGGCCACGGCCGCAACGCTCGAAGACCTCCAGGCGAACGCGTCACCGTCGTTCGACCGGGCCTTGTTCGGCGACTACTGCGCGCGCCGCGGGCTACCACGCCATCAGCCGTACGGGTCGCTAAGCCGCGGACAGCGGCGGTGGATGCTCACCAGCCTGGCGCTGGCGGCCCGGCCTCAGGTGATTCTGCTGGACGAACCCGCCGCCGGACTCGACCCCGCCGCCCGCAAGGCCCTCTACGACGCGATCCGGGACCACGTCAGCACCGGCGACGTCACGGCCATCGTCACCACGCACATCATCGGCGACGTCGAACGAGTCGCCGACGACGTGGCCATCCTCAACGCGGGCCAACTCCGCCTGCACGCCACACTGGAAGACCTGCGCGACCGCGTACGCCAGGTGGAGATACCCGCCGACGAACGTAGCATGGGCGCCCCGCCCGTGTTATGTGTCGAGCAGGCTCTGGGTAAGGCCGTGGCGGTGCTGGGCACCATGCGGTCGGGCACGACGGACATCGTGTGGATTCAACGCAACGGCATGAGCGACGCCGAGGTGCTCCGCCGGCTCGGCAGCGGCGCGACGATCCGCCACGTCGGCCTGGAGGCGCTCTATCTGGCCGTGGCGGAACAACGGACGGTTACAACGACGCCCGACGACGAACCAAACGTTGATATGGACCTGCCATCAGGCGTTGCAGAACGTTCCTGGCGCCAGGAATGTTCTGCAACGCCTAATGGCAGGGCCACATCGACGACCTTCTTCGCACAACGAGAACCATCGGACCCAAAAACTCAACCGCACCATAAGAATGCACGTACTCCGTCCCTCCGTTGGGGCCTGTTGAAATTCCTCTGGCGGCGGACCTTGCCTGTCACGGCCTTGTGCACGCTGGGGCTGACCTTGTTCGCCCTGCTGTGGCCCTTCGTGCTGGCGGCGGACAACCTTTGGCCGGCTGGGATCATTCTGGCGCATTGCGTCCTGCTGGCGGGCACGTTTGGGCGATTCGCATCACCGCCGTTCGCGTTTACATACTCGCGCGGTTATTCGCGCGACGCGGTGTGGACCCGCATGATGCTGGTCAGCGGCCTGTCGGCGTTGACGGCCTGGCTGACGACGGGCCTGGTGCTCTGGACGGGGCTGCGCAGCGGCCTGCACGACCTGCTGAAAAGCCCGAACTTCCCCGTCATGTCCCCGCTGGAGACGCCCGTTCCGCTGATCTGGCTGGGGCTGTACGTGCTGCTCGTTCCGGCGGGCCACTACGTGTGGATTCGCCAGGCCCAGCCCACGCGGGGCCGCCACGGCGGCGGGTTCGTCGCGCGGCGTCAAGTTCCACCACTCGAAGCGTTCCAGAAACCGCTTCGACAGCCCCACCTGGCGCGAACCGGGATAATGCATCACGTCCTGCCAGTAGCCGTCGCCCCAACTCATGGTGGTGCCGATGCAGGGGTCGTAGCGCGAACTCATCGCCCAGATGCCCTGCGCGCCGTAGGAATGGCCGGCCATCCCGTGCGTCATGGAAAACCAGAAATGCATCCGCTGCATTTCATCCGCGGACGTTCCGACGATTCCCTCGTAGCTGGGTTCCGCGTTCAGCGTCGGCATCACGGGAAGCTGGTCGCGGTATTGCAGGATGTATTTCAACGTGGGTTCGAGGATCGGATATCCCCCATGG
>Ga0123353_10007741_pt1 | contig 14574 bp, 13 predicted proteins | sample TergutLab28metaG_3_FD_92763 | JGI IMG/M metagenome (GOLD analysis project Ga0123353, IMG submission 92763) | Labiotermes labralis P3 segment gut microbial communities from Petit-Saut dam, French Guiana - Lab288 P3 | ecosystem: Host-associated > Arthropoda: Insects > Digestive system > Gut ... | reverse complement strand
CATGTTGTGCGTGGTTAAAAAAATGGTAGCGCCCTGGTCGCGCAAGTCCCGTATCAGCTTGTAAATACCCCTCGCGGTTACCGGGTCGAGCGCGCTTGTCGGCTCGTCCAGAAAGAGTATTTTCGGCTTGTGCAAAACCGCCCGTGCCAACACCAATCGTTGGCGCATCCCCCTCGAGAGCTGCTCTACGACGGTTTTTTTTACATCGCCAAGCCCGACTCTTTCCAATGCTTCTACTGTCCGCGCACGGGGGGTTTCGTAAATATCTTCAAACACGATCAAATTATCCAAACAGGAAAGGCGGGAATACAACCCATCGTGTTCCAGCATGAGCCCTATTTCATTGCTGCCCGCGCTTACATGACACTCACCACTATCTGCGGTTAGCTGCTTGGTTAGGATATTGATAATCGTTGTCTTGCCCGAGCCGGAAGGCCCCAACAGTCCGAGGATTTCACCTTCACGGGTATCGAAGGTTACACCTTTCAGCAGCTTGTTTTCTCCGAAGGATTTTTCGACGTTTTTCATGCTGATGTTAATCATTTTTGCTTCCCCCCTTTTCAAGTCTGTCGAAATAAATTTCCAATGATGATGCCATAAACAGGCGTGATTTTTCCATGATTTCATCCTGTTTTTCGTTTGATGTGTTTTTTTCGAACTGTTCGTTCATTTTTTGTACCATATTTACATCACCGCCTGTTAGCTCCATCAGCGATTTCCAAAACCTTTCTGCAAAATCTTGCCCCTGCACGCTTTCGGGAGGCACGCCGTCATCATGCAGTTGAACCGCTTCTGCAACAAAACCGCGTGTGGCCTCAACGAAATCGCTTGTGATCTCTTCACATCCGAAATAAATGCTCAGTGATGATGCCATAAACAGGCGTGATTTCTTCATGGTTTCGTCGTGTTTTTCGTCTGATGCGCTTTTTTCGAGCTGCTCGGCCATCTTTTGCATCATAGCCACATCGCCGTCTGTAAATTCCATCAGCGCTTTCCAGAATCTTGCTGCAAAATCTTGCCCTTTTTTGCTTTCAGGAGGCACGCCTCCTTCCTGAAGCTTGGCAGCTTCAACAATAAAGGTGTTCATGGCCTCAGCAAATTCGGTGTCATTTTCTTCGGTTGCACGCCGCTTCAGCATATCGAGAACATCATCGTCAAGATATTTTACAAGCCAGTAGCGGTCGTTTTTCATATGAATGTTCTCAAGAATAACCGCAAACTTCTTAAAATCCACAGAATCCACTTGTACAATTTCCGCCTTCAATGTTTCAAGAGCGTCAAGGGATTCCGTCAGATGCTCAATTTCTTTGCAGATATTGGCTGCGTGTTCCGTAAGAACATCAATAACTTCGGCAGTGGTGTCCATAGCGACAATCCTTTTTTTGATCTCACTTAACGGAAACCCAAGTTGCTTCATCATCAAAATCCGCATCAGCTTCACCAAATCCTTGTCGGAATAAAGCCGATACCCGCCCTCGCTTTCCAGTGAGGGCGTGAGCAAGCCTTCCTTGTCGTAGTATCGCAGGGTGCGGGTGGTGATGCCTGCCTTCTTGGCCAACTCCCCGACTCGCATAAAGCCATCAGGTATTGCGCGATGCTTTTCCATTCGCTTGGCCTCCTCGAACCTCTATGACAACACTATAAACCTTTACCCTAGCGTCAAAGTCAAGCCCTTTTTGAAATATTTTTTGCACAGAAAAAAGGCTGCCGAACGACAGCCCCTTCGTATCAGCACAATCAAACCCGTCTCTACTGTAGTTTGCGCGCCATCATCTGCGCCTCTATGCACAACCGCCCGGCGGTCAGGATGTGCTCCTGGGTCATCGCCTTCTCGGTGCGGTTCAGGCAGTCCAGCACCATCTCGCCAAAGAACGGGAAGCCCACCTTTCCGGCCACGCTGGCCAGCCGCTCAGCCTCCCCGTTTACGCACAGCACGATGTCCCCGCCGCTGTCCAGGCCGGGATCGATATATTTTCGCGCCTCGATGTATCCCTTTGTGCCCAGCAAAAACAGGCGTCCATCTCCCCAGGCGCCCAGGCCGTCGGGGGTGAACCAGTCCACGCGGAAGTAGTGGGTGGCGCCGTTATCGGCCAGCAGCATCGCGTCGCCGAAATCCTCCAATTCCGGGTACGCGGGGTGGTTGTAGTTGGCGACTTGGCTGTGGGACACCATGGCGTCCTTCGCGCCGGTAAAGTACAGGAACTGCTCGATTTGGTGGCTGCCGATGTCGCACAGGATGCCGCCGTACTGCTCGCGGTTAAAGAACCAGCCGGGCCGCGTGGGCGCGCTGAGGCGGTGCGGCCCCAGGCCGATCACCTGCAGCACGCGGCCGATTTCCCCATCCCGCACCAGATGGCCGATGTGCACCGCCGCCTCCGAGTGCAGCCGCTCGCTAAAGTACACCATGTACTTTTGCCCGGTTTGGCCCGCCTTGGCGCGCACCGCCTCCACCTGCTCCAGGGTGGTGAAGGGCGTTTTGTCGGTAAAGTAATCCTTGCCGGCGTCCATCACCGCCAAGCCCAGCGGCGCCCTTGCGTTGGGCACGTCGGCGGCGGCCACCAGGCGCACCCGCCGATCGCTTAATATTTCGTCCAAACCGCGCGCTATCCTGGCCTGGGGAAACGCGGCGCAAAAGCGCTCCAGCTCCGCCGGATCCGTGTCGTACACCCAGCCCAGGGTGGCGCCGGCCTCCAGCAGGCCGTTCACCATGCCGTAAATGTGCCCGTGCCGCAGCGCGGTGGCGGCAAACACAAATTCTCCCTCGCCCACCACCGGCCTTGCCACGCCCTTGGGCGCGTAGCGCATTCCGTCCGCCTTGCTCATGTCATCGCACCTCGCAGAATCGATTTTTGATGGGATTCATCGCGCGTTCAGCGTACCATAGGGCGGCGCTCTTGTAAACAATCCCGTAACAACACAAGGGCGGGCCCGCTGTTTTCCAGCAAGCCCGCCCCCTATTCCGGCAAACCTATACCGGCGCCACGCGGTTCACGATTTCAGAAAACTCCGAGCCGATCTCCATCGCGCTCGCGCCGTCCTGCACCTTGGTAAAGATGGCCTGGATGCGGGCGATGAGGTCGGGATCGGCCGTAACCGAAATCCGCTGGATGGAAGGAGCGGCCTTTTGGGCGCGCTCCTCTACCATGTCCTTGATGCGCGTGGTCATCTCGCCCCTGTACTGCGACGCAAAGCTTACGCCGATCAGCGCGGTGTTGCCCATCACCACGGTGGTCGCCTTGTCCACCTCGCTGAGCTTCACCACCTCATCGCTCACCCGCTTGGCCGCGGCGGCGGCGTCCCCCGTGGACATGGCGCCGGTCACTTCCGGCCCCACGGTGGCGCCCGGAGCCGCGGTGCCGCCGGGCATAGCGGGCGCGGGCATCATGGTGCTGGAGGGCAGCATGGTGGGGCCGTGGGGCGCCGGCGACGGCAATGGCGTGCCCACATTGCTCGCGCACCCCGCCAGCATGCAAACCAGGGCCACGCAAAGGATCACCAGGGTCGTCCTCTTCAAATATTTTCGCCTCCTCTCGCCGCTATTCTGGCCTGCGGCGAGAGGAACTATCAGGGGAGTTGCTGGCGCGCCATGCAAAATCTGTCGCGGAAAAAAATTCCAAAATGAATTCCACGCTCCTTTCACTGCGGAACTTATTTGGGGAATTTACGTCTATCATGAATGCTATGCGGCCTTGGATATCCTTCTTGATGCATATCGCAGCTACCTAGATGGCCGTGCATACGAGATCACGCCGTGAGCGCATGAACCCTCATTCCATATAGAACGTACAGCCCCCAATAAACTCGCGCAAAATCGAAGTCGGCGGAATCTCGTCCTCGGCGGTTCCGTCCAAAAAATAATTCAGGAATTTGAGCAGCCGGCGCGAGCGCAGGCGCCAGGGGCTGTCTTCGCCCACCTGCTTTAGCATGGGGTAGGCGTACTTTTTGAGGACGGGCAGCTCGTAGAGCAGGGAGGAGTTGAACATCACGTCGGCCTCCTCTTGGAAGGGGAAGATGTACTTCTCCTCGCCGTCGCGCACCGAATCCCACATGGACATGGTGCGGTCCGCCGGGGAGTGGCGGAACTGGTGATCGCGCACCAGGCGGCGCAGCAGGCGCACGTCGGTGGTGCGGATGCGGTTGTGGTCGTCCAAATTCAGCTGGGTCAGGGCGCTGATGTACACCTTAAAGGTAAACTCGCTGGGAATTTCGGCGGTGAGCTTGTCGTTAAGGCCGTGGATGCCCTCGATCAAAATGGGCTGATCCTCCCGCAGCTTCATGCGCGCGCCGCCTTCCTTGCGGCGGCCGGTTTGGAAGGAGAAGCGCGGTATCTCTACCTCCTCGCCCTGCAAAATGCGCACCAGGTGCTCGTTGATCAGCGGCACGTCGAGGGCCTCGAGGCATTCCAGGTCGGGCTGGCCGCGCTCGTCCAGGGGCACCTTGTCCCGGTCGCGGTAGTAATTGTCCAGCGAGATGGCCACCGGATCGAGGCCGTCCACCCGCAGGTGGATGCCCAGGCGGTGGGCAAAGGTGGTTTTGCCCGAAGACGAGGGGCCGGCGATCAGCACCACCCGCGCCCTCCGCTCCAGGATCTGGTCGGCGATGCCGGCAATGGTGCGCTCATGCAGCGCCTCGTTCACGCGCATAAACTGGCGCATCTTTTTTTGCGCGATCAGGTCGTTGAGGTCGGCGGCGTTGTCGCAATGGAGGATGCCGGCCCAGCGCGCGGTTTCGGCAAAGGTGCGCAAAAGCTTGGGCCGCGCCTGGGGCAAGGCGGGGCGGTTGGGCATGCGGGGGGCGGGGAGCTGCAATATCACACCAGGCAGGCGGAACTGCAGCGAAAAGCCGCGCACATAGCCGGTGGAGGGCAGCATCTCGCCGTAAAAATATTCGCTCATGCCCCGGCAGGTGTACACGTCGAAGTAATCGAAGGGGCGGTAGCGCAGCAGTCGGAGCTTGTCGGCCTGGCCGTCGCGCTCGAAGTAGTCCATCGCCTCCTCCCGGGTCCAGCGGGTGCGGATCAGGGGCTCGTCGGCCTGTACGATCTCGTGCATGCGCCGCTCCAGCTTGCGCACCAGCGCGCCGCTCAGCCCGCCCTCGAAGCCGATGGTGATGTACAGGCCGTAGCCTATGCTGTGCTCGATGCGCACCCGGGCGCCGGGCATAAGCTCCCGCACGGCCAGCAGGAATACAAAGCGCACCGAGCGCTCGTACATGCGGCCAGCTTCCTCGTCCGCATAGGTAAGGAGCGCGCACTCGCAGTCCTGCTGCGGCTGCCAGCGCAGCCCCTTTACCGCCGGGCCCACCCGCACCGCCAGCGCGTCGGCGCGCCGCTCGGGCAGGTATTTTTCGATTAACTGCTGGATGGACGTACCCACCGGGCAAACAAAAGCGCTTCCTTCTAGCGTAACGGTGATTTGTTTTGGCATACGCTTACCTCTTACTTTCCACTTTCCGCTTTCCATTTTCAATTTTCCATTTGTGCATGCCGCGCGGCGCTCGCCCCCGCCAGCGCGCCGGTGGAAAACGCGATTTGCAAATTAAACCCGCCCGTATGCGCGTCCACGTCGATCACCTCGCCGGCAAAGTATATGCCGGGCATGCGCTTGGAAGCCATGGTGGAGGGATTGATTTCTTTCACCTCCACGCCGCCCCGGGTGATCACCGCCTCGGCGATGGGCCTCGCCTCCGCGATGGACAGCGGCAGCGCCTTGAGCAGCGCGCACAGCTTTTTGCGCTCCTCCCGGGTCACCTGGTGGACGGGCTTGTCCGCGGGGATGCCGCACAACTCCGGCAGCCTCTCCGCGAGGCGCGCGGGCAGCAATCCGGGCAGCGCGTGGCGCAATTGCCTGCGGGAGTTTTCCTCAAAATCCCGCAGCAGCCGCGCGCCCAGCTTCTTTTCGTCCAGGCCGGGCTTGGTGTCCAGCCACACCTCGCAGTCTCCCCAGCGCCCGGCGGGCACATGGCTGGAAAGTTCCAGCACCAGCGGCCCGGATATGCCGAAGTGGGTAAACAGCATCTCGCCCAGCTCGCTGAACACGATGCGTCCGTCCAGCCGGGCCGAGAGGCGCACATTTTTGAGCGCTAACCCTTGCAGCTCAGTAGGCCAGCGCTCCCGCGCAACCAGGGGAACCAGCGAGGGCTGCGGCGGATGCACCGTGTGCCCTGCCGCGCTGGCAAGGGCGTAGCCGTCGCCGGTGCTCCCGGTGGCCGGATAGCTGGCCCCGCCCGTGGCGATCACCACGGCCCGGGCGCCGATCGCCTCGCCGCTCTCCAACTCCACCCCGGCCGCCGCGCCCCCCTCCTGGATCAGCGCGCGCACCCGGGCGTTCAGCCGCACAAACACGCCGGCGGCGTCCAGCGCGCGGGCCAGCGCCCGGGTAACGTCGCTCGCCTTTTGGCCGGCCGGAAACACGCGGCCCCCCCGCTCCTCTACGGTGGGCACGCCCCACTCCTGGAGCAAGGCCCGTACATTTGCCTGCGAAAAGCCCCGCACCGCCGCCTGCAAAAAGCGCGGGTTGCGTGGCACCTGGCGAAAAAATTCGTCAAAATCGGCGGTGTTGGTGATGTTGCAGCGGCCCTTGCCGGTGATATACAGCTTTTTGCCAAGCTTCTCGTTGCGCTCCACCAGCACCACCTTTGCGCCCGCGCGGGCGGCAAACAGCGCCGCCGTCATGCCCGCCGGGCCGCCGCCCACCACCAGCACATCGGCGCTTTGCCTATCGCTTTTTTTATCGCTTTTGTTATCGCTTTTCCTGGCCGAGATACACGCCGTACGCATCCCAAATACCCTCCATCTGCGCAAAATGCTCGGAGAGCTCCTTCTTGCGGCGCATGCCCAGCGCGGCGATCAGCGCGTTGATCAGCGACAGCGGGGCGGCCAGGGAATCCACAAAGGAGGTCATATTCGTGTGGGCGGTCAGGCAGAAGGAGGACACCCCGTGCACCGGGGACATGGGGCCGTCGGTGAGCCCGATCACCTTGGCGCCGCAGTCCTTGGCGATGGTCATCGCCTCCAGCGTGCGCTTGGAGTAGCGCGGAAAGCTGATGCCCAGCAGCACGTCGTCCTTGCCAATATGGGAAATCTGCTCGAATATGTCGTTGATCCCCTCGCCCAGCACCCACATGTTCTCGAATATATAGTGGAGATAATACCCCATAAACTGCGCGAGGGGCGCGGCGGAGCGCATGCCCAAAAGATAGATGCGCCGGGCGTTCAGTATGCTTTCCACCGCCTGCTCAAACACCGCCTCGTCGCATTCCTCGATGGTGGCGCGTATGTTTTGCATGTCGGTTTTCAGCACGGTGCGCAGCACCGCGTCGGGGTCGATTTCCGACGCCATCTCGAAGCGTTGGGTGGTGGTAAGCCTGTGCCGCACCAGCTCCTGCAGCGCCTTTTGCAGCTGAGGGTAGCCCTCGTACCCCATCGCCAGGGCAAAGCGCACCACCGTGGACTCGCTCACGCCCACCTTCGCGCCCAATTTGGAGGCGGTCATAAACACCGCCTTGTCGTAATGCTCCTGGATGTATTCCACGATGCGCCGGTGCCCCTTGCTTAGGCGCCTGCCCATTTGATTAAGCTGGTGAATCATATCCTGCATTTCGTGGGTGTTTTGCGTGCCCTGCATGCTTTCCCCCCCTTTTTGCCCCTCCGCCTGCCGATATCCCCCGCAATTGTACTAAATCCAGGCTTTTTTTGCAAGAGAAGCATTTGCAAGCTGCAAAAATCGTGGAAAATGCGAAATCAGGCAAAAAGCGCAACCGGTGGTATTGCCCAAACCCGCGGTACGCGATATAATGGATGCGATGTGAAAAACGATCGGAAGCGAGATGGCCTCATGCCCTTTGTGTTTTGCCCCCTGTTCAGCGGATCCAGCGGCAACGCGCTGTACCTGGCCGCCGGCAATACCCGGTTGTTGATCGACGCCGGCGTGCCGGTCAAGCGCCTCCTGGCATCGCTGGAGGCGCTGGGGGTGGCGCCGGAGAGCCTAAGCGGCCTGCTGATCACCCACGAGCACAGCGACCACATCCGCGGCGCGGGCGCCCTGAGCCGCAGGTTCGACTTGCCGGTGTACGCGAGCGCCGGGGCCTGGAACGCCATGGACGGCAAGCTGGGCGAGGTGGCCGCCCGCAACCAGCGCGTGTTTCGTGCCGGCGAGGATTTTTATGTCCGCGACATCGGCGTGGAGCCCTTCTCCATCCCCCACGACGCCGCCGATCCCGTGGGCTTTTGCCTGCTGCACCGGGGGCGCAAGGCGGTGGTGGCCACCGATCTGGGGCACATCCGGCCCAGCTGGATGCGCGCGGCGGCCGGGGCCGACCTGCTGCTCATCGAATCCAACCACGACCTGCGCATGCTGGAAACCGGGAGCTACCCGCAGCACATCAAAACCCGCATCCGGGGCCGCAACGGCCACCTGTCCAACGCCGATTGCGGCAAGGCCCTGTGCGAGCTGGCTTCCACCGGCGTGCGCACCTGCATCCTCGGCCACCTGAGCCCGGAAAACAACCTGCCCGAGCTGGCCTACCAAACCGTGCAAGACGCGCTGGCCGCCCAGGGCATCCGTTGCGGCGAAGATTTTCACCTGGACATCGCCTGGCGCGACCGGGTCAGCACATACTATACCATCGCGTAATGAAATGGAAAATGGAGAATGGAAAATGGAAAATGAAAAGAAGCGAAAAAGCATATTCCCCAACCGCAAGCCCAATTTTCCACTTTCCACTTTCCATTCTCCATTATTCCCCTCCCCCACCGTGGCCCTCGCCCTGGTGTTGCTGGCCTTTGTGGGCATGCAGGCCGTAAGCGTGCTGTGGCACCTGTTCTTTCCCTCTGCCCGCGGTTCGGTGAGCGCTCGCTATGTGGAGATACTGGTGCAACAGTGCCTGATGCTGGCGCTGCCCGCCGCCCTCTACCTGCTGCGCACCCGCCCCTGGGCAACGGCGATGCGCATGCGCGCCCTGCCCGCCGGCGCTTGCGTGTGCCTGCTGCTGGCCGCGGTGGCGGCGATGTTTGCCCTCAACATGCTCACCGTGCTCTGGGCCCTGCTGATGGACGCGCTGGGCCTGCCGCTGGTGGGCTCCAGCGTGCCCCCGCCCGGCAATGCCGGCGAGCTTTGGCTGTCGCTGCTGGTGATCGGCATCACCCCGGCGCTGTGCGAGGAGCTGCTGTTCCGCGGCCTGGTGCAGCCCTCCCTGGAACGGATGGGCACCCGCCGCGCGCTGTTGCTCGGCGGCCTGCTGTTCGCGCTGATGCACGGCCAGATCACCGCGCTGCCCGCTCACCTGCTGCTGGGCTTTGTGCTGGGCGCCCTGCTGGTGGGATACGGCTCGCTGCTGGCCCCCATGATATTCCACGCCGCCTACAACGGCGTCACCATGGCGTTTGGCTACGTGCAGCGCAACGCCGCCCTGGAGCAAGCGGAGCGGTCGGCAAGCGGGTTGCCCGACCTGTCGGCGGCGGAACTGATCGCCGGGGTGGCGCCGGTGCTCATCGTCGCCGGCCTCGCCACTGTGGCATTCATCTGGTTGCCTATGCGCTGGGCCGCCCGCAAAAATCCCCCGCCGCGCTTCGAAGCCACGGGGGAGCGCCTGCCCCCCGCGGCCAAGGTGCTGCTGGTGATATTGCTGCTGTACTTTGTGTTCACGTACGCGATGAACATCGTGATGACGGCGCATTGGGCCGGTGTATCGGCATGAACATGGCCATCTTGTGCGTGGGCAGGCTGCGGGAGCGCTTCTACCGCCAGGCCGCCGACGAATACCTCAAGCGCCTGCGGCGGTTCGGGGCCTGCGCGGAGATCGAGGTGGCCGACCTGCCCGAGCCGGCCAACCCTTCCCCCGCCCTGGAGGCCGAGGTGCGGCGCAAGGAGGGCGAGCGGCTGCTGGCGGCGCTGCGCCCCGGCGATTATGTGGTGGCGCTGTGCGTAAACGGCGCGCAGTGCACCAGCGAGGCCCTGGCCGGGCGCGTGACGGCATCGCGCGCCCGGAGTGATATCAAGCGGGTGGTGTGGGTGATCGGCGGATCGTTGGGCCTGGGCGAGGCGGTGACCGCCCGCGCCAACGAGCGGCTCTCGCTCTCGGCGATGACCCTGCCCCATCAACTGGCGCGGGTGGTGCTGCTGGAGCAGCTCTACCGGGCCTGCAAGATCGCGGCCAACGAGCGCTATCACAAATAGCGGCGTCATAATACTATTGATAATGCGAATCAAGGGTTGAAGCGGCCAAGGTGGGTATCCGTGCAGGGCGCGGCGTCCTACGCTTGCATTCGCGTTATTCCCTTAGGTACAGGCTGATCGGCGCGATGATCGCCGAATGGGTTTCGGCCAGCACGTACTCCGCGCCCCGCACCGCGATCCGCCCGGGCAGATGCTCCGAGTAATCCATGGTAAGGATCGCGTCGGGCACGAACGCCGGATCCTCGCGCTCGGAAAGGTATCGCGCATCGACGTAGCGCACATCGTACCGGGCGTCGCGGAAGGCGTACAGCGCCGGATAGACGCCCAGAATGCAGTCGGTGACGCCGACGGTGCGCACACCGGCAGCGTCCGCGCGCTCCCGGATGGCCGCGAGCCCCTGCTCGCTGATGCCGGTGGAGAAGGCGCGCATCCTATTGTAGGAGGCGCTGAACCGGCCCAGGCCCATCGGCTCGCTGCTCAGCGCCCGCGCCAGCTTCGGCGCGTACACGAGGGGCTGAAACATGTTGAACAGCAGCGGCCCCGCGGCCAAGTACACCGCGATCACCACCGACGCGCAGGCGATGCCGCGCCGAACGCGCGCGGGGCCGCGGCCTCCGCCGCCGAAGGCCGACGGCACCAGCCCCAGCGCGATCAGCAGCGACGGGAGCAGGTAGCGCGGAATGGAAGAGGTGTAGCGGAGCATGGCCGCGGTGCCCACATAGCCGGCCAGCACCGCCAGCGCCAGCGCCGCCGGAAAGCGGCGGTGCTTCCTTCGCCCCAGCGCGGCGAGGAGCAGCAACGCGACGGCGGCATAGCCCATGGCGCTCTGCAGGGGGCTGGTGCGGTTATCGTGCAGCTGCACGGCGGCGAATTCCTGGTGCGCGTACTTCTCCAGGGAGAGCGCCTCGGCGTTGAGGCCAGCGCCCATCCACGTGCACACCCGTGCCGCGAAACCGGCCGCCACCCAGTTGACCATCGGAACCGGCGTGTTGGTAAGGTTGTAGGTCAAATTCTTGGCGGTCAGCGCCAAGCGAATGCGCGGATCGTTGCTGGGCACATGCTGCTGGTTGGTCTCCGGCAGGTCGAAGGCCAGGAAGTCGCCGTCCAGGTCCGCGGCGTTGCGCGCAAAGAAGCCGATGTTGATCACCAGCGCGCACGCGAGGGCGGGAGCGATCAGCCTGCGCATGTCCCGCCAGGCGCGGCGCTTGCACATCAGGCCGAAAACCAGCAACCCGAGGGACCCCACCACCGCCAGCGTGTTGAGCTTGGTGAGCAGCGCCAGCCCGGCGGCGCCTCCGGCGCACACCGCCCACCACAGCCGCTCGCCCCGCCCGCCGGGAAATGAGCTCCGCCAATACGCCGTTACATAGTAGGCGGTCGCCACGCACCAAAACGCCGCCACCATGTCGCTTTGCGTGCTCGACGCCTGCAAAATGGCCAGCGGCGTGGTGGCGGCCAGGGTGGCGGACAACCAGCGCCCCCTTGGCCCCGCTCCCAACTCGGAGGCGATTCCGGCCACGGCGAGGACGCTTCCCGCGTACGCAAACCACTGCGCAAGGTTGGCCAGCCGGTCGCTGCCCCCGGCGAGTACTTGCACCTGCAACACAAAAAACCCCGCCAGCGGGCCGGTAAACAGTTGCCGGCCCACCTCGGTGGGGTAGTTGTGCACCGAGGCGTTCTTCATCCAAAAGAACACCCGGGGTATGTGGTACACCATGCTGTCGTAGTTCATGGGCGGATACAGCAGCGCCGAGAGCAGCGTGCCCAGCAGGCAAACGCCGATCACCGCGCCTCCCATCCACGCGTACCACGGCAGCCGGCCCGGGCGAAGCGCCAGCGCCTTGGAAAGCCCCGCCCGCAACGGCCTGGCAAACAGCGCGCACGCCGCCGCGCAAAACAGCAGCCAACATACCAGCACGGCCGCCGCCGTATACCAAGCGGGCAGGCTGAGCGCCTCGCAAATCAGCACGGTATACAGGCCAAAGCATACCGTCGCATCCATCGCCGCGCGGGTCGCGCGGGCATCCTGCCCGTATCGAATCAAAAAGGCGAGCCCCCAGGCGGCGGCCAGTACAACAAACATCGTTTATTCTCCCCGCGTTACGGGTCGCCGGGTGCAGTAGGGCATGCCCCTAGTCCACCGGCAACTCCTCTTCCGGCCCCCCCAGCTCGTCTTCCCCCTCTTCCTCCAGCATGGCCTGGCGGCCCATCTCTTCCTCGGTAAGGGGCGGCTTCGTCCCATCGGGGGCGGCGGGCGTCTCGGTGGCCGCCAAGGGCTCGGGCTGCGCCTCCGGTTGGTCCGGGCCGCGCTGGTTGAGGCCGATGATCAGTATCACCACCAGCACCAGCGCCAGCATGCCGGCAACGGCGATCAGCATCGATTTTTGCTGTCGGTTCATTTGCGCACCTCCTATGCCAGTTCGATCAGGCCGTAGTCGCCGTCGTTGCGGCGGTAGGCCGTGCAAACCTTGTTGTTGTCGGTGTTGTGGAACATATAAAAACTGTGGCCCAGCAGTTCCATCTGGAGCACCGCGTCCTGCACGGTCATGGGCTTGGCCTCGTAGCGCTTGATCTTCACCACGCGGAAGTCCTCCTCGGCGGCCGCGTCGTCACCGGCCTCGGCCTCTATCTCCAAGAGTCCGGCATCCTCGCCGGGCTTGATGGAATCGCGCAGGTGGCGCGTCATGCGGGTCTTGTGCCTCTTCACTTGGCGCTCCAGCACGTCGACGCCCTTGTCCAGCGCGGGCATCGCGCTGTCCCGCTCCTCGTTCTCGGTGCGCAGCAGCTGCCCGCCATAGGGCATGTTGATCTCCACTTTGAATATATTCTTCTTCTCCGCAATTTTTACCAGCACGGTGGTGGCATCGGCCGCCTCGTTGCGATAGTAGGAACCCAGGCGCTGTTGGAGCTTCTTTTCCATCGTGCGCAGCACTTTCTCGGGCAGCCTGGCGTCCTTGGTAACAAAGCGTACGGTCATGCAAAAACCTCCTCGTGATTTCTTGCGCTTGGCGGATGATCCCGACGGGCATGGTGTAATTATACCATGGACGCGCGCTCATGAACAGGGCCATACCACATTCCGGCAGGAACACAAGCGGCATTTTCCATTTTTTTTTTTGAAAGCCTTGAATTCTTTGCTCCCATTGTTTACAATATAGTTGTATAAAAATAGGTTTGGCCAGCTTTCGTTGCCCGGCTCACGGCACACTGTGAAAGAGGGATGTCTTGCATGCTACCCGACCGCGACAACACATCGCAAACCTCCGAAGCGCTCCCGCTCTTGCTGGCGTATTTGTTTGACCTGCTGATCAAAAGCGCGCCTTCGGAGGAGCCGGCGCTGCCGCAAGCGGTGAAGGACGATCCCAAGTACCAGGCCATCCTTTCCCAAATCAAGGACATCCGCGCGCTCAGCGCCAGCCTCCGCAACGGCGAGCTGGAGCACACCGTGTCCAGCCGCGGCTTTGTCGTGTCCAACATCAAAACCGTGCAAACCAACATGCGGCAGCTCGCCTGGCAAGCCAAGCAGATCACCGAGGGCGATTATCCGCAAAAGGTGGAGTTCCTGGGCGAGTTTTCCGAAACCTTCAGCGAAATGACGCAGCGGCTGCTGGATACCACCGCGCAGCTCATCAGCCTGGCCAACGTGGACACGCTCACCAAGGTGGCCAACCGCCTCGCGATGAACCGTTTCCTTGCCTTCGCCTTTGCCGAGGCCCAGAAAAACCAAACCGATCTGTGCGTGCTGATGCTGGACATCGATCACTTCAAAAAGGTGAACGACACCTTTGGCCACAGCGCCGGCGACCAGGTGCTGGTGGAGGTGGCGCAGCGCATTCAATCGCAAACGCGGCAATCGGATTTTTTGGCGCGCTACGGCGGCGAGGAGTTCGTGGTGGTGCTGCCGGAAACCAGCATGGAAATCGCCCACCGGGTGTGCGAGCGCATCATCAAGTGCGTGCGGGGGACGCCGGTGGTGTGCGAGGACGGGGGCAACATTTCGGTCACCGTCAGCATCGGCGTCAGCCACCTTTTTCCCGAGGACGCGGAGTCGTCGCAGATCCTCTCGCGCAGCGACGTGGCCCTCTACGAGGCCAAACGTTCCGGCCGGAACCGCTGGTGCGAGTACAAGCCGGGCTCCTGCACGTAAATCAGCCCATTCCATCCATCGAGCGATCCGGGTTGCGGGGAGTCAGTCCTCGCAACTTTTTTATGTATACGCGCCTTTCATCCATGCGAATCAAGAGTAGGGCGCGGCGACCTCGACGCGCCGCCGTACTGCATCAAAGACGTGCTATTGGGGGCGAATCACGGCGCGTCCGGTGGCCGCGCCCTACAACGGTGAGGCCCGCCGTTCCTGTAGGGGCGGATGGTAATCCGCCCGTTAGCAGCGGGACGATTG
>Ga0123353_10007740_pt1 | contig 14576 bp, 7 predicted proteins | sample TergutLab28metaG_3_FD_92763 | JGI IMG/M metagenome (GOLD analysis project Ga0123353, IMG submission 92763) | Labiotermes labralis P3 segment gut microbial communities from Petit-Saut dam, French Guiana - Lab288 P3 | ecosystem: Host-associated > Arthropoda: Insects > Digestive system > Gut ... | reverse complement strand
CGGAAGGCCGACTACTACAAGAGCATAACGAACATGGCGTGGGGGCTCGCTTTACTCGGGGCAGTGCTGGCGGCGTCGCTGGTCACGATCCTGCTGCGTATTGAAGGGGCGAAAAACAGGGCGGACTTGGAGAGCAGGCAAAAGAGCGCTTTTCTTGCCAATATGAGCCATGAGATAAGGACGCCGATGAACGCGATCATAGGCATGACTAACATCGGGAAATCGTCCGTCGGCGCCGAGCGCAAGGATTATTGTTTTATGAAAATAGAGGACGCGTCGCAGCATCTGCTTGGCGTCATCAACGATATTCTGGACATGTCTAAAATCGAAGCGAACATGTTTGTCCTCTCCGAGGTGGAGTATAATTTCGAGAAAATGCTGCAGCGTGTCGTCAACGTAAACTATTTCCGCGCCGATGAAAAGAAACAGAAATTGATAGTCTACATAGATAGGAGGATCCCGCGGACGCTTATCGGGGATAATCAGCGGCTGGCCCAGGTCATAACGAACTTGCTCGGCAATGCGATAAAGTTCACGCCCGAGGGCGGCGCGATAAGCGTCAATGCGTCTTTACTGGAGGAAAAAGACGGCGTCAGGGAAATAAAAATCACTGTGACGGACAATGGGATCGGTATAAGCCAGAAACAGCAGGAGAGGCTGTTCCAATCTTTCCAGCAGGCCGAGTCCAGCACTACGCGTAAATTCGGGGGCACTGGCCTGGGCCTAGCCATTTCCAAAAACATTGTAGATATGATGGGCGGCAGGATATGGGTCGAGTCCGAACTGGGAAAGGGAGCTACTTTTGCATTTACGACATTTGCGAAAGCGGGCGAGGATCGTGACGAGGGTCCCGACGATTGTAATATAAACTGGAGCAATGTCCGCATTCTGACGGTCGACGACGATCCGGAAATACTGGCGTATTTGCAAAATATCATAAACGAGTTCGGCGCCTACTGCGATACTGCGGAAAGCGGAATAGAAGCGCTTGAGCTTGTTGAGCAGAAAGGCCCGTACAATATCTACTTTATCGACTGGAAGATGCCGATCATGGACGGTATCGAACTGGCTTATGAACTGAAGCTGAACACATCGCTCGCGTGCAATCCGGTAATAATCATGATCTCTGCCGCCGAGTGGAATGTTGTTGAGGAGGACGCTAAAAATGCGGGCGTCGACAAGTTCCTGTCCAAACCGCTGTTTCCGTCCGCGATCGCCGACGCAATAAACGAGACCCTCGGAATGAGGTGTCAGATGGCGGAAGAAGAAAGCTGCAATATTAACGGTATTTTCGCGGGTCGGCGCGTGCTTCTGGCGGAGGATGTGGAAATCAACCGCGAGATAGTCATGACGTTGCTCGAACCGACGCTCATTGAAATCGACTGCGCGGAAAACGGGTTGGAAGTGGTCCGCTTGTTCAGCGAGTCGCCGGAAAAATACGATGCGATCCTCATGGATGTACAAATGCCCCAGATGGACGGGTATGACGCGTCGCGCACAATCAGGGCGCTTGGTACCAGGAAGTCGGCGGACATCCCGATAGTCGCCCTGACTGCAAATGTTTTCCGCGAAGACATCGAACAATGTATGAGCGCCGGCATGAACGATCATCTCGGTAAGCCTATCGATTTAGATGAGCTCATGAAGAAACTGCTCGAATATTTGTAAGGCGGCGCTTTGTGTATTACTCATTGCGTATTACTCATTGCGTATTATTTATACAGGGCGTCGATCTGGTCGAACGTCAGAATCGTGTAGTTCCAGAAGCTGTCCGGAAGGTCCATCCTGACATAGTCGTCCAGGGTGTCGCTTGTTATGACCGGAAGGGAAATAACGGTATTGAGATGCACGATCTTGCCGTCAAGGCTCCTGATTGCCGTGTCAAGCGCGTCTGCGCTCATCGACGTCGGCGAACAGGGGGCTATTGAATCAAAACCATTTTCGAGATGCTCTTTCCAGGCTTTCAGCAAGCCGTTGTTGGCTTCGCCCGACATGGGGACCAGCGGGCGGCCGGCTTCTATAAACGCGTCGAGCGCCGCCAGTGTCATTGCGCCGCCCTGCGACCAGACGCCGTCGATTTGCGGATATGCGGAAAGAAAACCTTCCACGGCGATCTTCGCTTGATCGTAATCCCAACCTGCATGCACATCATCGAGGATAATTATATCCGGATGCTCCGCGAAGACGCTCATAGCGCCTTCGCTGCGCATTGCGTTGACGCCGGTGCCTTCGATGCCGTTGAGCACGACTATGTTGCCGGTTCCGCCGAGTCGATCGGACAGCCACTGCGCGCCCCGTCTGCCGAACTCGACTTCGTCTATGCCCACCTTCGCTGTGATGTTGTTGGTCGTCACATAGTTGTCAAATGATATGACCACGATTCCGGCTTCAACCGCTTCTTCGCAGACGGGCGAAAGGGCGTCGGGGGAGGCGGCGGTAATTATGATCGCGTCGCAGCGTTTTGTGATAAAATCTTGAATGTCTGCTATTTGCCTGTCGATATCTCCGTTGGAATCGGTCATGTAGTATTCTTTGATTACTCCGTTGGCCACCAAGTGGTCGGCCCTGGCTTTGAACTCGGCTTCCATCTGGACGCGCCAGGAGTTGCCGACGCCAAAATTGCTGAAACCTATGACATAGCCGTCGCCTGACACAGTGTTGCGCGAATCACCGTCGCTCCCCGCGCAGCCGGCTAGGCCGGCGATGAGCGAAAATGCAACCAAGGCCGCTATGCAAAGCGTGATAAATGATTTACAACTTTTCATAAACAAATCAGCTCCTCATCATTATTGCATTCAGCTATACTCGACATCGAGTATAACATGGAGCTCCGCCCGGGACCCGGCAGCCCCGCCACACTTGACCGGGAAAAAACACGCTCATTATACACGAGAACACATATTCAGCGCAACAACATATTTATCCTCATCCGCCCCCGCCGCTGCGCATGTAATAGTAGATGTACTGCTGCGCTATTCCTGCGTAGGGGGCGAACATTGCGGGGTCAAAACCGGCGCCGTAATGCTCCGCGACCGCGCGTTTCATCCATACGTCCAGCGGAAATGCATCGAGCATATTCAAGCCGAACAACACCGCGCAGTCGGCTACCTTGTCGCCGACGCCGCGCAGCTTTTTCAGCGATGCCCGCGCATCCTCCGGCGCCCCGCGCGACAACGCTTCAAGGTCGGGCGACCCGTCGGCGACGGCCCTCGCGGCGCTTATTATGTACGAAGCCCTGTAACCGCAGCGCAAAGGCTCAAGATGAGTTTCATCGAGCAGGGCAAGCCTATGCGCGGACGGGAACGCGTAAAACACCTCGCCATCAAATTCAAAGCTGTCGCCGAACTCGTAACAGAGCGCGGCGATTATTTTTTTTATCCTCGGGATATTGTTGCACTGAGAAATAATAAAGGAACAAAGCGCCTCCCATTTATCCTGCTTGAGGATGCGAATGCCCGCGCCGAACTCAACCGCCCTCCGCATGAAACCGTCTGCACAAATGCTGCTCCGTATTTGCGCGTAGTCGCGGCCGAGATCAAAGTAATCGTACCAAACATCATTAATATCTTCCGCCGAACCTGAAATGAAGACGCTTTCCCCGACGCGCCGTAAACGGGCCGCGCGGCCGAACGCCACGCCCGTGTAGACGCCGTTTTCATCGGAATTCCAACGGAAACACTGCCCGCATTCGAAAATCCTGACAGGATCAAAATCTGAGGCGCCAATGATCTCAACTTCGCCTTCGCGTTCAATGAACTTCATAATCGCCGCTCCCTTCCGGACGGTTGGGGAGATAGTGTGGAATATCGGAAAAACAACCGCTTTTTTAGGTTCATACTTTCCATCATAAAATCACAGTTTGCAATAAATGTCAATCCTGTTATTTTCGACTTAAGGATATGAATATTCATTCAAGGGGATCGATTTCAACCTGAATAGAAAAATCCGCAAGTTTAAAGCGCTTTATGGGGCAACTTTATCAAAATAAATGTTGCTTTTTGCTGTAACAATGGTATATTAGTTGGTATATTTATCCATATATAGGTAGCCGTGTAAATCAACAACATAGTTCAGCTTTATAGAAAAAGGAGATTATTAAAATGGCAAACATGCGTAAAAAGATTACAACCGTTGTATCAATTTTGTTGACCGTTATGATCCTGTTCTCGCTAAATGCGGGGAGCCTCAGCCAGGCGACCCCGAATGGTGCGGGATCAAGCGGCGCCGTAAACAACAGCGCAGGCGCGCAGACAGGCGCTCTGGATGTTGCGCGACCTGACCGGGTATTGCAGACCCTTGCCGAAGAGAGTTATACAATTACCCCCGAAGAAGTATCCGACGAGTTGCCGCAAAACTTTTCCGACAGGGACTACCCGGATGTTGAAGACATACCCGGGTATGCCGAGTATATCGAAAACCCGCCGGCAGCCGAGCCGTCCGTCAAAACGCGGTCCAGGGCGGCGGACACCATTGAGATAGCTTCGGTCGAACTAATCAACGGCGGCGCGATCCAGGCGCAGTACAGGGATTCGGTCTATCAGGGACGAGCGGCATACGGCGAGGATCCGGCAAGATACTATACGACGATGAGAAACGCCTCGTTTACCGACAGCCGAAGATTCAACTTCGAAATCGTACTTCCCGCTGCTGATTTGCCTGACCTCACCGTTTTGGCTAACGCAACTGCGTTTTTAAGCGGCATCAACTGGACATACGGCGATATCCCTCTCACAGAGTGGCGTAGCACCGCTTCCTTTAACGGCAGTGCGTCTTTTATCCAACTGGGGACCCAAAAGGTATCCAAGATAGTATCCGGGATCAACATGGGCGATTATCTGCTGGAAGCCGCTATCGTGTTCCAGACGCCGTACGCAGTCTCCAGCGCCGTCAACGCTGCACTTAATGTCCCATATGCCAACTATTCGTCCATCAACCAGTCCGGGTTCAACAGGGCGGTTATGCTAAACGGGCGCACCGGCGACTTCCCGAATGCAGGCAAAGGCATCGGAACATATACGTTGACGGCAACAAGCAACTCGTTCGGAGTCCTTGGCAATCGCCAGATCAAGCTCAATCTGTACGATTCGTTCCGCAGATGGGAGGAAATCGAAGGCTACGCCCTGGAACTCAAGGCGCTGGCCGGCGCGGGCAAATCCATCAACGGGCGGCATGTCGACGTTACATCGCTGGGCAAGACGCTGGATGGAAGGGATATATGGAACGTCGTCGTCGCGAAAGACGCTGCTACAGTTGACGACTATCTCAACCGGGTCAAGCCGCTGATGAACTCGGATCCGGATGCACTGCTGCCCGAGGCTAATGCCGGGACGCTGACACAGGTCTTGTACCTGAACAATGTTCACTCAGACGAAGTGCCCGGCTCAGACGCCATTATGCAGACCATAGACGAGCTTATCTGGGATGATGTTCTGAAATATAGTACTTATGAAGAGATTGACAGAAGATTTACCAGTTTTGCCGGCGTCGCCGACTCGAGAAGTTACCACTTGCCTCTCGGCAACAGAAGAAATCAAACACTTAGCGTCGAGGATGTCCTTGATAACTTCATCGTAGTCTCCACTATCACCTGTAACCCCGACGGTAAGTATAACATGATCAGGGGCAACCGTTACGCCTTTGACATCAACAGGGACGCTTCCTTCCAGACTCAGCCGGAGGGAATAGCGCTCAACAGGGACACCACCAAGTGGGATCCCCTCGTAATGCTTGAGTATCACGGCTATGTGACCAACATGCTCATCGAACCGTGTACGCTTCCCCACGACCCTAACTACGAGTATGATTTGCTTCAATCCAACATGCTGCAACTAGGCTATTACATGGGCAAGGCCGTCACCGGCGACAGCGCGCTCGGAGTGTTCCACATACCGTGGGACCACGAGACAGGCGGATGGGACGACGGCGGCACCGTGTACGGGCCTATGTTTGCCATGCTCTTCGGCACGTTGGGCTACACCATTGAGATCCCGTATGCGAACGAAGATGCAGTGGACGCCTGTCACGCATGTACAACGTCCATGCTTTACAACCTTCTGTACGGAAAAACAGAGATATATAACGACCATCCGGCTTACAAAAATCTTACGCTCGACGCGCCGAGCCATGCCGATATGCGCCAGAGCACGTTGCTCAACAAGCTGGAATGGAAGAGGCGCGGCATAAAGAACAAAGACGAGAAAGCGATTGTCGATAAGTACTTTATTGAATACGCAAATAACACATTTACGACAAGGGGAAGGATCAGAAAGGTGGATAGTCTGGGAAATGAACTTTCCTTCTTCCCCGACTACCTGATAATCCCCGGCGATCCCGCCACCCAGTGGAACGTCGCCGAAGCTTACAGGTCGCTTGAGATCGCCCAGAACTTTGGCGTAAAGCTGCTGCGGACGACGGCAGTGATCGAGGATAACAACGGCGTCAGCTATCCCGTAGGTACATACGTTATCCCCATGGCGCAGGCGGCAAGGAACTATATCAACGAAGTTTTTGCCAAGGGATATGACGCCTCCGGTTTTTCCAGCATGTACGCTGAGATCGTCACTAACTATCCCGATTGCAGAGGCTTTGACGCCGTTGAGGTATGGGGAAAAGACTACGCAACCAGTACCGAAGCTGTCACAGGCCTTGTGAGCAAACCGGCGGCCTTGATTCTTGGCGCCGCGTCCGATTATATAGCGTTCAAGAGCAACAGCGTGGATGCCGTAAGGTTTGTCAATAAGCTGCTAAGCGGCACATCCAGCGGTAAATATAATCTGCCCTCCGACCCGACTGACGTATGGATGCTGCGAAAAAACATCACGTTAAATGAGGGTACAGCCAACGAACTGGAATTGCTGATGGGAACATATCTTATTGCAAAGGGTGACCTGGAGATCCTTCAGACGTTGAAAGACGACGCTGATTTCGGTCTGAAAGGCTGCTACATCGAGGGCTGGTACCTTAGCGACCTGCCTGCGGAAGCGGTAAAACTTGTCGACCCCGTGATCCATCTTACAGCCACAAGGACCGCGAACAGCGGCAACCCCGTTCACTGGGCCCTTGACGATTATCTGGGATTCAGTTCAATGAAAGGCTATGACGGCACGGGAACCGGCAGCATGCGCCCGGGCGCGAATGTGTTGTTCCTGAACAACAACGCCGGCAGCGCGGCGCTTGCCACCGCGGTAAGAAATGCCAGGATGGGAGTGGTCGCCACCGGCGGCGCCACCGGCACCAACTTTTTGACAAGCCAGCTTGGTTTGAGCTTTTCCTCCGCCACCGGCGGCACTACCAGTAACAGCGACGGCACATTCAACGTAAGCTATAACCCGCGAAGCCTCTTCTCCACTTCATATCAGAATACCGGATCAGTCCACCTGACGGGCAGCACAGCATACTTTACTGCTATGCCCGCCAACGCAAAACCGCTGATAAGGACCGACGCCGTCGATCCTTTCATCGGCGGATTCTACAGGAACTGGACTACCCAGATGAGGGACAGGACTATTGCGTACAGCGTGTTCACCAAGGAAACCAGCGGCCAGAACATTTCGGCGATGGTGTTGCCCAACATTTTCTCAAGACCGCACTATCACAAGCTTTATCCGATGCTGGCAACCGCCATATATGCAAGCGCGGCGGGCATTTTGGACGACCAGGAGGCGCCGGAGATCATAAGTATTGCCACGGTAGAGTCAGTCATACAAAGAACGCTGTCTGTTACGGTCAACGCAACAGACGCGGAGAGCGGTATTAAGAGCTATGCGTTTTATCAGTGGGACGATGATACGGCGGCTTACGTGCTAAAGGCCGAACAGGAGGCCAACGCATATGTGTTTGACGGCTTGCCTTTGGCGGGGGAGAGCAACCTCATGGTTGAAGTCACTGATTACGCAGGTAACAGCGCATTTACGATCATACTGTTCACTTTCGACACATCCGAATTGCCGGAGTGGGTGGTAAGCCCGGTTCTGTACGCCGACGGCAGCCCGGTGACGGACATTACCCAGGCAGCCGGGAAAACACTCGAAGCGGTGGTGTCGGTCTTCAACAATTCGTCCGCCGAAGCTCCGAACGTCCTTCTGCTCATGGTCATATACGACAGCGCCGGGCGTATGGTGGCGATCGACAGCGCAGCCATGGACATTGTCAGGCTCACAGAAGCGGAATATCAGCTCTCAATCAATCTTCCGAATGTCGTGGACGGGTTCATATGCACTTTCTTCCTGTGGGACGGTATCACATACGTTCCGCTCATGGCGCCGATCCCTGTTTTACGCTAGCTGCTTGCCGCTAGCCGCTAACCCCTTGCCGCTAACCCCTTGCCGCTAGCCGCTTGCCGTTAGTCCCTTGCCGCGACCGGGGAATCATTTCAATCGCCGCACTCGCTAAAGAGCGCGGCGATTGTTTTTGATTCTTCGTCACTACCCTAAATTTTGGTTATTTTGCCATATTGAAATCTTAATAAATAGGTATTATAATGTGGGAAATGGTGTTTCACCGACGGGGAAACGATACTCCGCGGGAGACTTCTCGAATGTGAAGTTAAAAGACGCCGGAGGGGACCGATATGGCCGAGCGCACCATTATCCACGCCGACCTCAATAACTGCTACGCCAGTATCGAAATGCTGCACCACCCGAAGCTGCGCGGGCATCCCGTGGCCGTCGGCGGGAGCGTCGAATCCAGGCATGGGATCATATTGGCCCGGAATTACGAAGCCCGCCCGTATGGCATCAAAGTAGGGCAGGCGCTGTGGCAGGCGCGGCAGCTATGCCCCGAACTTATCATCGTGCCGCCTGATTACGAAAAATACCTGCGTTTTTCAAGGCTGTTCCGGAAGATCCTCTCAGATTATTCCCCGCAGGTGGAGCCCTTTGGCCTCGATGAATCATGGGTGGACCTGACGAGGAGCACGGCCTGCAACGGCGACGGACAAGCCATTGCCGATGAGATACGCGAGAGGGTAAAGTTCGAACTCGGGGTGACGGTTTCGGTAGGGGTAAGCTGGAACAAAATATTTGCGAAGCTCGGGTCGGATATCAAAAAGCCCGACGCGACGACCGTTATCACAGAGGACAATTATCATGAGGTCGTATGGCCGCTTCCCGCCGCGGACCTGCTCGGCGTCGGACGCGCGACCCAGGCAAAGCTCCGGCGTTACGGTATCGAGACTATCGGCGATATCGCAAGGACCGAACCGTCGATCCTGAAAGGCTGGTTCGGCAAATGGGGCCTGTTCCTCTACGCGTATGCCAACGGCCTGGATTGCTCGCCCGTGACCTCGTCGGGGGAGGAAAACGTGATAAAGTCCGTGGGGAACTCGTCCACCTGCCCGCGCGACCTTGAAAACGACGAGGACGCGCTCATTGTTTTTCAAAACCTCGCCGAGAGCGTGGCGGAGAGGATGCGAGAGCTCGGGTTGCAGGCAAGGACGGTAGAGATTTCTCTGCGCAGTAATGATTTGACCGGCTTTATCCGGCAGATGACGCTCAATCGGCCGACGCACATATCGACCGAGCTTTCCGCCGCCGCAATGGTACTTCTGCGCGCAAACTACAATTGGGAACTGCCGCTCAGGAGCATAGGCGTCCGCGGGACGAACCTCGTGCCGATCGGAACGACAAAGCAGTTGTCGTTTTTTGAAGATGAGAAGAAGCGCGACCGGGCCGAAAGGCTGGAGTTCGCCATCGACGCCATACGCCGCCGCTTCGGGCATTACGCGATCGACCGCGCGCTCCTGCACATAGATTCGAAACTCGGGAAGCTAAACCCGAAAGAGGAACATATAATACATCCGGTCGGATATTTATAAAACGCCGCAAGGAGGGAGCCGAGCCGTGGGCGATAGGGGAGGGAGTCGAGCCGTGGGCGATAGGGGAGGCAAGCGCGGGCGATAAGGAAGGCAGGCAAACGTGGGCGATAGGGAGGGAGTCGAGCCGTGGGCGATATTGTTGATTATAAACCGTATATGGGGAGCGACTGCAAGGTCTACGTTGACGTCAACGAGGACCGCCTGAAAGACGGGCGCCTTTTGCCGCTGTCTTTCGTGTGGGAAGACGGCAACCGGTACGAGATAGACAAGATCATAGACACGCGCCCCGCAGCGTCCCTGAAAGCCGGGGGCGCCGGCCTGCGCTACACCGTCCGAATAAAGAACCGCGAGCGGTATATGTTCCTCGAGGAAGACAACGGCTCTTGCAAATGGTTCCTCGAACGCAAAGAATAGCTAAAACGTAAGGAATATATTGACACTGCGGCAATAGACTCAGGGGTATCATGATAACAGGGCAAAAGATATCAGAATAAAACGCAGCGAAATGCAGTAACTTTTTTATTTTGCCTATTGACAAACAGGTTTAATGTAGTTAAACTTACAAAGAGGAACAACAACTACAATGACATTGCTCCTATGTGTGGGCTTTTATCAAATGGCCGCAGGGGTTTTCCGGGTTATCCGGGTTACGGAGATGATATTGTGTTTATCAGGCACAGCCTAAAGAATATGCTTCGCTCATGGCCAAAGTCACTGCTCTTTTTCCTGCTGCTCACGGCGCTCGGCGTGACCCTGAGCATCGGTGTGAGCCTGACGACTTCAATGCTGGGTTTTCTCAAAGACTGCGATGATACATATACGACAATCGCGGTCTTTGAGTATATAGGCACGGACTATCCGGACGAAACGATATTTGACCCGGATATAGCCCGGTGCCTTGAAGAAATAGACTTCGATGAAATCGGCAACGATCCGGCTGTGCTGAATTGGGATCGAAACGACGTGGCCTTTGGTTATATTGCGGGGAAAACGGACGATGCCGCCGACCCGCCTTACAAGAAAGCGGTCGTCGCCGCCATCCTTATCCTCAGCTTCAATGAACGTGAAAACTGCTATCAATATGCCGTCGAAAAAAACCTTGTAAATCCGGACATAGGGCCCGACGGCGGATATATTGATACCAACGGGATCGAACTGGAGATAGGACACATCTACATGATTCATGGAACGAGAGCGTCCGGGACGACCAGCCACAGGTATTTCAGGATCGCCCCCCTTGATTATGCAGCCGCTGCTCTGGCCGGCGTGGACGGTTCCGTCGGGAAGATGCTCGAAGATGTCACTATTGGGAGATACGAGTACGAAATACCCGAGGATAGTATCTTCATCGCGATTGCGGAAACCTATGGCGCCATAAACACAGGCGTGAGCGTCCATGCCGTCAATGATGTTGAAGCGTATTTGCCTTTTCAACAGGCCGATCTCTCCGTGATAAAGGGCAGAAGCTTTACCCGTGAGGAATACGACGATGGCGCGAAAGTCTGCCTGCTGCCCGAACGCCTTGCGGAACTCATCGGCGCGGCGCCCGGGAGCGTTATCGATCTGTCAATGGTGGTGAATAGCGGCGCCGTGCAGCGTGAAAGCTACTGGGCAGGTACGGGTTTCACTTATAATGGCAGCTACACCGTTGTGGGCTTATTCAGCCCAAACGACGATTACAGGGACATTGTCATCATACCCAAGTCCGATGCGACCGACATCTCCGCAAACCGCTATTCCTACACACTTGGCCAGGCGCATCTTAAAAACGATCAGGCGGAGCGGTTCTACATGGACATGGTAAATGTCCTCCCGCCGCGTGTGCGCATGACAGTCTACGATCAGGGATATGCCGCCGCCGCTGCGCCTCTGAGGGACGTTCTTCGCATCGTTTTTATCCTGACTGCGGTTTGCGCCCTCACTATGCTTGCAATGCTGGCGCTTTATGGGTTCCTGTTTGTTTACCGCCAGCGGAACCTTGCAAAGACCATGCGTCGCGCCGGTGTGGCTAACGGCGGGATTTTCTGTTACTTCCTATTCGGTTCGGGTTGCCTCGGGCTGATCAGCGCTGCGCTGGGAGCGGTCGTCAGCAACAGTCTGTCCGGCTATTTTATCGAGATCGTGCGCCAAACGATCACCAATTACGCAACGGACGATCTGCGTTACTCCAACTCGAAACTGGCAATCGAAAAGGCAATCGAGTTTGCGCCCAAGACAGAGCCTGCCGTGTTTGCTTTGACCGCGTTGGCGTTGTTCTTCTTTGCGATATTGGCCTGTCTAATATTCACCATGCTGAGTGTCCGCTCCGAACGGCAACGCAAGCGCCGCCGGCTCCGCAGGAGCGGCACGCGCTCCCGTTCATTAAGCGGCGGAGCATTAAAGTACGCGTGGCTGAGCCTGGAGCGCGGGGCTTCCCGATCGCTGCTGCCGGTGATGCTCTGTGCGCTTGCCGCGGCATTACTGCTGCAACTGATCAGCACGACGATAACATATGAAGCAGGTTATGACCAACTGGTACGGGACAGTGATATATCCGGTTATTTTACAGATTACAAGGGCATCTGGCGAAGCAGACTGAGATTGGACGGAAAGCTGGTCAACAACATTTGCCTGAACGATACCTTGTCGGAGTTGTCGATCACAAAAGCAAAAAAATACGCTTATGGGGTCGAGTGGCCGGAGCCCTTTAACGCATTCACATATGAAACTTTCTTAGACAATGTCGCCGCGGGACCTGGATATATTTACACGAACAATCTCGCCGGAGTACAGGAGTTCTATGGTTGCCCCGAGCTGCCTGTAGCTTTTGCCGACGGATACGATCTGTCGATTTTCTCGCAGATCCCGCGCGATGAGATACCTATAGTGGACGAAGTCGTTGATAATACTTATGTTGACCCGCGCTGGGGAGCCCCCGCGCCTTGTATTGTCTCCACAGCTTTCTTGCATGAGAAGGGCCTCGCATTGGGGGACGTAATTGATTTCTATGCAATCAGCGGCGATGAACTGAGATACGAAGTCGTGCAGATAGTCGGCAGTTACATCAAACAGGGAAGCGACGACAATATTTATATGCCGCTATCCGCATACCATGTGATGGTTTACTCCAATGTACAATTCATAGTCTATCCCGGCGTGGCGATTCCTAAGCGCTCATACCAGTCTTATTATTCCGACATTCCCGCATCTTACATATATGACCCGGATCCCGATCCAAGAATACTGTTGAAGCTGTCGTTTGACAGCATGAACTTCAAGTTGCGCGGTGCGGCAGGACTCGGCGCGTTTAAAGACTTCCTATACGACGAGGGATACTCCGAAGTGAACAATATCCGCAACATCCGAAGCTTTGTCATTGTCGAGGATAAGACTTTCCTGGCTGCGCAGCGGGCCATGTCCCAGCGGCTGTGGTATATGCAGAAAATATTCCCGATCTTATACATCCTGCTCGAACTCCTGGCCGCGCTCATCCCGTTTATCCTCATTCAAATGCGAAAACGGGAATCAGCGTTGATGCGCGCACAGGGAGCTTCCGGGTATAAGGCGTTTCTCAGTTTATTCATTGAGCAGACTATGCTCTGTTTGCCCGGAGTGATTTTAGGCGCCGGGATATGGTTCGCGGTATTCCGGACGGTTACCGTGCCGGGCTTGACATTGGCTGGCGTCTTTGCGCTGCTTTGGCTGCTGGGGACAGGTATTTCCGCTGTAACGCTGAATCGGGGTTCCGTACAAAGTATATTAAGGGCGGAGGAATAGGATATGGCAATCCTGGAATTGAAAGATGTTCACTACAGTTACAGCGGGGGCGCGGAAGCAAAGAATGTTCTCCGCGGCGTCAACTGTGAGTTTGAACGGGGGGCATTCTACGCGATCATAGGCAAATCCGGCAGCGGTAAGAGTACGCTTCTTACCCTTATAGCCGGGCTTGACCAGCCGGCGGAGGGCGAGGTGCTATTTGAAGGCGCGCCCACCTCGACATTCAACCTGGACGAATACCGCCGCAAGAGCGTGGCGGTCATCTATCAGGATTTCTGCCTGTTCCCGCTGCTGACCGCCCTGGAGAATATCATGTACCCCATGGAACTGTGCCGCGTTGAAAAAAAGAAAGCCAGGGAGGACGCCTTGAGCCTGGCAAATATGGTTTCGCTGCCGGAGGAACTTCTAAACCGCTATCCCGGGAGGATCAGCGGAGGGGAGCAGCAGCGCGTAGCCATAGCCAGGGCGTTGGCAATGGACCGCCGCCTGATCCTGGCAGATGAACCAACAGGCAACTTAGACGGCGAAACCAGCGCAAACATTATAGCCTTGCTACTACGCCTGGCAAAGGAGCAAGACCGCTGCGTAATAGTAGCCACCCACGACATAAGCGTAATGAAAAGCACGGACACAGTATACAACATGGTAGACGGAAGACTGGAAAGAGCAGAGTTTGGGATAAGAAATTAACGCAAGACACAACCCCCGGCGTCTGCGCGCCACCCCCTTCCGAGGAAGGGGGCTTGAGGCAACCCCCGCCGTCTGCGGACTCTGCCCTCTTCCGAGGAAGGGGGCTTGGGACAACCCCAGCCGTCTGCGGACGGCGCCCCCTTCGTGCGCGAAGGGGGCAGAGCCTGCGCTTCAACCGTCCCCTAGCGTCACAGACATGCTAAGAACATATGGAACGACCCCAAAGGGGGTTCTTAGGGGGATCGAAATCCCCCTAAGTCGTTTTAAGGAGGGGGTCCTTAGGGGGAGGGAAATCGAATCCCTCCCCCTGAGCGTG
>Ga0123353_10007738_pt1 | contig 14578 bp, 13 predicted proteins | sample TergutLab28metaG_3_FD_92763 | JGI IMG/M metagenome (GOLD analysis project Ga0123353, IMG submission 92763) | Labiotermes labralis P3 segment gut microbial communities from Petit-Saut dam, French Guiana - Lab288 P3 | ecosystem: Host-associated > Arthropoda: Insects > Digestive system > Gut ... | reverse complement strand
TGTTCGCTTAGTCCGTCGCCGATGGTGTTCGAGGTCACAGTGAAATGTGCATTATTCGGCGCGTCATCGGTGACGTCGAACAGTCTGCTCTGAATACGGTTCTCACTATCCTCCAAGCAGAGGTACAGCGTTGTTCCTTTTTCTGTTTTGAAGTTCCAGACGTTTTCGCCTTTCGCGATCTGCAGGCACAGCCAGAGTGCCAGCCATGATTTGCCGGTCTTAGGCGCACCTGCGAGAATGTGTAAGCCTTGCGGAATAAATGAGTCCGCGACGAACCTGATGGGTGCGAGTGGCTTAGTCATCAAGGTTTCGCCGTCGATTGTGTTGAATCTGTTTTGCATATGTTTCTCCTTTATATTTTTTTGGTTTTTAGGTTCATTCCATGCAGCAATCATCTTTCATAAGATACTTGCTCATAAATTCTTTTTGGGTTTTGACGCCGATCTTTTTAAAGATATTTTCCGTATGCGATTTGACTGTGCTTTCCGCTATGCCTATAATACCTGCGATCCTTTTACGGGCCTTGCCGTAGAGTAAAAGCATCGCGATGCGTTTTTCTTTCGGCGTCAAGCCACTCATAGTAAGCGATTCGTAATCTGACATTGTGTTTGCCTCCTGCAAAAAAATTTAAGGTTTTTTGTCCTGTGCCTTGATTATAACGCCGTTTTTATTTCTCGTCATCGGCTTTTTGTGGGATTTTTTTATCCTCTTTTAGTGGGATTTTTAAGAAAACTTGAAAAAATGTCCTTTCTTACGGGTACTTTGCATAAAAAAGAGCCGTCTCATTGTTTGAGCGGCTCCATACGAAAAAATTATAAAGTTCTATTATGAATTAAAAAACGTTTTTTTCTTGATTCTCATTGTCGCTTTTATTATCGGCATCAAGTAAATATTTTCCAATAAAAGCTTTTTGAGTTTTGACATAACACTTACTAAAGATATTTTCTGAATGCGACTTAACAGTATGTTCGGATATATACAATGCCTTGGCGATCTCGCGGCGGGATTTTCCAAGCAATAAAAGCTCGGCTACTTCTTTTTCTCTATGTGTTAACTCATTTATAGGTAATGATTTCCCACTATGCACAGGAACCTCTTTGAGCACTTCAACGCGAACTTCTTTCACCACTTCGACGGTAACGGTTTTTTCTTTTATGAATATTTTCTTAAACGCCCGCCCTAAATCCGCGAAAGTTTTTTTCTCAACAATATGCCAAACAAATATAAAGACCGCAAACGCGAGGGAAACGGCGCATCCCGCGATAATCAAAATAATCTCATAGGTATACAATCCCGTCACGGCAAGATTATATTTAATCTCATAGTTACTTGTAGAAAGCCCCGCGTTGACTTTTACATCCTCATATACGCCACGGCGAAGGTTTTTAACGCTGTAATTAAAGGAAAATAAACCGTTGATTACGCTTTCATCATCGCCCATTTTGAAGCCCGTAATATCCGTTATGATAAAAACAGGATTAATTCTGCCCTGGTTCTCAACCGAAACGGTAAGTTCCGCCCGCCGTATTTCATAAAGCGGCGCGATATAGACTTGATAAGCGTATTCCGTTGCATAATCTATTTCCATCGGGTAAATGTCGACATGGCGGTCCGGCAATTTATCGACCGGTTCGGTCAGCTTTATCAGCGTTATAAGTTTGGCCTCGTTATAGTTGCCTAAATATTGAAAATCGGAAATAAAATCCGGAGTCCCGTCGTAAATCTTACCCGGCAAAATCAGCACGGCGTTATTAAAGTTCTTTAAATACGGTGTTCCGATATTCTCAAAAATTCCCCAAATGGCATTAAAATTAAATCCCACATAGGCAGCTTCCGTTTTGGTTTGCTCTGCGCTTAAAACTTGCGAGTTAATTGTTAGATATTTCTCATCTAAAGAAATCTTACCATTTCTAACGGAGTACGAAAAGCCGACCATACATTGCGTATTTTTGTCTACTACGCCAACAAACACGTCCATATTATCGTCACATATTAAATCCACATAGCAATCGTTTATTAAGCTGGGTGAAAACTCATAAGTGCGGCCGATTATCCCGCCAAAGTTGCTTTGCCCCCGTATGACGGCTTTTACATAACAATTTTCCACAGTTACGCCGTCGGCAACTCCAACTAAACCTCCCGTATAGCGGCAATCGGTATTCAATTTTCCGATATAATATGAGTTGACGATGACCGCACCCTTTACCACTCCTGCAAATCCGCCCGCGGCTCCGTAACCTCCGGCGGCTCTATCTTCTTCCGGCTGTTTTGTAAATATATTTCCTGTTACGGAACAATTTTCTATCCGGCACTCTCCATTATAGCTTTCCAAATATCCTACAAGTCCTCCACCGGAATATGCCAAAATTCCCCGACTGTCCAACACAATGTTGAGGTTTTGAATGACCGTGTCGTACACATTTCCAAAAAGGCCGGCGTTCTCCATTTCGGGATCTTCTAACCATAAATTGCGTATAGTATAGCCTCGTCCGTCAAGAACGCCGCAAAAGAAATTTACGTTGTCGCCAATCGGTATCCAACCCTTACCGCCGTTATGAAGGCTTCCGCTTTCCCCAAGAGTATCTTTTAAGTCTACATCTGCGCCTAAAGCGAAATAATACGGAAAATAATCGAATGGATTATCTTCGTCATATACATAAACATACTTCCTGATATTCTCCAAATGTTTCGGGGTGGTAACTATAAACGGATTTTCCTTGCTTCCGTCGCCGCCCGCAAAATCACTCGTGTTTTCCGCATTCGCGTAATGGTATGAAATTCGACCACCCGCGCCAAACGCCGCCGCCGTGAAAAATAAAACAAATAGCACTACGCCCAAGCAAAACGTTTTGCCGTATAGCGGTCTAAATGATTTTTTGTGTATTTTCTTTCCCGTTGTTTCCATAATTCATTGCTTGCAAGCTGACTTAAATAATAAATAGCCCTCGCTTTTACCCTTAAACTTACTTTGAAATCCATTGTTTATTTCGTTAAGCTTATATGATTTATTATAAAGCAAAAAATCAAAAAGGGCAAGCCCTAATCGCTCGTTTTCCAAAAAAAATTTCATTGCCGCAAAGAACGATTAAAAGTTTTACTTAATTAATATTTTAAGGAACTTCTCTGTTATATCGTCGAAACCCACTAAAGGTTTTATGGTATAAGTACAGCCAGCCTGCGCGTCGCGGTAACGAACTATACTTTGTCCAAATTCCGCATCGTTATAAAAGTGGACAATAATCAAGTAAGTAGACACAAGAATATATAGCAAAGCAGTCAATTGATGTTTCTCAAACCTCGGTTTGAGAAATTTTTTTCGGCCTGATTTGGCGTCAGGTAACTGAGTCCGGCATGCGGCCGTTTAGAATTGTAATAGCCCTCGATGTATTGAAAAACAGACAACTCCAATTCTTTTAGGGTTTGATAATTTCTTCTGTTCGTTTCCTCGTGTTTCAAGAATTTAAAAAAGCTTTCGGCTACGGCGTTGTCGTAAGGGTGTCCTTTCTTGGAAAAAGATTGAACAACGCTACAGTTATCCAGGAATTTTCGAAAAGAGAATGCCGTATACTGGCAACCTCTGTCCGAATGGAACATCAGGCCTTGAGGATTTCTCCTGCAATATGCCGCCATATCAGGCATTTTTACCTCGGAATACTTTCGTATCCACTCCGATACCGTGTTCGAATTCACCCCCGTACTCTGCTCGTAACTGTCGATACGTTTTTCCGTTCCGGTGAAGCGCCACAATCTGTTTCCTGAACTCCTATCCGTACTTCTTTCGATTGTCCTTTTCTTCCTCCTTTTTTGTGTCCACTTTATTTTACTCGCTATATATCTCTGCGTCCACTTTTAACGATACCATACAATACCATCCACATCAACCAGCGTCAGCCCAAAACACAAAAACTTCCTTAGCTTTTTCATAAAAATTACTTTCATTGTTTCGGAATATACCTAATTAAAACCCGCACCGCGCAAACATTCCCGTAATGTCCACTAAAATCACCAGTCCTAGCAACACCAACAACCCAATCGCGTGAATCATGTTCTCCACCTTGCGGTTTATCGGCTTTTTTCTAATCCACTCGATTATAGAAAAAATAATCTTCGACCCATCCAACGCGGGTATGGGTAGCAGATTAAACACCCCCAAGTTTGCGGCGATAAGCGGAAGCATAATCAAAATAAACCGCCAGCCTCCCATCGCTGCGCCCTCGGCTATGCCAGCGATCGTTCCGACAGGTCCGGACACGGCGGTGCAGGACATCTGCCCGGTCAGCAGCTTGCCCAACGTGCTTAATACCAACCACGACATCTTACCCGTCAGCGGCACGCTACGTTTAATGGCAGTAACAAAGCCTCCACTGTAATGCGTCGAAAAGGAAAGTCCGAATTTTGATTCATAAATGAAGTGCAAATCACCGTCTTTCGCAACTGTTTTGCCCTCCTCATCTTTCCAATCGCCGTTTACAACCAAGTATTTATAGATTAAATTTCCGTTATTGTCCCGTCTGATTTCATCAGTCACCAGTCTGTATTTTTCGTTGCCATCCCCGTCAACGACAAGCTTTGTTATTATATTGCCGTTTTCGTCCAAAACAACCTTATAAATTACATTACCGTCTGCGTCGATAACAGTTTTGTGCGTCACTTTTCCATTTTTATCCTTGACTTCCGAATATTTTATCTTTCCGTCCTTGTCTCTTAAAATATTGCCGTTGATGTCGGTGGCGGGGATGGCTACCTGCTGTCTTCTTAACCTGATTTGCTCCTTTTTGCCGTTGTTTTTAATAACCGTCAGCGTAACCTCCTGTGCCTTGCCGTCGGCAATTACCCCCGAAAACATATAGTCGAGATCCATGCTTTTGCCGTCCGCGTGCGTAATTATGTCGCCAAGCTCAAGCATATTTCCTTCGACGACATGTGGCGTGTAGTAATTGCCGTACTCGTCAACAGCAAAAGCGGCGACCTGCGGCTGAGGGAGACCTACCGCCCAAATGAATATAAAGCTGAATAAAACCGCCGAAATCAGGTTGAAAAGCCCGCCGGACATTAAAACGATAATGCGCTTCCACGGTTTTTGGTCGTTAAAGTTTTTAAGCTCGGAGTTTACACCCGCAAGTTCCCCTCCCGCCGTGCCGGAAAGAGCACCCGCAAAACCAACTATACCCTTTTTCTTCGCTTTTTCCGCAGTTTGCGCCGCGATTGGAACAGGGTGACGGGCAATCTCTTCCTCAAAAACATCGACAGTTTTTGCATCGTAAGGACTGTCGTTGGCTTTTTTAGGCTGGTCGGCATCGTCCTCGCCAGCGAACGCGCAAAAGCCGCCTAAGGGTACGGCACGGACTGAGAAAATCTCGCCGTTCTTCTTCTTTTTAGAGAAAACCTTTGGTCCCATACCAATGGCAAACTCATTTATCTTGAACTTGAGGATTTTGCCTGCAAGATAATGCCCCAGCTCGTGAATGGTTATCATAAGCATAAGTATCAGTATGGCTAACAGAATGTAGCCGATGTATGCTAAGATCTGCATTATTTTCTCCGTAAAGTTTATTTTTTAATGCGCAATGCTCAATGATGGTTATGTTTTTTTGCACGTATCAATACTTATCCATTCAAGGCACAATTCTTAAATTTATCATTTATTAAGCGTTCAGCATTGCGCATTGAGCATTACTCTCCTCACCGTTTCCTCATGCACCGCAATTACGTCAAAAACAGTATTTATAGGTACTATGTCTGACATAGACAAGCTGTTTTTGACCGTCTCTGCTATGTCCGCAAAGGAAATCAGCCTTTTTTCAAATAAGGCGACCGCCGCCTCGTTTGCAGCATTTAGCACCGTGCCCGCCGACCCGCCCACTCGTAGCGCCGCAAAAGCAAGCTCCGGGGCATAGAAAAGCGGGTTTTTCTTAACAAACGTCAAGGCATTATCAAAGTTAAACGTCGAAATTGCTTGCGCTCTTGTGGGATATGTGAGGGCGTAACTTATCGGCAAACTCATGTCGGGGATACTTAGTTGCGCCAGCGTCGCGCCGTCCTCAAACTCCACCATGGAATGGATAATGCTTTCGGGGTGAATAACATACTCAATCGCGTCGGAAGCCCTTGCACAGTCTATTTTATCCGCCAAAAACAGCCAATATGCCTCGATAATTTCGAGCGCCTTGTTCATAAGCGTGCAACTGTCAATGGTAATCTTGCGTCCCATCCTCCAGTTAGGGTGGAATATATCGGCGGGGGTTATGTTTTTCAGGCGAACTTCGCTATAGTTATAAAACGCGCCGCCGCTTGCCGTAAGTATCAAACGCTTAATATCATTTTCCCGCCCCGCCTTAAGACATTGGAATATGGCGGAATGCTCGCTGTCCACCGGAATAACCTCAGCTTTTTTGCCACTTGCACCCGCTTCTTCGCCGCTGTTTTGTGCTTTTAACAACCTCGTCAAGATTTCGCCGCCGGCAACCACACACTCTTTGTTTGCCAGCGCAACACGCACACCGTTTTTTATCGCCGCCTCTGCCGCAATTAAGCCGCTTATCCCTACCACTGACACAAGCGCGGTATCGCATATTTCACTCGGCACACTCAAAGCCTCATCCCCCGTCAGTAGTTTGCCGCCAAACAGTCGTTTCGCCTCTACAAACTTACTCCTGTCCGTTACGCCCACAAAATCAGGCTTAAACTCTTCAGCTTGCCGCTTCAACAATTCCAAATTCGAGTGGGCTGTCAAAGCGCGCACCCTAATTCCCAAGCTGCCCGCAATTTTCAGTGCGGCTGTCCCTATCGACCCCGTACTTCCTATCACGCTTAATGTTTTTGTAAAAAAATCGGTGACCAAGCCCTGCTACCTCTCGTACAATTATTGAAACCCGTGTTCATAGTTAGGGTATGTTCATGTAAAATCGGCGTTTTTAAACTATTCAGACGGCTTAATTTGTATCGGGCCTTTAACGGCGCCGATAATAAAGACGCTTTTCAGCCATTTAGTAATCTGCGAACACAAGTTCTTAAACAACCAGTAATAAATATAAGTATACAAACGCGGCGTTGACCATCATGCCGTCAATCCTGTCCATAATCCCGCCGTGCCCGGGCAATAGCCGCCCATAATCCTTAATCCCCGTCTTGCGTTTGAATGCGGAAGCAAGCAAATCGCCCCCCTGTGTCAGGACGGACCCGATAAATCCCAATGTCAAAAAGTGCACCAAATCAAAGCCCGCCGTCAGCGGATTAAGCCCCAAAAATCCAAAAAACACGCTTCGCGTCATGATATACACCAAAAACCCCCCTAATATCCCGCCCAACAAGCCTCCGATTGCGCCCGAAAGAGTCTTTTTGGGACTGATTTTTGGAGCTAATTTCGGTCCTCTAACCGCAGAACCCACCAAAAACGCAAACACGTCGGTCAGAGGCGTAACCAAAAACAAAAGCGCCATTCCCGCCGCTCTTTTTGGGTCTGTCGGCAAATAATTTATCAGCAACATAAAAAACAGCACGGTCACAGGGTACACAAACACAAAGCAGGTCTCGATTCCGCCGCTTTCGCGCCGCGCCGCCATAATTACGAATCCGAGCAACGCGGATACAAAGATGACCGAAGCAAACGCCAACATGGCAAGAGTAGTCGCGTCGCCTCCCGCCAAATAATAGACAAGGTAGAACGACGCCGCGCCCACGACTGTTCCCGAGGCGACAAGGGTATACAGGGGAGTGATGGTTTCCCGCTTAAGTGCGCGCGACACCTCAAAGGACGCACCCAGCATCAGCAGCCACACAAAGACATCAAAGGTGAAAAAAGCGGGACTAAAATACCGCGTAATGTACAGCGTCAACGCCAAAACCCCGATGAAAACCGCCGCAATAAATATTCCCGTTATCAGTCTTTTTTTCACAATTTCCCAAACCGTCGATTACGCTTATAAAAATCATCTATAGCAAATTCAAAATCCGTTTCGCTAAACTCCGGCCATAATTTGTCGCTGAAATATAATTCCGTATAGCATAGCTGGTACAAAAAGAAGTTGCTTATACGTTTTTCGCCTCCCGTACGAATCAAAAGATCAGGGTCGGGCAGCCCTTTTGTATAAAGAAACCCTTCAAACTCGCTTTCGGACACGTGTTTGCCCGCCGCCACCGCCATATTTACGGCATTGACAATCTCCTGCCTCCCCCCATAATTCAAACAAATATTGACCACTCCCTTCGTCTCGGCCCTAACCCCTAACTCCTCGGTCCTAACCCCCGATTCTCTCATTCCCCATCTACCTCCCGCCTTAACTCCACGCTCCACGCTCTGTACCCCACTCTCCGTCCAAGTCTGCGCCGACAATAAAATATCCTTTAATTCCTCGTCAAAAATCGAAAAATCGCCGCAAAACCGCAACTTAAGCCCCTGTTTCGCCAGCTTTTTCGCCATTTCTGGCAACCGCGTTTTGAGCAGGCGCATAAGCGAATCCACTTCCGCCTTGGGGCGCTTCCAATTTTCTGTCGAAAAAGCAAAAAAGGATAAATACGGAATGCCGTGCGCTACCGCTACCTTAACTGCCATTTCGATGGTTTTTAACCCTTCCCTATGTCCTGCCGCCCTGGGCAAACGGCGGCTTTTCGCCCACCTGCCGTTGCCGTCCATTATAAAGGCGATGTGCAAAAGCCCCGTTTTGGCGCCAACTTTATTCCTTGAACCGGACTTATGTGATATGTCGGATTTTTTCGGCTTACCTGACTTTGAAACCGTGTCAATTATTTTTGCCTCAACGGATTTTGTAAGCGCGGGGGGTTCGGGCTTTTCGCGCTTATCCTCACTCACGACAAAATCAAGTCCGTCGGTCTTTTTCACCGCGCAGATTTTTTTCGGGATTTTTACCCTTATTGTATTGTCCCCGCTGTTATACTTCAACCACAACCCCTAAACCTTGTCCGACGGACGACCAATAAGACCTTGCATAGAAGCGTTCGCGGTCTTGCTTTGCAGGGTCGCCCCTACGACAACATACCAACCGCTATATGGTACCTGATACCTTGTACCTGACCGCTTGTCACTGGCCACTAACACCTACACCTCAAGTATCTCCGCTTCCTTCTCCTTCAGCACCTTGTCCACCGCCTCGATACGCTTGTCAAGCAACTTTTGGATATCCGCGCCAAAGGCCTTCTCCTCGTCTTCGGAAATAGCCTTATCATTTTTCAGCTTTTTAACCGCTTCCATCGCGTCGCGCCGCTCATTCCGCAGTACCACCTTGCTCTCCTCGCAGTTCTTTTTTACCTGCTTAATAAGCTCCTTTCTGCGCTCCTCGGTCAGTTGCGGAAACACCAAACGGATGCTTTTGCCGTCGTCGGTCGGGTTTATCCCAAGGTCAGACGCCAAAATCGCCTTTGTCACGTCCCTCATCGCCGACGCGTCCCACAGGGAAATCAAGAGCATCCGCGCCTCCGGCACCGTTATGTTCGCCATCTGCACGAGCGGCGTGGGCGTGCCGTAATAGTTGACGGTGATTTTGCTTAAAACCTGCGGGTTTGCCCTGCCCGCCCGTATCAGCGACAGGTCGTTTTTTAAAAATGCCACCGCTTTCTCCATTCTTGCCTCATACTGGTCAAATAGCGGCTGCACCTCCGGTTTGTACGCCATAGAAAAGCCTCCTAAAATTTTTAGAATTTGTAAGGGTAATTGAAAAAGCGCGTTTAAGGCTTTCGTCAAACAGGTTTGAACAACCCACCCGATATATTATAGCAGAAAACCGGTAACTTGCACAAGTAAATTTATAGCAAAATTAAAAAACGGCAAAAGAATGACCCCCGCGCCTTAGAATCTGTATGGATGAATTGAAAATGCGGTATTTACGAGGGATTTTTGTGTCTATCAAGGCATTCTAACGAAGGCGTAGCAGCGCTACGTCAAGGAAGAAAGCCGCAGAGAGACGCAAAAAGACCCGTAAAGACCGTCGTTTGAAATCATCCATACAGATTCTTAGTTATCCAGTTTCAACACCGACATAAACGCTTCGCTGGGTACCTCTACCGAGCCGATTTGCCTCATCCGCTTCTTACCCTCTTTCTGCTTTTCCAACAGCTTTCTTTTCCTCGATATGTCCCCGCCGTAACACTTTGCCAAAACGTCCTTCCTCATCGCCTTTACCGTTTCGCGCGCTATCACCTTGCCGCCTATCGCCGCCTGAATAGGAATCTCAAACATTTGCCGCGGTATCACCTCTTTCAGTTTTTCCACCAAACTCCGTCCCCGCCCGTACGCCTTCTCTTTATTGACAATAATACTTAGCGCGTCGCAAATATCCCCGTTCAATAATACGTCCAATCGCACCAAATCGCTCTCTTTATACCCGATAATCTCATAATCCAAACTGGCATATCCGCGGCTTCTCGACTTAAGCCCGTCAAAAAAGTCGTACACAATCTCGTTAAGCGGGATTTCGTATACCAACTTCACCCTGCTTTTATCAAGGTAAATCATGTCCTTATAATCGCCCCGCTTGTCCTTGCACAAATCCATAACCGCCCCAATGTAATCCGGAGGGGTAAAAATCTCCGCCCTCACCATCGGTTCCTCGATAAACTCGATTTCACTCACGTGCGGCATATTGCTGGGATTCGTGACGGTGACCATTTCTTTGTCCGTCTTGGTGATGTGGTAATTGACCCCCGGCGCGGTGGTTATTAAATTAAGGTCGAACTCCCTTTCCAGCCTTTCCGTGATAATTTCCATGTGAAGTAGCCCCAAAAACCCACACCTAAAGCCAAAACCCAAAGCCGCCGAGCTTTCCTGCTCATAAAACAAGGCGGCGTCGTTAAGCTTTAATCTTTCCAGCGCATCCTTTAAGTCATTGTAATGCGAGCCGTCCACGGGGTAAACGCCGCAAAAGACCACCGGCGTCACCTTTTTGTACCCCGGCAACGCGGTCTTGGCGGGGTTGTCCGCATCCGTCACCGTATCGCCGGGAGCTGTGTCCGCTACATTTTTAATGCTTGCCGAAAGGTACCCTACATCGCCCGCAAACAGCACGGCGCAGGGCGTGGTTTTGGGCGAAAAAAAACCCACCTCGGTCACCTCGAACACCTTGCCCGTCGCCATCATCTTTATTCGTTTGCCCGCCGTAACAGACCCGTCCATAACGCGGACAAGGCAGACCGCGCCGCGGTAATTGTCGTAATAAGAATCGAAAATAAGAGCTTTAAAGGGCGCGTCACAATCCCCCTTTGGCGGCGGAATTTGCTCCGCGACTATGTCTAAAACAGCATTAATATTCAGACCGTCTTTAGCGCTGATAAGGGGGGCGTCTTGCGCGGATAGCCCTATTATGTCCTCAATCTCGTGTTTCACTTCGTTTGGGCGGGCGGAGGGCAAATCAATTTTGTTTATAACCGGCAGAATTTCCAAATTATTATCAAGCGCAAGGTACACGTTGGCGAGGGTCTGTGCCTCCACCCCCTGCGACGCATCCACAACCAAGAGCGCGCCCTCGCATGCTGCCAAAGACCTTGACACCTCGTAGGTAAAGTCCACGTGACCAGGGGTGTCTATCAAATTGTAGGTATATTCCACGCCGTCCTTAACATACAACATACGAACGGGAGTCAGCTTGATTGTAATCCCCCGCTCGCGCTCAATGTCCATGCTGTCAAGCATTTGATCGGTCAGCTCACGCTTAGACACTGTGCCCGTGTACTCGATAAGACGGTCCGCCAGGGTCGACTTGCCGTGGTCAATGTGCGCTATTATGCAGAAATTCCTGATTTGTGTCTGTCTGTTGTCCATTGCCGTCCTTATACTTTTTGCTCAAATTTGCCAAAATGGTTACGAATCTCGGTTTTATGCCCCATTATACACCAAAAATGTAAAAAATACAATAGAATTTGCAAATTTCGTAGAGAAATATCAAATTTTTCGGGTTAAACTGTTGTGTTTGGACTTTTTGTGTGATATAATTGTATCGGTATCGTTATAAATATAGTATAGTGACAGTGTTTTCGTTATAAAGCAATTTTTCATGTTTCTGAAATTTGACCTTAACTCCAAACTCCACACTAATCCCTACCTCAGAGGTATTTATGGATATTAAAAAAACTTGGCTTTTTACAAAGCCCATAGCCCACCGCGGGCTACATACCGCGGACTTACCCGAAAATTCTATTGCCGCATTCTCAAACGCCGCCAAATGCGGTTTCCCTGTCGAACTGGACGTGCGGCTTTTGGCGGACGGCACGATTGTCGTGTTTCATGACGACAAGTTGTCGCGCATGACTGGCAGGGACGGTTATATTTCGGGAATCGCGGCGGACGACCTTAAAAACACAAACCTTTGGAACATCGCGGGCGAGCCTACCGAGTGGATGATTCCGACCTTTGAAAAAGTATTAGAAACGATTAACGGTCAGACGCCCATCTTGATAGAAACCAAAAACCAAACCGCCTGCGGACCCATGGAAAGCAAAGTGATAGAAATGTTACATAGCTACAAAGGCGAGGTAGCGGTGCAGTCTTTCAGCCCGTACTCGTTGGAATACTTCAAAAAGAACGCTTTCGAAATCCCGCGCGGCCAGCTTTCCACCCTTTTCACGAAAGAGGACTTGCCGAGCGCGTTAAAACGGTCAATCCTTAGGCGCCTAAAGATGAATCACGTTTCGCGGCCAGATTTTGTGTCCTACCGCTTCGACCTTCTGCCAAACAAGTGGGTAACAAGAACAAAACTACCCACCTTGGCGTGGACCGTCCGTAGCAACGCTGATTTGGAGCGTGTCATTACGTACTGCGACAATATTATATTCGAAAATTTTATCCCGCAAATTGAAAAGGGGGAAGCGGGCGAATAGCTTTTTATATATTTTTTTATCAACGGTATTTTTATTTTTAGATGAACGCTTTGCTTATAATACGCTAAATTATCCGTATCCGTTGGCTTTTTTTTGTGGCTTGAGCTTGGGTTTGGCTTGCGACGCCTTACTCTCATCGCCGCAGGAGAAGCCTTTTTCTATTATCCTCACCGCTTTTGCCTACTTTATTTTCCCCATATTGATACTTAAAATTTTTTCAGTCGATAACGGCAACTTTTTTTAACGCTTCGGAGGATACTTTCACCTGCTTTTCCGCTGTATCGACCTTTAATGCAAGCGATTTTAAAAACGGAAACATAAGCGTCCCACCGTGTATTAGCTCCACCTCGATAACGTCCGCTGCTCCGTGTTGCCACACGTTTGTTATTATTCCGTTCAGGCCCGCGTCGTCCGTGGTAAATTTACACCCTATAAGCTCCGCGATAAAATACTCGCCTTCTTCCACACTCAATGCGTGAAGCCGCTCTACCTTGACAAGTTTGCCGACAAGCTTTTCCGCCTTTTCGCGACTGTCCGCGTCTGCAAATTTGATAAACACAAAGCCATTGTCCACTCGTACCGTCGAAACTGAACAAAGGGCGGTATCGACATAAACCGCCCTCAGCTTTTTAAAGCGCGAAACATCGTTAGTTAGCGGCCTAATTTTTACCTCGCCGCTTAGTCCCTGAGGCTTGACTATTTCGCCAACGACAATAAACTGCTCCATTTTGACCTCCGTGAACAACAGATTTTGTTTGCAAGGCGTAACGCCTCGGCACGCCGTGTGTTAATACCACAATACGCCGCATAACGACGTAAAGCTCGGCACGCCGGGGACGTCGCGGGGTGCGGCAAAATCGGAGCAACTGCCGTAAAAGCAACAAACCATACTATTACCGCGCCGCTGTTCTGCCGCTTGTTTGCCAAATTATTCGACCATTATTCGCCCGTCATTCTACCTATTATCTGCCCGCCTATTCGACCTCGACGATGTCCACCCTGATTCTTTCGCCCTTTGCCGACGCTTTTACGATTGTGCGAATCGCCTTGGCAATACGCCCCTGCTTGCCGATAAACTTGCCCATCTCCGCCTTGGGGACGGCTACCTTAATGTCGTCGCCCTCGCGGGTGATGACGATATTTTCGGGGTGGTCGGCAAGATTTTCGACGATAAACTTCAGTAAATCTTCCATTTTTTAACTCCTGTTAGTCCTCTTTCTTGGGCGTCTTGCCCGTCTTGGCGGGTACGGGCTTTGTTTCCACAATCCCCGCCCGGACAAACAGCGAGCGCACGGTGTCCGTGGGTTGCGCGCCGTTAGCTATCCACTTTTTCGCCTTTTCCGCGTCAAGTTTAACCTCGGCAGGGTCGGTAAGCGGGTTGTAAGTACCGATAAGTTCGATATACCCCCCGTCCCGCGACGTACGCGAGTCCGCCACCACCACGCGGTAGAACGGGGCTTTTTTGCCGCCCATTCTCGTCAGCCTGATTTTTGTTGCCATTTTGTTTTCTCCTTTATGTTGTTGTTTTGTATTTCAAAGAAACATTTTAATTTGTTCCGTTTTGACGTATTTGTAATGCTCAATTAAGGTCATGTTTTATCGCTAATCACCGAAAAACAGGTACTATGTCTGACATAGGCAGAGGGTTTTTCGGTTGCAATTCTTGGTTTTATGATAATAACGGCATTTAAGAAGAATGCTGCCTTAATTTATTGTTCAAGATATTCGCAACATTTTCAACGTTTGCCACCCA
>Ga0123353_10007737_pt1 | contig 14578 bp, 12 predicted proteins | sample TergutLab28metaG_3_FD_92763 | JGI IMG/M metagenome (GOLD analysis project Ga0123353, IMG submission 92763) | Labiotermes labralis P3 segment gut microbial communities from Petit-Saut dam, French Guiana - Lab288 P3 | ecosystem: Host-associated > Arthropoda: Insects > Digestive system > Gut ... | reverse complement strand
TAGTTGAAATAAACGAAAAAAATCGTACAGATGGTCTATATATTAATATAGTTTTATATTCGCCAAAAGGAATATCATTAAATGATTGCAGTAAGGTTCATAAAACTGTACAGGGAAGGTTGGGGGCACACACAGGAAACAGAGATTTTTTTATAGAAGTCTCATCCCCTGGAATAAGCAGGAATTTGAAATCAGCCAATGAATTTAGTGTTTTTAAAGGTAAAATTGTAAAACTTCTTTTTGCTAATAAAGCAGAATGGGATTATTATAAAATAAAAGATAGTGATAAATATAGTATGCTTTTAGAACCAGTAAAAAAAGATAATGATTCGCTGCAAAACAGTGATGAAATTAAAATACAATATTCTGAAATTCGCAAAGCAAAACTGGAATCTTAAATGGAGGTATAAAAATATGGCTTCTGATCTTTCTGAAGCAATAAGAATATTTGAACAGGAAAAAGGAATACCAAGAGAACTTGTACTAAAAACAATAGAAGAGTTTCTTATTGCTGCTTATAAAAAGAAATATGGAACAGCTGAAAATGTTATTATCAGATTTAATGATGAAGAAACTGAAGTTACTGTTTTTTCGAAAAAAACAATAGTTGATAATGATGATGTTAATGACGAAGTTCTTGAAATCTCATTAGATGATGCCCTTGTATATGATTCAGAGTCAGAAATTGGCGATGAACTTCTTATAGAAATAAACCCAAAAGATTTTGAAAGAACAGCAGTACAAAGCGCCAAACAAAGAGCAAAACAAAAAATAAGAGAAATTCAAAAAGATACACTTTATTCTGAATTTGCTTCACAAATTGGAGAAATGATTAAAGGTTATTGCCAGAGAGAAAAAAATGGAAACATCTACGTTGACCTTGGAAAAATAGAAGGTATTTTACCAAAAAGATTTCAATCACCAAGAGAAATTTATAGGCCTAATGACAGAATAAAAGCAATAATCTATGAGGTCGAAAAACAGGAATCTGGATTAAATATAATACTCTCAAGGACACATACAGATTTTGTAAAAAAACTTTTTGAACTGGAAGTGCCTGAACTTTATGATAAAACAGTCGAAATATTCAAAATAGTCAGAGAACCAGGATATAGAACAAAAATGGCTATCTATTCACATCGTGAAGATGTAGATCCTGTTGGAGCATGCGTAGGACTAAAAGGGATAAGAATACAAGCAATAGTCAAAGAGCTGGAAGGAGAAAAAATAGACGTTCTAAAATATGATCCTGATCCAAGAGAATTTATAAAAAATGCTTTATCACCTGCAGAAGTAGAATCTGTAATTATTCTTGATGAAGCAAAAAGACAAGCTCTTGCAGTTGTTGCTGATAACCAATTATCTTTGGCAATCGGAAAGCAGGGATTAAATGTAAGACTTGCAAACAGACTTGTTGACTGGAATATTGATGTCAAAACAATTGAACAATTTGAAGGAATGGATATATCAGCAGAAGCAAAGAAAGCAATATCTGCTTTGTTTGGGGAAGAAGAATCTGATGAAAAAACAGAGGAAATAACAAGGATTGACGAACTGCCTGGAATTCCTGAAAGACTTGTTGAATTATTAAGGCAGCATGGTATAGAATTGATTGAGTCGTTTTTATCGATTGATATCGATAAACTTACTTCCCTGGATGGAATAACACAACAGGATATTGAATCTATTAAAACAATTATAGATGAAAATGTTGAAATAATTGAAGATAGCGATGAGCAGGCAAAAGCCTCTGAGGAAAAAACAGAAGATTCTAATACCATAACAGAAGTTCAAGAAGACACGGATGTGGACGCGGTGGAGGAAGAAGAAAAAATTGAAGATGATGAGGCTGATTTTTATGAATGCCCGGAATGTGGTTCCAAGATAACAGCTGATATGTCATTGTGTCCAAATTGTGGTGTAGGGCTTAGTTTTGAAGAAGAAGAAAATAATGAAGATGATGAGGGTGAAAAATAATATTCTATAGATTTGTGTAGATATTTAATGGAGTAATGTAAAATTCTATTTAATGTTACATATAACAGGAGAAAAAAGTTTAGATGACTGAAGATCAGGAAAAAACAGAAAAACCTAAAATTGCTTTAATTAAACAAAAGAAAAGTTCTCAGGATTCGCCAGAAACAAATCAAAAACTTGATCAAAATGACAAAACTGATAATAAGAAGAAAGTTGTTGTTGTTAAGAAAAAAGTTATTGTTATTAAAAAAACAGGCAAAACCAAAGAGAGCCATGAAGATAGTAACATTGATACACAAACAGATAAAACTTTTGACACATCATCAAACATATCTCAAGGAAAAGTACAAGAATCAAAAGATAAACAATTTCATGAAGATGATAAACCTCATTCTGGATCAAAAATCAGCAGAGCTGAAAAAACTAAAACCAGCTCATCAGATCCTAAGAGCGATAAATACTATAAGAGCAAATCAGGTTTTTCAAAACAGTCAAATCAATACCAGGGTCATGAAGGCGGAAAAAGTTCCTCTTCAGAAAATCAGTCAAAATATTACAGGGCAAAAAAAGAGATCACATCTTCTTATGAAGGAGAGTATAGTAGTCAAAATAAGAATAGATTCTCTCAATATCCGAAAGGAAATTATAAAGATCAAAAACCAAGATATGGGACTCCACAATCTTCAGGTACAGGATTGTTCAGATCTCCTCAAAAAAATTATGGAAATCAATTTGAAAGAGGAGATAAAAAACCAGGAGGTTCTTCTCAATTCCGCCCAAAATCAAAATTCGGGGATAAAGATAATAAATCCCGTTTTCCTTCAATACCAAGAGGTGGATCAGAAGATATAGAAAAAGAGATTGCAGCTGCAAAACCAGGTGCAAAGAAAATATTTAAGGCAAAAAAGAAAGCAACATATCAAAAAATAAAAAAAGAACAAGATATAGAAAAGAATTTTCAGATAAAGAAAAAGACTGTTCAAAGAGCAAATCCAATACCAAAAGAAATTGATATTATGGAAGTTGTAACAGTTTCTGAATTGGCAAAAAAAATGAATCTTAAGGCGTCAGACCTTATATCAAGATTTATGACTATGGGAATGATGGTTACTATCAACCAACAGATCGATGCTGAAACAGCTGAAATAGTTGCATCTGAATATAGTTGCAAGGTAAATATTGTATCGCTATATGATGAAACAATCGTTGAATGTGATAAAGGTGATGATAAAGATATAATAGAAAGAGCGCCAATTGTTACAGTTATGGGTCATGTTGACCATGGCAAAACAAAACTTCTTGATGCAATTAGATCAACAGATATAGCAGCATCTGAATATGGCGGTATTACACAGCACATAGGTGCATATAAAGTTACAACCAAGGAAAGAAGCATAGTTTTTCTTGATACTCCGGGACACGAGGCCTTTACACTTATGAGATCAAGAGGAGCTCAAATTACAGATATTGTAGTTCTCGTAGTTGCTGCAAATGATGGAGTAATGCCTCAAACTCTTGAAGCAATAGATCATGCAAAAGCAGCAGAAGTTCCTATTATTGTTGCGATCAATAAAGTTGATCTTCAGGAAGCTAATGTTGATCGTGTTAAACAACAATTATCAACTTATGATCTTATACCTGAAGATTGGGGCGGCAATACAATTTTTTGTGAAATATCAGCTCTTAAAAAAATAGGAATAGATAATCTTCTTGATAATATTCTTATACAGGCAGATGTACTTGAACTTAAAGCAAACCCCAATTGCAGGGCAGAAGGGAAAATTCTTGAATCAAAAGTAGATCATGGCAGGGGAATCGTAGCAACAGTTCTTATTGAACGGGGAACCCTTCATATTGGAGATGCCTTTATTGCAGGTACATTTTCCGGAAAAGTAAGAGCAATTTTTAATGATAAGGGAGATAAAAACGATATTGCAATACCTGCAACTCCGGTAGAAATACTTGGATTCACAGGAGTTCCAAATGCAGGTGATCCTTTTCAGGTAGTAGAAAACGAAAAAACAGCAAGGCAGATTGAATCAAAGCGTCAGGAACTTGAAAAAATGGGGGTTGCTAAAAATATTAAAAAAGTAACTCTTGATAATTTATATGATTCAATCAGTGAAGGTTCAATACAGGAGCTTAAAATTATAATAAAAGGCGATGTACATGGTTCTGTAGAAGCTCTAAAAATTGCGCTTGAAAAACTCTCAACTTCAGAAATAAGACTTAATGTTATACGCTCCTCTGCAGGAGCAATTGTGGAAAATGATGTAACACTTGCGAGCGCATCGAATGCGATTATTGTAGGCTTTCACGTAAGACCCACTCCGAAAGCTCAAACTCTTGCTGAACAGGAAAAAGTTGAAATAAGAAAATATAATATCATATATGATGCTGTTGAAGATATAAAAACAGCAATGGAAGGATTACTGGCACCTGAACTTAAAGAAGAAGGGGTAGGAACAGCAGAAGTAAAAGATATATTCAAGGTTCCAAAAATAGGTGTAATTGCAGGATGTCTTGTTACTAACGGAAAAGTTAAACGTAGCGGAATGGCTCATCTATTTAGAGATGGTATTGAAATATATAGCGGTAAAATCTCTTCTCTTAAACGCTTTAAAGATGATGCAAGAGAAGTTGAAAAGAATTTTGAATGTGGTATTGGACTGGAAAACTACAATGATCTTAGGCCTGGTGATATTATCGAAGTATATGAAATAAAAGAGATTCACAAAAAACTGGAAGGATAAATGGCAGAATTCAGGCTTAGAAGAGCTGAAAAAATTATACAGGAAGAGATAAGTATGCTAATACTTCAGGATAAAATAAAAGATCCAAGAATTAACAAACTTGTCTATATTTCTCATGTTAAAATATCACCAGATATGGGACATGCGAGAATTTCTGTTTCCGGTTATTGCAAAGAAAAAGCCATAATAAAAACAGTAGAAGGTCTAAACAGCGCTGCAGGTTTTATACAGGGAGTAATTGGTAAAAAAATTAAAACAAGATTAACACCTAAACTTAATTTTTATTATGATAATTCAATAAAAGAAGGGTTTGAAATCAATAAACTAATAGAGGACACCCTTTCTTGATTAAAACAGTTTCAGGTTTTTTCTCTATCTACAAGCCATCAGGTATTTCAACATTTGATCTCATCAGAATAATAAAAAAGAAAACAGGTATTAAAAAACTTGGACATACAGGCACACTTGACCCCTTTGCAGAGGGTTTAGTTATTATTCTTGTTGGCCAGATGACAAGGATTTTTGATTTTTTTTCACTTTTGCCAAAAACTTATAGAGGTTTTGCTGAATTTGGCAAAAGAACAGATTCCCTGGATATTACAGGAAAAATAGTCGAAACTGCATTGCCTCCGGATATAGATACAATAAAAAAAAATATTGATAGTTTTAAAGGAACAATTACACAACGGCCACCTGCATATTCTGCGGTGCATGTTAACGGAGTTAGAGCATATGAGCTGGCAAGAAAGGGGATAGAGCCTGACCTAAAAGAAAAAAGCATAACAATCTATTCCATGGATATAAATAACTATCAAAACAACATTCTTGATTTTGAAATTACCTGTTCTTCGGGCACATATATAAGGACAATTGCAGATGATCTTGCAAAAAAGTGTAATTCAGCAGCTTATCTTACAAAGCTTATACGTAAATCAATTGGAGCATTTACACTTGATAATGCTGTCAAAATTGATGAAATATCGCTTGAAAACTTGATACCTCCCATGGAAGGATTCCATATATTGGATATACCTGTTTTTACTGTAGATTGTGAAATTGCTGACAAAATAATTAAAGGCAAAAATCTTATAAATGAAAGCATAAAAACAGATAATTATCCCAATAAAGTCATTTCATTTTTCGCAGAAAACAATAATTTTCTTGCTCTTGTTGATAATAGAAATTTAATGATGAAATATATATTTGTTTCTTCAAACAGGGATATTTCATGAAAATAATCGACTGGAATGACTTTATAGACAAAAATAACTATATTAAGGAGCCAGCAAGTGTAACTATTGGTACTTTTGACGGTCTTCATAAGGGACATATTCATCTTTTAAGTAAATTATTTACCCCAGAAATAGAAGAAAAAGTTGTATTTACTTTTAAAGAAAATCCTGCATGGTTTTTTCATAAAAAGAACTTCCCAGGAGATATCTATACATTATCACAGAAAATCGATGCTTTTAATAAGGCAGGAATAACAACTATTGTGCTAATTGACTTTTCCAGTGATTTTAGTAAACTAAAAGGCAATTATTTTATTTCCTGCATAATAGACCACTTAAACCTTATAAAAATGGTTATAGGTGAAGATTTTAAGTGTGGGAAAGATAATGATACAACTGTAGATAAATTTTTTGATTTATTTAAGCAATCTCAGGTAATTTTGGAGATAGAAAAAAGACAGCCGCTTAATGGATTTCCAATAAGCAGTACCATTATAAGAGAATCAATAAATAAAGGTAAAATTGATCAGGCAGAGCAAATGCTTGAATTTGGATATGCAGTTGATTTAAATAATCTTGATATAAAGCAAGAAAATAAATACTATTATATTTATAAAAATCAAACCAGACAGGTTTTACCTGATAATGGCAGATATAATTTAAATATTTTAAAAGATAATATGGCTTCCAGAGAAGAAGTCGTTATTGATAATACTTTTTTGAAATGGTTTAAAAAAGCAAAATAGTTAGTATTCATAAAGGAGAGAACAACACATGCCTTTGACTAAAGAAGAAAAGCAAGAGGTAATTACAAAATTTGGAGCAAGCGACAAAGATACAGGATCTACAGAAGTTCAAATTGCTTTAATAACAAAAAGAATTAACTTTTTAACTGATCATTTTAAGCATCATAAAAAAGACCATAATTCCAGAAGAGGCCTTCTTAAGCTGGTAGGTCAGAGAAGAAAACTGTTAAAATATCTTAAAAGAATTGAACTGGATAAATACAGAAAGATTCTGGATGAACTTGGTTTAAGAAAATAATAAAAAGGACTTATAAATGCCCAAAATTACAATACCAATAGGTAACAAAGAATTAGTATTAGAAACAGGAAAAGTGGCAAAACAGGCAAGCGGCGCAGTTATGGCAACTTATGAAGGTTCGGCAGTACTGGCGACTGTATGTTATTCAGAAAATGAAATTGATGGTCTTGATTATGTTCCGCTTCAGGTCGAATACAATGAAAAATATTATGCTGCAGGAAAAATTCCAGGCGGATTTTTAAAAAGAGAAGGGAAAGCAAAGGATAAAGAAATACTTGTTTCAAGGCTTATAGACAGACCTATGAGACCTTTGTTTCATAAAGAATTTAGAAGAGATATACAAGTAGTACCAACTGTACTTTCTGCAGATCAGATAAATCCTCCTGATATTATAGCTATAGTTGCAGCATCAGCAGCAGTTGTTGTATCAGACATTCCATTTGATGGACCTATTGGAGCCGTAAGAATATGCTACATTAATAATGAATTTGTTATAAATCCAACTTTTAAGCAAATAGCAGACAGTAAACTTGAAATTGTAGTTGCAGGTACAGTTGATGGCATAACAATGGTAGAAGGTGGTGCTAACGAAGTTTCAGAAGAAATAATGCTTGAAGCTATAGAAAAAGCAAGTGTTATTATTAAGCAAATATGTGAAGTACAAAAAGAACTTGGAAAGATTGCAGGAAAAGAAAAACTTCCTATCAGAAAGACAGTAGAGGAATTACCTCATTATCAGGATATCTGGAATCACTCATTTGACCAATATAAAATAGCATGTTTTCTATCCAGCAAAATTGAACGCAATAAAGCAAAAGCAACTGTAAAAAGCAACACATTAAAATATTTTGAAGAAAAAAATCCAGACGAAGATCTAAAAACAGCGATTTATAAAGTCTTTGAAGATCTTGAATATAAAATACTTAGAGATGCAATTCTTGAAGAAAATAAAAGATCTGATGGCAGAAAAAATGATGAGATCAGACCAATCACCTGTGAACTTGGAATTCTTCAAAGAACACATGGTTCTGCTCTTTTTACAAGAGGAGAAACACAGGCTCTTGTTGTTACAACACTTGGATCAGCAAATGATGAACAGATGTTTGATGACATAGATGGGGATAAACGCTATAACAATTTTATCCTTCACTATAATTTCCCTCCATTCAGCGTTGGAGAAAAAGGAAGTTTAGGAACAGGACGAAGAGAAATAGGACACGGAAACCTTGCAATGAGATCTGTTGAAGCAATTGTTCCGGAAAAAGATTCGTTCCCTTATACAATAAGAGTTGTATCTGAAATACTAGAATCAAACGGCTCTTCATCAATGGCTACTGTTTGCGGAAGCACTCTTGCTCTTTTTGATGCAGGTGTACCAATAGTAAAACCTGTTGCTGGTATAGCAATGGGGCTTATTTCCCAGAATAATAAAGCAGTAATACTAAGTGATATTCTTGGAGAAGAAGATCATTTTGGAGATATGGACTTTAAAGTTGCTGGAACAGAAAACGGCATAACCGGTTTCCAGATGGATATAAAAATATCAAATGTTACTCCAGATCTGATGAAAAGAGCATTAGAGCAGGCAAGAAAAGGGAGACTACACATTCTTGAAATAATGAAATCTTCAATGTCGACAGATACTGGTAAAATCTCTGATTTTGCCCCCCAGATAATAACACTGACTGTGGAAGCAGATAAAATAGGTACTGTTATTGGATCTGGCGGAAAAACAATTAAAGGAATTTCCGAAAAAACAGAATCAAATGTAAATATTGATGATAAAGGTAAAGTTACCATTTTTGGTAAAAATAAAGAATGCGCAGAAGAAGCAAAAAAACAGATTCTTTCACTCATTGAAGACCCGGAAGTTGGAAAGACATATAACGGTATTGTAAAAAGAATAACAGATTTTGGGGCATTTATTGAAATACTTCCCGGTAGAGAAGGTCTTTGCCATATTTCAAAACTTTCATTTGATAAAGTTAATACTGTCTCAGAGGTTTTAAAAGAAAATCAGGAATTTGTTGTAAAGCTTATAGAGATTGACAGAATGGGAAGAGTAAATCTAAGCCATATTGATGCTATTGATCCTGAACGTGCAAAACAAAAAAGAGAGCAGGAAAGAGAAGAAGGTGGCGATAGAGAAAATAGAAGTTACGGAAGAGACAGAGATCATAGAAATAACTCAGGAAGAAGACCAAATAATAACAGGAGAGGCGGCGGTTTTTTCAGGAGAGATAATAGTTGATAGGTTATTCAGAACTTGAATCAAAAGCCAGACTGATTTATGACAAAGTTGAACATACAGAAGTCTGCTCAATAGGATTCTGGTTTTTGAATGGTTCTGTTGATGAAAATAACGAACAAAAGGGGTATGCTCACTTTATAGAGCATATCCTTTTCAAAGGAACAAAAAATAAAACAACATCAGAAATAGCCCGATGCTTTGACAGGATCGGAAGCAATTTCAATGCATTTACAGAAAAAGAAACAACTTGTTTTTATTGTACTTTTCCCTCAAAACATATTGAATATGCAATAAATCTTTTATCTGAAATAATATTTTCCCCCTTATTTGAAAAATCAGAAATAAAAAAAGAAAAAAATGTAATTATAAGTGAAATACACGAATATGAAGAGCTGCCGGATGAAAACAGCTATGATCTGTTTCTTGAAAAAATGTGGCACCCTTATTCGCTTGGATATAAAATTACAGGTGAAATAAAAGATATAAAAAAGATTAAACAAGAATCTCTTTTTAATTTCTATTTGGATAAATATACACCTGAAAAACTTATTATTGCTATTTCAGGCAATTTTGATGTAAATAAAATTACAGATTTATTGAATAAAACTCTTCCAATAAAAAATAATCCTGATGCATATGACAAAGACTTAACACCTTATCTCCCTAAAAGAATCAAACCTGAAAGCAAATATAGCTTTGATTACTATTACAATCCTATAAAACAAATTCATATTAACACAGGAATTGCTTTTCCAACTCCGACAGAAATGAAAAGCTATTATGTATTTCTCTTTTTCAGCACTCTTATTGGAGAATCCATGAGTTCCAGATTATTTCAGAAACTAAGGGAAGAAAATGGACTCTGCCATTCAATTTACTCCTATAGATCGATCTTTACAGGGGTTTCAATGTGGAATATTTATGCAAATACAATGCCTGACATATATCATGATTTTATGACAAAACTTAATGCAGAGCTCTCCAATTTATTTCTTAATAAGTTTAATACTCCGGAAATAGAAGATGCAAGAACACACCTTGAAGGGGGTATTATCCTTTCACAGGAAGATATGGAGTTAAGAATGAAGAGGCTTGCACGGCATTATATCTTCAATGGAAAAAGTTATAACTTTGAAGAATCAACAGCAATGCTTAATAGTGTCTCACTTGATGATATTTATGATTTCATAGGTAAAAATATTGTAAATAAAAAATTTAATACACTTATTTATGGGAATACAAATAAAATTAATTGCAAAGAATATGATATAATGATAAAGGGCTAAAGCAATGAAAAACAATGTAGTAGTTAAATGCTTTTGCAGAAATAGCAAATATCTCCCTTTTTATGCAACAAAAGGGGCAGCAGGTGCAGATATTTTTGCAGATATAGATAAAGATGAAATATTAAAACCTGGTGAAAGAAAAGCAATTTCTTCAGGGTTAAAAATTGAAATACCGGAAGGTTATGAAGCTCAAATAAGACCAAGATCTGGCCTTGCACTAAAAAACAGTATTACTCTTTTAAACACTCCGGGAACAATTGATTCAGACTACAGAGGCGAAATAAAAGTAATTATGATAAACCTGGGAACAGAAGATTTTATAATCAAACAGGGAGACAGAATAGCACAAATGATAATTGCGCCTGTATCAAAAGCAGATTTTAAGCTAGAATTAAACTTAAATAACACTGAAAGAGGCGAAGGTGGTTTTGGTTCAACAGGATTTTAGAAGTACAATCCCACTCAATTTATATAAATGATAAAAAGTATACCTATCTATTATAAATATATTACAAGAGAATTTCTTTTATCTTTTTTAGTCTGCTTTCTTTTTTTCTTTTTTATTTTCTTTGCAAATCAGATACTTTATTTAGCTGAACAAATTCTTTCAAAAAGAATACCATTGGTAGATGTAGTATTGTTACTGGTTTATTTTATGCCCAATATGGTTTCCCTTGCTTTTCCTTTTGCTTCTCTTGTAAGCTCACTAATGGCTGTTTCAAGACTCTCTTCTGATAATGAAATATTATCAATGCAATGTTCAGGCATTAGCCATAAACAAATATTTCTCCCCATTTTAATACTTGGAGCATTTCTTGCAATATCATCTTTTATAATAAATGATTATTTTCTCCCTGCAGGAACAATAGAGTATAATAAACTTTTAAGAAAACTTATCTATGCTAATCCGGAACTTGAGATGGAATCATTCTCTGCTAAAAGATATATTGATACTGTTCTTATCACAGGAGAAGTAAAAGGTAAAAATATTGATAATATTGTAATTCTTGACAGAACAACAGAGGGAAATAAAAGATTTATAATAGCTGATAATGTTATTTTGGAAGATGATAAAGATGGAAATAGCATTATATCATTCTCTCTTTCAGATGTATTTAGCCATTTCGCTGAGCAGAAAAAAGAATTTGACTACAGCTATTTTAAAGCAGATGAAATGATTTATAATATATTATTAAGCGATCTAAGTGTTTCTGTAAGAAATCCCGGACCCCGTGAAATGAGTTCTTATGACGTTTATAAGTCAATAAAGGAGAAAGAAAAAAAACTTCAGGAAGATTATAATAATTCTATTCAAACAAATGATATAAACTATATGAATTTTACAAACAATTTTCTTGATTTATCATCAGTAAATATTTCAAAGGAACCAGGTAAAAGAAATACTGTAAATAATGAAATGATCAAACATTTTAATAATTATATTCAAGTTAATTATGATACAACTTTTGACAGAGTTCTTCAAATATTCAGACTTGAGTATCATAGAAAATTTTCTTTGCCTGCTGCATGTATCCTTTTTGTTTTTCTCTCATATCCTATTGGACTTTTTTCAACAAAAAAAAGCGGAAAATCCATAGGATTTGGAGTAGGGTTAATTATCTCTGTTTTATACTGGTGTATAATGTTTGCAGGAACCACTCTTGGTATAAGGACCAATGTATCACCAGTTTTTGCAATGTGGCTTCCTAATATTGCAATAATTGGAATTGCCTCAGTTATTTTTTCTGTGAGATTTATAAAATGATAATAATTTATCGTATGGTCATAAAATCTTTTCTACTCTCTTTTATTATCTCAATATTGCTATTCATGATGATTGTTGAACTTCTGGATATTTTTAGTAATTTGTGGCGTTATATTAATAATAATGTTCCTTTCTTATCTATATTGAAAGTGGCTCTTTTCTATGCTCCAAAATGTATTTTTTATGCGATTCCTATAGCAACCCTTTTTTCTGTCTCTTATACACTTGGTTCAATGTTTGCTAAAAATGAACTTATTGCAATATTTGGTTCAGGTATTTCAATTTATAAACTCACTTTACCTCTAATCATTTGTGGTTTAACTATAAGTGTTTTAACATTTATATTTCATGAGAATATTGTTACCAATACTTTTCATAAAAAAAATCAACTTACTGCAAGACTTCTTAGAACAGAAATAAAGTTCAATAATGATAATATAACAGTAATGAATAGCAATAGAGAGATTATTTATAATGCTGATTTCTATAATGACACTACTGAAACACTTACTAATCTAATGGTACTGGATAGATCAGAAAATAGAAGTGTCCCAACAAGAATCGACTGTAAACAGGCAGTATGGGATGTTGTAAACCTCAGATGGATTTTATTAGATTGCAGAAAATATTTTTTTAATCAAAATGAAAATAAATATAATCTTGAAACTGTTCAAAAAATAGAAGATCCAAAATATGATCTTAAGCCTTCAACCTTTAGAAAGGTTGTAAACAATATTGAAGAGATGAATGTAAATGACGCTACCGAGTGGATAGATAATCTAAAAAAAGCAGGTATTTCGCATAGAATTCAACTTATTGAATATTATAAAAGATTTTCTTTTCCGCTAACATCTTTAATTGTTGCAATAATTGCGTCATCAGTAGGTGGAAGTTTTAGAAAAAATATTGTTATAATGAGCCTTCTTACAAGTCTTTTACTTGCAGCAGGTTATTATATAATGCAGATGATATTGAGCCTTTTGGCAAGATTAGGTTATATACCTCCTCTGGCAGGTGCGTGGGGATCTTTTATAGTTTTCTTTTTCTTAAGTATTGTTTTACTAAAATATGCAAAAACATGATCTTTTGCATATAAGGATATATTAATGGACTTTAAGATAATTAAAGCAGACAGCAGCAGTAAAGCAAGAATCACAGAATTTATATTGCCTCATGGAAAAATATCAACGCCAATATTTATGCCTGTAGGAACAAATGGATCTGTAAAAGCAGTAAAGCATAAAACACTTCATGATTCAGGAATCAATTTAATTTTAAGTAATACATATCATCTTTATTTGCGACCAGGTTCTGATATTATAAAAAGAGCAGGGGGACTTCATAATTTTATCTCCTGGAACCAAAATATCCTTACAGATTCTGGCGGCTTCCAAATATTTTCTCTTGCCCCATTCAGAAAAATAACAAAAGATGGAATTAAATTCAGATCACATATCGATGGTTCATACCATACTTTAACGCCTGAAGATGTTATAGAACTTCAAAGAATATTTAAAAGCGATATTCTTATGCCGCTTGATGTCTGCACTGCTTATGGTACAGAATATAAAAAATCTATTAACGCAATAAAAATTACACACAACTGGGCAGAGCGCAGTATAGAATATTGGAAGAAATACAGAGAAGAGTGGGGTGGAGAGCTGTTTGGAATAATACAGGGAAACTTTTATAAAGATTTAAGAAAAGAGAGCGCAGAATATATATGCAACATGGACTTTCCTGGTATAGCGATCGGAGGATTATCTGTAGGAGAATCATTTGATATTTTTAATGAATTTCTTGAATATACATCAGAATTGATCGATAATAATAAACCACATTATCTTATGGGAATTGGAACACCGGAGTATATAATCGAAGCTGTAAAAAATGGGATCGACATGTTTGACTGTGTCTATCCTACCAGAATTGCACGAAACGGAACTCTCTTTACACGAAATGGCAAAATCGTAATAAAAAAAGAAATTTTTGCTGATGATTTTGGACCCATAGAAGAAAATTGCAAATGCTTTGCATGCACTAATTATTCAAGAGCATTTATAAGACATCTTTTTAAAACAAATGAAATACTTGGTCCAATGCTTGCTACAGAACATAATCTTACATTTATAAAAGATCTTATCTCGGAAATAAAATCAAATATAGAATCTGATACATTCATGGATTTTAGAAAAAGATTTTTGGATAATTATGGTAGAAACTGATAATACATCCAGAAAAAGCTCAGTATCAGCTATATTGGTAATGCT
>Ga0123353_10007736_pt1 | contig 14578 bp, 12 predicted proteins | sample TergutLab28metaG_3_FD_92763 | JGI IMG/M metagenome (GOLD analysis project Ga0123353, IMG submission 92763) | Labiotermes labralis P3 segment gut microbial communities from Petit-Saut dam, French Guiana - Lab288 P3 | ecosystem: Host-associated > Arthropoda: Insects > Digestive system > Gut ... | reverse complement strand
TATCGGCGTTACCACCGAAGACGGCGCGGACATCCTGCCGGACGAAGCGTGGCACTTGGGCGTGCGTCAGGCCTGGGGCTGGACCGACCTCAAACGTTCCGGCGACAAAATCCAAATCCCCCTCCCCCAAGGCCGCATCCACATCATCCTCCGCGCCCGCGAGACCGGGGCCAAGGTTGACCAGTTGCGGTTGACACCGGCGGCAAAGTAGGGCGACGGCATACGAAAAATGGTTATGCGGAAGAAAGATTTGAACAAGCCCTTGGAATCCGTTGACCGCCTGAGTGGCGCTCAGCCTACAGTCCGTTTCAAACTCACCATCGCTTATGACGGCACGGCGTATTACGGCTGGCAGGTTCAGCCGAAGCACCCGAGCGTCCAGCAACGCATCGAGACGGAGCTGGCCGGCATCACGGGACAAGCGAGCGTCAAGATGCACGGCAGCGGCCGCACCGACCAAGGCGTCCATGCGCGGGGGCAGGTCGCTCATGTGGATGTGATGTGCCGTATGTCGCCGGATTCGTTGTGCCGTGCGTTGAACAGCCGCTTGCCGCCCGACATCCGCATTTTGAAAATCACACGGGCAAAGCCTGACTTCCACGCCCGCAAATCCGCCACAGCAAAGGAGTACCGCTACTTCGCCTGGAACGACGCACTCGCACTGCCCGACAAGCGGCTCTACATGGCGCACGTCTATCGTCCGCTCAACCTTGCGCTGTTGCGCGACGCCGCGAAACGCTTTGTGGGGCGGCACGACTTTGCGTCCTTCGCGGCAAACCCCAACCGCACGGTCGAGACCACCGTGCGCACGATTTTCGATTTCACGGTAACGCGCAAAGGCAACGAGCTTTGTTTCCGTGTGCGCGGCGAGGGTTTCCTCTACAAGCAGGTGCGGAGCATGGTCGGTCTCCTGCTCCGCGTCGGGACAGGCGACGAGCCGCCCGAGGCCGTAACGGACCTGCTCGCCGCTCATGCCCCCCGCACCGCACGTGTCCCCACCGCCGCGCCCAACGGCCTGTTCCTATGGCGCGTTTGGTATCGCAGGCCTAAAAACGGCTGAAAAAAATCCGCATTATTTTTCACTTTGCCTATTGACAGGGACACCCGGGTGTATTATCTTGTCCTCGTTCAATGCCGATTTTGTGTGTTGGCATTGGGCTGTGTTCTGTGCGACGCTTCCCCCGCGATCGCAGGTACGGGGTCAAACCCGTATGAACGCAAAAGATATATATGTCCTCCCTGGCGGCGGGTAAAAGGGTACTTTTATCCGCCGTTTTTTTTTGCTATATTGCGGTCTCTTGGAAAGGTGTCGTTTGAGACAGGGGTGCTGTTGGTGTTTCAGGCGTTCTCGGGTGAGGGATGTTGAGCAATTCAGTGACAAACGAAAGCCGTTGTGCTATTATTCATTTTTCAACGGAGGGGAATGTTTCATGTCGGAAGATGTTTTGGACAGTAATGAGTATCGCGACCAGCGCATTGCGAATTTGCGGAGACTCGAGGCGTTCGGCTTTGCGCCTTACGGGCAGGCGTTCGAGCGGACGCGGCTCTCGGAGGTCCGCGCCGGGTTCGAGGGAAACAAGGCCGTGCGTGCGGCCGGGCGGCTGATGACGATACGGCGGATGGGCAAGGCATCGTTCGCCACGCTCAGCGACGGCACGGGGTCGTTTCAGGTTTTCCTCAAAAAGGATCTGCTCTCGCCGGAACAGTTCGAGGCGTTCGCGTACCTGGACCTGGGCGATTTCATCGGCGTGGAGGGACGGCTGTTCACCACGAAGACGGGCGAGCCGACCATCGAGGTTCACACATGGACGTTCCTGAGCAAGGCCATCCTCCAGCCGCCGGAGAAGTTCCACGGCCTGCAGGACGTTGAGGAGCGTTACCGCAAACGCTACCTCGACCTGATGATGAACCCGGAGTCGCGCGACCGCTTCAACAAGCGCAGTGCCATCCTGCGCGAGACGCGGAATTTCCTGAACGACCGCGGCTTTATCGAGGTCGAGACGCCGATGATGCAGGCGCAGGCCGGCGGCGCGGCGGCCAAGCCGTTCGCCACGCACCACAATGCGCTCGACACCGAGATGGTCATGCGCATCGCGCCCGAACTGTACCTGAAACGCCTCATCGTCGGCGGATTCGACAAGATTTTTGAAATCGGCAAGAACTTCCGCAACGAGGGCATTGACCGCACGCACAACCCCGAGTTCACCGTGCTGGAAGTCTATGAGGCCTACGGCGACCGCACGTCCATGAAGGCCATCATCGAAGGCCTGCTGCCGCACCTCTGCGAAAAGGTGCTGGGCGCGATGACGGTCGAGTACGGCGAGGCGAAAGAGACGCTGGACTTCACGCCGCCCTACCGCGAGGTCGCCTACACGCAGCTCGTCAAGGAGCACATGGGCGAAGACTGGTTCACGCTCTCCGTTGAGGCCGCGCGTCAACGCGCAGAAGCCAAGGACCTTTACATTGACCCTGCGTGGGGGCATCTGATGATCACACGCGAGGCCTATGACAAACTCATCGAGAAGACGTTGCGCCAGCCCACGTTTGTAACCCGCATCCCGCGCCAGTTCGTGCCGCTCGCGAAAGTGTGCGGCGACGACCCCGATCTCGTGGACGTGTTCGAGTTCGTCGTGGCGGGCAAGGAACTCTGCCCCGGCTACACCGAGCAGAACGACCCGGCCGCGCAACGCGCCGCACTCGCGGATCAGGCCGGCGACGACGCCGAGAAAATGGATGAGGACTTCATCACCGCGCTGGAACACGGTATGCCCCCCACGGGCGGCCTCGGCATCGGCATTGACCGCCTCGTGATGATGCTCACCGGTACGGAAGTCATCCGCGACGTCATCCTCTTCCCGCAGATGAAGGCCTCTCAAAAGGGCGGCGCGCAAGGCTGAAGGCGCTCCGCCTCTCCCCTTCCCGCGCACCACTAATTCCTGCGATTGCCGCTTGTTTTATGCCCCCCGTTGGGCTATACTGACTTCTTTACTTTTTCACTCAGGAAAGCTATGTCAGAAGAGGAACAAAACGCAGAGGGGCAGAACGGGAATTACACGGCCGCGAACATCACGGTGCTGGAGGGCATGGAGGCGGTGCGGATGCGCCCGGCCATGTATATCGGCGACACCGCGGAGCGCGGCTATCACCATCTGGTCTATGAGGTCGTGGACAATTCGATTGACGAGGCGCTGGCCGGCTATTGCTCGCAGATTGACGTAACGATCAACCCGGACGGGTCGCTCTCGGTAACGGACAACGGGCGCGGCATCCCGGTGGATATGCACCCGACGGAAGGGCGGCCGGCCGTGGAGGTCGTGCTGACGACGCTCCATGCGGGCGGCAAGTTCGACGGCTCGAATTACAAGGTGTCCGGCGGCCTGCACGGCGTGGGCGTGTCGTGCGTGAATGCATTGAGCGAATGGATGGTGGTCGAGATCTGCCGCAACAATAAGGTGTACCGCCAGCGTTACGAAAAGGGCGAGCCGGTTTCTCAGCTAGAGGTCGTGGGCGAGACGCAGGGGACCGGCACCAAGGTAACGTTTTTCCCTGACCATACGATTTTCAGTTGCCACGCGTTCAAGTGGGACATCTTGGCCAACCGTCTCCGCGAATTGGCGTTCCTGAACCGCGGCGTGTGCATCCGTTTTCAGGACTTGGAGCATGAGTCCTCGCGCGAGGAGTCGTTCCTCTTCAACGGCGGTATCGTGGAGTATGTCCAGTACCTGAACAAGAACAAGACGCCCGTGCATGACGAGGTGATTTATTTCACGGGGCGCAAGGAGTCCATCGAGTGCGAGATCGCGATGCAGTACACCGAGGCGTACAATGAGTTGGAGTACAGTTACTGCAACAACATCAACACCATCGAGGGCGGCACGCACCTGTCGGGGTTCCGCTCGGCCTTGACGCGCACGGTGAACAAGTACATCACGGACAATAATCTCCAGAAGAGCAACGAGGAGGCACTGACGGGCGACGACATCCGCGAGGGCATCACGGTCGTGGTGTCCGTGAAAGTGCCTCAGCCGCAGTTCGAGGGGCAGACCAAGACGAAGCTGGGCAACAGCGAGGTCGAGGGCATCGTGGCGCAGATTGTGAACGACCAGCTCGGGACGTATTTCGGCGAGAAGCCGCAGGTGGCGCGCAAGGTGATGGAGAAAGCGGTGCTGGCGGCGCGCGCGCGCATCGCCGCCCGCAAGGCACGCGACCTCACGCGGCGCAAGGGTGCGTTGGACAGCATGGCCCTGCCGGGCAAGCTGGCGGACTGCTCGGAGCGCGACCCCGCGAAGTGCGAGCTGTACATCGTCGAGGGCGACTCCGCCGGCGGGTCGGCCAAGCAGGGGCGCAACCGCGAGACGCAGGCCATCCTGCCGTTGCGCGGCAAGGTGCTGAACGTCGAGAAGGCCCGCATTGACAAGATTCTGAACAATAACGAAATCCGTATGCTCATCACCGCCATCGGCGCGGGGTTCGGGAAGGACGAGTTTGACATCGCGAAAGTGCGCTACCACAAGATCATCATCATGACCGATGCCGACGTGGACGGCTCACATATCCGCACGCTGTTGCTGACGTTCTTCTACCGCCAGATGCCGAAGCTGCTGGAGAACGGCTACATCTACCTCGCCCAGCCGCCGCTCTACAAAATCACGCGCAAGCAGCGTGAGGAGTACATTGACAACGACGACCAGCTCACATCCAAGCTGCTGTTCCTCGGCGCAGACGACATGGCCGTGCGCACGGCCGACGGCCGCGAGCTGGGACAAGAGGAACTCCGCGCGTTGCTGAAACTGCTTGCGGAAGTCGAGTCCACGGTGAACGCCATCGCGCGTCGCGAACCAGACTGGGCGGAGCAGCTGAAAGCGTGGAGCACAGAGTCAGGCGAGCTGCCGTTACGCTCGGGCCTGTTGAAGAAGCAGCTCGACTCGCTGGCAGGGCTGGGGTTTGACATGAGCCACTATTTGGGCGGCGGCGGGGCGGTCGTGTTCCTGAAAGAGGACGGCGAGGACGCGCCTGTTGCTTCCTTGACCGCATTGCTGAACCTTGTGCGCGAACGCGGGCGCAAGGGTCTGGTCATCCAGCGTTACAAAGGCCTTGGCGAGATGGACGCCGACCAATTGTTCGAGACGACCATGAACCCCGAGAACCGCCGCCTGTTGCGCGTGAACATCGAGGATGCCGTGGCGGCGGACGCGATGTTCACGCTGCTCATGGGCGACGAGGTCGAGCCTCGCCGCAAGTTCATCGAAGACAACGCACTGAATGTCCGCAACCTCGATGTCTGAGGTAACGCCGTAAAAAGGGGAGCAGAGAAACTGATGAATATGCGCCGTAGTTTGATTGTGATGGCTGTGCTCGCGGGTGCGGGTATGATGGTGGTGTACCGGGCGGAGGAGGCGGCGGAGACCGTCGCCAAAAAACCGTTCGGACCGCAGCCGCATTATGTGGACATCGCCAAGAAAGTCGCCCGCATCTTGCCGGCGTCGCACCTGCGGCAGTTCGCGCTCGATGAGTCCATGTCGCGCCGCGCGTGGACGAACCTCATGAACGCCTTCGACCCCGACCACAGCTATTTCTTGCAGTCGGACATCGAGACGTTCGCGGAGATGGAGACGAAGATCGCCGCGGCCATCAAGGCGGGTGATGTTACGTTCGGGTACGAGGTCCACCAGGTCTTCCTCCGCCAGTTGGAGAACCGCTACACCTTCGCCACGAACCTGCTGGCGCAGCCGTTCACGTTCGCCGAGGACGAGTCCTACGCGTGGAAGCGCAAAGATGAGCCGTGGCCCGCGACCGAGGCCGCTCGCGACGAGATCTGGCGCAAGCGCATCAAGAACGAGTTGCTCGCAAGCACCATCGGCAGGGAAATGAGCGCGACCGCGAAAACGAATGAGGCTGCCAATGCCCAAGCGCCGCAGGGGGAAAAACCCGACAAGCCAGATGAGGCCGCGCCCGCCGCGCCCGTCATTGACCCGCCTGCAATCATGATCGGGAAACGCTACAAGCAGTTCCTCACCATCCTCAAGGATATGGACGAGGAGCTCGTGCTGCAGCGTTACCTCAATGCGTTAACAACATCGTATGACCCGCACACGGAGTATATGTCTCCGATGCGCAATGAGGACTTCGGCATTGACATGAGTCTCACGCTGACCGGCATCGGCGCACAGCTGCGGAGCGAGGACGGCATGGCCAAGGTAACGGAGCTGATCCCCGGCGGCCCGGCCGAGAAGGACACGCGCGACATCCGGCTGACCGTGGGCGACAAGATCATCGGCGTGGGCCAGGGCGATGACCCGATCGAGGACATCCTCCACTGGCCCCTGAACAAGGCCGTCCGCAAGATACGCGGCAAAAAGGGGACGAAGGTGGTGCTGGATGTGATCCCCGCATCCGACCCGAGCGGCACGACGACCAAGCGCGTGGACTTAATCCGCGAGGAGATTAAGCTGGAGGATCAGGCCGCGACGGGCCGCGTTACGCGCGTTACGCTGGAGGACGGCTCAACGATGGCCGTCGGCATCCTGAAATTGCCGACCTTTTACGGCACGATGGACAAGCGCCCGGGGCAGGAGGGCTTCCGCAGCGCGACGGAAGACGTCAAGCAGATCATCGCGCGCTTCAACAACGAGCAGGTCTCGGGGCTGGTGCTCGACCTGCGCAACAACGGCGGAGGCTCCCTGCGCGAGGCCGTTACCCTGACCGGTCTCTTTATCCGCAGCGGGCCGGTGGTGCAGGTCCGCGAGACCGCACAGATCGCGCCGCTCATGGTGCCGCCCCAGAACGCCGCGATGATGTTCCGCCGGCCGATGATTGTGCTGATCAACCGCGCGTCCGCCTCCGCGTCCGAGATCGTGGCCGGGGCGCTGCAGGACTACGGCCGGGCCGTGGTCATCGGCGACACGCAGTCGCACGGCAAGGGCACGGTGCAGACCGTGTATCCGCTCGGCGCGGAGAATATGGGCTCGATCAAGCTGACCACCGCCAGCTTCTACCGCATCACGGGCGGCTCGACGCAAATCAAGGGCGTGGCCTCCGACATCGTGATACCGTCCCTGCTCGACGGGCTGGACATCGGCGAGGATAAACTCCCCGGCGCGTTGCAGTGGACGCAGATTGCCCCGGCGCCGTTCCTCCCGGTTTCGGATGTCGCATCGTTCGTCCCGAAACTGCGCGAGAACTCCGCCGAGCGCCTGGCGGTCAACGCGAAATACAAACGCTACTGCGCGCTGGTGCGCCATGTGCAGGAGGTCAGCGAGCGCGTCGAGGTGCCGCTGGAGATCCATGCGCGGCGGCAGATGATGAAGGCCGAGGAGGAGATCCGCAAGCTGGAGGAGGGCGACGAGGGCGGCTCGTCCATGCGGTCGAGAAAGGCGCGCGAGGAAGAGGACAATGTCGTGCTGGACGAGGCCGTCAACATCCTCTGCGATTTGGTCGGGATGACGGGCAACCAGGAGTTGCCGATGGAGACGGACGGCGACTTGCGCGCGCGGATGCTGCGGATTTTCGGAGGCGGCTTCTAAGCGGCGACAGAAGGGAACGTCTCATGAAAGTCAAATTCACCAAGATGCACGGCGCAGGGAACGACTTCATCCTGATTGACGATCGGGCGGGGAACATCCCCTGGGAAGACCATTTCCTGATGGCCGCGCTTGCGACGCGGCGCGTCGGCGTCGGGTGCGAGGGCATCATCCTCATCCAGCGCTCCGACAAGGCCGACTTCCGCATGTGCTTCCTGAACCCCGACGGCACGGAGGTCGAGATGTGCGGCAACGGCGCGCGCTGCGCCGCCGCCTTCGCCCATGCCATCGGCGCGAGCGGCAAGGCCCTGACCATGGAGACCCTCTGCGGGCTGGTGGACGCGCAGGTCAACGGCAACAGCGTCTGCGTGTGGATGCCCGAGCCCGCCGGCAAAAGCTGCGCCGTGGACATCGGGATTGACGGCGAGCCCGAACCCGTGCGCGGCCATTTCATCAGCGTGGGCGTGCCGCATTTCGTCGTGCCGGTCCCGAACGTGAGCGCGGTGGACGTCGAGGCCCTCGGGCGCAAGATACGCCTCCACCCCGAGTTCGCACCCGACGGCACCAACGTTGATTTCGTTACCTTCCGCCAACCCAACCGCATGACGATGCGCACGTATGAGCGCGGGGTCGAGGCCGAGTCCAGGGCCTGCGGCACGGGCGCGGTCGCGTGCAGCGTGGTCGGCGTCGAGACGAACGGGCTCACCCTCCCCGCCACGGTCAAGACCTCCCTCGGGTACGAGCTGACGATTGACGGCGACTGGCGCCACAACAAATGCACCGGCCTCACCCTCCTCGGCCCCGTCAAGATCGTCTATACCGGCGAGGTGGACCTCTCCTCCCTCGACAGGGGCTGCGAGGTCAGCTAGGGCATCGCCCGATCCGACGCGCCTGCGTTGCGGCACGGTCAGACGGCGGCCCGCCCTTTTTTTGCTTGCGGAAACGGGCGGAATCAGGTGAAATGGTACGCACGTTCATTTAGACCGTAATAGGGAAGGAAGGAATCGTTCGATGCGTTGGACTCGTACCTTGATCAGCACGTTGCGTGATGATCCGCAGGAGGCGGAAATCGCCAGTCATAAACTGATGGTCCGTGCAGGGCTTATCCGTAAGCTCTCGGGGGGCCTCTATACATTCATGCCGCTGGGCCTGCGCGCGCTCCAGAAGGTGGCGCAGATCGTACGCGAGGAGATGAACCGCGCCGGGGCTCAGGAGATCCTGATGCCTGCGCTCCAGCCGGCGGAGCTCTGGGAACGCTCGGGGCGGCTCGCGGCGATGGCCCCGGGGATGTTCAAGCTGCGCGACCGCGCGGAGCGGCTCATGACGCTGGGCCCGACCCACGAGGAGGTGGTAACGGAGTTGCTGGGCAATGAGATCAGCTCGTACCGCCAGCTTCCCTGCACGGTGTACCAGATACAGACGAAGTTCCGCGATGAGATACGCCCGCGCTTCGGCCTGATGCGCGCGAAAGAATTTATCATGAAAGACGCGTACAGCTTCGACACGTCGCTGGAGGCGGCGGACGCGTCATATCAGGCGATGTACGATGCGTACACGCGCATCTTCAAGCGGTGCGGCCTGCTCGCCCGTGCGGTCGAGGCCGACACCGGGGACATCGGCGGCAAATGGTCGCATGAGTTCATGGTGCTGGCGGACTCGGGCGAGGATGGTGTCATTGATTGCCCTGCGTGTGGTTACGCCGCAAACCAGGAACGTGCGGAACGCAAGGTTGCGGCCGTTGCGGTCGAGGCGTGCGGTGCGATTGAGGATGTCGCAACGCCCAACGTGCGCACGGTTGACGAACTCACAAAATTTTTCTCATGCCCTGCGGAGCGTTTCATCAAGACGCTGATTTACGTTGCGGACGGTAAGCCTGTGGCCGTGCTGGTGCCGGGCGACCGTGATTTGAACGAACACAAATTCAAGCGTCTGCTGGGCGTGAAGAAACTGGAGCTTGCGGATGATGCGACCGTCCAGCAAGTTACGGGTGCGCCTGTGGGTTTCGCAGGGCCTGTCGGGTTGGCGGTTCCCGTGTATGCGGACCACGCCTTGAACGGCGCGGCCGGGCGCATCACGGGCGCGAACAAGGCGGACACGCACATCACGAATGTTGACCTTGCGCGTGATGTGCAGGTGACGGCGTTTGAGGATTTGGTGATTGTTGGCGGCGGTGATTCGTGTCCGCGCTGTGGCGAGCCGTTGCAGATGAAGCGCGGCATTGAGGTGGGCCACGTGTTCAAGCTCGGCACGAAGTACACCGAGGCGTTTGACGCCGCCTACCTCAGCGAGAAAGGCCAGCGCGAAGTCATGGTGATGGGATGCTACGGCATCGGCGTAACGCGCACCTTACAGGCGGTCATCGAGCAGAGCCATGATAAGCACGGCATCGTGTGGCCGGTGGCCGTCGCGCCGTTCGCCGTAACGCTGTTGCTGCTCGACCCCAAGGATGCGGCCGTGTGCGAGGTGGTGGACACGCTGGAGCGCGAGCTTCAGGCGCAGGGCGTTGACGTGTTCACCGACGACCGCGAAGAGCGGCCAGGCGTGAAGTTTAAGGATGCCGACCTGCTGGGCTTCCCGATCCGCGTCGTCGTCGGCGCAAAAGGGCTGGCGCAAGGCGGCGTCGAGATCAAGCTGCGCACCTCGCAGGAGGCCACCATCGTCCCGGTGGCGGATGCCGCGGCGGACATCGCCCGCCGTATCCGCGAACGGTCCGAAAAGTAACGGTTGGGCAGGGTTAACAAGATGATGATCCCACTCTTTATTGTGATTTCAGCACCCTCCGGGGCAGGCAAGACCACACTGTGCGACCTGCTCCTGCAAAACTACCCCGAGATGTGCTACTCCGTCTCCTGCACCACCCGCGAGCCCCGCGGCGACGAGACCGACGGCGAGGACTACCACTTCCTGACCGTCGAGGCGTTCAAGCGCCTCATCAGCGAAGGCCGCTTCCTCGAACACGCCAAGGTGCACGGTAATGACTACGGCACCCTGAAAGACCCCATCTATCAGGCGCTCCGCGAGAACCAGTGCGTCCTGCTCGACATTGACGTCGAGGGCGCCGCGCAGGTCCGCCGCCAGGTCGCGGCCCTGCCCGACACCGACCCCCTGCGCATCGGCTTCCTTGACATCTTCATCAGCCCCCCGTCCATGCAGGAACTGGAAGAGCGCCTCCACTCGCGCGGGACAGACTCGCCCGCGACCATCAGGAAACGCCTGGCCAACGCCCGCCAAGAAATCGCACAGGCCTCGCTCTACACGCACCAGCTCATCAACGACGACCTCGACACCACCTTCCGCCGCCTCTGCGACATCATCAACGTCAAAGCGCAATTCATCTAACCCCCAACAAGGACACCCCCACTATGGCAACCATCCTCCTCGGCGTTACAGGCTCCATCGCCGCCTACAAGGCCTGCGAGCTCACGCGCCTCCTCGTCAAAGACGGCCACGACGTTCAAGTGCTGATGACCGCCTCCGCCACGAAGTTCGTCGCGCCGCTCACCTTCCGCACGCTCTCCCGCAACCCCGTGCCGGAGGATATGTTCGGCGACCCCGACCAGTGGATGCCCGAGCACGTCGCCCACGCCGACCGCGCCGAGCTGCTCGTCATCGCCCCCTGCACCGCCAACGTCATCGCCAAGCTCGCGCACGGCCTCGCCGACGACCTGCTCACCTCCACCGCCCTCGCCACCCGCGCCCCCATCCTCATCGCCCCCGCCATGAACACCAACATGTGGGAGCACCCCGCCACACAGGCGAACATCAGCACCCTGCTCAGCCGCGGCGCCCGTTTCGTCGAGGCCGCGACGGGCGACCTCGCCTGCGGCATCAGCGGAAAAGGCCGCATGGCCGAAGCCGCCGAGATCGCCGCCGCCATCAAGCCCATGCTGTAGCCCCCCTCCCCCCCCTGAAAAAAAATCATCAACTTTGAAAGTTGGTGATTGACGGGAGCGCCATTCTTTGAGATATTTTCTTTTCATTTCTGCACCCGTGGTGGAACTGGCAGACACGTAAGATTCAGGTTCTTATGCCGCGAGGTGTGGGGGTTCAAATCCCTCCGGGTGCACCAAATGGATTTTCCGGGGGCCCCCATCGTCTATCGGCTAGGACATCAGGTTCTCATCCTGGAAAGAGGGGTTCGACTCCCCTTGGGGGTGCCAATAGGGCGCACTAAAATTACTAGTGCTTTCGGAAATCAGCACGGAGAGGATTGCCTTGCCTTCAGGATGACACCGGCAACGGCGGAATCAAGGCAACGGTAATAAGGGTATGCCTTGCAGTTCCTTTTCGTTGTCGTCATGGGTGCCATCGCCTTTCCTCTGTTTTTGCGGTCTTGGATATTCCGTGTCCGTGGACTTTGCTGAAAGCCGCACTGCTGATCGCGTCCTCAACCCTGTCGAAACATCTCCGGCACAGGCACTTGTATGCGATTCCGTCAAGCTCGCCCCTTAACGGCTCTTCCTTTGCCGAAAGAACCTTCTTGCAGATTTCGCACTCGTACGGCTTGAACCCGCCAGCCAGCGCGATTATCACGATTATCCCAATTATTATCGCAACAACAATCATTAGTCGCAACCTCCTTTCCTGCAAACATCATAAACGCTAAATAGCATTTGACCTAATGTTCACGGGCTTTTCAGCGAAAAAAGAGAATTTGATTCTCACGATATAAAAATAGTATATTCTTAATGGATATTACAAGGTAAAAAAAATATTTATTTTTTATACTTTGTACTCTACAAGGCGTTAAACGCCTGTTGTGATTGCGTCGTTTTAAGGTTCAAAGGAGTTGTTTTGATGCATAAAAAGAGTCCAAACATCAGGATGGTTGGGGTAAAGGTTACGCAAAGCCTCTACAGACAAATCGAAAAACGAGTAAAGGAGCGTCGCATGAAAGACGTATCATAACTTGATCGATTTGTATTAGAAGAGGAGTGTATGAATGTTCAACTAACAGCAGAGGATATGAGGATTATCAATGAGCGCATTAAAGAAGCCGAAGAACGCGGATAAGAAGTTGCGTGTTGGAGTAGCGAAACAGCAAAAAGAGTTCCTGGAAAAAGAAGCGAAGCGCATGAAGGTTTCTGCGGGTCGCGCGTTGCTTATTTTTTTATCCGACGGGCGTTTAACGCCTAGTGCGTAACTCTTTTTTACTATGCGGGCGTTTAACGCCCGCTTGCGAAACCTACAGAGGATTTTAAACGTGTCGAAGCCGGACGAGAAGTGGAAGTTGAATAATCGTTGGACGTTCCTAATCGCGACGCTCCCTTGCGGAGCAGAGTTGCGCGGGATTACGGATTATCCTCCCACAGAAAACCATGCCAGTTGCCGTCTTCGCGAACGGGCGCGTGATGTGCTTAAAGGATGGAGCATCTGTTGCGAAGAGTCGGCACGAACCTCGCACAGTGTCCACGGGTCAAGGAGATAACCTCGTAGTGGTCGAGGTGCTCGCCGGGCGCGTTCTCGCGCTTGCAGGGCATGTAGGTTACCGAGCCCACGCCGTAGGGCGGGTCAACGATGGCGAGGTCGAACGCGTTGTCCGCCAGCGTCGCCAGGTAGTCCATGCAGTCGCCGTTGATGAGCGTCGCCCTGCCGATTCTCTTTTCAGTCATTTTCATGTTGCATTCATCAAAGGGGGTGTGGTATCGTTCTCTCTGCGTCGCACTGATTGTGTTCGGCCGTATCGGGGAGGTCATCGCGCATCCCTGGTCAGTGTCGGCGTTCATTTCTAGTGCTTCTCCTTCCACATCGTTTTGAAGCGCATCCGCTTTTCTTTCTTGTCTGTGATAACCTCAACAACGACAAGCGTGCCGTCGCTCATCGCCTTCCTGTACCGGACAGACTGCCTCCCAGTGTTTGTCTCCGGCGTACCTTTCTTAATACTGTCATAATCCGAATAAACCTCAGGTATGCGCCCGTAGTCTCCGGCTGATAGCGGAACCTGCCCCTTTGACCTTTCCCTTGCGCCGTGCCGTATGTCCGCATGGCGGATGTCCATCGAGGAGATAGTCTGTTCATACCCTGACACGTCAACACCTGTCGCCTGTCTGATGTCGCCGACCGCATCGCCGGAGACTTTTCCAAGTGAGACCGTCTTGTTTGATCTCCTGTCGCTCAACGCTTCCTCCGCGAGCCCGCCGACATCCTCCTTGCGCTTCCTGATGTCCTCGTCCGTCCATTCGTTCTTTCTGCGTTTTTCTTTTTCGCCTCCTCCGCCCGTCCCGTGGGTTGGGCATTTGGATGGGTCCTTGGCGCGGCAGTCGCCGTCCTTGTTCTGGACTGCCCCGTCTTTCTCCAGCGCCTCGGCGAAGTTCTCCGCCATCCACTCCTCCATTGCGCGGGCGAGCGCCGACGGCCGGCGCTGGAGTTCGGCGAGTATCTGCTTGGCGGTCTCAGGGCTGGGGTCGCCCATCAGGCGCTCGGCCATTTCGCGCCATTTCCCGGCATCGCCCAGAAACGCGTCCACGGCCGTTTCTGGCGCGTCCGCCCCATTGGGGGCATCCACGCCGCTACCTCCCCCGTCCGGCGCAACCTGACCCCCTAGGCACTGAATTGCAACGGGGTCTGGCGGGGTGGCGGAGTTCTGGACGGTCTTCCCGCCTACATTCACGGGAAATCCGGCGGTCCCGCCCCCCGAATCCCCGTCCGGGATCAGCGAGTAGCCGCTCGCGTCCTCAAGCTCTTTCTGGGCGATGCGGTAGCCGCCCCTGCGCGCGCCCTCGGCGTCCTTGAACGCCTGCTCGGCGGTCGGGGCGGGGTCGGGGTCGAACTCGAACATGGCGAGGCGGGGGCGTCCCCTGAAGCGCATGTCCAGCAGCCGCGCCGTAACCGTGCGGTTGATGGCGCGGGCGGCGGCGCGGATGGAAGGTGCCTCAGCGCACGTTCACATCCATCGGCGGTAGCGTTGTGCCGTCGGGGAGGGTGTGGGGGGTGGTGCCGAAGTTGACCGTAACGATTGTGCCGTTGGCAAATTCCGTTTGCTGGACGGTGCGGTCGGGGGTGAGGATGCGGTGGTCGGTCATCTCGCTGTAGCCGGTGGCGCGGGCGACGGGCGCGGC
>Ga0123353_10007735_pt1 | contig 14579 bp, 12 predicted proteins | sample TergutLab28metaG_3_FD_92763 | JGI IMG/M metagenome (GOLD analysis project Ga0123353, IMG submission 92763) | Labiotermes labralis P3 segment gut microbial communities from Petit-Saut dam, French Guiana - Lab288 P3 | ecosystem: Host-associated > Arthropoda: Insects > Digestive system > Gut ... | reverse complement strand
GCGGCAGGCCTCTCAAAATTTAACAACAAAGCTTTCACCTACATCAATTCTGGAAACCTTTACCGGGCGATTACCCTTGGCTGCCTCCGGAACGGCATTTCGGTAAGCGATGAGGAGCGCGCCCTTGCATATGCCCAAGCTTCAAGGATTGAATACCGGGGAACTTCGGTATTTCTCGATGGCGAAGATGTAACAAGCCTCCTCCACACGGATGAAATCGATAAATATTCAGCTCCGCTTTCCGCGATTGTTCCCATAAGGCACACGGTAAACGATTTAATCCGCAAGCTCGCGAAAGACGCCAATGTTGTGGTGGAAGGCCGCGACATGACTACGGTAGTTTTTCCAAACGCGGAGTTTCGTTTTTACCTTAACGCTTCGGCGGACGCAAGGGCCCAGCGCCGCCTTGCCCAGGGCCTTTCAAAACTCAGTTTTGATGAGATCCGCAGCGCCATTTTGGCCAGGGACGAAATCGACAGAAACAAAACCGAAGGCAGTCTTTACCTTGCCCCGGGGGTTGACTACATCGATTCTTCGGACTTGACTCTGGAACAAGTTTATGACAAATTAGTAAAGAATCTACAGAGGGAAGGTCTTAAAATGGTACAAACGGAAGTGGAATCGGACACTAATCTGAGGGAGGGTCAGGAGGGGCAGAAAAGTTTGCCTGCCAGCGACAATATCCAGACTCAACTACAGGAAGAATACCTTAAAAACCTGGAGCAGCTCGAAGAAGGGCAGATGATCCAGGGCCATGTGGTGCAAATAACCCAGGATCAGGTATTTATTAACATCGGCTACAAATCGGAAGGTAAAATCCCCATTGAGGAATTCACCGAAATTCCCAAAGAAGGGGATATTGTCTCGGTAATTCTCGTAACAAAAGAGAACAAGCACGGGGAAGTAATAGTTTCAAAGCAAAAAGCTGACGCGAAGATCTTCTGGAAGAATTTGCGCCAGGCTTTCCAGGATCATGTCGCCGTCGAAGGGACAGTCGAAAAGCTCGTAAAGGGCGGTTTTGATGTGAATTTGGGCGCGGAAGTCCACGCTTTCCTTCCCATCAGCCAGTCGGATGTCCAGAAAGTTGAAAAACCGGAAAAATTCCTGGGCGAAAAAACCAAATTTTACGTCGAAAGGCTTTATTCCGACGGTAAAATCAATATTGTTGTAAACCGCCGCAAGTGGATTGAGGAAGAAACCGAGCAAAAACGGAATGATTTCTTTGCCAATACCCAAATCGGCAGTGATGTTTCGGGAATCGTAAAGAGTTTTACCTCTTTTGGCGCTTTCATTGATTTGGGCGGTTTTGACGGCCTCCTGCACATCAACGACATGAGCTGGGGCCACGTTACGCGGCCCAAGGATTTTGTTAAAAAAGGCCAGCAAATCGATCTTAAAGTCATCCGCATCGACCCGGTTGAAAAACGCATCAACCTTTCACTCAAACATTTCACGGAAGATCCCTGGGTACATTTTGAGGATAAATACCGCGTAAACGCCATCGTCAAGGGAAGGGTCACCAAGCTGACTGAATTCGGCGCTTTCATTGAACTGGAAGAAGGCATCGAAGGCCTTGCCCACATCTCCGAGTTTTCCTGGGTCAAGAAGATCCACAAGCCCGGCGAAGTTGTCAACATCTCCGACGAAGTCGAGTGCATGATCCTGGGTTACGATCTTCAGGCGGGCCGTGTTTCACTTGGCCTGAAACAGGTAAACGCCAATCCCTGGCTTGATATTGACGAAAGGTACCCCGTGGGTTCACGGCTCACAAGAAAAATCACCAAGATAACCAACGCCGGCGCCTACATTGAACTTGAAGACGGCATTGAAGGCTTCCTGCACAGCGATGACATTTCCTGGACCAAAAAAATAAAACACCCTGGCAGCGAATTTCAGACCAGCCAGGAGTTGGAAATCATGGTCATCGGCATGGACAAGGACAACAGGCATATACGCCTCGGGATCAAACAGCTTTCCGAAGATCCCTGGAAAAACTTCGCCGACACCTACAAGATCGGAAGCCATGTTGAAGGAGAAGTTTCTTCAATAACCGACTTTGGAATTTTTGTCAGGGTTCCCGGCGGCATCGAAGGCCTTATCCACAAATCAAATCTTTCCGATAACAGGGACGAGGCTCCCGAAGATACCCTTAAGAATTACCATGAGGGAGACAAAATAAAAGCTGTGGTAATGGAAATACAGCCCGAAAAACAGAAGGTCGCTTTTTCCATTCGGGATTACAAGAAAAAGGTGCAGCAGGAAGAACTGTCCCGCTATATGTCGGCCGGCGAGTCTGATGATTCTACCTATACCCTCGGAGATTTCCTTAAATCAAAGGCCAACTCCGTTGGCCCCAACTCCGTGGGCACGGAAACAGCGGAAAAGAATCAGCCGGATTAGCCTCCGAAGTTCCCTTAAGGTATGCTGTCCAAGATTGATACTAACAAGTTTAACACCCTGATTGAGACTAACGCTCTCATCAACTCAAATTACTCAGATCCCAATTTGCTTTTAAATCACATTCTCGATTCCGCCACGCGGCTCTGCGGCGGGGAATCTTCCAGTCTCCTTCTTGTCAACCGGGAAACCAGGGAGCTCCAGTTCGCGATAATCTCAGGTGAAGCCGAGGCAAAACACTTTACCGTTAAAATGGGGGAGGGTGTAGCCGGCTGGGTTGCCCTTCACAATAAATCAATCATCGTTGACGATTCAGGCGAAAACAAAAAAAGCGCCGGAGAAGCTTCCGCTGAAGGCGTGAACCAGGCCAAAACCATTCTCGCGGCTCCCATCAGGGTCAAGGAAGAGTGTCTTGGCGTTATTGAAATAACCAAAAAAAAGGGCGGCAAGAAATTCAACCAGGACGATTTGGAATGGCTTGAGATTTTCGCGACACAGGCGGGAATCGCCCTGGTAAACGCCCGGGGCATCGAAGAAGCGCGCAACAAAATAGCGCAGTTGCTCCACGAGAAAACGAGGTTAAATACCTGGCACAACACGATCATCGCGAAGAGCGATGTGATCCTTGAAAAGTTGAAGATGCTTGAAAAGATAGCCGGCACGGATTCGTCTGTGCTTATTCTTGGCGAAAGCGGGGTAGGGAAGGGAGTTTTTGCCGAACAGATACACCTCAAAAGCAGGCGAAGCAAAATGCCCTTTGTCCGCCTGCACTGCCCTTCCATTCCGGAAAACCTCCTTGAGAGCGAACTTTTTGGCACTGTGAGAGACAACTCGGCGGACGCGGTAAAACACGGCCGCTTTGAACTTGCCGACGGGGGAACAATTTTCCTCGATGGAATCGATGAGCTCCCCGACGCGCTTCAGGTGAGGCTTCTCCGCTTTATCGGGGAAGGAACTTATGAAAAGGCCGGTTCGTCGCTCAGCGTCGCCCTTGATGTCAGAATCCTGGCTGCCACATGCGCCGACATTGAAAAGCTAGTGGAAAGCGGCAAGTTCAGAAGCGATTTGTACTACCGCCTGAATGTGCTTCCCCTCTACATTCCGCCCCTAAGGCAGCGGCCCGAAGACATAAGAGGTCTCGCGGAATTTTTCCTTAAAGATTTCAACAGTAAAATGAAAATAGGCTTCGAGGGATTTTCCCGCGAAGCTATGGAAACCATGCTGTCTTACCCCTGGCCGGGAAACATCCGCGAATTAAAAAACTGCATTGAGCGCGCATGCGTTACCGGAAAAGGCCGCCTTATTGAAGCGGAAGATCTTTTCCTTAAAACAGGCTATTCTCCCGTTTATAGCGGCGGTGAAAACAGGAATTTAAAAAACGCGGAAAATATTTTCAGGGTTGCCTATATCAGGCAGATACTTGAAAAAAACAAATGGAATCAAACGGAAACCTCAAAAGATCTGGGGATACAAAGGACTTATCTTTCGAGGCTAATCAAGGAATTGGAAATAAAGAATTCTAAGGAGCAAAGAAATGGGTGATAAGGATGTGAAAAAAAAGGAAGAAGAATTAACCTTAAGCCAGAGGTTTAACGTATTTGTTCAAAAAAACCGCAAACCGCTTTTTATCGGGTTTATTGCCCTGCTTGTAATGCTGGGCGCTTTTATTGTTGCGGTTACTGTTATGGAAAAATCCCAGGAAAAAGCCATCAGCGAAGTAGATTCGCTTAACCGCAAGTACCTGGAATTAAAGACCTACATAACAAGCGAAGATCCCGAGGATATTTCCAAACAGGCGGAACTTGTGCTTCTCTTGATTGAGCTTGGCGAGTTTCAAAAAAAGCACAATGGTTTCGCGGCTGCGCGCGCATACTGCATAAGCGCGGAAATTTTTACCGAGCAGAAGAACTGGATCCAGGCAGAAGACGCATGGCTTAGCGCGGAAAAAAACGCGGGGAAATCCCACCTCGCGCCGATAGCCATCTTTAACGCGGCCGTTGCGGCGGAAGAACAGGGAAATATACAGGACGCGATCGATCACTACTCGAAGGCGCTTGCTTACGGCAACAATTTTGTTTCCGTCGCGAGAGCGCAGTTTTCCATCGGCCGCCTTGAGGAAGGACGCAACAACACTGATGCCGCCCTGGAAGCGTACCAAAGCCTGCTCGCGAAATGGCCCGATCAGATCTGGTCGAATCTCGCGCAGAATCGTATACTCGTCCTATCGGACTAGGTGTAATGCGATCTCACGGTAAAACCATTATTATCGGACTCACCGCTTTTTTATTCCTTGGCGCCTGCGGGATTGAGGATTATCCTGTAATTGATCCGATCCCCCAGGCCAGCATTACCCAGCAGATGAACGATCGCGCTGTTGTACGCATTCCGAATTCCTACGGTAACAGTCCTTTTTCGCATTTCGCGGTTTTTTACAAGATATACATAAGTGATATTCCACAAGTATCAACGACGATTGGTTCCTACTCGACAATTAACCCCATCCTGGCCACTGACTACAACAGCTTCGCTTCCTACATTGACAGCACAACTTTGGTTAACACCAACATGTTTTCGCTTTTTGACGGAAGAGGCTACAAATACCTGTGCATTGAAGGCGGGCAAAACATCAGCAACATCCTTACATCGGACGTATGGGGAAAGAGTGTGGTTTTTGAATTTTCTTCCGGAAGATCGCCCACCGTTACAGCCAATTCCATAACGTATACCTTGTGGAGATCCGACAATAACGGAATTTCCAAGCCCGAGCCCGATCGCTTTTTCAGAAACAAGGACGATCTTTGGAAACCCGAATACATAGAACCTACAGTTAATTCAGATGTTGTCAATAAACCCGACCTGGTTGCGGGTGGTCCGCGCTATACATACGCAGCAATGTTTATCACTGCTGTCGGCGTTGACACATCCCTATACAGAGAGATCTACAGTACGCCGTCGCTAATTCATGTTTTCATGCTTCCCAACTGAGGGCTATTTTTATTTTTTTCCAGAATTGAAGAAAGAGTAATGCCTGAGAAATATTCTTTTACCTTTTCATTGGCCGTAGTCCAAACTTCATGGCTCATACATTCCCCCACCCATTCGCAGTTTTTGCTGCGTTTGTCGCAAAAGGTAATATCAAGATCCTCTCCGGCTGCTTCAAGTATATTTTTCACGGTCAGTTTTTCCAGCGGCTGGGCAAACGAGAATCCGCCTCCGGGTCCGCGGACGGAAGAAACAATCCCGGCTTTTCTTAGCTTAAAGAAAATTTGCTCAAGAAAAACAGAGGATATATGTTCCTCGCCGGATAAACTATTTATCGATACCGGCTCTCCGTTCATTCCCATTTTCGCCAATGCCAGGGAGGCTCTAAGCGCATAACGTCCCCGTGTTGTTATTCTCATGGATATCCTCCTCAATATTTGACTACAATAATAATCTATTTTTTTATTAAATGATAGTACCTGGGTGTAAATCAAGTCCTTGATTTAACTTTACGAAATGGGGATACTGGGTTCGATGAATCAAATTCTTCTCAAAGCCAACGACCTGGACGGTTACCTTGACTCAAATGATCGAAAATTCATTGAACAGATGAGCATCCTTTACCGGGAAGCGATGAATTGCTATACCATTCTTAACTCAATAGGAAACGAGGAGAAGAAAAAGCAGCATGAAGTGATCCTTATCCGGCTTTTTAACGAAATGGGAAGAATCATGCAGGAGATTTGCGGGAGCGAAAAACGACTTCACGTGTATTCTTTTGAATCTCCCCAGGAAAGCCACCCCGAAGCGTCCCGGGTTATAGCGAAATTGCGCGACCTCCAGACCGAAAACGGGGAATTCGTTTATTACATACAGCGCTCATACGAGATGCTCTTTAAGCTGGCCTACGGGGGGACCAAAAGTTCCAATAAAAATTACCTCGTTGTTAAAACCCCGGTTTCCGATCCGGTTCGCAATTTCGCGGTTCATAAAATTACCAACATCGACGACAAAATTGAAAATACGTATATGTGCGTTATGCTCCGGGGCGCACTTTTGCCTTCCATGATCATGAGCAAGGAAATCCAGGAATATTCTTCCCACGGCTATGTCACGCCTTTCGGGCTTTTCAAAATCCAGCGTAACGACGCGAAGAAAGAACACGATATGGAGTATATTCTTGATCTCGATCGTTCCTACTTTGACCTGGATAACCTTGACGGTAAAGACCTTATTTTCGCTGACCCCATGAATGCAACGGGCGGAAGTCTGGTAACTGTCATGAATTACCTTACGATCCGCGGGATCAAACCCAGGTCAATACAGATATTCAATGTTATCGCCGCCCTAAAAGGCGCGCTCAGGGTGGTGAGGGCCCTGGAAAACTGTCACCTTTACACCCTTTGGATGGATCCCATGCTTAACGAAAGCGCCTACATCATGCCGGGCCTGGGAGACGCGGGGGACAGGATCAACGGCAAAGATCATGAAACGCCAAGAGACATTATTCAGCTTATGGCGGACTATGGCTCAAACATAGCGAGGCTTTACCGGGCACAGCTCCGGGAAATTGAAACTACAGTCTTAAGTACACGGTCAAAGAAATGAAAGTTATGTCCAGAGGAATCGCCATATTGCTTGCCATTTTCTTTTTGGCCGGATTTATTTCCTGCGCTTCCCGCGCAACAGTCCAGGCCGAAGAATACTACACAATAGGCATGGCTTTCTTTGAGCTTGGCAGGTTCACTGACGCGGAGACATGGCTTAACCGCGCGCGCTCGGCCGACAAAACAATGATCGCCTCCGAATACAACCTTGGAAGAATTGCTTTTGAAACAGGGCGTTTTATGGAAGCGGCCCAGTTATTTGAACGAATCCTCGAAAAGGACCCGGACAACGTAATGGTTTTAAGGGCCCTGGCATACGCAAGAATAAGAAACGGCGATTTGGAAATTGCCGAAGCTTTGTATGACAGGATCCTTGAGCTGGTTCCCGAAAACGCCGACGAAGGCTTTAACTACGCGCTTGTTCTTTACGGCCTCCAAAAATTTGAAGAATCGGAAGAAGTTCTGTCGAAGTATTCGCATACCTTTGACGAAAACCAGTCTTCAATCCTGCTTTTCGCAAGGGCTCAAAAAGCGCAGAACAAGGTTGAAGCTGTCGACAGTTATGCCAGGTGGATGACAACAAATTCGACCGGCACGCCCAACCCCCAGGGAATTTTCGAATACGCCCAGGTGCTGGAACTAGCCGGGCACTTCGGGCGGGCCCTGGAACATTACAACCTGGCACTCGAATCCCACATCAAGGATACGGAGCAATTGAAACTATCAACGCTGCGCTTTGGCAAGGCGAGTCTTCTCCTCGTCGAGGATACCGGAAACAGCGAGGGTATGGAAGAATTTACCCTCGCCATAAGGGAAGGTTTTTCCGACACATTGGCCATCAGCGACCTTCTTTCAAGCGAAAAACTGACGAAAGACGCCCGAACAGAAATCCAGAGAGTTTTAACAGACCTCCTGATTAAGGAACGGGAACAGCTTGAAGCGGGAGAAACAGAAACTGAAGATGAGGAATCATGATTGTTTCCATGCTCCAGTTGATCATTGAAATTCCCGATGTGGAGAGTATTAAGGACAAAAGGCGGATTATGCGTTCCACAAAGGATAAGCTCCAGCGCCGTTTTCACATGAGCGCGGCAGAGGTAGACCTCACGGACTCGCTTAAATTCGGACATATCGGAGCCGCGCTTGTTTCAAATTCGAAAAGCTTTGGCGAATCGGTCATGCAAAAAGCTTTTGAAATGATTGAAAGGGAAATCCCGGCGCGTATTCATGATATGAGCATTCATTCGGAGGAATTCTGATTGTTTATGAACAAGGTAAAAAGCATAAAGCTTACAGTATTGATTTTCCCCTTGCTTATTTTACTTGGCTCCTGCCTGGGGCTAAGCGCGGACATCACACTCAAAGAAAACGGTTCAGGAAATTTGACACTCGAATACTGCGTTTCCAATAACCTTGATGCTCTCGGGAAACTTGACGGAAACGAAAGGTGGAACACCATTCCGGTGGGAAGGGCCGATTTCGAGCGGACCATAGCAAGGCTTCCGGGAATGAAACTGCTTTCTTTTTCATCCAGGAATGACGGAAAAAACACGGTAAACACGGTAAAACTGGAATTTGAAAGCATCAATGCCCTTCTCGCATTTATGGACAGTGGGGGCAGGCGCTCCTCATTTTCCGGTAACGCTCAAAGCGGTAGTCTTTCACTGTCGTTTGGTGAAAGCGCCGAAATAAAAAACCCGCACTTGAATGAGTTTATTGAAGATCTTTTTAAGCCCTACGCCGTAAAACTGACAATGAATTTCCCAAAAGAAGGGAAACTTCTTGTCAAGGACAACGCGGGGAACGCGATCTCCATTCCGGGAAACGAAATCGTCCCTTCCGGTAAAAAAGTTTCTTTCTCCGCCCCCGTATACGAAGTGCTTTCATCCTCAGGCGGAATTAAATTGGAATTCCTCTGGTAACTATTGCAGCTCCAGGTCAATATTTTTGGATACCAGGAGAACATAGTCTTTTGATTCAGGCTTCCTTCCCGGATCTATAGCCAGATCCCAGGTATTGTATAAAGCCGCTGTTTCAAGCTTTCCCTCAAATCCCAGGGGAAGCACAATTTCCATGGAAAGCGGATTGGGCGGGCGTTCCCCCAGCAAAAAAGAAATTCGCGTTCCTTCGCCATTCCGCTCAAAGGGGACGGACGCCGAATAAACAAGCAGGTAGTTTTTGTCCGATCCGCTCACCGCGGAAACATCAAATCGCACCGGGTTTCCTTTCGCGGCAATGGTCAGGGAAATGATGCGGCTGTCCTGAAAAGCGATATCCGTAAGCGAAAGCGTCAAGAGGCTTTCATGATCCGGTATGCCGGTTTCGTTTATGTACCTTCTTTCGGGGAGAAGCTGCCTTTTCATTGTCCATATTTGCAGAGTCATACCGCCAAGGGAAAGCGCGATCAAGACCGGAAGAAAAATCAGTTTCAATTTGTTAGGTGTAATGCTTGCGAGAATTGCGGAACGCCTTACGAGGAGGAAAACCGGCAGAAAGAGCAGGGCGGCCTGAAGCGTAATATTCAATGACGTTAAGGTATAACGCTCCCGGGCAAGAAATAAAGCGGCGATTCTTCCGTGTCCTGTTTCAAAAACGTTAAATACCGCAAGCAGGGCAAATGCGGGGAGTAAGAAAGCCGAGAGTAAAACCACCTGAGGTTTGGATACCGAAGCGCCCAAAAAAGCAAACAGAAGGGCCCAGATAAAAACCGGAATGTAGGAAATATCAATAAAAGCCGCGATAATTGTTCCCAAAAAAGCCAGTACCACCGCCGAGTATCCGCAAAACCGCTCCTTAATGTAAATGCGCAGAGAATCCAAAACAAATACCGCAGAATAAAAAAGGGCAACGGCAAGCAGCATGGCAAGCGCAAATCCGGCACCGTTTGATACCGTGGAAAAAGAAAGGCCAAAAGCCGAAACAAGCGAGTAATACACGAGGGAAGAAAGCCTCACGGAAACGGCCAGCAGCACAAAAAGAATTAAGACAATCCAGAAAAACCTGGGGAATAAACGGACGTGAAACAGAAGGATCGCCCCGTTGCGGACAGAACGCAGCAAATAAATAAAAAGGAGGATACCGGCCATAACCAGAAAGAGGATCACGATTACCCATTCACTCGTGAATAAAATATTTCCGCCGGGAAAAGTTAAAAAGGAATAATGAATGTCGGGGTTCAACAAGGGGAAATTCAAACGACCGGAATATTCCAAAAGCAAAGCCGCCAGGTTTTCCGGAAGAACGGTTTTCCCGGAAGCGCTTTCTCCTTTCAGGATAAAACCGAATATTTCTTCACCCTTGATAATCGACAAAACTTCAGGACCGTGTACAAGGCCAAGTTTGTAAATTGTATTGTAGCGAATTTCAAACGAAAGTGGTATTTTCCGGGATTTAAAAAGATGGGGCAGGGGCTTTATTATTTCCATCGGAGCCGCGTATCCGCGGATCCCGTGCAAAACAGAAATTTTTTGAGGCGGTTCTTCGGCGATAAAGTAGCTCAGTATGCAGCTTTCAGGCATATGGGCCAATGTCAAAAGATCCTGAAGACCCTTGTGCGAAATTCCTCCGAAACTTTCCGGAAGTGCGTTTCTCTCTCCTCCCAAAAAAGCCACAATAGTATCGAGATCAGGGGTTCTTTCCGAAAGTTTTTCAACAAGCTCAAGGGCAGTGTCCACGGCAAAACCGGCATACAAAGGAACCGCGAAAATAAAAGTTCCGGCGTTTATACCGGCCCTCGCGGCATCGCAGTAAACTACCACGGACGATTCAAAACCGCCGTAGTCAGCGAGGAGAGAGCGTTCTTCGTAATAATAGTTTCTGCCCTGCGCCTTGTCCAAAACCTGCAATACGCGCTTCAGGTTCTCACTTTCCTGGGCAAATATTTTGGCGGGAATAATAAAGACAAGCAGGCAGAGCAAAAAAATCCTAATCCCGTACTTCATTACCGCCTATCTTACCGCATATTGAGGCCTTTAATAAATACAACTATAATCGTGGTATGAAGAAATTCATTATATTGACACGTTTATTGCTATTGCCGCTGCTCATTATTTTGGCCGGGTCATGTTCCAGGGCTGAACCCAAGATACTCTTTGGTTATATGGAACTGGTGTATTACCCGCAAAATGACGGATTCGCGGAAAGGTACTCATTTTTTATTCTTCCCGAGGATGACGACGGAGTTGAAAACCTGGACGAATTATACCTTTACCATGATCGTGAAGGCCTGCGCTGGATCTTAACATACGCGGATTGGATAAAACACGAGGAGGGCGGGCAAACCTGGATTGGCAGCAGAAACATCGTTATGCATGACAATCTCCCCATGCCAAGGGGACAGTACCGCGCGGTCCTTGTAAACAAGGGAGGAGAAAGCACCGAACGCCGTTTTACCTATGACGGCCCCGAATACCCTCCCTTTCCGCATCCTGTTTTAACAGTAGGCGAAGGATCGTACAAGATAGATTCGCAGTACCCGGAAAATCGTTTTATTGGTTATGATCAGCAGGGAAATATAGCTCAAACCGTTAATTTAACATCTCTTGAAGGCAGTTTCAGGGATGTAAGGCTTCAAAACACCGTAAGAACCATCGCCCTTTGGGCAGAGCACCCCGAGTACCGTATTTCCGTAATCACCGATCCAGTAGCGTTCAGGTAATGGAGCAATGCCGCATACGGACATTTGTCCGGAGACAGGGCAAAATAAGCAAGGCCCAAAAGCGATCTTATGAAACTCTTTTCCCCTTATTCAGCCTTGGCGAATCCGCGATTCTCGACAGCCCATCCGTTTTTGGCAACAATGGGCCACTAGTTATAGAGATTGGTTTTGGCATGGGGACAGCCACCGCCCTAATAGCGAAGGAAAATACGCTAATAAATTACCTTGGCATCGAAGTTCACAAACCCGGGATTGGCAGGCTCCTCTGGAGAATCGAGAAACTCGGTCTTTTAAACGTCCGCATTATCGAGGGAGACGCGGTGCCAATTATCGAAAACCGGGTCCCGGATCATTCGATTTCCGCTTTTCATATTTTTTTCCCCGATCCCTGGCCCAAAAACAGGCACCACAAACGCCGTCTTATTACACGGCCTTTTACGGATCTGCTTGCCAAAAAAATGCTGTCTGGAGCCTATATTTACATGGTAAGCGATTGGGAAGAATACGCAGACTGGGCCCTGGCCGAACTTTCATCTACACCCGGCCTAATCAACAAATATCCCGGTTTCGCGGAGCGCCAGCTCTGGAGGCCTGAAACGGAATTTGAAAAAAAGGGATTGGATAAAAACCACAGGGTAAAGGAGCTGTTTTTCATAAAAGCATGAAAGAAAGAATTGATATTTTGGCCGACTTGATAAAAAAATATCAAAACTCGTATTACTCTGGCGCCGCGGAAATTTCCGATTCGGAATTCGATCTTCTCTGGGACGAGCTTAAAAAACTCGCGCCTTCCCATCCTCTCCTTTCGAAAGTAGGCGATGCCGCGGACGGTTTCCCCAAGGCAAAACACCTTATTCCGATGGGGAGCCAGGAAAAAGCCGCCAACCCGGAAGAATTCAGGGCCTGGGCCAGGAAGATAAATCCGGCCTCATTCGTGGTTCAGTACAAACTGGACGGCGCGAGTCTTGAACTCCAGTACAAAAACGGGATTCTTCTAAAGGCGCTTACACGCGGGGACGGGATAAAAGGCGATGAAATAACCGGCAACGCGCTATTGATGAAAGGGGTAAAAAAGGAAATTGACAAAAACTTTTCCGGAGGCGTGCGGGGCGAGGTTGTAATGACGCACGAGGTGTGGAAGACAAAATACTCCGGAAAAGCAAACTGCCGAAACGCCGCAAACGGGATCATGCGCAGAAAAGACGGCTCGGGCTGCGAGGACCTGGACTTTCTAAGCTACGACGCGGCCGAACCGGATAACGACGCTTTTTTTAAAACCGAGATAGAAAAAATAACCTGGCTCAGGAACCAGGGCTTCTATGTCACTGAGACAAGGGAATTTCAAGACCCGGAAGAAATAATAAAATACCGCAGCACCATCGCCGAAAAGCGGAAAACCATGGACATCGATATTGACGGACTTGTGGTTAAGGATCTTTTTACGGATATGACCGATCTGCGCCGGGCAAGACCCGAACGTCAAATCGCTTTTAAATTCGACCTTGAAATGGCATACAGCGTACTTAAAAATGTTGAGTGGAGCGAATCGGGAGCTACCTATACGCCCATCGGCATCGTCGAACCTGTTCGCATCGCGGGTACAACTGTTCAACGGGCAAACCTGAACAACCCCGGCATGATTCGGGCAATAGGACTAAAAATCGGGCAGGCGGTTGTAGTTGTGAAGCGGGGAGAAATTATCCCGAAAATAGAAGGACTCGCTCCGGAAGGCGCGCTTGGCGGCTTGGCGGAGAAAAGCGAAATTGAATTTCCACAAATATGCTCCGCCTGCGGCAGCGCGCTTTTAGATACCGGAACAAGGCTCTATTGTCCGAACCCTGCCTGCCCGAAAAGGCTCCACCACCGGCTTGAAAAATGGGTTTCTGTCCTGGACATTCGCGAACTGGGCGAAAAACTGCTCAGGCAGCTCTTTGATTCGGGACGGGTTCGTATCATTCCCGATCTTTATACCCTCAGTGTTGATGAACTTGCCTCGTATGATCGCATGGGTGAACTCTCGGCGGCAAAGGTTATTCACCACATACAGAGTAAACGCGTACTTTCCCTTTCCGCTTTTGTTGCGGGTTTTGACTTTGAGGGGGTGGGGGAACTCATTATGGAAAGGGTTGTTTCTTCCGGTTTTGACACCCTGGAGAAACTTAAGGGAGCTTCCATAGCCGAACTTTCCGCGGTTTACGGACTTGGAGATATTACAGCCGGGACCATTGTTCAGGGCCTTTCCGAATGCGAGGCCGAGATGGACAAGGTTCTTTCAGGAGAAACCATCTCCATCGCAGCGCCCCTTACAGACGGTGAAGTCCCGCTTAAAGGTCTTTCTTTTTGCTTCACAGGCGAACTTTTGAAAATGAAGCGTAACCAGGCAGAGGAAAAGGTTAAAGCCCTGGGAGGTCTTGTAAAACAATCTGTGGTAAAGGACCTCTCTTACCTTGTAACAAACGACACTGAATCCGGATCTTCCAAAAATACGAAAGCCAAAGCTCTTGGAATTAAAATAATTGACGAAGAAACATTCTTGAATCTATTGGAATAAATCCTTTATAATCATTTGGCAGGTAAAAAATGCATGAAGAAATAGAAAAACTTGCAGCAAATTGCATTTCAAAATTTGAAATCAGTAACAGCGTTTCAAATATGTGGTTAAAACCCATCATGACCTGCCTATCCGCGAATCATCCCAAACTTCCCGAAATAAAAAAACTTGTTTCTGAAGATCATTTTCTCCCCAGGGATCTTCTTCCTGACGCCAAATCCCTAATTATCATCTTCATTCCTTTTTCAGATGAAGTCATAAAAAGCAACATTGAAGGGAAGACAGCTTCAGAATTATGGGCGAGGGCATATGTTCTTACCACTGAATTACTAAGCGCAATTAATGATGAAATTGAAGGATTTCTCCTTACAAAAAATATCACCGT
>Ga0123353_10007734_pt1 | contig 14579 bp, 12 predicted proteins | sample TergutLab28metaG_3_FD_92763 | JGI IMG/M metagenome (GOLD analysis project Ga0123353, IMG submission 92763) | Labiotermes labralis P3 segment gut microbial communities from Petit-Saut dam, French Guiana - Lab288 P3 | ecosystem: Host-associated > Arthropoda: Insects > Digestive system > Gut ... | reverse complement strand
CATGTTACAAAATGAGGAAGCCCCAGCAGTTCAAAAAATAGTTTTGAAGCAAATGTAGTCAAGATTTCGGACAACGGACTCTAGAAAACAAGGGTTTTTTAACGCCGGTTGTCGAACTTGGGCAAGGTCCCGGAAGGGGTCAATCTTGACGGAGAAAGTCTCGTTCCGCTTTTGAAAGGAACCGGTTCATTGCAGCGGCAATCGGTCTTTTGGCATTTTCCGGGTTATTTGAACGACCCCGTCATTCGTGGTCGTGATCATGATTTCCGAACACGTCCGATGAGCGTCGTCCGCAAGGGCGATTGGAAATTGCACCTGTTCCACGAAGAATGGTTGCTTGATGGTGGAAGGGAGAACGTCGACACCAACAACAGTATCGAACTTTACAACATCAGGGAAGACATCGGTGAACGAAACAATCTGATAGCGATCGATAAACGAAAGCGAGATGAACTGCTCGATGAATTATTCCGTTGGTTCGAACAAACGCAAGCCAAACTCCCGACGAAAGAGCCTTGATGCCAATTCTGAGTTTCTGAAAGCACTCTCTCAATTCTCTTCCAGTATGATCGGTCTGCTGAGTGGTCTTGTCGTGGGTGTCTTGACTTCGGGTGGCTTTGGTGGAGTTGGTGGAGTTGGTGGCGTTGGGATCGTCGAGGGGGTGTCCGATCCTTCTTCGTCGTCGAGACTCACCGTCGGTCTTACGGGAGGCGGTTCCGGCTTGGGTGTGGGGGGGGTCGAAGGGGGGGGCGAAGGCACCGGAACGTCGTCAATGTCGTCCAATAGAATCGCGGTTGCTGGTTGCTTCGGAGGAGGGAGGACTTCCTGCTGGACAAAAGGCGTGGGGATTTCTTCCAGATCAGGTTTAGGTTTCGCCGAGGGGGAGGGGGGTGACGGAGGGGAGGGGGTGATAATAACGCCATTGTCTTTATTTTCTCGGGGGGGATCAGGGGCTGGTCGCGTTGGTCTTTGCCCCGGCGCGTTGCCTGGCACCGCTCTCGAAAGATCATCCGGTGTTGGCGGTACGGGCACAAATGGTTCTTCGTCCATCAGCACCGGTTGTGGTCTTGGCGTTGGTGGTGGTGTTGGCGCAACAGGCGGCACCGCAACCGGCTTCGGGATCGATACCGGTGGGACTGCATTGCCGTTCAGATCAATGCGGAACGGCTGCCCGCGGTCAAGTGCTGCCATACCCGCAATCGCCAAACGGTACAGTTGTTCCGCTTCGTTTCGGAAATTCTTGTCCCGCGAAACATATTCCGCAAGATCAACCACGGTACGAACCCTGAACGTTTCCGATTTGATCTTTTGCACCAACGCCAGTGCCTCTCCCAGTTGATGCCGTTCCAACTGCATCTTCGCCAGCCGGGCGTAAAATCCATCCAACTCGTCACTCACGCTCGCAAGCGGTTTCCGTTGCACGACAGCCTCACCGGGCTGCGGAGTCGGCGGTAACGAGTTGCCCGAGTTGCCGCCATACAGCATAGGAACTGGCACAACAGGGGCTAATTCCGGCATGGGGACAGGTGGTGCCGCCACCATCGCGTTGGGGACGGCATGTGATTCCTGAACTGCGGTCACGCGGTAGGGTACCGCCGGTGGAACAAAGCGAGGTGTCATCGGCGACCCCAAATGAGGTGCTGGCAGAGTGTATCCGGCAGGACGGTTACTGTACATCTGTTTGCCAGCTACAGCCTTATTGTTCGTAGCTGTATCAGCATAGACCCAACACGCTGACAACAACATACCGGGGAGAAGAGCGGAATAAATGAAGCGTAACATTGAAATTGTCCTTTCAGTTTTTTCATACAAGCAGAGCATCCCATGAAACGGACATATTCATGCCCACCGGAAATCTCTCTCTGGATGCAGAATAGTCTCGCTTTGCCGAAAAGCAAAAAATCACGTCCCTCTTTTGCGGTAAAAATGGCAAAGCAGAAACGGACGATGCCGACTTTAAGGAAAAAAGGGACTTGAAAGTGGTAGGGAAACTGTTTGCAAGATCGGGTGACGTGACAATAGGTCTCTTGCACCAAACATCAAACGCGGTTATACTCGTCCCCATGAACTTCAAACCCCAGAGGACTTTCTATGACAACATTGACTCGTCGCGAACTACTTAAAACTTCCACCATTCTCGGGGCAGGTGCTTTGTTCCTGCCACGCAATATTCTTGCTCAGGGACAATCTCCCAACGAGAAGATGAACGTTGCCTTCATTGGGCTTGGCAACCAAGGGCGGTACCAGTTGGACAATCTCGGAAAGATGAAAAATGAAATCAACTTCGTTGCCCTCTGCGATGTCGATGACGCGATGGCGGGAACAGTGCCGAAAGTGTTCGAAGAGAATCCTCATGCGAAAAAGTATTACGATTTCCGCAAGATGTTCGACGAAATGGAAAAGTCGATTGACGCGGTGGCGGTCAGTACGCCGGATCACACGCACTATCACCCGACGATGCGGGCACTTCGCAGCGGCAAGCATGTCTATCTGGAAAAGCCGATGGCGCGCACGGTTCAGGAATGTCGCAACATTACGGACACCGCCGCCAAAATGAAAGTGGCGACCCAACTCGGTTGCCAACGTCACGCGCTCAGGAATATGATCCGATCGGTGGAACTTGTCAAGTCGGGAGCCATCGGCGAGGTGACCGAAGTCCACTCTTGGCTCAGTGGAGACCGCGGCATGCCGGAAATGCCCGCCGGAGCCACCGCTGTGCCCGACACGCTCAAGTGGGATCTGTGGCTCGGTCCTTGTCCGAAAAATTGGGAGTATTCCGTCTCGAAAAATATCAATCCGGCTGGCAAAGAAGTGGGAACGCACGTGCCTTACTGGTGGCGATTCTGGTGGGATTTTGGCACCGGCGACACCGGCAACTGGTCATGTCATATTCTCGATATTCCCTACTGGGCACTTGACCTGAAATATCCGATCAACGTTTCGGCAAGTGGTCCCGAGGTTGATCCAGAGCGGACACCGAAAGAAATGCACATTGTTTACGATTACCCGGCTCGGGGCAACATGCCGGCGGTGAAACTTTACTGGTCGCACACCCGAACACCAGCATGTTATGCAAAGTTTGGCATTCCTCGCAACATCACGAATAAGGAGGGGCAAAGTGTCAATGCGAACACGCTCTTGGTCGGTTCAAAGGGGATGTTACTCACGGGGTTCGACAGGCACGTCTTGTTGCCGGAAAAAACATTCGCGGACTTCGAATATCCGGCTTCTTTCATTCCTCAATCGCCCGGGTTTCATCGGGAATGGGTGAATGCGTGCAAAGGGGGAACTCCCGCGACGTGCAACTTCGCTTACGCGGGTCCGATGGCGGAGTCGGCAATTCTCGGCAACACCGCCTACCGTGCCGGACACAAAACATTTGAATGGGATGCCGCCACACTGACCGCCAAAAACTGCCCCGAAGTCCAAGTGGCACTGAAACCGGAATTCCGAAGAGGTTGGGAGTATTAGAGGCTGCGTGGTCATTGAGGGCAGCTGCCGTGATACACTCTGTTCGGGTTGTCGAGGGACATAAAATGTTAGACCCACTTCGGGTATCCGAGTTTTTTTGATAAGGAGAGAAGAAATGATGATCCATTGTTTTTTACGAAGAATGTGCTGGATTGTGGTGTTGGTGTCGATTTTTTTCTGCGAACGACACAATCCGATTCTGCTGCTCGGTCAGCAACCATCCACAGCAGAGGCGGCGACATTATTGTCGCGTCTGGATTTGTCCAAGCCGGAGCTTGAAAAGGTCAAAGCGGCTTCCGGCGACCCTGAGACCGCCGCCAAAGAGTTGTTGAATTATTATCGGGCACGCACCTCCGTCAAACATTCGATTGACAGATCGAGGAAACAATCGTCCTTAGGGAATTATGCCAGAGCGAGTGCTATCGCCGTGGCAGATAATGCGCTCAAACATATTTTTGTTGGACAGACCGCGTATCCGCCTCATTTTTGCGGTGACGATATAAACTGGGGCTCTCGTCCTGTTCCCGACAACGAATGGGTTTGGCAGTTGAATCGAATGTATTTCTGGACCGCCATGTCGCAGGCTTACTGGCACACGGGAGACGAAAAATATGCCGAGGCATGGGTTCGTCAACTCACCGATTGGGTGAAAAAAAATCCCCGGGATCGAGATCACAGTTATGCCTGGCGATCCATCGAAGCCGGTATTCGCGGACAACAGTGGACTCATCTCTATCAGCACTTCATCGATTCCCCCGCCTTTACACCGGAATTTCTCGTCACGTTTCTGAACAGTTGCCATCAGCATGCGAGTTATTTGATGGAAAAATACAGTGCGGGGAGCAATTGGGGTTTGATGGAGGCAGAAGGAATGGCGTTCATTGCCATCATGTTCCCGGAATTCAACGATGCCGAACAATGGAAAACAGAAGCCATCCGGCGGTTGAATAAGGAAATCGACAGCCAAGTCTACCCGGATGGACATCAGCGTGAACTGGCGATCGGATACCATCTTGGGTGCATCGGTTGGTTCAGCAAGACGTTGGATTTGGCAACACTGAACGCCATGGAAGGGGCTTTCCCGGAGTCTTACCGGAACAAGATCGAAAAAATGTGCGCGGTCCCCATGAAACTGGGAATGCCCGATGGTTCGAACACTCAGTTCGGCGATTCGTGGAAAGGGAGTCCGGGAGCGAATTGGGGAAGCCTGAGACAGTGGGCTGCGCGATACAACCGCCCTGATTTTCTGTACGTCGCTACCGAAGGCAAGGAGGGGGAAAAGCCGAAGGACACCGCTTTTGCTCTTAAAGAAAGCGGGCTTTATTCGATGCGCAGCGGGTGGGACAGAAAAGCCATTTGCTTGGTATTGAAATGTGGACCTGACGGCGGAGGACATTCTCAACCGGATAATGGCACTTTTGAATTGTACGCCGGTGGACGGCACCTGATGCCCGATAGTGGCTGCTATATCTACAGCGGCGATCCGGCAAACAGGAATTGGTTTCGCCAAACAAGGGTTCATCAAACGCTGACTCTTGATGGCAAAAATACGGTGTACGCCCCCAAACTCCTGCTTTGGCAACCCGGTGACGATTTGGATGTGTTGGTCGTGGAGAATGCGGGCTATCCCGAACTGACGCACCGTCGTGCGGTGTTTTTCGTCGATAAGGAATACTTCGTCTTGGTCGATGAAGCGTATGGAAAAGGAACGGGCGATGTTGCTCTCCATTTTCAATTCGCTCCGGGCGAAGCGGTTTTTGATGCGGGGACTCAGACGGCTCGAACCGCCTTCCAAGAGGGCTGGAATGTGTTGGTGCGAAACGTGATGCCTGGAGAAGCAACATTGGTGGAAGAGGAAGGACAAGTTTCCTACCTGTACACAAAGAAAGAACCACGACCGGCTTTTTGTTTCAGTGTTCCCAAAACGAACGAGACAGGAGTTCGATTTGTGACCATTGTTGTTCCTTACGCAAAGAATCCACCGAACGTGAAGGTGACATTACAGGGCAATCCCTTTATTGGCAGCAATAAGGTTGATCTGACAATAACGACAAACGGGACATCGAGACAAATCGGATATGCTTTTGACTGATTTGGCTTTTGCTGGAAAGTTTTATACCCGCCGGGACAAGGAGTGAGAAGTCGCATGCGGTAGGGGCGTACCCTTGCGGTCGCCCGTGGATGCAACCGCCAAGCGGGCAGGGGCAAGCCCAGCCCCTACGATAAGACGGCGCGGTAGCGATATTTGTGCGGTAACACTATTCTAACTCCTAACTTCTAACTCCTAACTTCTAACTCCCCTCTTACGGAATGGTGATTTCAACAGAAAAAAGGATCGTTTATTTCCGGCGAAAGCCCAACACTCTTGGAAATCTGCTCTTGCCCAATATTGGAAAAATCCCTACAATCCCCCCCTACAATCCCGGAGAATTTTACGTGCTGACTTCAGCCGCAATGAACCATTATTTTTGCATCTTTGTCGCCGCCTTCTGTCTGCTCCTGATACCACTCGGAACATGTCAAGAGCCAATTTACGTTCTCTCTGACGAGCAGGCTTGGGGAAATCCCTACCCCGGCTTGGGAAACGTCAGTCCCGGTTCTGCATCGACGGCTCCCCCTTCGACCTTCACATTTTACGATGATCGCCTCGGTCCCGAAAGCCAGTCGGAACTGTCGCCGACAACACAGTCCACCGAACTTTACCTCTCCCGATTTCCACAAAAACGCACCGGCATGTTTCAGAAAGCCAATTTCAATGTACTCTGGGCTCCCGATACCGGCGGGTCCAAAGGACTCGGCATCACCGAACTTGATTTGTCGGCAATGTTCGCTCTGCCACTGCCGACTCCCGATGCGCCGCTGTTGATCACTCCCAAATTCACGACGACCTTTTTTGATAGTAATCACAAGAGTTTGAACTGGCACAAAACATTTTATACGACAGGTCTTAGCCTGCGATGGATTCGTCCGATTGTCAAAGACAAATTGACGGCGGACCTCGGTTTTAGTGCATTTTATAGCGGTGATTTCAACGCCAAAGGGAGAGATACCCTGCGATTTCCCGTGCATCTTGCGGGGATTTGGAACTTCAATCCTCGTACCAAGTTTATTTTCGGCGTGGTCTATGCTGATCGCAAGGATAGTTTCAACGTGTTCCCCATGGCGGGGTTGATTTGGGCACCGCACGATGATTTAAGCGTTGAATTGATCGTTCCCCGATTGAGAGTTGCCCAGCGAATTCGTTGGTTCGGTTCAGGAGCGGGAGACGAACAGTCGGATTGGCTCTACACCGCGTTTGAATTCGGGAGCGGCTCGTGGGGATGTGATTTTTGGGGCTGGGACGATGGCAGAGTCGAATATCGTGATTTGCGACTCTTGCTGGGATATGAACGCCGCACTCGATTTGGCGCAACGCTCGGTTTGGAAGTCGGCTATATGTTTGATCGAAACTTTGCCGTTTATGACAGTTGGGGGCATGGAAGTGTTCGACCATCGGATAGCGTCTTTCTGCGGTTGCGGACTTCGTTTTAGGCTTTCGCCTGAAATAAACGATCTTTTATTTCAGGCGCAAGCCTAAAAGCACGATTCATATTTTTTCGCACTGAAAATTTCAAAAGCCACTTCGAGCAGGTATTCGCTGCCGCCTGCCTTACGAAGTTCGTTGACGATGATGCCGATTTGCAGCTGGCTCTTGTAAAGGGCGAGACCCGCAAAACGTTTTTCGACCAGCTCCTCGGAAACACGAACACGCATCGTCGGTGGCGAAACGAAATCGCTATAAGTCGGATACTCGTACAATTTCGGGATGAAGGCAATCGGCGGACCGAGTTCGGGCCAGATTTGTCCCTGGGCATGGAAAATGCTAATCACCAGTTCCTCATTGACCACACGATGGTCAGGGTGCAGGTCGAGCCGGTTGGGAATGAAAATCCGCGTGGGGCGAACCTTGCGAAGCAGCCATGTCATCGTGTTTTGCAACCCGATGCCCCCCTTGATGGCACGGGAATCGTTCGGGTCGCTTGCAAAACGGCGACCGGATTGTTGGATCAAATCTTCATCGTCGTAATCAAATTGGTAGAGGTTGTTTTCCGGCAATCCGAGCAGGCGAAAAGACGCACGAGTTTCTTCTTTACGAATCTGTTGAATGGTGTCTTGGTGTTCGGGCGCACAATATCCCATGCGACCATTGGAGATCACTCCTGCATGAACATCCACCCCCAAATGCACGCCCGCCAGAAAGGTCAATCCAGCACCAATGACAATGTCATCATCATGCGGAGCGATGAAGAGCCATGCTTCGTTTTCTCCCTGCCAGTCAGACCATCCCTCGGCTGGGTCAGCGGACGTGATCGTTTCCTGTCCCGTGCGGCGGTCAAAAATTACGCTCATATTTCACCAGAATTGTTCCAAGACCGAAATTGTTTCAGAACCGGAAGGAATTGTAGAGGATTCTCGCTTTTCCGTCAAGGCAGCAGAGGAGGAGTCAGAAGAGTGCTACTGCACTATTTGTCGAAGATACAGCAAACTCGTCGGACTCCTTGCGAGAAAAACCTACCAAAATCATCGTAACATCAGAGCTGTTCAACAATTTGACCATCCACCATTTGAACGGTTCGGTCGGCAATCGCCGCAACGTGAGGGTCGTGTGTGACCATAATGACCGTGAGTTTATGGAGTGTGCATAACTCCCGAAGCAGCCCGATGACCTCCTTGGCGGAGGTGGCATCGAGATTGCCCGTCGGTTCGTCCGCCAGAAGGATTTGCGGCTCGGAAATCAATGCCCTTGCAATGGCGGTCCGCTGCATCTCGCCGCCGGACAGTTCATTCGGCTTGTGCTTCAAACGGTGCGACAGACCCACTTGACCCAGCAGGAGTCTGGCTCTTTCGTGAAATTGTTGCCGCTTCACCCAGTATTCCAAGAGTCCCGTCCGAATCATCAGTGGCGACAAGACATTTTCCAGTGCTGTGAGTTCCGGCAAGAGGTGATAAAACTGGAAGATCAGACCAATGGAATGATTTCGCAACCAGTCTCGCCGGGCAGTCGGGAGTGTGTCAATTCGCTCACCGCCGAAAAAGATTTCACCGGAGTCGGGCACGTCCAGCGTGCCAAGCAAATGCAGGAGTGTACTCTTCCCGGAGCCGCTCTGTCCGACAATCGAGACGAATTCCCCCTTTCCCACGGAAAAATTCACCCCCTTCAAGACGGGAATGGTCAGACGCTTTTTGGAGTACGATTTCGTGATTCCCTTGACGAAGAGCATAGAGGTGATGAGTGACTGGGGGGCGTTTGCCAAGGAGGGGAGTGTAACGATTCTTTGTGTTTGACACAAGGGCAGACGATGCCCAAAGGCTTTCGCTGGAAAGTTTTATTCTCCCATCGCTTCAAAAAGAAAGAATTTTGCGGTAGAATGGAACGCATGAAAAAAGTTGCGTTAATCACCGGCATCACGGGACAGGACGGTGCTTACTTGGCGGACCTCCTCTTGAAGAAGGGATACGTCGTTCACGGCATCCAGCGGCGCAGTTCGTCGAACAACGCCGTTCGAATCGAAGGACTCATCCCCCAAGAGACCGACCGGCTGCACCTGCACTTCGGCGATATGACCGATGCCGTCGGACTGACGAAAATCCTCCACGAGACGCAGCCGGACGAAGTGTATAACCTTGCCGCCATGTCCCACGTCAAAGTTTCCTTTGACATGCCGGAGTACACGAGTAATGTCAACGCGCTCGGCGTGATTCGGCTTCTCGAAGCCCTTCGGGAACTTGGGTTGGACAAGAAAACACGTTTCTATCAGGCTTCGACTTCGGAACTTTACGGTGGACTGACACCGGGTCCTTACAACGAAACGACACCCTTTCATCCGCGAAGTCCGTATGGCGTGTCGAAACTGTTCGGCTATTGGGCGACGGTGCATTACCGTGAAGCGTACACCATGTTCGCGTGCAACGGGATTTTGTTCAATCACGAAAGCCCGCTGAGAGGCGAGACGTTCGTCACACGAAAAATCACAAAGGCGGTATGCAGGATCAAGCGGGGCTTGCAGGAAAAATTATCGGTCGGCAACATGGAGGCGAAGCGGGACTGGGGGCACGCCGCCGATTTCGTCGAAGGAATGTGGCGTATCCTGCAACAGTCGGAACCGGACGATTATGTGTTGGCAACGGGGGAAACGCGGAGCGTTCGGGAGTTCATTGAACATGCATTTTCGGCGGCGGGCATGACGATTGCGTGGCAAGGTACGGGTCTGGACGAAAAGGGTTGCGATGCGGCATCGGGCAAGGTGTTGGTGGATGTTGATCCGCAGTTTTTCCGTCCGGCAGAAGTGCACGTTTTGCTGGGCGATTCGAGCAAAGCGCGGCAAACACTCGGCTGGACTCCGCAGTGGTCGTTCGCCGACCTTGTTCGGGATATGATCGAGCATGACCTCGCTGAGGCAAGGAGTAAGGAGTAAGGAGGCGCAAGCGGTAAGGAGGTTGCCGCACCGCATGCGACTTCTAACTCCTAACTTCTAACTCCTTTTTATACGCTCCGATTTGCATGGCGATGGACGTATCCGTAAGCCAGTGCGACGAAGATTCCACCGCCGACAGTGTTTCCGAGCGTGACCGGAAGCAAATTCTTTAGGAAGAAATTTTTCCAAGTGAGCATTGCCAGCACTTCGGACGAAACTTTCGCTGCACTCAGAAACTCGGGATGAAACTGTGCCGCAAATAATCCCACCGGAATAAAGAACATATTGGCAATCGAGTGTTCAAAGCCGGCGGTCACAAAGGCACAAATCGGGAAAAAAATCACCAGCACTTTTCCTGCCAAATCCTTTGCGGCAATGGACATCCATATTGCAAGACAGACGAGCCAGTTGCAACAAATGCCGAGCAAAAATGCCTGCAAAAATGTAAAGTTACACTTTATTGCTGCAAGGGTTACAGTGATCCCGCCGAGCAGATCACTTGGCGGCAAACTCAGTTGTCTGGAAAGACTCACCAGTAATGCCACCGCCACTGCACCGATCAGATTGCCGACAAAGACGATCCCCCAGTTTCGCAACATGGCGAACAGAGATATTCGCCGCTGGGCAAGCGGGAGGAGCATCATGGTATTCCCTGTGAACAGTTCGGCACCCGCAATCGCCACGATGATAAGTCCGCAAGGAAAGATCAATCCCGCCACGAGACGACCCAAACCGAATGTCTCGGGGTTTGCCAGAAGGTTGTGTGCTGCCATTGTCGATGCCGCTCCCGCCAGCGCAAGGTAAGCCCCCGCCAGAAGTCCCAGCACAAAGAGATCAGCGGCGTTTCTTTTAGCCCGAGCGACACCAGCATCGGAGATGAGTTGACAAGATTCAGACACGAAATAGAAAAAATGGTGAAAAAATGTACAGCAACGGCGGTGAATTGTAAGCGGTCGTTGGACAAAAGACAAGAGGTACCGATTTATTCTTCCACAGCCCGCGAACGCCCTGCTTGACGAATCGGTCATATCGTATAGAATACGAGCATACATCGCGGGGTAGAGCAGTCGGTAGCTCGTGAGGCTCATAACCTCAAGGTCGCAGGTTCGAGTCCTGTCCCCGCCATTTTCTTTAGGCTGTCATCTTTCAAGACCTCTTTCGATAGGATGCTCCCCTGCCAAGCGCGGCGGACATTTTTCAGACAAAAAGCAACCGCGTAACCGGTCAACTCGCTCCGAACCGGCGGGGCAATGACATGTTCATAACAGCCTGCGCGGTGATCCGTCGGCAAGAACATCCTCATAAATCGCGCACCACCGAGTTGCCAAAACGGAGGCTTCGTACTTTTCCGAAACATCCTTTCTCGCTGCCGTTGCGAACTGCTCCGCCCGATCGGGATGATCGAGCAATTCGACCATTCCCTTGGCAAGAGCAGACGGGTCCTCCGGCGGAACAAGCAAGCCGTTTTGTTCGTGCCGGATCAGTTCGCCGCAACCGCCGACATCCGTTACCACGCAAGGTCTGCCCGCCGCCATGTACTCCATAATGGCGTTCGGCAATCCTTCAGAACGGGACGACAACACGGCAACGTCCAGCGAGGACAAAAATGCCGGAACATCCGAAACCGAACCAAGCAACCGGACATTTTGGGCAATGCCGAGCCGCTCGATCTGCGATTGGTATTGCTCTTCACCGCCCGTACCGGCAAGTTCACATTGGATGTCAGGGTGCGTTTCGAGAACTATTTTTGCCGCGTCAATGAAAACGTCGGTTCCTTTGACAGGTTTTAAGTTGCCGACAATGCCGATTCGCCGGGGAGAACGAGCCTTTGCCGCCATCCAAGTGGGAATGTCGGCAAAACGTTTCGTGTCCATGAGATTCGGAATAATCACCACGTTTTCGGGTCGGGCATTTTCTTGTTCAATAATGGAGTTTTTGCAGGCTTCAGCATTGGCAATCACCTTGTCGACGAGGAAGCGTTGGGCGAATTGACCCGCACGAGCCTGCCCCGGAGTCATCCAAAAACCAATGTCCACCCGGAAACTGAAAACTTTTTTGACACCGCTCCGCTTCCCGACAGAAGCAACAAATACCAACGACGGATTATCAATGACTAACGCCTGAACGATGTCGATGCGATTCTGTTTGAAGAATCGTTGCAGTTCCCGTGCTTTGGCAAGGGTCGACAACGATCGCAACCAGCCCATGTTCAGGCAAAACACGGGGCAGTCCGGCAACTCCGGGATCGACTGGTCATTTCCGTGCAGCGTGAGGACAAACGGTTCGATTCTCTCGCGGTCAAGATGTTCCAGAAGCAGTGCCAGTTGCAACTCCGCCCCGGCTCGCCCCCGCCAGAAATCGAAAACGAAACAAACACGTATCTTGGGGCTCCAGACATCCATTTCCGCATTATACTAGACCCAAGCCGAACTGCCACCTACCACCTGACCCAACTCTCTGCATGGGGACATAAACGTTCGGTATCAGGAATTTCAAACCGACTTCGGTCTCTACGTTGACTTTCATTCCCCACTCTCGATAATTGAAGAAAGTGTATTGACATTGCCCCTGTTCGGTTCGGTGAAAATGAGACGAGTTTTTTTGTCGTGTGTTGTCCGCGTGAGCATCATGCTCCTCGGATGTTGCGTTGCGATTTTCGATGTTTCGGTAGCGGCTGCCGAAACCGTACTCCTGCACGATGCTCATCGGTTCTCGGCAAACACCACTGCCGAAAGCAACAAGGTAAAACTAATCACCGTGAGCGAGCAGGAAAAACAATTCCTTGTCGATCCCCAAGGAGCATTTTGGAACGAGTATCTCGCCAAAAGACGATTCAACGAAGAATCTTGTGCGCCAACGTATCGCCCCTTTTCGCCGCTTCCTCTGCTCTACCCTGAAGCGGAAATTCGTGGAGTCAACGAAGGATATATCATCGACGTGGACGGATTGAAATACCACGTACTGGAAACGCCCGGTATCGGAAAAAATTCGGTCTCCTATTACGTTGACGTGTCCACAGAAAATAACGCTGGCAGCAAGACAGAGCGGATTGTTTTTGTCGGGCAACTCATTCTCGGCGATGGAAAAATCGCCCATCTCTATGATTTGCAAGACCGATTTCCCGAAGCGCAAATCGGTCCCTATCACGGCTTTATGGCTCGCACACCACAGTTGATCGCCAGTCTGGAGAAAATCCGTGCGCTCGAACCGGCGCGTCTCGTTCCCCACAAAGGACCCAGTGTCGATCATCCGCAAGAGGCAATCGATACGCTCATCGCACGCTTGCGAGCGGTCTATCGGAACTACCTGAACACCTGTGCCCTCTGGTGGTATTTTGGCGAAGAACGCATGAACGCCAGCGCAAAAGCAATTTTGAGAGACGAGTTCGACCCGGCAACACTCGACCGAATGCCGGAAGCAAAAAAGTACGACAATCCCGACTGGCTGACCAGCTTTTCGACGACACGAATGATTCGCTCCGACACAGGAGAGGTATTCGTGATGGATGTCAGCGATGATCGCGTGGCAGAACGACTCGTCACCATGCATCGAAACGGCGACTTCCGAAAAGTCTCTGGGATGTTCGTCACGCATTATCATCACGACCACAACACGGGCGTGCCGAAGGTTGCCGATTTCTTTTCTGCTCCCGTTTATGGTGTCGAGCCGCTCGCCGATATTTTGGAACGCCCCGGAGCCTATCGGATGCCCTGCGTGCAGAATTGTGTGGTTCCCGTGGTGCGAAAAAAAGATGGCGAAACGATGCAGTGGAACGAGTTCGAGTTCACGTTTTTCGACTTCCCCGGTCAAACGCTCTACCATAACGCTCTTCTGGTGCGAAAGGGGACGGAGCGACCGATTCTGTTCGTCGGCGACTCCTTCACGCCGACTGGCATTGATGATTATTGTGCATGGAATCGCAACTTGCTGAAAGAGGGGAAAGGATACCTCTATTGTCTTGAAAAAATTCGCTCCCTCAAACCATCTCCGTTGCTGGTCAATGCTCATGTCGATCCCCCCTTTGAGTTCGACACGGAGAGACTCGACTATCTCGAATGCGCCTTGCGGGAACGGATGAAATTGCTTGCCGATCTTCTTGCCGTCCCGGAAATCAACTTCGGGCTTGACCATGCGTGGTGTCGCTTCGATCCCTTTGTGGCGGAGTTCCAACCGGGGGAATCGATTGTCCTCAAAATGGTGATTACCAACCACTTCGACCATCGGCGCGAATTCCGCATTGAACTCGAACCGGACGACAATTTTCCTTCTTCAATCACGCCATCGGTTCGGCGATTGACCATTGACCCGGGCAAGGAGCAATCGGTCGAATGGACGCTCACGCCGACGGCAAACGCCTCCTTCCTCTCGGCAACAGTGACGAGCGGCGATTCGCTGACAGGTCGCTGTGAAGCCGTGCTGAAAAAGAGTACCAAGTGACGATGCGGCTTTCCGACTTTTTTACTGCGCTGTAGCAGGAGGTAGAATGGTGCTACCGCACCGTTTTTTCGTATCCTTTCCACGAACTGCGTATTCCAAGAATTTGCAATGGGTAAAGTGCTTAAAGTACAGGCATTTCAGTGTCCGTTGATTATTTTCGTACTTTGCTTTTCGGGGCAGAAGGGCACGAAAATAATCGGCAAAAATGGCAAACTG